>Ga0070665_100000114_pt1 | contig 151271 bp, 122 predicted proteins | sample KBSS13metaG_FD_65862 | JGI IMG/M metagenome (GOLD analysis project Ga0070665, IMG submission 65862) | Switchgrass rhizosphere microbial communities from Kellogg Biological Station, Michigan, USA - KBS S1-3 metaG | ecosystem: Host-associated > Plants > Roots > Rhizosphere > Soil ...
GCGTGGCGATCGGCACAGAATACAAAGCGCGATGGGCGGCGGCCGTGCTGGGCGCGATGCTCATTCTCTCAATCCTGTTCCTGCACCTGCCCAAAGCGTTCACGAACCCACAGGCAGGCTTCATGTGGACCAACCCCGCCAAGGCTCTGGCCATGCTGGGCGGCGTCATCCTGCTGGCCGGCGCCCTGCGGGAAACAGAGGCGGACCGATCCTCAGGGCTGGCCCGGCTGTTTCGACGCCTGACGCCGCTGGCTCCCCTGTTCTTCGGCGGATTCCTGATCCTGGGCGGAATTCAGCACTTCGTCTACGCGGATTTCGTCATGAAGCTGGTGCCGGCGTGGATTCCGGGTCCGCGCTTCTGGGTCTGCCTCACCGGCATCGCCCTGATCGCGGGAGGCGTGGGCCTCCTGCTCCCGAAAACCCAGCGTCTGGCGGCGACGATGGTGGGAATCATGATCCTGCTCTGGGTGGTGCTCCGGCACATTCCCCGCGCCCTGGCCGATGTGCACAACGCCGGCGAGACGTCCGGGGTCTTCGAGGCCCTGGCGCTGAGTGGAGCCGCGTTCATCCTCGCGGATCGGGGCCGCGCGCTGAGGCGGGAGACCCTGGCGGGCCTCCCACCCAGAACCTGAAGCTTCGTCGCAACGCGTCAGGGGCAGACGTGCAGATAAAACCAGACGGCGCAGGTCCCGGGGCTGCCGTTGTTGTTGCACTTCGTAGTAGGGGTCGAGGTGCTCAGGCAGCAGTACGCCTCGCCGCAGGGGGGCGGAGCGGCCTCGGTGCGGGCGGGCACCATCCCGGCGGCGCACGAAAGAACGACAGCGGCGGCGAGCAGAAATCTTCTCGGCATCATTTCTCCCTCACGAGACTGCGGCGGGTCCAGGTAAGCAGCGTCAGGAACGGGGCCTGAGTATACCCTGCTGAGCGGACTAGCCCATCACCTCCCGTATAAGCCTTATAAGGATCTGGCACCTCTCCGCGGGCCCAAATTCCGATAGACTGCCGCCTCTTTCAAAGGAGAAACGCGTGAAGAAACAGATCTCTCGCCTGCTGTTCCTCTGTCTTCTCATGGCCGGTACGGCCTGGGCTCCGGCCACCGTCTCCGCGGCCGGACCGGCGTGCGGGGCGTGCAGCTACAACGACTGCGGCGGTGCGGCGCAGGGAACCCCCTGCTACAACTTCTCCGGCAAGCCCGGCACCTGCCGCGCCGGAGGACGGCTCTGCGGCCTGAATTCGCCCCAGTGCACCTGCGTCGCGATCTGAAGCACGGGCCTCGTTCGCGGATCGGGGCCGCGACATGAGGCCAGAGACCCGGGTGGGCGTTCGCTAGCACGGCTCTGCGATGACACCCGCGTGAGCGGTCAGGCCAGCCCCAGAGGGGTCTGGGGCCGGCCGTGGCCGAAGGGGTGCTTTCAATTCTTCGCGGGTAGCTTCCGGAAGGTTCCGCTCTCCTTATAGACGACGTGATGGCCTTCGATCTTTTCGGGAAGCCGGCTCCTGACTTCAGCATCGTCCGAAGCGAGATGGATGACGAGAACCGGCTCTCCCGTCTCGTCCTCTTCAATCCCGAATCCGTTGACCCCCTTCTGTTGCAGCAGGTGTGCGGAATGTCGCTGTTTGATCGCTCGCAGCTCGTCTTCCTTGGCCACCATTTTCTCCTTGTGGACGGATCTCAGGCCAGGGTGACGTTGAGCGCCGTCAAGACGTCATCGATGTGATTGGCGATCGTATGGGTCGGCGAACCGGCGAAAAGCAGCCCGACCACGCGCTGGGAGTCACGGGAAACGATGGCCGATCCGGAATCCCCGGCATCGCTGAATGGCTCCTGATTGATGCCCTGGATGATCATCTGATTGTTGAAGGTGAACACGCCGGTCTCGTACTCCACGCTAACGTCAGTGTCGATGCTGGTCACCCTGCCGACGGTGTAGCTGGTCGTGCGGCCGAACTTGTGCACGATCATATCCCGTTTCGCCTTCTCCTTACCGGTGGGCGAACCGATGAAGAGGATGTCGCGCGAGGCGAGCTTCTTGGCCACCTCAGCGATCGCGCAGTCGACCTGGTTGGGGGCTCCCGGCATCAGTGCCACGAAATCAGAGAGCGCGGCGATCTGATCGGTTGGTATCTGGCCACCGTCGAGCAAACCGGGCTGAAAGATCGGCGAGCCCACCGGCAGGCGGTTCTCATCTGCCAGGACATGGTTGTTGCTGAGAATGAATTGCGTCTCTCCGCGCTTGACGAGAGCGCCGAACGTGCCGGCCATCCGGAAGGCGTCGTTGGGATCGCGGAAGCCGACGGAACAGCCTGGCCGAGCCGGCCGCATCCTGGCCTTGGGATTGGGCATTGGAACCGGAGCCAGGGCTGCCTCCAAGCGGCGGAAAGTCCCGACCTGCTCCACATCGGTCGGCAGACCGTTGATCACCGCCGGCAGCAGCTCCGAAGAAGAAATTTGTCCTCTGTCGTACTTTCTCCGCACCAGAAGCTTCACAGCCAGAATCCCAGTGTGGCGGCCCTTGGTGATTTTCTCCCCGATACCCACCCCCATGACGTTGCTGTCGGGAGCGGGATTCGGCATTGCTCGCATCGCCCTGAAAAGTGTGGGACGGCGAGGCTGCAGATAAGTTTCCGCCGCCGCCGCCTTGGCCGCGCGGAAGGGTTCCAGCACCGCGGCCTTTGCCATGTAGATCAATGTCGCACCTTGATTGCGCTTCCTTGTCTGGGTTGCCATGAATTCTCCTTTCCGGGTTTTGAGCCCGATGAATCACTCTGGAATGGAGCGGAGCAGCAGATCGCTGCTCCGGCCCAGTGGATCGGCATGGCTCAGCTCAGCCGGCGACGCAGCGCATCGAGCTCGGTCCAAGCCTCTCTGCCTTGGGAGTCCACGGCGTTCTGGGCCTGAAACTCCGGCCCGCCCGGCGGCAGGTCCGGTCGCCTCGGCAGAACCCTCTCCAAGGTCTGCCTGGCATCGTCAACCTTGGCATCCGCCTTGGCCTTTCCGTCCTTGGCATCGTTTTCAGCCCGCTCCGCCGTATCGGCCCGCTTCTCGGCCGGGACCCGGCCGAAGTAGTAGCCGGTCACCGTGCCGGCGAGCGAAAGGACGATGCCGATGATGTACTTCTGATTTTCGACAAGATCCTTTCCCATGTAGAAGCCCCACCAGAGTAAGGCGATCATGGTCGTGACGATCGCCAGAGCGATGGCGGCGGTCACGATCTCCTTGAAATTGACGTCGGGGACCTTGGTGGCAGGCTGAGTCGGGTCGGCAGCGGGAGCCGCTGTGTTGGGGAGTGCGTCGATCATCGAAAGATCCTCCTGGGTATCGAGTCCTTCGATATGGACGGACGGCCGGGGCGAATTCCGTGCTACCCCCCGTATTGGGGTAAATCTCTGACGGCGTCCGTCTATCCGGGAAGAGATCATAAGAACGCTCAACCCCCAAAGGAGGGAAGCCATGTCTAATCGTCTTTTTCCCGGATTGACGAGCATCGCCTTCGCCGCGGCCTTGCTGGTCTCCCAGACCGGCGCCGCTTCCACAGGCGGCGATACTGTAAGTCTGCCGATCCAAGATTGCCTCGCTCAGAGTGGCGACGCCGCAATTGTCGCCTGCGCCATCAAGGGAAGCCTTAGGGATGTCCTCTTCTTCGATCACCGGGACGGTCGCATTCTCTATCCCGTCCCGGCCCAACTCGAAGTGGAAGACGGCGCGGTCTTCACGATCGTCTTCCTCCACACCGATCCCACCAATTTCGACTACACGCTGAAAGGCCTCTCCGGTGCTGACGACAAGGCGGCGAACTTTCTGAATAACAAGGATTCAGCCGAGACAAGCAAAAACGTGACCGCCTTTGTAACTTGGAGGCACGACCGCCACTTCCCGCTCTATCAAGCCAAGGTCTCACTCCGGCAGGCCGCAAAACCGGCCGAGCCTGACCAAAGAGAGAAAGACCGCTCTAGGAACATCAGTACAATGGACACAACTCAGGCGGCGAGGGAAACGACTCTCGAACCGCTCTTCGAGTACACCTTCCCCGTCTGGGTTAAAACAGCGGGCTGGAACATCACTTTCACTAGCGGAGTCGGGTTTTCAAGCCTTACCAACAAGAAATACTTCATCGGCAAAGACGACGGCGGAAACAAAATCGTGAAGGCCGATCCCAACCGCGGCGACCAGTCCCGGCCCGATGTCATGGCGCTGGCGAATCTCGCCCTGCCGCACCTGAAGACGCCGGGCTTTGGGTGGGCGGGCGAGAAACTCGGGGTCGCTTTTGGAATCGGGCTCGGCGGTGACTCTGACACGCGCTACTACTTCGGCCCGAGCTATACCCTTGGCAAACGGTTCATCCTCACCGGCGGCTGGACTGGAGGCAAGGTGAGTACTCTTCCCGTGGGGCAGAGACTTAATGAAGCGCCGATCAACGGCGATAACACGCTAGGCACCCTGGGTAGCCGCTTCGCTCATGGCTATTATCTAGGCATCTCCTTCACCTTCACCCCAGACAAGGAATCCGATTTCCTCAATGCCTTGACACCGCCACAGAAGACTGGGGAGGGCACTACGGCCCCGAAAGGAAAGAAATAGCTCAAGGCACCGAGGCGACGACACCCGCCGAGCACCCTGCCTGACACCGAACCTTCGTGGCTCGTTCGCCGGGCAGGGCAATTTCCGGATAGGTTTTCCGAACCCTGACAGTCGAAAGGATCTGGGCTTCACGCCATCGGCAGCGGCCGCAGCAAGCCCCGCTCAATCAGGATTCGAAAGTGACTCGAAACGTTCAGCGCCAGCGCGCGGTCCCGGACGAGGAGACCCATCTCGATGTTGCGGTCGAACGCGGCCTCGGTGAGGTTCGCCGAGGTCACGAACACCGCCTCGTCGTCGACGACGACGGCCTTGGCGTGCAGGACTCCGGCGGGGCCGTCCAGCGCGAGGGCGCGTGGATCGTAGAAGACGTGCGGCCTGGAAGAGCCCGGCCAGTCGGTGGACCAGAACCGGTTGGCGAACTTCCGCACGAGCGCGTCCTCCGCGGTGGTCTCCCCCTTTTTGCGCTGGATGTTGAGCAGCAGAGTGACCCGCAGTTCCGGCTTCTCCCCCATCCGGCGCGCCAGGATCTCGAAGGCTTTCGGACCATCGAAGAAAGCGTACGTGCTCGCCCACACCGAGCGCTCCGCCGAGCCCAGCAGCTCCTCGTAAACATTGCGAGTGTTGCGGGCGTGCACTCCCGGAACCTCGGGTCCCGACCAGACGAGGTCCGGCTTCGGAGCCTGGAGAGCGGCCCTCTCCGCCGTCCGGAGCCAGGCGCCGGCCGCGAGCCCGGCGACTCCCAGGGTCTCCAACTCGCGCAGAGCACGCGCGATCTCCTCGCAGCCATCCCTCAATCCCAGGACGGACGCGAGAAAGGGCGCCGGACAAGAGGGAGGTAGCATGCCCGCCTCCAACGCGCTGACGAGACGTCTCCGTAGATGGGCCGGTAACTCGAGCAGGGCATCGATCATGGGACGGCCGGAAAGAACGCGGCGTCCGTGAGACCGGGGACCGGTACGACGAGCGCGCGGTCGAGATAGTCGTTGCGCATCTCGCAGGAGGTCTCCGCCAGCAGCGTGCAGCCGTGGCAGGCCGCGCCTTGCAGCCAGCGCTCCTCCAGGTTTTTGCCCGGTGCGTGCTGGGCACAGATGGGGTCGTTGGAGCAGAGGGCGCCCAGGCGCAGGGCGCCGGCGAGGTGATCTTCCAGGTTCCGCGCCTCCTGCACCAGACCGCCCAGCGTCCCCTCGGCATCGGGGGTTCCTGTGTAGAGCAGGATGCCGAAACGTTCCGACAGGTAATCGGCGTAGATTCGCTCGCGGATCGAGCTCGCTGGATAGCCGCAGCGCATCGAGACGGATTGGATCAGCAGGTGCGACAGGGTGTGCAGCAGGATGTAGGGTCCGCCCGGAAAATTGCGCTGCACCTTGGGATGCTTCTCCATCCATCGCTGATGGCCCAGGCACAGATTGTCGAGCCGAGCCTGGACGCTTGGCCGGTCCTTCCACCAGCTCTTTACGGCGTCGGCGCGGAGCTGGACAAAAAATCCTTCTCCCCGGTTCTCCACGGCGGGGAACCAGCGGGGTTCTTCGGCCAGCGCGGCACGCTCGACGTCGGTCTCGTAATCTCCCTGGATATCCGGCGTGACCGCCTCGAAACGCGTGAAGCCGGCCAGGGCCAGCACTTCGCGCAGACGATGGAGCTGGAAGACCGCCTCGATCCCGTCGCTGCGCGAGGTGCGCCTCCATACCCGGTCCGGCAGGCGGCGCGCGTGGAAGTTGCGATCGATCGGCACGTCGTCGCCGAACCCTTCGGGCACCGCGAGCAGCGCCTCCAGTTCGACCTGTTTCACCGGCCGATCCCCATCGCCTGCAGCATCCAAATCCCGGATCGCGGCCAGCACCTCCTCATCGCTGAAAGGCTCCAGCTTCTCCAGGACGTGCGGCTTTTTCTTCATGAACGCGAGCTCCGCGGCGTTCGTCACGATGGACAGATCCCCTTTGAGCTCGCGCACCGCGGCTTCCACCGCCGAGTCGCGGTCCGGCAGCGACAGGACGCTGACCACCTGGGGAAAATAGGCGTTCGACGCTGTCCGGATGAGTAGCCGGCTCGGCAGGGTACAAACCTCGTTTGATACCCGGCCCAGCCACGGCCGCGCGCCGTTGCAGGTCCCCAAGGAATTGAGCTCCCAGAAGGTGGCGTCCAGCAAGCCGCGCGACTTTCCACACTCGCAGCGGACGAAGAGCTCCCCGAGATCGCCGCTGGTGCCCCGTTCGTCGAGCCAGAGCTGGCGGAGGCAGGTCTCTTTCGCGCCATGTACGAAGGTGCGCCAGTCCACGTCGTCCACGTGCCCTCGCGGACAGGCGCGGACGAACCGGGTGGCGACCACCGGATGCTTTTCGAACCGCCTCTTATCATCGAGAGCCTTCCGGTGGACCAGGCGCCGCGAGCCCTTGCGCTCGTCGCTCGAGACCCCTGGCTCCTGCACGACGAACCATTCCGGAAAGCGCCAGGCTCCGATCCCCCGCGTGTCCTCAGCCGGATCGTTCGAATCCACGGGAGGCGCGAACAGCTTCGGATTCGCAACGCCGGTCAGGAGCTCCAGCTTGCGCGCGAGCCGATCCTCGGGGACCTCTTCCAGAGAGGTCGTCTTCGGCCAGGTATCGAGGCCGCCGACGATCGCGGAATCCTTGGGGAGGTCGATCAGCGCGCCAGGTCCCCAGGTGGTGACGACCTGGCTGCCGCGGAGCTGTCCATGGCCTCGCTTCTTCATGCGTCCTCCTCCACCCGCAGACCGCTCAGCTCTTTGAGGAACAGGTTCACCACCGGCTCCACGTCGCGGAGCGAACGCTGGACCCGGAACTTCCGGTGAGCCTCGGATTCGAAAGACTTTTCCAGCATGTCGCGCAGCAGCGGCCGGGGCTGGCCGAGCTCGTACCGCTGGTACTGCAGCGCGACTCCGACGGCGTGGTAATCGTGGACGATCGTCTGCCAGGAATCGAGAAGCTCCACGACCCGGTTCTGCACGCTGCGCAAGCGCTCCTCCCGCTCGTCCTCGTCGATGAGCGGCTGCTGGCGCACCCGCTCCTGGAAGGCGTCGAGCAGCCGGCGCTCGAGCTCCGCGCGCACGCCGTCGATCCGCTCCACTCCCTGCGCGGGCGTGAGCTCGGGAAGAACATGGCGCGCCAGCGCCACGAGCGCTCCCGCGAAGCCGCGGTCCAGCGCTCGCGCCGAGAACGGGGTAACGCTCGCCACCTCCACCGAACGGTAGAAGGTCTCGTGATAATGCCGGAAGCGCTCGTAGTGCGAGCGGTCGCGCGGCTTGTGAATGTTGAGCAGCGTCACGACCAGGCCCGGCTTCTCGTCGTCGCGCCCCACTCGGCTGGTAGCCTGGATGTATTCCGAGTGCGTCTTCGGCTGGCCGAAAACGACCATCAGCCCCAGCCGCTGAATGTCGAGGCCGACGGAGATCATGTTGGTCGCGATGGCGCAGTCGACGCGCTGTTCCTCATGGGCTCCCAGCTCCAGCCGCCGCCGCGCGTCGGCCACCTTGCTGGTGGACACCCGCGAGGTCAGCTCCAGCACCTCGGAGAAGGTCGTACGGTTGCGAAAGAGCCCAAAGCTCTCGCCGACACGCTTGCGGTCCCCGTACCGCTTGATCGTATTCTGGACCTCCTCCTCGAGAATCCGCCGGGCGCCGCCCAACTCCCGCAAGCTGTTGAAATATCCCAGCACGGTCATATAGGGATCCGCCGGGTTGTCGAGGTTCTTATGCCCGCCGGCCTCGCGATAGGCCGCCTCCGCGGCGCCCATGAGCGCGAGCCACGCCCTGCGCAGAAGCACCTTGGGGTTCCTCCCCGGCGCCGCGACGCCGAGATACCATCGGGCCGGCACGCTCTCCGCGGACTCGGTCCTGGCAAAGAAGGAGTGGCGGCGGTCCGGGCCCGGCGGTGGGAAGATCTGGGTTAACGGACGCGCGAAGAGCGCCTGGACCTGGTCCGGCGCGCGGCGTACGGTCGCCGTCGAGGCGACGATCTTCGGTCCCACGGCCACGCCGTCTTTCCGCCGCACGCAGAGCGCGTCGATCGCGGTTTCATAAAGGCCGGCCATGGTTCCGAGAGGACCCGCGATCAGGTGAAGCTCGTCCTGGATCACCAGGTCCGGACCCGGCAGCGACGCTGCCAGCCTTACGCCCCGGCCCGGCTCCGCCGCTCCATAGAAGCCCGACTTGCCATACCGGTCCGCGCCCCCCAGGAGCACCCCGGACTCTCCAACCCATGGGAGCGCCGCGAACTTGTCGAGCGTCGCGATCAGGAACGCCGGCAATCGTCGATAGATCGGCTCGTCGACCGCGACGATCGGAAGCGGGCGGTCACGCGTAAAATCGCACTCGAAATTCGCGCAGACGATCCGCAGCTCTTCGGGCTGGTCGGCGTCTGGCAACAGCACGAACGACTCGCGATCGAAACGCGTTCCACACCACGGGCAAGTCTCCAGCGGGATCGGAGACGGGTTCCCCTTGGGATCGCTCTTGAAGCGGGAAACCCTGGCGCGGGCGGATTCCGATTGCCCATCCCCCTTGCGGCCCAGGATGTTCGGCGTCGCGCCCTTGCCCACCCAGAGGCCGATCTCGAACGGCCACGTCCCATACCTCTCCTGTCTCTCCGCTCTCTCCAACTCCAGGGCACAGACGAGCCCCGCGGCGCGCATGAGCTGATCGAGGGTGAGGAGCCGCAGCGTGTAGCGCATGATGACGCTGACGCCGGCACCCGCCAATCCCCCGACGTCCGGATGGCGCAGCCGCCGCAGCACCATGGCGAACGCCGCGAGCCCCAGATAAGCCTCGGTCTTCCCGCCACCGGTCGGGAAGAAGAGCAGGTCCACCGTCTCCCGGTTGGGATCGGAAGGATTCGCGAGGCCCGGCAGATTGAGCAATAGGAAGGCGAGCTGGAAGGCGCGCCATTGGGGCGTTTCGACTTTCAGCCGCTTCCGGAGCGCCCGCGCCACGGCACGGTTCGCCGTTCGAAACGCGTCGAGCGCGTCGGCATCCTCGCCCAGCACCGCGATGCCGCGTTCGATCCGGCCGGCGGCGATCTCCGCGTATCGGAGGAGCCCCTCGGCCGTTTCGCGCCTGGGGGCCTTCAGCAAGCCGAGCTCCGCCTGCCGCTGCCCGATCCAGGACCGGTACTCTTCCACCAGCGGACCCAGGGCCGCCTTGACCGCGTCGCCGTCCACGAGCTCCCCCAGAGCCGCCATGGACAGCTCGACGCCGGGCACCTTGACGGTCGCCGTCTTCTCCACCTCTGCGCTCGGAATCCAGGCAGTGCAAAGCCGCCGGCACTTCCGGTCGACGATCTCCCATTCGGCCGAGACGCCGTGCCCGGTGGCGTACTCGGGCGTGTCCGCGTAATGGAGATCGGCCACCTGCTCGTCCCACTCGGCGGCCCGCGTTCCATGCAGGTCCGGCCGGGCGACGAACGGACGGTCGCCACAGATCTCGATCTCGGGCTGGAACACATAGGCGGCGTCGGCCTCGCCCTTGACCGGCGTGCGATGATTGACGAGGAACACGGAGACCGAGCGCGTGCCCGCCGGAATGTGTTCCTCGAGGTCCGTCGTGACGAGCGAGCGCTCGATCACAAAGAGCTGAAGACCACCGGAACCCGGCACGTCATAGGGCACCGGCTCCGCCACACCCGCGAGCGCCACCGCGACCCTCTCCTCCCGCGGCTGCCGTTGCCAGATGGGCACAGGTTTGTCGTCTTCCCCCGCGATCTCTCCTCTCGCGTAGTCCCCCCAGCGTATGCACGCTGCGAGCTCTTTCGCCTCTCGGGAAACCAGGAAGCTCAGACCCATGGACGATGGAAAGAAGGCCTTCTTGGCCGCCTTGCGCTCGTCTGCCGACTCCTCCGCCGAGCCGGCGGAGGTGGCGACCTCCTCCATCTCGTCGTCTTCATCACCGTCGGCGCTCTCTTCCGGCGGCGTCCCCGAAGGGATGAGGAAACCGGTCAGATACCACTTCGACGGCCGTTCCCATCCCCGCAGTTTTTCCTCCGCGAGCTCGTGGCCGGCCCAGGGACCCACGAGGTCGAGCTTCAAAGCCTCGACGAGACGCTCCCGAACTTCCAGCGAGGTCGTTGGCACCGGTCTCGAAGGTGAGCTGGTTTTCACGATGCGGCCTCCTTCACGAGTTGCTCGGGACTCCAGATCCGCTCCGCGAGCGCTTGGTAGAGCCGCTGCCGCGCGTCGAGATCCGCCTTCTTGAACTCCGGATGCGGCTTGAAGGGCAGCCCGCTCTCTTCGATGAAGCGCAGGAAGCCCGGATTGTGCTCGTAGGCCCGCTCGTGGAGGCTCCGCGCCAGCAGGTTCTGGGTCAGATAGTGCTCGCGTTTCGTCGCGTAGGGCAGATCGCCGTAGCTCGCGTTGAAGCTCTTCGGCAGCAGGAGCAGGCCGCCGATCCGGTTCCGGTACTCCTCGAACTCGCTCGAATGTGCGAACTCGTCACTGTGCCGCTCCGGATGAGCGGCCCAGATGTGCTCGATCTCGTACCCTCTGCGGCCGCGCTGGGCGTACTCCGAATACCGCGAAGAAACACCCGATTCTCTCTCCACATAATCGGTCAGGCGCGCCAGCAGACGATGCACCTTCCGGCCGTTCATCCCGGTCAGATGGAAACGGTCGTTGTTCGCGAAGGGCTCGGCGTCGGCGTCGAGCCTCTCGCGCAGCACCGCCAGCAGCTCCTCCACGCTCTTCCCGCGCACGTCGCGCATCACGAGGAACATCGCATACTGCATCGCCGAGTAATCGATCGCGCGCCAGTTCCATATACGCCGATGGATCAGGATATCGAGATACGCGGCCACGGTCCGGATCTTGCGCAGGGCCGTCGCCTCGTCGTCCTGCACCCGCAAAGGAGCGAGCAGCACCAGATACTGATGCGTAAATTCGTGCTGGGCCGCATAGTGTATGCGTTCCAGTCCAGGAGTTAGCGTTTCGGCGGCCTGCCGAAGCCGCTCGTACCAATGTGCGTAGAAGGCGAAATCGCGCTCGATAAAGCGCGCGAACTCGGCGCTCGACGTCAGGCCGAGGCCCCTCTCGTGGTCCCGCACCCAGCGATGGAACTCCGTGCCGAGAAGATCGAAATCCTGCGGCTTCGCGTCCCGCTTGCGCTCACGGATGCTCTCGGCATACTGGCTGCGCAGCCACGCCTTGAGACCGTTGGCATCTTCATCCTTGCCGAGTGCGGCGAGCGCGCTCACGCGCCCTTTCCAGGCGCGGCTCGCCTGTGTGCGCCTCTCCGTGTCGGTGATGTTCGCGAGGAGATAGCCCTTGAGCATGTCCACGGGTGTCAGCGAGAGCCCGCGGTCGTTCATGGTCTCGAAGATCGTATAGGCGTCGCCGTCCGAATAGGCCGTGATCTCCACCAAGTGTACGTTCTCCACGAGCCAGTCCGCGAAGTAGGGCAGCACCCCGTCACGAAGCTCGCCTGGAAAGAGTTCCTGGATGTCGCTATACCGTCCCAGGATGTTGGCGATGGACTCGGGCACTTCCGTATCAGCAAGATCCTCGCCTCTGTAGAGGGCTTCCATGCAGAGGCTGCGTTCTGGAACGTCCAGGTTGAACGACCGCTTCCCGTATTTCTGCGAGAAGATGAGATCCGCGATCTGCCCCTTCTGCTCGAGGTCCTGGAGCTCATGATGGAGAAAGATCAGCAAAAGCGTCAGCGTCGTCAGCCGCTGCTGGCCGTCGATGATGAACTTCTGGCCGTCTTTGTCGCTGATGATGATCGAGCCCAGGAAGTAGTGTCCGTACTCGGCTACGGCGCTGCGCTCGGCACCCTCCTCATGGCTCTCCAGGAACTTGTCGGCGAGGTCCTCCAGAAGCTCGGCAACCTGCTTCTTCTGCCACTTGTACTCGCGCTGGTAGTAGTCGATCGAATATTTCCGGCCGGCCAGCAACTCGCGAATGGTCCGGCCCTTGCCTTCGATCTCGCGGGAAGAATAAACAGCGGTGGTCATGAGAACAGCCCCCCCGGTGAGTCAGGCCCTGACTTCGCGCCGCCCTTCCGCCCCCGTCCCTTCTTGGCCGCGGAGGCTCCGGAAAGCTCCTCCTCCTTCGCCCGCTTGGCGTTGAGCTCCAGAAGACGCGCGAGCACCTCGTCCCGAATGTCGTCGGGCCAGCGGTAGCGCCAAGGTTTCTTCTTGTCTCCCCACTCCTCCTCGTCGATCTCATAGTCGAGGAGAAACTCGCAGGTTGTAGGAATATCCGCCCAGCCATAGGCGTCTAGAACGGCTCTGTCCATGGCGGCGTGGAACTCGCGGAGCTTCAGGATATCCGGGTCGTTCTCGTAGGGATCGTGAAAACGGTTGTACGTCCTTGTTAGGCCCTCATTGTTTCGAATCATAAGAGCACCGCGAAATTCCAAATAGTGGGCACCGCTGGTACTCAGACCGGCGATCTCATCCCAGTCGGCCGGCATGGGGAACGTATCGAAGCAGCTTGAGGAGGTGTAACGAAGGTCATCCTTCATGGATGAGGAAAAAAAACGTGCCCACACTTCGTGAACTCGCGACTGCAGAAGAGAAAAAGCTCCACGCTGTGAGAAGGCGAAGACAATTAACGTTTCAGACCAGATAGTCCGAGCTGGCAGCACTGCCAACGACCAATGCGGCTGGTAACGTGAACAGGCGAGAACTTCTGGTAGACGATGAGCGTATAAGCAGAAATCTTCTCGCGGCCTCCAGAACTGCCACCATGGGTGGTGAGCCACCTCATCTGAACGTGTTTCTCTGTATGGCCTCACCTTAGCTTCAACAATCTCTAATAACCTTGGCCAAGAACACCGAACTTCATCTTCCGTTAGCCGATCAAAGGAAATGACAAACCGACTAGGAGTATGAGATGGGCTGTCATTCACCTCTGCTCCTCCGATGTATGGGAGAATGCGTCCCTGCTCATGAGGGCACGTCTGGAGCAGATCATTCATGACGGACAGAGGAGTCGCTTCTTCGTCGTCGTCAGCAAAGAGAAATCCGTTTCCATATAATTCTATACCCTTGGTCGCGAGACCTGACATGGCAGTAAGTGGGCGTGGATCGTCATCTCCTCCTGAATGAAAAAGGAATGCTGAAATTGTGTCGACCCTCTGACCATCTAGAACTCGATATTCCGGATTTTGACTCTTAGCTATATGAATTATCGATACCACGACGGCGGCAAGACCAGGCCAAGCAAATCTACGCCTTGCACAATAAATTGAGCCGCCATTCTGGCAGATCCAGCGCAACCCGGCCCTTCTTGTATCTCCCTCAGAAATTGTATTAGTTGCTATAAAACCGAGCGCCCCTTCTCGGCGGAGCAGGTCAAATGCCCGGCGAAAGAAGTAGGCCACAAGATCAGTTCTTCCACCTCCTTCTACCCAGACAGCTGTAAGCCAATCAAGATACTGCTTTGACAAGATACCGGAAATATTAGTACCTCCAAGAAATGGAGGGTTGCCAAGAAATGCATCGAACCCTGGATTCTCTCGTTCAAACACCTCTGGGAACTCGATCTCCCAGTGGAAGGGAGCAAAAGGCTTAGCAACATCCTGCCAAGCCTCCAACCAACTGCGACAACCTTTAGCTACTCCGTCCAAAACCTCGGCAACATACAAGCTTCTTTTTGCTTCCCGGACTTTTGAGTTGGCTCCTTCGAAAAACGCCGCAAGGGCCAAGTTTCCGATAATCTGCACTTTTTTGAGTTCGGATTCCGCTTGGCTCCACCAGTCGCGTAGGTCCCCATCCGGAACGCTCTCGTCGGCCTCACGAATGCGCCGCCGCAGATCGAGAACCGTATCCAGAGAGTCGCGGATTCCTAAGCCCCGCAGCATCGACGGTCTCGAATCATCCCAATGAAAGGCCTCGATCTGTCTTCGCGAAAGCCCGACAAGAGAGTCGCCATAGCGGAGCGCATGATCCACGAAGGTCAACGGGTGATCCTTTGCCAGCGTCACCAGCCAGAGAGAAACCTTAGCGAGATCCACGGCCACTGGGTTTCGGTCGACGCCGTAGATGCAGCGTTGCGCGACAAGCCTTCGCGCGTAGATTACTTCGTCTTCGTCCTGGGGAATCGCAGGTATCTCGCCGTGATGGCGCCAGGAATCAACCAACGCCTCGCCGAGTTGGCGGCAGGCTTCGACCAAAAACGCGCCTGATCCCATGGCCGGGTCGCAGACCTTGAGGTCGAGGAGCTGCTCGGGTCGAGGTGGGCGGCCCTCAGCTCCCCGCAGGCGTGCCAGGATCGGCTCCAGCGCCGTACGAACGATCGGCTCCGTCAGCGCCCGTGGCGTATAGTGTGAACCCGAGCGACGCCGCTCCTCGCTCGGCTGCAGTACCATCGCGCCCTGCCGCACCATATCAGGCGTAGCCTCGGAATCGATCACACTCAAGAGTGCCGCATGCAGATCATCAAGCGTAACGGCTTCTTTTACGGCTTTCTTGGCCTTGTCGGTCAGATTCCGATCAGTGCGCTTCTGGAGCCATTTCTCACGCTGGGCAGGCGGCTCGCGCAGCAACGCCTCCAGATCCACGGCAGTGGGCGCACCCTGCTTCTTCTGCGCCTTGATCGCCACCGAGGGGCCGCTGGCAGTCTCCAGGCGGAAGCCCATCATTGTCTCGTAGACCGAACCGATCTGCTCGACGTCGAGAGCACGGTAGGAAATGCGCTCGCCGTCCAGAACGAGGAGCTTCTCCAACGCGCGGTAGATCGTGCCGTCGGGCACGCGCGGCGGCTCGATCCGCTCGTGGGTTTGAAAGGCTGTGGGAGACCGGCGGCCTTCCAGAAACGGGAAGCGGTCCGGATCAAACAGCGCGCCGTGCCGCTTGGGGAGGCGCATCTCGCCGTGCTTGGCGCCATCGTGAATCATGCGGAAAAGGACGAGGAGCTGAGCCCAGGCACCGTAGCGCTGATCCAGGGTGTCCGGGAAGAGAGCGGCGTCCTCGCGCAGGCGGTCATAGAGGCCGGCCAGCGAATAGAACTGTTGGAATGTTTGGTCCTTGGGAAGCATGTCCCGCTCTTCGGCATAGAGCAGGAAGACGAGCCGCAAGATCACGGTCAGGAGAGCGCGATAGACCTCGTCGGGATGGTTGGTGAGGGGCGTGCGCAGCAGCTCGCCCTGCGAGGTGTCGTGCGCGGCTTGAAGCCCGCGCAGGAGCTCGTAAAGGGCGTGGAGCACCTGCTCGGCCAAGCGCTCGCTGACCTCGTTCTGGAAACGGCGGCTGTCTTCCAGCAAGGCGGCGAAGCGCTGGTTTCGGGGCAGGCTCAGAAGCCTGGTTTGGGCGAGGAGAAGGCGAAGGGCGGAGCAGATCGAGCGGCCGGCGGTCGTCACCATGTCGGCGACCTGGAAGTCGAGCCAGCCCGAGCTTTCGCCGGAGGGCGCGGAGAGGAGACGGAGAGCGCGGCCGTTGTATAGAAGGCCCGCTGGGACGCGGGACGCGCGTAGCAGCCTTTCCAGGCGGCCATGAGCCGAGAGGTCGAAGTCTTCGCCGAGGGGCAAAACCTGGACGAGGAGCTGCCAGGACGGTGAGCCTTCCTTGGGATCGAGCTCGCGGACAGCGAAGTCGGGCCGGAGCACCCCTTCAGCCTCATCAGAGAACGCGATCTCCAGTTCGGGAGGAATGGGAGTCTCAACCGTGCCGGCATAGCCTTTGGGCGAGAAGGACCAGCCGAGGACCTTCCGGGCGAAAACCTGGAAGTTAGGGAGAACCGGGACCGGACCCTCTTGGGAATCTAATACGCGCTTTTCGACAAACTCGCGCAGGAGCCGTTGCCCTTCGGCGTCGTTGCGGTCGAGGATGGCGCCGGCGCGCACCAGGGCCGGCGCCGAGACCACGAGGCCGGTCGGCTGCACGAAGCTGATCCATTCGCGGTGCGCGAGAATGTTCGGGTCGACCTTCACCGCCATCAATTCGTCTCCGGCCAGAGATAGACGAGCCCGACCGGCTCGATGCGCTGCGCCCGCACCTCGTAGAAGTCGCGGATGCGTTGGGGCTCGTTCGCGAGATCCTCTGTGAACTGCTCGAGGCGGCCGCGCCAGGAGCGCATGTTCATTTCGAGCTCGCGTCTCTCGAGGTCGGCAAAGTCGAGGGTGTACTGCCGAAAATCGCCTTCGCGCTTGGCGAGTTGCTCCCGGACGCGCTCGCGCTGGCGTTCGAGGATCTCGCGCAACTCTTTGGCCTCGCGCTCTCCGCGGCCCCGGAGCTTCTCCACGGCGAGCCTCGCCAGTTCCTCGGCGCGCGGCTGGAGCTGAGGGAGGAGGTCCTGGATGTCGCGCGCCGCCGTGGCCAGAAGCCTGCACTGGATCGTCTCGTTGAGCGCGGGCCGGTCGGTGGCTCCCAGAGTGCTCTCCAGGAGATCCATGGCTTTCGTTTCCGCCTCGCGGGCGTAGGCCTGGAGGGGACCACGGCGCTGGGAAGGATCGAGCCAGCGGGCGGCGACCGGCACCAGCTCTTCGTGCAGCCGCTCCGCACCCTGGCCATAGAGCGCCAGCCGCCCCAGCAGGACCACGCGCGGAATGGAGTCCGCGGCCCGCAACACGCACGCGCGTGAGAGATCGTGCTGGAGGAAGCCCTGGGCACGGAAGAGGGCGAGCAGGCGCTGGGCGACCCGCTGTTCCAGGTGGAGGTGGACCACGTCCTCGGTGAGGGCTCCGGCATCCTCGAAGACCACCGGCCGGATGGGAGCCTCGCGGCGCCAGTCGGCGAGCGGCTGGCCGGTCTTGCGCGGGACTCGCAAAGTGTCCAGGGTCGCGGCCCAACCCGGCCCGACGTCGGCTCGCCGATCGAGTGGCGGGAAGGTCCAGACGCGGCGGCCTTCCGGGTCCCGGGTCTCGGCGAGTGGCGGAGCGTTCAGGAGCTCCAGACCGCAGGAGAGCGCGTCGCGGAAGGCCTCGGCCCGGAAGCCGATCCAGCGCCGGGAGTCGTCGACGAGGGTCTGGCAGCGCGCGATCTGCGCGGCGAGATCCTGCTGGCGCTCGCGCGTGGCCTCCAGCTCCTCCTCGGTGACGCGCTTGCGCTCGGCGTCGAGATCCGCCTGCTCGATCTGGCGGGCCATCTGCTCGGCGTCGCGGTGACGGATGCCCTGCCGGAGCCGGCGCTCGATCTCGTCGTCGATCACCTGAGAGAGGCTGCCGAGCTCCCGCTTGATCGTCTCCGTCTTCCGGACCAGCACCTCGAGCACGCGGTCCTCGGCGCGCTGAGGGAGGACGAAGTAGTGGCAGCGGACCTCCTTGGACGGCTGGAGCTTGCGGTCGATGCGGCCGTTGCGCTGCTCGATGCGGCCGGGGTTCCAGGGGAGATCGAAGTGGAAGAGATCCGCGCAATGGGCCTGGAAGTTGAGCCCTTCGCGGGCGGCGTCGGTCGCCAGCAGGATGCGCAGAGGGTCCTTGGCCGGATCGGTGTTGAACCGGCGCTGGATCTCCTTGCGGAGGCTGCCGCTGGTCAAGCCGTCGATCACCGCGATGCGCTCGTCCGCGCGGTCGGTGCCGGCGATGGCCTGCTCCAGGATCGTCTTCAGATAGCGCTTGGTCCCTTCGCGGTTCTCGGTGAAGATCAGGACCCGGCGAGGCTCCCAGCGGGGGGCTGTTCGCTTCGGAGCCTCACCGTAAGGGGGGAGATCCGGGCAGAGGTTCTCGCGAAGCCAGTCGAGGAGGCGCCGGAGCTTGGCGTCGGGCACGAAGCGCTCCGCCTCGGCGATCTCCTGCATGCGATCGAGCAGCGCCCGCTCGCGCTGCCAGAGGGCTTCGGCCGCGGCTCCGCGAGGCGCGGCGGCTTCGGCGGCGGCCGTGATCGCCGCGACCTCGGCAGACTCCTCCGCCTCCAGCTCGTCGTCCGGCAGGGCGCCGCGATCGTCGTCGGACCCGGGCGCGATCATCAAGAGCTGCGCGTCGTCCTCCTCGGAAGCCTGGGGAAGATCCTGCGGCGGAGCGAGCTCTTTCGTCCTCTGCCGTTCGACCGTGGCCCGGTGGACCTTCAAGGTGCGGGAGAACGCCTCTATCGAAGAGAGGAGGCGCTGCTGCAGGCCCACCACGAGCAGGCCCGCGGCGGCCTGGGTCCGGCGCGCGGTGTTGGCGAAGCGCTCCTCGCGGAGGGTGCGGTACTCGTCGAGAAGGCGCGAGAGGACGAGCTCGGGAGCGCTGGCTGGCAGGCCGTCGATCGCGACGCGCACCACACGGCGCAGAGGAAAAGTGCCGTCCGCCAGGCGGATGTCCTCCTTGAGACGGCGGACCAGCACGTCCTCGAGGGCCTTCTTCTGCACCTTGACGCCGCGGGTGAAGCGGTAGGGATCGAGCAGCTCCAGGAGCGTCGAGAAGCTGTTCGAATGGCCGTTGTGCGGCGTCGCGGAGAGGAAGAGGCGGTGCTCGAAGCGGCGGGCCAGGTCGCGTATGGCCTTCGTGAAGTGGGTCTCGATACCGTAGCGCCCCCCGCTCGAAGGCGCGGCGTGGTGGGCCTCGTCGAGGATCAGCAGGCTGCCCGGCAGGAACTTCCCGAGCCACTCCTGCAGAGGGGCCAAATAAGTGGGATCGCTGAGGAGGTGATGCGAGACCAGGAACCGGCTGTGGGTGCGCCAGGGGTTCACGCCGAAGCCGCGCTCCCGCCGCATTCTCAGGAAATAGGCGCGGTCGAGGATCTCGAAGCCCAGGCCGAAGCGCTCCTCCAGCTCGGCCTTCCACTGTTCGAGCACCGAGGGGGGCGCCGCGACGACGAGGGTCTTGGCCTTCTTGCGCAGGAGGAGCTCGCGCGCGATCAGGCCGGCCTCGATCGTCTTGCCAAGGCCGGTGTCGTCGGCGAGGAAGAGGTTGACGCGGGGCAGGCGGAGCGCCTTGCGGAGCGGCTCCATCTGGTACGAGTCGAGCTGGATGCCGGCCCGGAAGGGGGATTGGAAGAGGTTTGGATCCGTGGCGGTGACGCAGTTCCAGCGCAGCGTGTGGAAATAGGCGGCAAACTGGCGCGGCGCATCGAAGCCCTGGACGGCCAGATCGCGCCAGCCCTCCTCCTGGAGAATCCGGCGGTCGAGCTCGGATTCCCAGAAGACTTCGAGAGCCTCCCCCTGGGCGTCGTCCTCGGCGCAGGCCAGCTTCACCCGGGTGGACTGGCCCGGCATGGTCTCGACGACTTCCTCGACGAGCCAACGCCGTGACCGCACCTGCACCAGGTCGCCCACGGCCGGGGGATGCTCAGGGAGAAATCGAGTCGCTGCCGAGACGCTCAAAGCGCATCCCACTCGTGAGAACCCGTTGCGAAGGGCCTCCGGGGTCCGTCGATGAAAGCCAAGCCCAAATACCTCAGAAAGTCTTTGCGGTGATCTTGCAACCGACACCCAGGTCAAGAAGCAGGCCAACGGCGTGCTCCAGATGCGGAGAGTGCTGCATGCAACTCGTCCCGGAAGGCTCGATTATAGAAGGAAGTGGCCGGCTGGGCCACTCCGCTGTTCAGGCCGGGAGAGGCCCGGGCAGGAGCGTCCTGCCCAGGCCTCTGTAAGGTTTGCCTAAGAAGCCGGCGCCGAGCCATGGACCGCGGAAGGAGGCGGCAGGAGGTCCCAGGCGGCCAGTTTCTCCGCCAGAACACTTCCGCCTTGACGGCTCATGCCGCCGGTGACCGATCCGTTCAGCAGGGCGGCCGAGTCGTCCGGCGGTCCCTGGTAGAGGGTGTCCGCCAGGGAAATGGAGCGTAGGATTTCTTCGACGTCGAGGGCCGCCGTGTGGGCGATGGTCCAATTCCGGCGATAGCTCGCGAGTTCGGCGAGAGCCAGCTCCAAGGTCTGCAGGTTTTCTCCCAGCTCTCGGTCCAGCTTCGCGGCGAGCTCCTCCCGCTGCTTCGTCTGGGTCCGTTTGCCGAGGAGGAAGAGCAGGCCGCCGATCGCCAGGATGGCCAGTCCGAAGCCCACCGGGCCGGCTCCCGCCAGTCCCAGGCCGGTGAAGGCCAGGCCTACCACCGGCGCCAGCCAGGCGTAGACCGGAAGCTTGATCCCGGCCAGCTCTCTCGCCTTCCGGGCCTCGTACGTCGACCGGACGCTCCCGGCCAGCTCGTCGCCGTTGTGGCCGTCGCGGCTCGTTCCCTGCCAGTCCCCGATCCTGAGCTCGACCTCCCTGGGAACCTGCTCGTCATCTCTGCGGACCAGCGCCTGATGGGCGGTCAGGATCCAGTCCCGGGAGAACGCCGCCGCAAACCGCTGCGCGGGCAGGGAAGCTCCGGCCTGCTCGGGATACATGAGGATGTCCGTGAGCCGCGCCACGAACGAGACCTTCTCTACCAGCGCGTTCTCCTCCACTGCTGCCCGCTCCTCCGCTCTCGGCCGGTCCCCCTCTTCGTCCAGGATGAGCTGGAACAGGCGCTCCTGCCTTCGCAGCGGCAGTTCCTCATCGTCGAAACGGCAGACCAGGGTGTCGAGCAAGCCGTCGACGGCGGAGACGATGGAAGAGGGCAAGAGGGTCGGAGACGCGAGCACTCTCCGGAAGCGCTCCACGACACGCGGGTTCCGGCGGACATTGGCCAGAGCGGCCTCGAGGGCCGGCCACGTGGGGCTGTGAACGCGCAGGAGCTTGAATTCGTCCGGCTCCACCCGGCCGCGTTCGGCCGCCAGAACTTCCATCCAGCGCCGGGCCTGTTCTTCCACCTGTCCGGGAACCTGGCGCAAGGCCTCGATCCATTCGAGGCTCGTCTGCCAGAAGACGTCCTGCGCCTCCCGGCCCAGGGTGCCGGTGGCAACGGCGTCGAGGACCACCACCACCTCGCGATCGATCGCCTGGGGATCGAGCAGATGGAGGTACAGCCCCAGCCAGCGGCTCATGGCCTGCGGCCGGCCGGCGCGCCGGCAGATCAGGGTGAAGAACAGATCGGTCTTGTACGGATCCCGCCGGAGGGCTTCCGCCAGCGCGCGATCGGCGATATCCCGCTCGTCGACGATCCACGCCATGAGCGCGACCAGGCCCGGCGCGAGCCAGTACCGGGGAGCCCCCAGCATCAATTCTTCGGCGGTGGTACGAACGGTCTCCGCGCGAACAATGGCAACGTCCGTCGCCTGGAGGATCCCGGTGACTCTGCGCCGCACCTCGTCATGATGGCCGTACAAACGCTCGAGCTCCTGGCGCACTTTGACGATCCGCGTCTCGGCGAGTTGTAGCTCGGTCCGGCGGCGATAGTCTTCGAGGTAGCCGTGGAACTCTCCGTAGAACGACTCCAGGAACTGCTGCGTCTCTCCCTGCCTGGTCAGCAGGGAGTCTACCTGGTGATCGATCTCGTGCACTTTCGAGCCAATGACCGCGAGGGCCTGCACCATTGGAGGAATAGCGGTCTGAATATTGTGTACTTGTGTGTCAATCCGATCCAGAACTTCTGGGATGCCTTCGCTCATTTCGGATCTCCTCTCTTCGGATTCCTTCTTCCTGAAGACACTGGACGGGCGAGGGATGTGTAGCGAAACTGCTGTTTACGCGTTCTCGCCGGTCCGCTTTGCCATCCACGCCGGCAAGCGCCGCGGGCGAGGAGAGGCCTCCGGGACGGCATCGAGGCCCTTGCTGTCGAGGACGTCCCTGGCCAGGGCCCGGAGCCGCGAGCCGGATACGACGAGATCCGGATCGGTCTCGAGAAAGCGTTCCATACGCCGCCGCAAGGCCACGTTCTGTGAAGCCAGCAGAGAGGACAGCAGCCGGGCGACGGCAGGCCGCAAGCCGGCCACTTCGCAGCCTTCCCGGCTCCAGGATTTCAGGACCTCGAGAAATCTCTGTTCCAGAAGGAAACGAAAAAATCCGGGAAAGACATCCAGCGTGGAGAAAAGCCTTTCGAGCAGCTCGCGGAGCGCCTCGGGGTCCCGCTCCCCAGGCCTGGATGCCAGGAGAAAGCGGCTGGTTTCCGTGCTGAAGGCGCTGGAGCTCCATTTATGGCGGTCAAGAAGATCGATCAGGCCGTACCGATGCAGGAAGAAGTAGGCGAAAAGTGGAGCGAGCTTCATGGGCTCCGCCTTGATCCGGGCGAGCACCTCACGGAGGACCGGCCCGGGATCGCCCCCCTGGGAAAACAGGACTCCGGCCAGCGCGTATTGGACCGCTCCCAGCAGACGGACCTGATCTTCGGGCACCAGCGCCGCGATCAACACGGGGTCGCCCTGTTTGTAAAGCGCCTTCAACGCCGAGGCGACCTGACGCGGATCGGCCTCTCGCCGGATCTCCTCCTCTTTCGCGGCGATCTCCTGTGCAACCTCGCGCAGCACGCCGAGCTGGACCGGTAAACGCTCCTGAGCGATTTCACACAGCTCGCGGATCGGCACCGCCGGGTCCGGCGCGCCCAGGAGGCTCAGGCTGCGAATGGCGGCCGCCGCCACTTCGACATTGCCTTCAAGGGCCAAATCCCGGAGGGTTGTCAGACAAAGATCCTTATAGGTGTCGTCGCTGCTGCCGGCACTCCCTTGCAGGAGCCCCCCCACCAGCTCTTCCTGATGAGCTCCCCGGCGGATCCAACTCCGGAAGAGAGGCACCGCCAGATCGGCCGGACCGATCTCGCCCAGGCGCCCCAGGGCGGAGGCGGCGATCTCTCGCAGAACGAGGGAGCGCCCGAGCGCCAGTTCCCGGAGCAGCGGGATCATCAGCGTCGCCAGCTCCCGGGCCTGGCCGAGCAGGGCCTGCCAGAGGAGCTGGGGGTAGCGCTCGTCCCGGAAACGGACGAGATCGGTCAACGGAGAGGGCATCGCCGCGACGTAGGCCCGGGCACGGTGCAGGAAATCGCGGCCGAGCCCGGAAGGCGAGGACGGCTGGTCCTCCGGGATTCGCAACTCTTTCCGGAGCAACTCGGTAATCCTGCGGCGGAGATCGTCGAACGCGAGCCAGGGCACACCGGCGGCCGGAGGAACGGCCGAGCCGAAGACGATGGCGAGCACGGCCGCCTGGGCGTCCAGATCGCTCCCCAGATCGTCGGTCAGCCAGTGTGACAGATCGTCCATCCGGACCAGGGCCTGCCGGATGGAAAGGTTTCCCGCCATGACTTCCGCCAAGTGTTCATGAACGAACCGGGCGACTCGGGGAACTGTCTTCAGCTCCCTCGCCAGTTCCACCTCGTGACCGGCGAGAAAAGATTCTACCGCCTCTTCTCCGGCGTCGTTCCGCGGCAGGCGCGCCGCAAAGTGGTGGAGCGCCCGGACCAGCAGCTCCGGTGACGGGGGAGCGATCGTTCTCAGGATCTCCAGGTTCTCCAGGCGCCGCTTGAAATCCGCGACCGACGAGGAGGTGGCGGTCAGCAGGAGGGCAACGGAATTCTTTCGGAGACGCTCCTGGAGCGTCATCAGGCGGAGAGAATCCACCGTCCGCAGGAAGGTTTTGAGATCGGAGTTCTCTCCCGCCAGGACGTCCTCGAACATCACCACGTGCTGGCTGAACTCTTTGTCGTCCGCCACTTTCTCGAGATCGACCTGGATGCCGGAGCCGAGGCCTTGACAGGTGCGCAGGCCTCGCCATTGCAGCGTCCGGGTCATCCGGGAGCCAAGGAGCAGCCCCAGGCTCCCCTTGCCTCCTTCCGGATCGCCGGCGAGGATCAGTATCCGCGTCTCTTCGAGCGAAGACCGCAGAGCTTCGATCTCGTTGCTCTCGAAGATCAGCTCCTCTTCACAGATCTCGAGCTCCTGGGAGGTCCGGAGCTTGAAGTGCCGCGCGGAAAGACGGACCGACTCCATCCCGCCGGTTGTGAGGTTGAAGTGCTGAGTGAGAACCTGTCCGGCGATCTCGATGTGTCCGGCCGAAACGATTCCCGAGCGGAACTCAGCGGTATTGGAGGAGCCGAGCCCCCCGCCGAGTGCATCTTTCGCTCTCGCGAAGGGCTCTCGCCAAACCTCCTCGTCCGGAGAGGCCGGGCTCGTCTCGCTGTAGCCGGCTTCGTCGGGCCAGGGCTCCGGCGACGGCGGCTCTTGGGATTCCGGGGGTGCCTCTTGCGGGTCGTCCATGACGTTCTCCTAGAACAGCCGCTGCCGGAGCCCGTCGAGATCCAGGATCGATCCCAGGAAATCGCGCGGCTCCTTCGCGAGCGCCGCCTGCACGGGATCGAGCCGTCCCTCGAGGTCGTCGCGGCACGCCGCCAGGAACTCCTCGTCCGCCTCCGTTCCCAGTCCAGCCTCCGCGACGAGATGCAGCACCGAGGCGAGGATGCGCCGCTGGTCCCGCGGGTTTTCGTCCAGGATGCGCATGTGCCGGAACGCCTCCGCGACGATCGACTCCATCGGAGAATCCCGGCGAGCGGTCAGTTGCAGAGCTCCACCGGCGGTAGCACCCTCGGTCAATCCACCATTTGCGCCTGGAACCAGGGCAGGCGCCGCGCCTCCGGCGATCCCGGCGAGGCTGGCCTGAATCCCTTGAATCTCAATCAGTGCCCGATGAATAGCATCGAAAGAACGGAGCTCACCGGCCGATTGATGGATGGCCTGCACTCCTCCTTCCACGACGGCGTCGAGAACCAGGCGGAGCCGTTCCATCCCCTGAAGAGCCTGGGAGGAACGGACCACCGCGGTATCCCGCTCGATCCTATTCTGATCTTTCAGAGACTGAAGCTCATGATTCAGCTCTTCCTGCTCCGTCGCGAGCCCCTGATCGCTACGGGCGATCACCTTCCGGCGCTCGTTCGCTCTCACCCTCTTCTCATCCTCGAGGTCCGGCTCGGTCAAGGAGCGAAGGACGTCGAGATGCCGTAGCTCGAGGCCTAAGTCGTTGGCAAAACCCTGGAGGTGGTGAAAGTTCGTCCTGCGTTCTCCCTTTCCGTCCGTCATCTCCGCCTCGCGCAGACGGAGTCCGAAATCCTCCCCTTCCTGCTTCATGACCTCCCAGGAGAACCGGCGGGCCGTCGCGCTCAGCTGGCTCGCGACCTCTTCCTGCAGCCGCTCCAATGGATCCTGGCCGGACAGGCTCAACCCGAGCCGTTCGGCACTGTCGACTCGGAAGTGAAGCTTGAAATGGAGCGTGAACGTCCAGGTTTGAGCCCCCGCCTGATACTTGCGGCTGAAATCGTGCCGCAGGTTGTTGTCAGCCGACACGGCATAGGCTTCGTAGGACTCCGCGGAGGCCAGGAACGGCCGCTTGAACACCTGCCCGGGAAGCAGGGTCTTGTGCAGGATCTTTCCTTGACCGACTTTCTTGAAGATCACCAGCGAGTGCGCCGGGTCCGGACCGGTACCTTGAATCTTCCAGGCGACTTTTCTCTCTTCCGTCAAGGTCTGAGCCATTGCCTTCCTTCCTCCGTCCGACTTAAGAGCTGCTTTCGAGCCACTGCGTCAACGCCGCCTGCACCGCGTGCGCCTGCCGCCGCACGGCGGCCAGGTCGCTTTCGATCGCACCGAGAGAGCCTCCCACCACAGCTGCGCGGCGCGCGCGATCGGTGACCGCGACCTCGGACGCGAGATCCTCGGCCAGGCGCTCCGCCAGGCGGTGATAGCCTTCACGCCCCAGCATCCGAATCCGGGCCACCGCCGTTTCGTCCTGTGCGTCGAGATCGGCGAGCAACCGCTCGAGGCCGGCCTTCAGCTCTCCCGGGTGCCTCGTCAGGAGGAGGCTGATCTGGTCGGCGAGCAGCACGACCACGAATTGCGCCTTCCTCGTTTCTCCCTGATCGAGGAGCGAGCGCGACAGATCCCGCAGGCGCCGGAGAACCCGCACGGTGGACTGTGATTCGAGATCGGGAGAGAGAAGATCCTCGACGCCGGCCAGAGCGGCGGTCATCCGCTGCCATTCGGCGGCCACGGTCACGCACCGGCGCAGTTCGGTCAGTGCTCTGTCGACTTCCTGAATCTCACGTAGCGCCAGGTCGAAACGCCCTTCTCCTAGCCACTGCAAAGCCCGATCCGAAGCGGTGTCGAAACCGTTCAACCAGTCCGGGGCCGCTCGCCGGAGCTCGTCCATCTCCGAACGTAGAGCGCTGTGGTCCGAGATGAGCCGGTGGAATTCCCCTTCGAGGACCTTGCGCATCCGCCAGTCGGGAAGGGCTCCGTCGCGATACCGACGCAGGTTTTTGCGCAGAAGCGAGGCGACGTTCTCCTTCACCGCGGGCTCCTCTTGTGCCGTTCTCGCTCGCTCGCGTGAGTGCCGGAAAAGAAGAGCCGGATCTCGATGCGCCGGTTGAGATTCCGGCCGGCCTGGGTGAGGTTGTCCGCCACCGGACGGTTCGAGGAATAGCCGTTCGCGGAGAGCACCGAGGCGAAGGAGGTCTCCTCGCGGCTGAGGAACTCGACGACACTGAGCGCCCGTGCCGTCGAAAGCTCCCAGTTGTTGGAAGGATAGGCGGAGCGATCGAGCGGTACATTGTCCGTGTGCCCCTCCACCTGGATCTGCTCGTAACCACTGGTCCCCGCGCGAGCGAAGACGCGGGCGCAGCGCGACACCAGACGTTGGCCCGTCGCCTGAAGATGATGATCGCCGGGACGGAAGAGCACCCCGTCGCTGAACAGAACCTGGATGAAGTCGAGGTGGCGTTCGATCCGGATCTCGCGCCGCCCGATCTCGGGCGCGAACTCCTGCTGGAAGTCCTGCAGGAACTTCTCCTGCTTGGTCCGTGTCAGCGCCGCTTCCATGTCGTCGTTGCCGAATGCCAGCTCGAGGGTGGTGACGAGCATGAAGACCATCAGCGTGGAGGTGATCAGGTCGAGCATCGCCGGCCATGGCACCGGCATGCCGGGCCTTTCGAGCCGTCCGGGGCGGTTCAGGAAATCCATGTCGAAGTCTTACCTCCGGACGAACAGAAGCACCAGCGCGACGCCGATCCCAACCGCGACCAGAACGGTCGTCCACGTCCATTGAAACCCGCCCGCCGATACCGGCGCGGCCGTGGAAAAGGACGCGGCGTTCGACATCAGGGTGGAAAACCGTTCCAGCAGGCGCCGCTGCCCGGCTTCCACGGCGCTCACCACCTTCGGAAGCTGGTCCGCCACCGTCAGCACTGACCGGTTCGTCTGAGAGATCTGCTCCAGGACCCCCTCGAGGTTCCTGGAGGCCTCGCTGCGGGTGATCTTGCGAATCTCCTCCACGATGTCCACGAAGGCGCGCTGGGCGCCGGTCATGTCCTTCAGGGTGTCCTGGTTCTGCCGGTAGATGTCGTCGAGGCGAGCGAAAGAATTTTCCAATTGCAGCGAGACGCGGTCGAGCAGGCTCTCATCCTCTACCGCGGGAACGGCCGCGGGCAGCAACTCCACGGTGGTGAAACGTTCCAGGCGCTCGAAGAAGAGCGCCTGGGAGGACCGGAGGCGGAAATTGATCAGCGAGGCGAGAATGGAACAGACGATGCCCACCAGCGAGCACGAGAAGGCGGTCTTGATCCCGCCCAGCACCCGGGAGATGTTCTCCACCGACTGCGTCCAGGAGCCTACCGTGACATTTCCAGAGCTCTGGGGCAGAACGAATTGAATCTGTTGCACCATCACCGCCAGGCCGATGAAGGTGCCCAGCAGGCCGAGCATGATGGCCAGCCCCGCCACGGCTCCAGGCACGGCCATGCCGGGCCGCGCGTCGTCCCGGGCCAGGCTGAGTTGCTGCAACGCATTCGGATTGACCCGGACCTGGCGCGTCCGGAGCTTCTCGATAGCCTCGAAACGCTCGGCGATCAGGCTGTCCGGTGTCAGCTCCGTCCGCAGGGTGGCGAGATCGGCGGGAGAGACATGGCCCTGGCCGGAAGACGAACCGGCGGCGTCCGGTGCTCTGTCCGGGTTGCCGGCTTCCGGTTTACCGGCTTCTGGACTGCCGGTTTCCGGATTGCCGGTTTCCGTATTGCCGTCCGCCGGCTCCGTTTTCTGCCGAGCGGTGGCTTCCCGGAGCTTCGCGATCGCTTGCGAAAGGTTCTCCTCTTCCCGCCTGTACCGCCCGAGGTGCCGGAAGCCGGCTCGGAACGCCCACCCGAGAAGCGCCAGAATGATCAGTACGATGAATTTCCCGGCCGCCGAGTTGTCTGACCAGATGCCGTGCCAGAGAGCTACGAGCATGCTCTACTCCGAATCCTGCCGGTCGGAGCCGGTGATGATGAACTCGTCGACATCAGCCTTTTTGGTTTGCGCCCGGACGCGGGAATCACGGGGTCTCCCTTCGGAATGACCTTTTACGATCTCTCCCGTGAGCACCATTCTCTTGCTTTTGATTACATCCGCCTCAAAATCGACCCGGTTCACATCTTTTTCCAGTCTCTTTTCCTTCATCTCCCCCTCCTCGATCCGCCGGTCGGAGCCGCGCAGGAAGAGCACCGGTGCGACCCAGTCACTCGCGCCCGAGTCGGCGAGATAAAGGGCGAGCCGAGCCTCGGAAACGGCGGCTTCAATGGGAGCACCCTCGGCGAGCCTTGCATACAGGACTTTGCTGAAAGTGAGTGCCGCCCGATCCCGGATCGCAAGCTGCATTCCTACGACGGCAGGCTGCCCTCCCCGCACCAGCGCTCCGGCGACTCCAGCCAGCGGGTCCGCTCCGGAACCCTTGGGAACGGCGGCGGAATGACAGGCGTTGAGCAGGGTAAGTCCCAGAGCGTGAGCTCCCTGGACCAGGTGCGAGAGCTCGCTCCCGGTGACCAACCGAGGCCGTCCCTCCGGAGTGGAGAAAGCCAGGCTGCCCTGGGCGGAATCGCTCAAGCCATGCCCCATGAAATGAACGATCTGATACTTGCCGCGCTGAAGCTCCCGCCGCAGGTCTTCAGGACCCGGTCCTTCGAGCACCGTGACTCGGACCTGTCGCGAGGTCTCCATCGCTTCCTGCTCACCCTTCAAGTCGAGCTCTGAAAGCCCCGCGGGATTCGCCGCCACGACCAGCACCCGAAGAGGAAGCTGGAACGGAGTCCGCTCCACCGGCCGGGGCAGATCGAGATGGCGAACCAGGGGATTGAGAGGATTGAGACAGGGAAAGCCCCCGGCTCTCTCGTCAAACAGGATCTCCCAGGGGATCTTCGTGAGCCACGCAAGCTCCGGGTTCCTGGGACGAAGATGAAGACGGATCCGGAGCCCATGGCCCGCCTGCAGGGCGGCGCTCCAGGCCGCGCCATAGAGATCTCCCACCTCACCGGTGAAAAGAGCCGAGAACAGGGTTCGACCGGCCTCCTCCAGGTCCAGCCCCGCCGATGGAGCGCCCGCGCTACTGCCAAGGTCGCGAACCCGCGGCCCTGGCAGAGCGCTCGACATCCGGGACCTCAGCCCTTCGTTCAACCGATCCAGATCGAAATCGAACTCGGTGAGGCTTTCCGCTTCGGCCTGAGGAGAGAAAGCGCGGACCCGATATCCTCCACCAGCCGCGCTCTCGATTCCCACTGAAAAGTCCACGTAGGGTCCGCTCATTCCATCCTTTCTGGCAGCCTTATCCTGGGCTCGCCTGTTGAGACACGATGGAGAGGACCTTGTTTAGGCACCTATCGTGGCCGAGAAGACGAGACGGACAACAGCCGCTTCGAACTGGACAAGTACCTCCTCAAGATGTGCCGCAAGGACCGGCTGATCGAGCTGATGCACGACTTCGTGCTCTTCGACGGCGGCGTGAAGAAGCTGCCGCGCGCGCACCAGTATTTCGGGATCAAGGCCGCGCAGGAGTACGTGCGAGAGAAGAAGGGCGGCATCATCTGGCACACGCAGGGGGAGTGGCAAACGTTTCTCCCGCTTCCCGCCCTGTATCCGCAACGGCTGTTCAGCCGGATCGCGGACCCAGGTCGCCGAGACCTGACAAGGAGCCCACTATGCGCGGGAAGAGGATTGGCCGAGTCTGAGGCACCGGCACCAAGCCGAAAGCTGCCGGCAACAGCTAATCCCTCAGATTAAGCCACCGCGCCCGCCGCCGACTCTACCCTGCTCCCCGGGGGCTGCTCCATGGAAGTCTCAGTCTTGTGGACTCGTAGTTGACACCGGCTAGGCCAAGTCAGCACGCGCTATTTCTTGGCGGCTGCTCCGGACGCTGCCTGGTGCTGCAGCCAGTCGACGACAGCGGCCGACAAGGCGATGCGATGGTCGGCGAAGCTGTGGTCGCTGTCGAGGGTCATGCTACTGACCTTGCCCTTGCGCTGAGCGCGGATCGTGTCGGCCAGCGCCTTGTTCGGAGCACCGCCGCCATGCGTGGCGCCGATCACCAGCGTGGGCTGTGCCGCCAGCGCCGGCGCCAGAGCCAGCAGATCCCAGTCCTCGGCATGGCGCTCGACTTCTTCCGCCAGATGCGCCGCGTCGGTGCCGGCCAGGCTGTTGCCAAGATCGTCGCCGATCTCCGCGATGGCCGCGGTACGCCTCTCGGGGTGGGCGCGCAGGTCCTTGCCGTCGGCGCCCACATTCCATGCATCGATCAGCACCACGCCCGCCACGTCCTGGTGTGCCGCCGCATAGCGCGCCGCCGCAAAGCCGCCCATGCTATGGCCGCCGACCAGGATGCGATGCGTATCGATGCCATACTTCGCGGCGTTCTCGGGCTGGCGCAGGAAGGCCATCGCCGCTTCGGCATCCTCGACCGCGCCGGCGATGCTGAAAGCTCCGGGCGAACCCCAACTGCCGCGATAGTGCATCGTCAGCACATTCCAGCCGGCGCGCCGGATCGCCTGCGCCAGGTCGAGATTCTGCTCGTTGCCGGGCAGGCCGTGCAGCAGCAACAGCGTCGGCTTGAGACCGCCGCCGGCCGCCAGGAAGAACAGCGCGTTCATGGCGACGCCACCGCTCGGTATCAGCAACTGGCGGTTGGCCGCCGGATGTTTGGCATCGCGAGCATTGTCCGCCACGACAGCGCGCGGCACCGGTGCGGTGGCCGCCTGCGCGGCGATAGAAGACAGCAGCAATGCCGCCGCCAAGGTATGAACCTGCCACGCTATTTTCATAGGGCTCCCCGATCCGAGGTATCGGCCGATTCTACCCCATGAACACCGCCGGACAGGTGGGCGCCGCCGCTTGTAACGTTTTCCCCGCTTCCGGCTCTGTATCCGCAACGGCTGTTTTCAGCCGGATCGCGGACCCGGGTCGCCGAGACCCGACAAGGAGCCCTTCATGCGCGGGAAAAGAATTTTTCTATTCTCAAAGATCGCGGCGGCCGGAGCCCTGCTGCTCCTCGCCCTCTCGTCGCTGGCCCCGGCGAGCGAGCGGGAGAAAACGGATCGCGCGGCGCCCCCGGCCGATCCCATTGCCGCCAATGGCGCGCGGATGCTCGCGGAGGGGCGCCACACCTTCCGCGACGACACGTTCGGCGATCAGGTGTTCTGGAGCCGGATCCTCGGCATCCACGAGGCCCTCCAGCAGGTGAGCCCGCGGACGGCCCTGGCGGTCGGGCTCAAGGTCGACGCCGAGGCCCTCCCTCCGGGCCTCCTGGCCCAGCTCAAGAGCGGGGGCCCCGCCACGGTCGCCTCGCACGGCAAGGCGGTCGACCTCGACGATCCCGCCGTCACCGCGGCGCTGCTCCGGCTCAACGCCGTGGTGGGCGTGCGTGGATTCTTCAATCAGGACGGGACTCTGCGGTCGGCCGGCATCACCTGCGCCCTGTGCCATTCGACGGTCGACGACTCGGTGGCGCCGGGGATCGGCAAGCGGCTCGACGGCTGGGCGAACCGGGACCTGAACGTCGGCGCGATCGTCAATCTCTCCCCCAACCTGCAACCGGTGGCCAGTCTGCTGGGCGTGGACGAACCCACGGTGCGCACGGTCCTCCAGAGTTGGGGACCGGGGAGGTTCGATGCCGAGCTCTTCCTCGACGGCAAGGCGTTCCGTCCCGACGGCAAGACCGCGGCCACGCTGATCCCGCCGGCCTTCGGCCTCGCCGGCGTCGACGGCCACACGTTCACGGGCTGGGGATCGGTCACATATTGGAACGCCTTCGTGGCGAACCTCGAGATGCACGGCCAGGGGAGGTTCTGGGATCCCCGGCTGAACGATCCTGTGAAGTTTCCGATCGCGGCCCGCAACGGCTTCGGAGACATCCAGAGCGAGCACGATCTGATCACGCCGAAGCTGGCGGCCCTGCAGTTCTATCAGCTCGCCATCCCGGCCCCGGCTCCTCCGCCCGGCAGCTTCAACGCCGCCGCCGCCGCGCGGGGCAAGGTCGTCTTCTCCGAAGCGGGCTGCGCCAAGTGCCACGTGCCGCCCCTGTACACCGAGCCCGGCTGGAACCGTCACAGGCCCGAGGAGATCGGCATCGACTCTTTCCAGGCCGACCGCTCGCCCGACGGCCACTACCGCACGACGCCGCTCAAAGGGCTCTGGGCTCACTCGAAAGGCGGCTACTATCACGACGGCCGCTTCGCGACCCTGCGGGACGTCGTAAACCATTATGACGGGCATTTCGACCTGCGTCTCAGCGAGCAGAAGAAAAGAGATCTGATCGAGTTCCTGAAATCGTTGTAAACCGGAGGACTCCAGGGGGCAGCCTGGAGTCCTCGGCTCCCTTCCCTACTTCAAACCCGTCCGCGGTATCGACCACAGCTCCCGGCCGCGGACCGGGTCCCAGGCCTCGAAGACGACGCGGCTGCCCGCGATCACGAAGGGTCCGGGCGAGGAGGCGTCCAGGCCCGGGGCGAGATCGCCCAACTGGCGGGTTCCCCCGGGGGTGCCGTCGCTCACCCAGGGCTCCAGGCCGGTCGCGCCGTCGTCCGCCGCGAAGACCAGGAGGCCGTCGATCGCCGTGAGCGATTGCGGGTAGGAGCTGGCGGAGCCCGGGCGGATGTCGCGCACGAGCCCGGTGCCGGCGGCGGTGCCGTCGCTGATCCACAGCTCGGCGCCGAGGAGGCCGCCGTCCACCACGAAGAAGAGCCGGTTTCCCGCGACGGTCAGCTCCCAGCCCCGGGCGGCGCTCCCCGCGGCCGCGAGGGACGCCACGAGGACCGTCCCCGCCGCCGTGCCGTCGCTCGACCAGAGCGCCTCGCCGCCGCCGTCGTCGGCGATCAGATAAACCTTGCCATTCAGCCTCACCAGATCATGCGGAGACGAGCCGTTCGCTCCCGGCCGGAGGTCGCGGACGAGCCGAGTGCCGGGGGCCGTGCCGTCGCTGACCCACAGCTCGCGGCCGTTCACGCCGTCGTCGGCGGCGAACAGGACCGTGGAGCGCAGGCGGATGAAGGAGTCCGGATCGGAGCTCGAATACCGCGGCAGGTCCGCCGAGAGCTTGATGTCGAGAAGCGACGGCGGGCCGCCGCTCGCCGGCACGCTCCAGAGCTCGCGGCCGTGGAGCCCGTCGTCGGCGGCGAACACGAACCGGGAGCCGGTCCAGGCGCCCGGGCCGGGATCCGACGAGCCGACCGTATCCGGCCCGCCGGAGAAAGAGGGGTAGAGCTGCTGGTTGAGGTCGGCGATCTGGCGGGTGCCGGCGGCGGTGCCGTCGCTCAGCCAGGGCTCGATCCCCGTCCCCGCGAGGAACCCGGGGTCGTCGGTGGCGGCGAGCAGCAGCCGGCCGCCGCCGGTCGCGAGCCCCTGCACGAAGAAGGCGTTGGTGGCGAGCTGGCGGGTTCCCGCCGGGGTGCCGTCCGTCCTCCAGAGGCCCTGGCAGGGCGCCAGGGAATGATCGCAGACCCCGGGAGCTCCGCCGGCGGGATTGCTGGTGAAGTAGAGGAAGCCCGCGGCGGCGATGAACCCCTGGGGCCAGGGCACGAACTTGACCGCCCGGGTGCCCGCGGCCGTGCCGTCGGTACGCCAGAGGCCGGCGGGACGCACGCCGGGCCGAGCCGCGAAGAGCGCCTGGCCGCCGAGCTGGGCGATCGGGCCGGCGCCCGAGCCGGGATCGAACCCGATGTCGCGCAACAGGAAGGTGCCCGCCGCCGTGCCGTCGGTCCGCCAGATCTCCGACTTCTCGGCGGCGGTGCTCAGTCCGAAGAACCCGATCCGGCCCGCGCCGGCCGGCAGCACGGGGAACCGGTTCTCGGGGGCGCAGGCCCGGGAGGCGCCGCACAGCTCGGTCACCCGCCGGGGCTGGCAGGTATCCGCGTCCACCGTCCAGAGCTCCGTGGTCTCCGGGTGAAGATCGACCCCCGCCGCGTAGAAGACCCGGTCTCCCGCGCTCCAGGGGCCCGCCGCGCCTAGCAGGCCCGTGGCGACGGGCTCGATCTGCCGCTGCGGCTCCCGGATCCGCCAGATCTGCTGCTCGTCGCCGAAGCCGGAGGTCCGAAAGAGAACGCCGCAGGGGGAGGCCGCGAAGGCCGCGCTCGAGCGCCCACTCGCCAGCTTGACCGTTCCCGCGGCGGTGCCGTCGGTCTCCCAGATCTCCGCGCCGCTCGAGAAGTAGGCGATGCCGTTCACGACCAGCGCCGGCGTCGAGGGGCTGGTCAGCCCCTCCCGCAGGATCTGGGTGCCCGCGGACGTGCCGTCGGTGCGCCAGAGCGTGGAGTCCTTCCAGAAGAGGACCGCGCCGGGCAAGGGGATATGATTCCGGGTGCTGCGGAGCAGGCTCCCCTGGCTCGACGTGAGCCCGGGAAACAGCCCGGGCGGATTCCCGTCGCCGACCCACAGCTCTTGCCCCCCACCGCTGAACCCCGTCGGCACCACACCCAGCAGGACTTTCCCCTCCGGTAGGGGGGCGAGGAGGGAGGCGATGAAAAAGCCTGCCTGCCCGACCCGTACCGTTCCGGCCGGCGTGCCGTCGGTCACCCAGAGCAGGGGCGCTCTGCCCCGGTCCGACAGGAAGAACAGCCGCCCGCCGGACAAGACCAGGTTGGTGGAGCCGCCCAGCACGATGTCGCAGGCGCCCGGGCAGGTGTCGGCCAGGAGGCGCGTCCCCGCGGCGGTGCCGTCGGTGGACCAGATCTCATACCCCCGCACACCGTCGTCGGCCGTGAAGTAGAGCCGGCCCTGGTACGCCGTCAGATGCTGTGGGTTCGAGCCCATGGGACCCGGGCGCAGGTCGCTCACCCGCCGGGTGCCGGCGGCGGTGCCGTTGCTTCGCCAGAGCTCCAGGCCGTGGGCGGGATCGGCCGCGGTGAAGTAGAGGACGCCTCCCAGGTCGACCGGCTGCGCCGGGGGCACGGCCAGGTTGGACACGGGCGCCGCGGGAAAGCCGCTGCTCTCCATCGGCAGGCGGTTGATGTCGGCAATCAGGACGGGGGGATCCGCGGCGCGCAGGACGGACGAGCCGAGGACCAGCAGAGACGACAGGATCACGAACGGACAATGGCGCATGACAGCTCCTGGGAGCCAGACGGGCCTCCGGTGGTGGGTTCATCGAAGCGAATCGATCATGCTTTGTACGCTCAGAAAAGTGCAAGCGTCTAGGCCGCTGGAAGATGGAATCCGCAGGTGCGGTTCCTGGCCCCCGCCGCGGGAGGGACCGTGTCTCTTCCTCCCGCCCGGGTGAGGGGAACCGGGGCGGCGAAGCGTTTGATCCCTGGGATCGGCAACGACCCGTTTCCGGCGCGATCACGCGCGGCCTGCCGATCGATCCGTTATAATTTCAGGTCCGCAGCACAGGAGGAATCATGTCGCAGGACAACGTCAGCACCCTTCAGACCGCTGAGGAAAAGCCGCTTGCCGAGCACGCCAACCAGAGGAGCCGGCAGCACTACGCCAAGCTCGTCGACAAATATTTCGAGTACGCTCACAGCAACCGCCTGGAGGAGGTCGTCGCGATGTTCACCGACGACGCCTTCGCCACCTTCGTGGTGGCGCCGGAGCCCTTCTACGGCAAGGAGGCGATCCGCGGCTTCTACACCCAGCTCTTCCAGGACTTCCCGCACATCGAGCCCGAGATCTTCTCGGTCATCATCGAGGGCAACCGCGCGATCACCGAGCAGAAGATGACCATCGTCAGGCCCGACGGCACCCAGGTGGTCCTGCCCTTCAACACCAATCACTTTACCTTCGAGGGCGATCTCATCAAGACCCTGCGCGTGATGGGCAGCCCCGCCTGATCATTCGCCGGAATCGTCCGCCCGAATCATCGCGAATCTCCACCTCCTCGCGAGCGTCCCTGAGCTCGCGGGGAGGTGGGGCGTCGCGGTCTACGTCAGCAGCGGCAGCCGCAGATCGGGTCTCCGCCGTTGCACGAGTACATGAACCCGACGCAGGGGGGTGTACAGTACCGGTCGCAGTAAGTCCGCGTGCAATTCGTCGCCTGCGCGGGGCGCGCGGCGAACGGCGGCGCTCCCGCCACGGCGGCGAGCACGAGAACGGTCAGAAAACCCAGCTTGAACTTTATCGTTCGACGCATGAGATCTCCTTTCAAGAGGTCCGCAGAGTAGCAGCCGCTCAGCGCGGGAGGCAATGCGGCCGGAGATTGAGGCAGAGTCGGCGGCGGGCGCGGTGGTGGCTGCAGATCGAGAGAGCTATACTCAGCCACGCTTCAGTTCTCGCCCGCTGCGAGATCAGTACCCGGTATCTTTCCCGCAGCAGCGAGCTCCAGGTTTTGGATGATTGGACCCGCGGTCCCGGCTCTCCGACCCACGGGTCGCGGACTCCGACCCGCGGTCCCGGCTCTCCGACCCACGGGTCGCGGACTCCGACCCGTGGTCCCGGCTCTCCGACCCACCGGTCGCGGACTCTGACCCGTGGTCCCGGCTCTCCGACCCACGGGTCGCGGACTCCGACCCGCGTTCCCGGCTTTCCGACCCGCGGGTCGCCAACTCCGACCCGTGGTCCCGGCCCTCCGACCCGCGGGTCGCGGACTCCGATTCGCGGGTCCAACTCCTTGGCCCACGGGTCCAAAAACCGCGCGCTCGGGTCGACTCGTTCCATTCTCGAGCGGAAAAGACAATCACCGCTTCGCGGTCGTCCGGTCCATGTCCGCGACGTCACCAATCGCTGCAGTAGCAACTCACTTCGTCCCGGTTGTCGTCGGGGTCGGTGTCCGTGCAGGATACCCATCCGTCGCTGCGGCAGATTCCCTGTCCGCCATCTTCGGTTTTGCAGGCTCTGGGGTCCAGCACCAGCAAGCCCACGCACGTCGCCGACTCGCTGCACGCGCCGCACAGATCCGGCCACCAGGTCGAGCGGCGCTCCGGCGTGGTCTGGAAATTCAGCGTTTTCGCGCCGCGGCAGGGCTCGGCCGGCGCCGAGCGCAAGAACCTGTCGCCGCTGAAGAGGGGGGCCGCCTCGTCCGTGCCCGCGGCGGCCGGGATGGCGGTTGCCAGGATGGTGACGACGCCCAAAGCGGCGAGGGCGGCGCTAAACGATAGTCTTTGCATGATCTCTCCTCCTTCTCCAACTCATGGTGCCGCGCGCCGCTCCGGGTGAGCCGGTCCTCCTGACGGGCTGGCGAACCCTACGGCTTGGTGAAGAAGGTCACCGTCCCGGTGCCGATGTTGCCGGTGCTCTTCTGCACCGCGGTGATGGCTGCCTGGTAGAAGCCCGGAGCTTTGATTTCGAACGTCCCGTGAAAGATGCTGGGATCCTGGATCAAGCTGAAGCCGACGGACGCCGGGGGGGCTCCCGACCCGATCCGCTCGACGGCGGCGGTCACCGCGAAATCGTCGGGGATCCAGGCCAGACCTTTGCCGATCGGACAGCCGCACATCATGGTGACATTGACGAGGAACGACACGGACCCGGAGGCGGTTGAATATTCCAGATGGGTGGGCGGCTGCTGGACCTGGACGATGAGCCCGGGAAGTTCGACGACGAACCCGGGTCCCTGCGTGATCGGCTGGCCCGGGACGGCCCAGGTGTACGTCACCGCCCGCTGCGCGGACTGAAGGCCGCCCAGCGGTCCGTAGACCTCGACCTCGAGCAGCGTGGGTTGGGTGATCGGAAGGTGGACGGTGAGGCCGGAGGTCGTGGGGCCTGGCACCAGCCACTGCACGAGCGGCGGAGTGCCGGGCGTCACGATCGCCGACCGGGAAGCGCCCGGGACATAGCTCTGCTGCAGCGTGCCGGAGTCCGGCCCCTGGACCCGGCCGCCATCCAGCCAACGGCCGGTGCGCGCGTCGCGGACCATCACCTCCGCGCCGCCGATGTCGTCGGCCAGAAACTTCCCGCCGTTCGCCTGAACCCGAATCATCATGGATGTGGTCGTCGCCATGGGATCTCCTCCGAGCCTGGTGAGGCTGGAGTCTATCGGAGAACCGGGGCTCGGGCTTTTGAGGAAGTTGCCGGTACCGGCGGCTGTCCCCGCGGAAAACAGAACGCATATGCGAAAGTCCTGTATACTCCCTGTCCTTCGGTAAAGTCCGAGGACTAACGGAAGGGAGCTCCCGTGAAAAAGGACAAGAAGAATCAGCCGAACCAGCAGAAGAAGGGCACAAAGAAGCTGACGCTCCAGCGCGAGACGCTCAGCGCCCTGGAAGAAGGAAAGCTCGAGAATGTCGCTGGTGGCGCCTCCAGGTGCCCCACCGCATGCAGTGTCTGCTGAAGGCCATTTTTCGTCAGCGTGCTCTCCTGAGCTGATTCTCCCTGGTTTCAGGAGCTTCTTGTTTCGAGGAGCTCCTGGAACCAGTCGCCGATTGCCAGCGTCGTCTCCTGGGCAGGAGAGAGCCGCGACTGCCCGAACCGCGCCGTGTCGTGCTCGAAGAAGTGCCGGGCATCTCCTCCGGTCTGGACGGATTCGGCAGACAGCGTCTGCTAAATCTGGCCGGGTGAATCCGATTCGCCAGACAGTGTCTGGCGAATATCCTAAGGTGCCAGGATTTGCCAGACGTCTGGCCTCCAGCTCAATTCGTCACAAGTCGTGAGCCGAATTGGCTCCTCCGCGGAAACGAAACGCGCCGCGCCTCGGTAAGCCGGTCAGATCGTCCATAGGAGGAAGCTCCCCGCCGCAGTGTCATTGAGGCCGGGGGTCTCACCCTGGCTCGCTTGCAGGCAGACGATCTTACTCCAGTAGAGCCTTAAAAACAGCATCGGACGCGTCCTTGTAGAACTCGATGTTCACCTTCGTCCAAAGCTCATCAGGTAGGTCGTTCAGTTGGCGGCGCGCAGCCACGGGCATAAGAAGGGTCTGTGCTTGCTTATCAACTGCAAGTTCAGCGATGCGGTTGGCATTGGGAATCATCTCAACGGATCCACCAAGGTTCAGGGCACCGACGATGATCGTACTGCCCCGAGTATTCCGCCCGAGCAGTGCGCCACAAAGCGCAACCAGCACTGGTAGACCTAGCCCGGCACCGGCCTTGTCGGAATCGAGTGCACGCATCTGGATCGAGAACTCATGCTCACGGGGATTCCGGCCTCCAATGAGTTCCCTGGCCCGCGTGTAGAGGTTCTGTTCACCGACCTTGACGCTTTCGCGGAAGGCGGGCGGTGCCGGCTGGTTCAGGATCTTGACGCCAGCGCCAGGCCCGTTCGTCGCTTCTATCCGATAGAGCCCCGGACCTGTTTCGGAGCTCGCAGGACTCACCGCCCAGACCTGTCCGGGTGGCAGAGGATCGCTCTCGATTGCTTCGTCGCTATGGAGCTCTGGGGTCGAGACGAACTGCTCCACTCCTTCCGGACCGAGTGTGTAACTGAAATGCGTGTTGCGGAACTCGCTTTTGAAAACGCGTTTTTGCTGTTCCTTTATGCGGCGTCGACACTCGAGCGCGACCCGCACGATCCATTCGAGATCCTCCTCCGCGACAGGTGCTTCCGGGTCCGGAAAGAGCAGCTTCGTCAAGCCGCTCACCGTCTTGTTCACCGCTTCGATGTCGCGGCCGGAGAGCGCGCCGCCAAGATGAACGTGCCCATGCATCATGGACACACGGTTTTCCGAGCGCAGCTTGCTCCAACACTCGCTAAGGAAGTCGCTCACGAGCCCGAAGTGATTGGTGAAGTGCTCGTTGGGGTTGAGCTTCGGGAAGTCCCAGCCGGGCACGAAGGCGTGGAGGCGGTCCATGAACGCGGTGTCATTCCGCATCTCGGGCGGGAGCGGGCTGAGCAGGTGGGCAACGCGCTGCTGCTGCTCTATATCCATGTCGAAGTTGCCGACCATGACGATGCCGCCCTCAGCGCGGATGTTGTCCTTGGCGCGGCTGAACTGCCCCGATGCCATGTAGCCCTTCATGATGTTGACGCCGTCCTTCTGGTCGAAGGAGATGCCGGACACCTCGTCGAAGCAGACGACATCGTATTGGCACACGAGGCCGCGCTGGCCCGTGGCGTTGTTCACAAACATCTTGGCGACGGTCGCCTTGCCGCCCGAGATGAGGTGCGCATAGGGCGAGATCTGCTGGAAGAGGTGGCTCTTGCCGGTGCCGCGCGGGCCCAGCTCGACGAGGTTGTAGTTGCGTTCGACGAACGGGACCATGCGCAGGATGGCCACACGCTTGGCGCGCTCGCTGAATGACGCGGGCTCGAGGCCAATAGAGCGAATCAGAAAGTCGATCCATTCCTGGGTGGTGAACGAGCGGCGAGCTTTGGCAAGAACGTCGAGCACGTCTGACTTCGACATCTGAATCGGGCGCATCGACTCGATCGAGAACGGGCGGCCCCCCTGCTCCTGCGCGGTGATGCGGTCGTAGGCCAGCATCACCTCGGCGTAGAAGCCGTCGGTAAGCATGCGCTCGTTCTCGCGCACGAGCTGGTCGTCGACGCGCACGTCGCGCAGCGCCAAGCTCGGAAGCTCGGCGAGGAAGCAATCGTTCTTGGCATCGAGACGCGCCTTGACAATGTCGATGAGCTTGATGCTGCCGCTGTCTTTCGCACGCGCCTTGAAGAGCTCCTCTTCGCCGGTGCGAACCGTCCGGTCGCGGAGTTGCTTCTCGACGATCTGGAGCCCCTCGGCGATCTCCTCCTCATCTGTGCTCGCGCAGTAGCGACCGAGGAGAAACTCGACGACGTAGGTCGGCACCGGGTACTGGCGCGCGTACTGGCGCACGAGGTCCTTGCGAACGAGGTAGCCGTCGAAGACCGCTGCCGCTTGCTGGTCGAGATGATCGAGAGGCATGTTCATGAGGCTTCTCCGACGGTTGTGGTCTTCCGGTCGAGCACGCTGCCAGCGGCATCCACGACGACGACCGTGGCTGCAGCTCCTTCATGAGAGTCGTCGGCAACCGCGAGGCTCGCCTCACCGGCTGGGCCGACCTCCTTTGCCAATGCAGCGATGCTCGTACTCGCCTGCTTCCAGTTGAGGCGCAGGTCGACGACTACGGAGGGATCGTTCGTCGTGACGATCACGCGGCAACGCATGCCGCGCCACGAGACGGCCGTGATGGACGCGCTTGTCCCGCCTCCGCCGCGCTCGACGACCAACTCGGGAACGATGCACTCCTGCGGGCTGATGCCACCATGCGAGTACTCCGCGTTCGCCGCGAAGCTGCCGACGCCGGGCGGCGACGCAATGCGCACATGAGGGTTCCAGTACCAGGCGTGAACGGGCACGGATGGCTTCGCCCCACTTTTCACCGTGGCGCAACGAGACCACTTCGTCGCCGTGAGGTGCGATGGCATAGTTACGTGCGGGAGGCCACCGGGCATCAACAGCCAGCCGTGGTCCGTGACGACGCGGATGCGCGTCCACCCGACCTTGAGCAGACCGGTGATCTGTTCAACGAGCATATCGAGTTCGGTGTCGATCTGGGAGGCGAGACGGACGCCGAGCTTGTGTCCGAGCTCGTCGAGTCGTCCCGTTTCCAGCCAGCCGCCGATTGCTCCCTGCTTGGCCGGTCGTACCTCATCGCCGAGAAAGTCGATGCCCCGTGCGGCCATGTCGTCACGCAGCCGCTGCGCGGTGGCCGCCTGCGGGCTGTTCTTGAAACGCGGGTTGAAATCGATGATGTCTTCGCCGCCCTCGAGCTTGTCGTGCGAGAGTGTCGCAAACGGCTTCGCGGTAGCGGTGACCGTCGGCAGCGGCGCGAGCCGGTGGTTCAGCCGCGAGCGAAGGCCCTTCGCCTCAAGCCGGTCCGCGAGCATGCCCGCTACGTCGTAGCGGAGGCCGTCGGCGAACATCAGGCACGTGTCCTTCTCATGATGACTCCCGGAGACCAGAGCGCGGGCGGCGTTCTCGTCCACTTCGACGAGGCTCTGGAAGTGCCGCGCGGAGGCATCGAGCCACGGCAGGTAGAGCACGCGGACCACGCTCTGGACGAGGCTCACGTCGGCCGGCGCCTTCATCGAAGCAAGCGCTTCGAGCGCCGCGCGGTCGCAGAGCCAGCCGTCCTTCACGTAGACGTTAACCGCACCGCCGACGGTCGCGCCGCCGAGCGTCGTCGCGGCCGCTGTCGCAAGACGAACAAGCGGCGCGAGCGCGCCAGCCAGCGGGCTCTCGCCGAGCTGCGCCCAGACCCAGTCGCGACGCTTGCCGTGCTCGGCTTCGAGCGCCGCGATCTTTGAGAGCGCGGTGGCGTGAGGAGCATTCGCAACCGCTTCCAGTTCCTTGCGAAGCTTCTGCTCGGCGTCGTCGTTATTGCGGGGCGAGCGCTCCGGGTCGAACCCGAGCTTGAGCTGACCGGGCAGCTCACGGAGCAACTGTGATACGCCGGGATAGAGCTTCGGCGCCTCCTTGAAGCGCTGCCAGACGTCATTCCACTTGCCGGTTCCCTCGACGATCATGCTCGCCGCATCGCTCGGTGAATTCTTGTCGGGATCGAACTTGAACTCGGTGTTACAGACGCCGCAGAAAGCCTTCCAGCGTGCGTTACCATCGGGAGAGCAAAACGCATCACTCGCCCCCATCCAGCGCAGCAGATCGCGCGTAGGATCGGTCACGGCGAGACGGTCGAAGTCATCGGAATCGAGCCGGTGCCCGCGCAGCCCATCAAGGGGTGTCTCCGCAAGGAGCGGCAGGCTGCGCTGCGCAGCCTCGCGAGTGCGGGCGTCCTGCGCAACATCGAGCCCGAGGCCATCCTCAGACACAAGGAACGCATCCACAGTCCAGTCGCGGCCGTTGCGTTGATGCCAGACGCGCCCTCGGTATTGAAGCTCGACGAGCGGCTGCAACTCGCGCGGGCACTCATCGCCTGCACGCAGAGACTGCCGTGCGACACCGGGTAGGTAGAGCAGCGGGATGACGTTAGGCTGAAGCTCGACATCCGGTAGTACCTGATCGACCACGCAACGCAGCCAGATCGCCGGGCCCGTGCGCTTGCCAGGATCATAATCGCCGAAGACGAACAGGTGCGGCAACGCGGCCTGCAAGCGCGCGACGAGGCCCGCCCACTGTCGGTCGACGTCCGCCCAAAGCAGCGCCGCCGGAGCTGCCGATCCGTCCGGCGTTCTAAGGGCATCGAGGAACGACTGCTCCAGCGCGTCGAGCAATCCTCGAGCACGCGGCAGTACACTTCGACGGCGAGAGTTCGTCACGGCTCGCTTCCCTTCGCGCGCTCACGGGCGGCGTGTTTTACCGCGCGGGAGTAGTGAAGGTCGTTCCAACGGTTGCCGTCGAACTCGGCGCCGCCGAGGAAGTCAGTGGTCTGTCTGTCCCAGCCCCAGCACCACGGGAATTCGGCCTTCTGACGGCTCGGTTCCTTACCTCGGTCCTTGTCCCACTTTATTTTGGGGGCCACGCGAAGAATGCAGGCGTTCTTTCCACGAGCATTTAAGGGCCGCGCGACCATGAACGGCCGAATGTTGATCCGAACTCCGTCGTCGAGGTCAGGCTCCCAGCCGATGGGTTGCTCGTGGAACGGCTTCCATCGGACGAAGATGTCGTAAGGCGGTTCGCCGTCGAGGATCTTCTCAAGCTCTCGCTTCAGATGCTCGGCCGCTGCGACTCGACCGTCCGCTCCCTCGATGCCACTGTTTTGATCCGCCCGTTGTCGGTCGATCCAGTCACCGAGATAAGCAAAGATCAGCTTCTCGAACGTTCTTTGCCCCATCCCGTTCGAGGCGGCGAGCCGGTGATAATCTACGAGCGCACTAAAGCCGTTAGTTAATCCATCCCAGACTTGCCAAATGAAGGGGCGATTTTCGAAGAGTTGACAGTGCTCAGCGAAGAATCCATCGCGGAGCCAAGCATCGAGGTCTTTCTTGCCGACTTCCGCCAGCAAACTTCTCAGCTTTTCGCTCGACCACTCTGCTCCGAATGATTCGCGGAGAACCTCCTGTACTCGGACGGCCGCAGCCGGCTCTCTGCGCAACGCTGGGAGGCTCACAATTCCGTCACTGTCAAGAAATTTATAAAACGAATCCTCAGACGAGGACGGCCATCGATAGCCCAAGAGCACAGCGACAGCGACCTGAAGCGGATGGGTCGATGCCCTCGGATCCCCCCTAAACGACCACTGTTTAGGCGACCGAGAGTGCGCCGGCCAAGACGGCTCCGAGATCTCCTCCGTTTCGTCGAATGGAACCTTTACAAGGTTTGCCGGCGTAATCTTGATCGCGGAATCGATGCGGCGAATTTCCTCTAGGTAGCGGGGAGACGCCACGTACCGGGTAATCGCCGGCAACTGTCCTGCAGACTTAGGGAGCAGGACGGCCGCCATCTGGTCGAACTTCTCCCCAGAATACGGTCGGACTTGCAAGCCCCGCATCAGCGAAACCAACAGCCCAGCACGCCCCCAAGCGGCTTCTCCTCGGATGTATGCGCCATCCGCTGCGTGGAGCGCTCCTTGTCCTCCCTCCCATCGCAGCAATGAAGTCTGCCCCAAGTCCTCCAGATCTTCGGACGCAGGCGTGTTGTAGAGCACCCAAGGGCCGCCGTTGGTGTGTGGTACTTCCCAGAAATACACAACGAACCTTGGATAGTCGCCTGTCTGGATGCCGGTAAGTGGACGAGCCACAGAGGCGAGCTTTTCGCCGTTAGCGGCGTCAGCAAACAAAATTCGCGAATCCGGATTTCGGAGCTGCTGAGTCTGGCTTAGACGAGCAACTGCACCGATTCGAAGAAGTTCCGCCTTGAGCGTTGGCGAGTTGCCGGTCGCAGCATCAATACATACGCCTTCGGAAGAAGAACTCGGGGCTACCCTGGTCAGTACAGCGAGGATGACATTAACGACTTCCCCAGTGATGGTCTCGAATGCACCGGGACCAAGCCGTGCCAGGACATTCCATGCAGAGCCCTTGAGAAGACGTTCGCGAATCACCCGATAGGTGCGCTGCTGCAGCCACGCCTGCGGCGACACCGTTGCGGTTGTGCCGCCACTTGCAGTCAGTTCTACGCACCGAAGAAGCATTGAGGTTGCCAGGTTGGCGGCCCCGTCCGGAAAGTGGATCTCAAGATGCTCGGCCAGCACGGCGCTCTGTTTGCGTCGAATGAGGTAAGGAACATTCGTAATCACTAGAACGAAGCGATTAGAGAGCAAGTGAGCAGCGGACGCCAGACCCTGTGCTGCAACCGCGAGTTCGCCTACATCACTGCCCGGTTCGCCAATAAGGGCAGCGCGCAGAAGCCCGGAGATTTTGTCGAAGCCAGCAACCAAGAGATTACCTTCGCTTCGACTCGGGTCGATGAGGCTGCCGAGCACCGGAGCGTTGCTAAACGTCGCATGCAGCTCCGTCATTGCTTCACGAGCGCGATGGTTGCTCCCAGCAGCCGATATCCAATGCTCGGGCTTTGCATGGATAGCAAGGCCTGAGCATGCGACATTCAATGGGGGCAGAGTCCGGTACCCCATCATTCTCCAGCCGGATAGCGCAAGACTGAAGGCTCCGATTTGCGTGCACCGAGGATCGATCTCCACTCCGTGCAAATTCTCGCGAAGAACCCTATCGATCGCATGTTCTAGGGAGGTTCCTTCCTCCCTGGCTCGCATCCGGGCGAGAATGGGAAGAGCGAAAACGAGGAAGTGTCCGCTTCCCATGCACGGGTCGAGCACCGTGATGTCCTTGGCCGACTTAGGCCATGTGGAGAACGTGCCAGCCGCCGGTTGCCATTTTCCAGGTCCCCCGACACATCGCAGGTACTCCCAAGCCACGCCATCGAGTGCACATCGGGCTCGAAGCTCGTCTTCCGTCAATATATTGGAAAGGCTGGGGTCACGCGCAAGCTCTTTCCCAAGCCACCACGCTCCAAGTGTGTTGTGGAGGATAAAGAGAACCATATAGTCCTCGGTGAACAGCTGCGTAACCGCAGGCAGGCTCTCTTCGTCGATTTTCTCTTCGGAGTCGTTTACGGCGTCCTTCCGCTCGGCCTGCCAGAACTGGTAGACCCACCCCAAGCTGTCATCGGCGACGAAGACATCGCGTGGCAGCGCCTCAAGGATTGCTTCAAGCTCCTGGCGAGTCTCCGGCGGCAGCACCACCTCGAGCACCGGGTCGCCAGCGCGGAAGATCTGCGGGAGCATGCGCTGCGCGAAGTCGCTGGCCAGCACGAGCCAGTCGACGCCGCGGTCGCGCGCAAGCTCACGGCACTCGTCGAGCGACAGCGCCATCCTAGACTCGGGCTCGACGAGCAGGTCGTTCTCGGCAAGGAAGCGTGCGAACAGCAAGCGATGCCAATGCTCGTAGGCGCATTCACTAGTGAGCCGCTCGATGGACTGCGTGCCCCTGCGCTCGTCGAGGCGGTCGCCGATCTGGCGCCCGTGTGCGCGCAGCCGGTTGCGCAGCTTGCGCTGCTCGGGCGTGAGCGCGGACCAAGGTTCGTGGTGGCCCACAGCGAGTTGCTCGATAGCCTGCCGTGCGCCGGCCTCCGCTACGCGGCGTGCCTTCTTCACGGCGTTCTCGAGGTCTCTGCGGAGGTTGCGGTCGAGCGATGCCATCGCACTTTCCTCAGCTCACGAGTACGGGGCCGTCCTTGATGGCGGCAACGAGGGCTTTCTTCTGCCGGTCGAGCCACGCGTTGACGTCGGCTTCGGTCGTCAGCGTCGACCGCTCGATAGCGAGGGGGCGCACCTTGGGTTCGAGGAGCTTTGCTGCCTGCTCCAGCGCCTTCTGCACGCGGCCCGAGATAGCGTCGGTCTCGGCTTGGCGTGAGGCCAGCGACTTGGCATCGAGGTCGGACGCAAGCGCTTCGTCGGTTGTGGCCGAGAGCTGTGTCGCCGGAGCAAGACCCACCATTGCGAGGATGGAGGACCGATCCGCATCGGAGAGGCGCGGCCACAAAGAGCTCGCCTCAAGCGAAGCGGTGCCCTTGCTGAACGCAGCCTCGAACGCCGAGTGCGCCTCCAGCAGCGCCTTGCGGAGCGCGTAGGCAAGCCCAGAGCGCAGCGGCGCGACCGGATCCGTCGGCTCGAGCAGCAGCCTCTGCGTGCGGACGGCGTCAACCTGCTCCAAGAGGTCTGCCGCCGACGCGAGCCCCTGTGCGTGCTTCGCGAGCCGCTTGACCAGCTCCCACGTCGGGCGGCGCGTGTCGATGAGCGCCTTGGTCTTCGCCCACTCCTCAATGCGCCTCTCGAAGTCAGCGGACTTCTCGCGGATACCTACGAGTTGGTCGTTTCCCACGCGCGCGCGGATGTCCTCGATGTCGGTGACCGGCGGCGGCGCCGGAAGCGGAGCATCACCGCCCGTTGCCCGCCCGAGGACCGCGAACTTGTCGAGGAACTCTGGCGCCTTGGCCAGCTCTTCTCCCGCCTTGCAGCTTACGCCGAGCGCCTGGAACACCTTGCGGATCGCGAGGCGATCTGTGACGGAGAGCGTGACCTTCTCGACGCGGAACTCAGCCTTAGAGATCTTGTTCTGGTCGAGCTGGCCCGGGGCGAGGACAGCGTGGTTCAGTGTGGCCGAGACGTGCTGCGTACGGTGCAGCGCGATAAGTGCGGCGTCGATGGCGTCCTGTGGCCAGCCGTAGGGGCTTGCGCGCAGCAACTTGCGGACATCACTACCGAGCTTGCCCGAGCCAATGGTAGAAACCACCGCTTTGCAGACGGCGTGTTCTTCCGTCGCGCTGGTATGACCGATGGGTGCGAGAGGTTGGTCGGCGCCTTCCTTGGCGCGCTTGATGACCGTCTCCCACGCCGCCGAGTCAGCCTCCTTGAAGCGAGGGAAGAGGCGCACGAGCGCCGCGTTCATGGCCTCGCGGACGCGCTCCTCTAGAGTGGCCTGGAGTAGCTCGGAGCCGCCGCCCTGGTAGACCTTCGCGTTGGCAACGATCTGCTTGATGAGCTCGTCGCGCTGGCGCACGGCGGCGTTGCGGCGGCTCTCCATGCTGTGCTTCGCCTCCTCGCCCTCGCGGGTGGTGGGCGTGCCCTTGGCGTCGATGGTCTGCTGCGCCGCTTCGGCATCGACGATCAGCTTGCGCAACTCGTCGGCCGCCTGTCGAGGCAGGAAGACGAAGATGATGGGGCTGTCCGTGCCGACAGCGCGCGCCGCGTCGAGCAGTTCCTTATCGCTCGCCGACCAGCCGTCACGAATCCACAGCGGTACGCTCTCGCCGTTGTTGGTCGGCGGCGTCTGATCGCGCGAGATGACAATCTGGCGGGCTTCCTTCGCGGCGCCCTGGACAACCTTCACCGAGCGGATTACGCGATCGGCCTCGGCGTAGATGTGCTGGTCGCGGCGGATCTGGATGTCGGCGTCGTCATTGGCGAGCTTGCTCTGGCGGCGGCGGAACTCCGCGTCCCACTCGGAGCCTTCCTTGGTCTGCAGACGGTACTCATCGCCGACCTTCATCAGCCCGCCGCTCGCCGCGAGCTTTTCCAGAACCGTCCCAACGTTGCTGCGCAGCTTGCCGTTGTCTGCAAGCAGATCGTCAACGAGGAGGTCGGCGATGTGTTCCTTCGAGGCACGCACGCCGATATCTGCACCGGCCTCGCGATACAGCCGGCTGATCAAGAAGACGAGCCCGCAGATCCGACGCGCAAGGCGACCTTCGTCGGTGCCGTCCTTCGAAAGGTTGATGATGCGCTCGTTGATCTCGCGGAGCAGCACGCCAGTGTTGACCATCTCCGGAGCGAGCGCCTCGAACAACTCGTCGCCCGGCACGGTCGCACCAAGGCCGCGGTCGCAGATGCGCGCGACTGCATCGTGGATGATGCGAAGCTGCGAGCGGAGCTGGCTATGCGTGCCCGCGGCGTCGACGGCGCGGAAGCAGTGCTCCCAGAAGCGGCGCCGCACGGGTAAGAGCGGGTAGTCGTCTACGATGACCTCGCGGTCTTGCGCGCTCTCGCCGATGCGCGTGGCTTGAAGCTGGCGCGAAACCTCGCCGCCGTGCTTCTCCAGGAAGTCCTTCACTGTCGAGATCGACGCGGGCTTCTTCTGCAAGAGCACCTTCCGGATTACTGCCTCGACGTCCTGGTCGGAGAGCTGGACGCGGATGGTGTAGCGGTCCGTCAGTTTCTGGAGCTTGGGCGTGGCGGTGAGCGCGCTCTGACCCGAGGCCACGACGAGCACGTGGCTATCGAGCTGCTTCGAGAGTGCCTCGGTAACCTCAGTGACCAGCGTGGAGCGGTCGTTCGAGTCGCCTATGTACTGCTGCACCTCGTCGAGCACGAGAATGGTGCACGGCATGCGGCCGTCGCGGCCGTAGAGCTTCAGCACGCGCTTGATAGCGGCGAGGAATTCCTCGGTCGTGATGTCGGTGTTGCGTGGTGGGAACTGCGTCTTGAGCGTGTTCCGTGCGTCCTTCTCGTCCGAGGCGAAGTTCGGATCACACTCGATAAGGGCGCGCGCGATGTGGCTGCTGACGTAAAGGTTGTTAAGCTCCGACGCCCACTGCTTGCCAGCGGCCTCGACGGCATCCTTCACCGTGTCAAACCAACGCTGGTCGTGCAGCCATAGGCAGAACTGCGCTTGCGGGTACTGGTCGGGCAGACCAACGCCGCGCAGGAGCACCGCGAGAATTGTCAGGCGAACGTGGTCCGTCGTGCCGCTCGGCAGCGTGCCGGCCGCCGCGAGCAGACCGCCAGCGCGCTTTCCGGCGGTGTCGAGCTCGCGGAGCAGCTCGCGAAGGTCGTCCGGCATGGACGGCACCAAGCTGCGCGCCGTGGCTCCGTCGGGGAACTTCGTGTCCGCCCAGAGGTGGCAGAGCATCTTCAGGAGGTGCGACTTACCACTGCCGAAGAAGCCGCTGACCCACGCCGCCCTTTGACTCGTCTGCGTAAGGCTCGCGAGGAACGACGACAGAATGCGCTGAATGCCGTCCGCGTACTGGCCCTCGCACACGAATGTCGAGAGCTCGCCACGCAGCTCCTCGAACACCTTCTCGTTCGACTTGTCGGCGATTCGCGCCTGGCCCTGGTTGACGAGCGGGTGGGTTGAAGGATCTCGCTGAAGGACATCTTTAATTTTCATGCTGCACCGCCGGTGCTGTTAATGGAGATCGGAACGGCCATGTAATTCCAGCCGTCGCGCGCATCGAGCAGCCGGTAATTGTTCTGCTCGAGCGTGCCTGGGAAAAAGACGACGAGACGACCGCGAATGTCTCGCTCGACTCGCTTCAACACCTCGGAGACATGCGTGAAGCCATAGAGCGATCCAGCGCCGAAAACAGCGACGACGGAGCTTTCGGAAACGTCGGGCGCCGTGAGAACCGCCCGGATCCGCTCGGCGACGTTTTCGGGGAATTCGTCCTTCAGCTTCAACTGCAGGTCGTCGGGAGACTCGAAATAGGCGTCACGGTACTCGTCGGAAGCAAGCCATGAGGCGAACGCGGTAGTAAGGTCGACCTCGTGCCAGTTATGCCCCGCGGCCCTCGTGCGAGTCTCGAACTCGCCCTTGCGCGCGCGGAGAACCCTCTCGAGCTCTTTGTCGTAGGCCACCATGATCACGCGCTGGGCCCCGGCGACCGTCCGCTGCCAAGGCGTCGCGATATGCTGGCCGTAGAGGTCCGCGAGGTCTTCGAGTCGCGCCATGCGGTCACTTCCTCCCTAGTCCTGGGTCTAGTCGGTCGAGCCCGAACTCGACGATATCGCCTGAGGTGCGCAAGTCGATGAGTCCTACGCGCTTGGCTTCGAGTGCGAGCGTACGGGCTGAGGTTGCGGTGCAGTCGAGCGCCGCAATCCAGCCAGTCGTGAGTAGCTCCTCGCCTTGGAAGCCGGCGGCGTAGCCGAGCCACAACGCAAAGGCGACGGCGATGGGAGGCGCGCTCACGCGCTGGCGCAACTTGAACGTTCGCCCCGTGAGGTGGCCTGTCTGTGTCCACGAGCTGGAGACGTTGCGCACTACTTTGTCGAGCGTGTCGTCGTTCATGCGCTCGCCCACCAGCGTGCGGAGCGCGTCGCGGATTGGGGCGCGCTGGATCTCGATCCCTGCAGGTTGCGCGAGCACAGGGGCCGCCGACGCCATGAAGAGCGGGTCGCGCGCAAGGGCCGCTAGCATGGCGAGGAGGGGGCGCGCCTTCGGATCGATATTCCAAAGGCCACGCAGCACGCGGAACACGACGACGAACGGGTCGAGCGCGTAGAGCTCGGCCAGACGCTGGTTCGAGATGCGCCGGGTCGAAGCGGTCGGCTTCCCGAGGCAGTTGCCCTCGATGATGGCGGTCGAATAAGCGGCTCGGTCAACTGGGCCTGGGGCAGCGGCCAAGACGGTCTCGAGCTCGGCGAGCATGAGAGTCCGACTCGAGTGCGTGCCCTTGTCACCGAAGCGGAAGCCCAGCTTGCCCGAAGAAGATGGCGGTCCCGCACTCGGGAAGAATGCAAGTTGAGTTGCCGTAGGAAGAGACATAAGAATCGCCGGCAAGTTTGCCGGCGGGATGGTGCCACCACTTCCCTTCCAGGTCAACCGCTCTGAACGCACACCCACGATCTACCCAGGCCGGTACGTCGAGTCAGTCTAGGCCGATGAACCAGTGACCACCAAGAAGGATGCCGTAGATCTTCGAAGCGTCGGGGCCGCAAGCGTGGTCATCCTCAGTTCCAAGACCTTCCGGAGTAGCTCCCAAGCTCTACTTTGGGATTGCACCGGCCCGGGAGTGCTCAGTCCATCCCGAGACGAGATTCGTTGCCTACTGCTCCCCAGAGCGTCCCCAAGGGAGCCATGGCCCTGCTGCGCTAATTATCGGTTTGAGGAATTTTAATGGTGCCCAGGGACGGAATTGAACCGCCGACACCGTGATTTTCAGTCACGTGCTCTACCAACTGAGCTACCTGGGCACAGGGGAGCCGGGGCGGCTCCGAGGGGGGAGAGTTTTACCTGCCGGTCATGCCCTTCAACACCATCACTTCCTCTTCGAGGGCAATCTCATCAAGGCTCTGCGCGTGATGGGCGGCCTCGCCTGAACCCGCAAAGCCCTACCTCCTCGTGAGCGGCCCTGAGGCTCGCGAGGAGGCGGAGCCCCCCTCGTCCTCGGGGGCCCCGGGGTATGAAAATTTCTAGTTACCGCCGAAAGAACCGGTCGGGCACTTCGACTCGCCGTTGCAACAGGTGTATTGCGTCAAACACTTGGTGCGGCAATTGGAGGGACTGGAACTGGTGCAGCCCGCCAGGCAGAAGTCGCGCTGGTCCTCGCAGACACCGGCCGAGGATTCGCGGACACCGAGGAAGAACATGGGCAGAGCCAACACACTCAACGCGAGAAGCTTCTTTAGCGGTCTCATTCGTTATCTCCTTTTCGTTGAATCCACGCGCGAAAAGCTAGCGAAGGGTACGGAGGAAGTCAACGAGAACAGGCGTTCTCGCGGCATAGCATTACAGCAGCGTCGCTGGGAGCTGTGCCTGCCGGGTGAACCGCCTCAAAGAGATATAGGGAATGGTGCCCAGGGACGGAATTGAACCGCCGACACCGTGATTTTCAGTCACGTGCTCTACCAACTGAGCTACCTGGGCACAGGGGAGCCGGGCGGCTCCGAGGGGGGAGAGTTTTACCCGCGGGACGGGGGGAAGTCAAGCGCCTCCGGGCCGGGGACGGGGTTCGCCCTTCTCCACCAGGGAACGGATCCACCCCCCTTCCTCTTCCTTCAGCTCCAGGAGACGGTGACCCGCCCTCTCGCACCAGACGGGCATGTCCTCCCGGATGCCGGGGTCGTCCCCCAGGACTTCCAGGAGATCTCCGGTCGCGAGCTTCCTCATCTCCCTCGCCGAGAGCAGGATCGGCAGCGGGCAGAGGGCGCCGGTGACGTCGAGGCGGTGGATCGGCTTGGACAAGGAGGTTTCCCGTTTAGAATAGGCCTGAAATGCACACAAGATTGTATATCCGTTGGGCCGGCGGGCTGGCGGTCCTCCTCGGGATCGGTCTGGTCTCGCCGGCTGTCGCCTGGACCCCTTCCACCCAGACCGTCATCGCCCGGGAGGCGGCGCGGCTGGCCCCTCCGGATCTCGCCCGCCAGATCGCGAAGCATCGAGCCGCCTTCGAGGAGGGGGTCAACGCCCCGTTCACGGATACCGACTCTTCCCGCCACATGAAGAACGCCGACGGCTCGGGCCAGCTCGACAAGGTCCTCGCCGCCGAGGTCGCTGCCGCCATCGCGGCGATCCGCGGCCACAAGCCGTTCGAGGAGGTCGTCCGCCGGCTCGGCGCCGTCTCCCACTATGTGGCGGATGCCAACAACCCCCTCGCCGCCTCGGGGGACGACGCCGAGGAGCGGCGCTATTTCGTCGACTATCTCCGCTATGCCGAGACGGCCGAGCCCCGCTTCCCGCTGGTCTTCTACGGGTTGCTGCCGGGCCTGGACGGGAGCCGGGACCTCTCCCCCCTGATCGACTCCGCCCTGCGCCGCGGGCGCGAGCTCTATCCCCTGATCGGCGGCGAGTACCGCCGGATCGACTTCGCCTCGGGCCTCGGCCGCTTCGACGACCGCTCGACCGCGTTCGGCGTCGCCTCGGTCGCCTTCAGCCACGCCGTCACCGACGTCGCCCTGGCGCTGCGGTATATTTGGCTCGCGGCGGGCGGTGTCGACGATCGCGCCAACCTGCCGGCCGGCGGCTCGCGCCTGATGCTCCTGCCCCGGTCCGGCCGCGCCCGCTAGCGAAACTTCACCTCGCGAATTTCCTGTAGGGGAAAAGCAGGGCGGCCACACAGGGCCGCCCCTACAGGTGTTCCAGACATAGCGAAGGAGAGAGCCTCATGCTCCCGGCACGCCGCGCCCTGGTCTCCGTGTTCGACAAGACGGGCCTCGAAGAGATGGCCCGCGGCCTCTACCGCCTCGGCGTCGAGATCGTCTCGACCGGCGGCACGCTCAAGTTCCTGCAGGAGAAGGGGATCCCGGTGGTCGCCGTCTCCGACGTCACCGGCTTCCCCGAGATGCTCGAGGGGCGGGTGAAGACGCTCCACCCCAAGGTCCACGGCGGCATTCTGGCGAAGCGGTCGGATTCGGAGCATCTCGACGCCTTGGCCGAGCACGGAATCGAGCGCATCGATCTGGTGGTGGTGAACCTCTACCCCTTCCGCGAGACGGTCGCGCGCGGCGCCTCGTTCGCCGAGACGGTCGAAATGATCGACGTCGGCGGCCCGACTATGGTCCGCGCCGCGGCCAAGAATTTCGACGGCGTCGCGGTGGTGGTCGATCCCGCGGACTACCCCCGCGTGCTCGCCGCCCTGGAGCAGGGGCGCGGCACGATGCCGGAGCCGCTGCGCCGGGAACTCGCCCTCAAGGCGTTCCGCCAGACGGCGAGCTATGACGCGGCGATCTCGGAGTGGCTGGGCGGGCAGGAAGTTGGCAACGGAAGCCCGGCGGCCCCCGCCCGGGAGGGGACAAGCCCCTCCCCTACGAAAGACAAAGACGACGGGGGGGATGGGTCGTTCACGGAACGGAGTCAGATGGAGCTGCGGCGGGAGATGGTGCTCCGCTACGGCGAGAACCCCCATCAGGGTGGGGCGGTCTACTCGGACGCCGGGGGCGCCGGGGTGTTCGGCGGCTTCCAGGCGCTGCAGGGGAAGGAGCTCTCCTGGAACAACCTGCTGGACGCCGACGCGGCGCGCAAGATGGCCGGATTGTTCCCGGCGACTTCGGAAGCGGCGGTGATCATCGTCAAGCACAACAACCCGTGCGGCATCGGCCGCGGCGCGGATCTGGCCGAGGCGTACCGGCGGGCTGTCGCCACGGACCCGGTCTCGGCCTTCGGCTCGGTGATCGCCCTCAACCGGCCGGCGGACGGCGCGCTCGCCGAGGCGATGGCCGACCTCTTCGTGGAGGTGCTGCTCGCCCCCGGCTTCGACGCCGACGCCCGCGCCCGCTTCGGCGCCAAGAAGAATCTGCGGCTGATCGAGTGCCCGCTCTACCAGCCGGCGCGCGACGCGGTGGAGCTGCGGGCGATTGACGGCGGCTTCCTGGCCCAGCCGCCGGACGCCTTCGCGGACGATCCCGCCACCTGGACCTGCCCGACGAAGCGGCAGCCCACCGCCGAGGAGCGGCGGGCCCTGGAGTTCGCCTGGCGGGTGGTGCGCTATGTGAAGTCGAACGCCATCGTGGTCGCCAACGCCGATCAGACGGTGGGGATCGGCGCCGGCCAGATGAGCCGGGTGGACTCCTGCCGCCTCGCCGTCGAGAAGGCGCAGCTCCCGGTCGCCGGCGCCGTCGCCGCCTCGGACGCCTTCTTCCCCTTCCGCGATGGGTTGGACGTGCTGGCGAAGGCGGGGGTGGTCGCCGTGGCGCAGCCGGGGGGGAGCAAGCGGGACGACGAGATCATCGCGGCGGCGGACGAGGCGGGGATGGCGATGGTGATGACGGGGGTCCGGCATTTCCGGCATTGAACCCTCACCCCTGGCCCCTCTCCCGTCCCCTCCCGCCCTCCCTCACCGGGAGAGGGGAATCGTCAGCGGAGAGTCCCCCTCCTCTCCCGGTGCGGGAGGGGGGTGGGGACGGGAGAGGAGGGCCGGGGTGGTGAGGGCCCGGGAAGCTTCGCCCGGCATCCCCTGTTACGACGCGTGGAGGACCGATTACCGATGAGACGACCCAGCTTCCTGCTCCTCGCCGCCCTGGCCCTGCTCCCGCTGCCCGCCGCGGCCCAGGACGCCGATCCCTGGACGACGCTGAAGAATGTGCGCCAGAGCCTTGTGGACGCCGGGCCGACGGGGGCGAATTTCGTTCAGACCTTCACCGCGGCCGGGTTCTCCTCGGGGGATCAGGAGTCGGGGCGCCTCGCCCTGTCGCTGCCGGACTGCATGCGGTGGGACTACACCACCCCGTTCCCCAAGAGCTTCCTGCTCTGCGGCGGCACGGTGCACGCCTGGAACGAGGGGGACCAGACCGGCCATCGCTACCGGGTGGACCGCAAGAAGGAGCCCGGGCTCGACCTGCTCCTGCTCGGGGTCGACGAGCTGAAGTCGCGCTACCAGGCCACGGGCAAGGCGGCCGCGGACGGCAAGGTCGAGATCGCCCTCATCCCCAAGAAGAAGGACATCGCCGAGCTCACGGACGCGACGCTCACGGTCGACCCCGCGAGCCGCCGGGTGGTCGCCGTCGCCTATCACGACCGGGAGGGGAACCTCACCCGCTTCGAGATCACCGGCTATCAGGATCTCGCGCGGCAGGGGAGCTTCTCGCCCCCGGGCAACCTCCGCTGGGTGGATGGGACACAGTAGCCACGCGTCGCCCCGGGTTTCCGTATAATGACGGCAGCCCGGGGTAAATCCGGATCACGCTTATTTAGCAGATTGATAGCAGGATTGACGACATGGCCGCCGCAGAGAACTCGTTCGACATCGTCTCCACCGTGGACCTCCAGGAGGTCCGCAATGCCGTGCAGCAGGCCGAGAAGGAGATCGGCAACCGCTACGACCTGAAGAAGGCCGCCGCGGAGCTGACTCTCGAAGGCGAGGAGATGACCCTGGAGGTGTCGGACGAGTACACGCTCCAGCAGTGTCTCGACATCCTGCAGTCGAAGCTGGTCAAGCGCGGGATCCATTTGAAGTCGCTGCGCTACGGCAAGATCGAGGCGGCGAGCCACGGCCGCGCCCGGCAGAAGATCACCCTGCAGCAGGGCATTCCCACGGAGACGGCCAAGAAGATCGTCGCCGAGATCAAGACCAGGAAGCTCAAGGTGCAGGCCGCCATCCAGGGAGATACGGTACGGGTCTCCGGCAAGAACCGCGACGACCTGCAGACGGTCATCGCGGCGCTCAAGGCCATGGATCTCGACGTTCCGCTCACCTTCTCCAATTACCGCTCTCAGTGAAACTGTGAAAAATAATTTCAGACGGACACCTTTCCAGCCGGCCCTGCTCTGGCTCCTCGGCCTGCTGGTGGCCGGCTCCCTCACCACCGCCGCCGCGGCCCGCTACGACCAGGGGCAGCGCATTCAGGTCACCGGCGTCGTCACGGACTCGCAGGGGCAGCCGGTCAACAACGTCCGCGTGGTCCTCGAGGTCTCCCGGACCTACTTCAGCATGCGGGAGCTGCGCCGGACGGCCGACAAGGACGTGCGGCGGGTGAGCGCCACCACGGACGCCCGCGGCAACTACACGGTCGAATGGCCCTGGGACAGCTATTTCAATCACTTCGAGCTGGTGGCCGGCGTGCCGGTCCATCGCCGCCTCGAGAACGGGCAGATCGGCGAGACGGTGCAGGAGCTGGCGCGCCAGGACGTCACCCGCCGGGTGGACGCGGGCACTCCCGCGGTGATCGGCGTCACCATCGAGAACCGGCAGTTCCTCGACAATCTCCGCCAGTTCCTGGCCTCGATCCAGACCGACGATCAGCGCAAGATCTATCAGGAGATGGGCAAGCCGGACCGCATCCGCAACGTCCAGTATCCCAGCCATCTCGAGTCCTCCTGGTGGTATTTCGAGAGCGGCCGGGTCTACCGTTTCCGCGACGGGCGCCTGGAGCAGATCACCCCCTTCGATCCGGTCCACGGCCTTTGAGCTCTCTCCCGGATAATCTCCGAAATAAGAGGACCGACCCGGTGCCCGACCAACCGCTCGCGGAGTCCCCAGGTGGAAGCGGCGCCGCTCTGACGGCGGGCGCCCGCTCGGTCCAGGCCTCCCGTTTCATCGATCTGGTGGCGGACAAGCTGGTCGCCACCGAGGCGGTGTTCCGCCTTCATCTCGGCTCGGACGTCCCGTTCATCGAGAAGGCGGGGATCTACATCGCCGAGGGGGGGGGCAAGCGGGTGCGCCCCGCCCTGCTGCTGCTCGCCGCCCGCCTGCTCGGGCACGACGGCGAGGAGGAGGTCACCTACGCGGCGGTGGTCGAGTTCATCCACACGGCGACGCTGATCCACGACGACGTCATCGATCACGCGGCGCTGCGCCGGGGGCAGAGCACGCTCAACGACCTCTGGGGGAACAACCTGACGGTGCTCCTGGGGGACTGGATCTACACCAAGGCGATGCAGATGGCGCTCGCGCACGGCCAGGTGGAGATCATCCAGCGGCTCTGCAACGCGACGCTGCGGATGACCGAGGGGGAGCTCCTCGCCCTCCAGCGGCTGGGCGCCCCGGACCTGACGATCGAGGAGTATTTCGAGATCATCGAGCGCAAGACGGCCCACCTCTTCTCGGCCGCGGTGTCGATCCCGGCCCTGATCCCGCCGCAACGTCCGGAGGCGGGGCAGGTGCTCTCCCGCTATGGCCGCTCGCTCGGCATCTGCTTCCAGCTCGTCGACGATCTGCTCGATTTCACGGCCCGCGAGAGCGAGATCGGCAAGCCCGTGCTCTCGGACCTGAAGGAGGGGAAGCTGACGCTCCCCCTGCTGCTCCTGCTGCCGCGCGTGCAGGCCGCGGAGCGCCGGCTCATCGAACGGGTGCTGGAGGACCGCAGCTTCGGCCGCGTCTCGCCGCAGGAGATCCTGGAGCTGGTGCGGGCGGAGGGGACGATCGAGGAGGTCACCGCGATGGCCGAGGAGTACGCGGCCGCCGCCAAGCGCGAGCTAGAGTTCTTTCCGCCCAGCGATGCCCGGGAAGCTCTGGAGTTTGCTCCAGACTTCGTCCTCCACCGGCGTTCGTAGCGGCGGCCCCTTGAATCCGAAAACCCGGTCCGCCAGCGGCCGCGGGACACGCACCGACCCCGCCGGCACCGGCTGCACCAGGGCCGCGGCCGGCCCCTCCAGCCCCACCAGCAGCGCATAGCGGAAGCGGCGCGGACGCGCGTCCATCCAGTCGCGCCGTCCCGGCATGATCAGGACGGCGGCGGTGGGGCGGGCGGTCAGCGGATCGGGCGGCTCTTCGCCGGCGAACAGCAGGGCGGGGCTCTGGTCCTTGCCCGCCGGCAGCTCGAGGGTGAGGAAGCCCTCGACGGTCCGCCCCCAGTCGTAGAGGATGGGCGAGCCCGGGGAGCGTCCGTCGCCCAGGCTGGCGGGGAGGGGGAGCGGGCGCATGGCGGCGGCCGGCAGGCGCGGGCCGGCCCCTTCGCCGAGCAGCGGCCGGGGGGACCCCGCCTTCTGACCGCCCCAGCGGCCGATCGGCGGATACCCCCAGCGGAACGCCGGCTGCCCCCCCCGGAGCGGCAGCCATCCGCGCACCAGGCCGAGCTCGTGGTGCGGGAAGATCCGCCAGCTCTCGTCGGTCCCCACGATCTGCCGGCCGGTCGCCTCGTCCGTCAGGCTGGCGAGCAGTCCGCCCGCCCCGCGGCCGCTCCGCAGCTCCAGCATCAGCCGGTTCCCCCCGGGCAGCAGCAGCGGGCCGACCTCGTAGACGTCGAGCGGCGCGCCCGGCTCGAAGGCGCCGGCGCCGATCCGCTTGCCGTTCAGTGTGAGGACGTACTCCTCGTCCGCGGTCACCAGCAGCCGCGCCCGGTCCGGCGGCGAGGCGAGGTCGAAATCGCGGATGGCGTAGAAGGCGGTCGGGTTGTGATCCAGATTGTCGAGCGTCTTCCAGATCCACTGCGCCTCTCCGGTGGGCAGCGACCGCGCCCGGATCGCCGGCAGCGCGTGCGTCATCAGCGCCAGGAGCACCACCACCAGGCAGGCCGCGAGCCAGAGGCGGGCGCGCGGACGGCCGAGGCGTGGGGAGGAGGACCGGAGGGCGGAAGACACGGCGAGACTGTATACGAATCGGGCGGGGGGACTGTTGCGGGAGCGGACTTTTCGCCCGCAGGGCGGGTCTACTTCGCGTTGCTATACCCCAGCGCCCGCAGCCGCCGCTCGGTCTCGGCGTTGATCGGCTCCTGCTTGCGGGGGGGCTCCTGGTGGCGGTTCTTCTGGATCCAGGCGAGGAGGCGGGAGCGCAGCCAGGCGACTTCGAGGGAGCGGTCGCCGGCGAGGTTGATCCTTTCGCCGGGGTCCTTCTCGAGGTCGAAGAGGTACTCGGGATCGCGGGTGCGGCCGCTGCCGTCCCCCATCCCCCACTCGGTGCCGAAACGGGGGGCCCAGATCAGCTTCCACTTCCCCGCCTGCGCGGAGTAGATGCCGCCGATGACGCTCGACGCCGCCGCCAGATGGACGTACCCCTTGCGCGGCGGCGTTCCACGCAGGATGGCCCGGCCGTCACCGTCGGGCCGGCCGAGGCGGCAGAGGTCCAGCAGGGTGGCGCGGAGGTCGAGGGTGTCGGTGGGCTCGTCAACGGTCCGCGGGGCGAGGCGCCCCGGCCACCAGAGGACCAGCGGGATGTTGAGCATCTCTTCGTAGAGCGTGTAGCCGTGGAGGACGCCGCTGTGATCGAACAGCTCCTCGCCGTGGTCCGAGGTGAGGACGACCAGGACCTCGCCCGGCGGGGCCTGGGCGGTCACCTCCTCGAGGAACCGCCCCAGCTCGGCGTCGTTGAAGGCCAGGGAGCCCCGGTAGAGCCCGCGCAGCCGCTCGCGGTCGGCGGCGTCCACCGCGAGGTACCGCTTGCGCACGGCCATCAGCGTCGAGGTGCTGCCGTCGATCGAGGACGGGATGTCGCGCGTGAACATCGTGCGGTACGGAGCCGGCGGAGCGTAGGGGTTGTGCGGGTGGATGGTGTGCAGATAGAGGAAAGCGCGCTCCCCCACGGGCAGCTTCTTCAGCCAGTCCAGCGCGGCGGCCTGGACGCGGGCGGCGTTGTCGTTCAGGGCGTCCGGCCCCGCCGCGTCGGCGTCCATCAGCACGCCGCCCGCCACGTGCTCGAACCCGCGGTCGGTGCCGAAGGAGGGGCTGATGTAGACGTTCCCCGAGAACAGGCCGGTGCGGTAGCCGGCGCCGCGGAACCGCTCGGCGAGGGTGGTCCCCTCGTCCGGCGCGAGGTTCGAATCGCCGCCGGTGACGAAGGTGCGGCCGGTGAACAGCGCCTTGGTCGAGGGGATGGTGTTGGGGGCGACGCTGCGGTGCCGCCGGAAGCTCACCCCCTCGCGGGCCAAGCGGTCCCAGGTGGGCGCCAGCCCGGGGTGCGCCGCGGTGCTGCCGACCATGTCGGCCCGCAGGGCGTCCATGACGTAGACGATGACCAGCCGCGGGGGCTTCGGCGGCTTGATTTCCCGGGTTTCCGCCCGGGTTTCCGCGACGGCCGCGGGCTCCGGCTCCCTCGCCGGACCGCCGGTCAGCCGCAGCCGCGCCCAGCGCCCGGCGGGGCCTTCGCCGTGGGCCAGCAGGCGGACCCGCACGAGCCCGGGGGCGTCCCCCACCGGCAGCGAGATCTTCCGCGGGCTCTCCCTTCCGGACCAGACGAACCGCCGGCCCGGCCGGTCGGGCTCGCGCTCGACGATCAGCTCGAAGCTCTGGCCGGCATGCGGCGAGCGCGGGGGATCGAAAGCGCCTTCCAGGGTCTCGCCGCCGGCGACGTGGCGGACGAAGTCGACCAGCGAATCGCCGGACTGCACGACGTCCGCCTTGCGCAGGGCGACCGTCCCTGCCGGCAGGATCGGCTGGATGCCGGCGGCGAGCACGCCGCGGGAGACGTCGTCGAACTCGAAGTCGATCGGCACCCGCCCCAGCGGCAGGTCGGCCGGCAGCGGCACCTCGAGCGGATCGGTCAGCGGGAAGGCCCCGAGGTCGCGCCCGGCGGCGAGCACCCGGACGGTGCGGTCCGGGGCGGCCGCGAGCAGGTCGAGAATCAGCCGCCGCGGGCGCGGGCCGCCGAGATGGACGACCTCCAGGCGCATCCGTGCCCCGCGAGCCGGGGGGGAGAGCACCAGCGTGCCGTCGCGGAGCCACGGCCACCAGCCGTTGAGGAAGCGGTTGCCGCCGAGCGACGGCGGATAGGCGATCCGCCGCTGTTCGGTCAGCACGTCGGGGGCGTGATCGCCGTCGAGCAGGAGACGGGCATGAGGCTCCCGGCCGCAACCGAGCACGGCTCCCGCGAGCAGGAAAAAAACGATCGGCTTCATTCCGCAGTTCTCTTATCACGACCTGTGCCAACCCCCAGCATCCGCTCGCGGTCATTGTCTGGGAGGTAGACGAAATGGAATATGAGAAAAGCGCATAGATAGGTAAGGCGGTCGATTTCCCCGCACCCAAGGGAGGGTGCGGGTTTCCTGACAAGGAGTTTCGGATGAAAAAGACCTCGAAGCGGCTGAACCTGAACCGTGAGACGCTGCGCAGCATGGACCTCCAGGCGGTCAACGGTGGGTGGCCCACGGATGCCTCCTGTGCGAATAGCTGTGACCCCGTTTCGGTCCGCTATTGTCCGAGCACGCCCTGCACGACGGCGGACTGCGGCTAGGTAGCACCCCGGTCCGGCCGGGCTCCGGCCGGACCACCCCATCTCCTCTCCCCCGCCGCGGGTCGTTGACACCCCCCGGCCTAAGCCATTAGATTAGGCCGTGCACCCCAACGCGTTTTATCCCTCGCCCCCGAATGGAGGCACGGGTATCGTGGGCGCCATCCCGGCCCGTTACGGTTCGACCCGACTCCCAGGCAAGCCGCTGCTCCCGATCGCCGGAAGGCCGATGATCGAGCACGTCTACACCCGGGTGGCACAGGCCCGCGGACTCGACCGGGTGGTGGTGCTGACCGACGACGAGCGGATCGCCCGCGCCGTGGAGGCTTTCGGCGGCGAGTGCGAGATGACCCCCGCCGACTGCGCGAGCGGCACCGACCGCATCGCCTGGGCAGCCCGCCAGTGGAGCGCCGCGGCGGTTTCGGCGATCATCAATATCCAGGGGGACGAGCCGCTGATCGATCCCGAGGAGATCTCAAGGATCGCGGAGCATCTCGCGGCAAACCCCGGGGATCCGGTGGTGACGCTGGCGACCCCGGCGGCGCCGGAGGAGATGGCGAATCCGAACGCGGTGAAGGTAGTGCTGGCCCGCGACGGCTCGGCGCTCTACTTCAGCCGCTCGGCCATCCCCTATCCCCGGGGCGAGGGTGGCGCAGTACCGCTCAAGCACGTGGGGATCTACGGCTACCAGCGGGACGCCCTGCTGCGCCTGGCCGGTCTGGCGCCGACGCCGCTCGAGCGCGGCGAGTCGCTGGAGCAGCTCCGCGCCCTGGAGAACGGGATTCCCATCCGGGTGCTGATCGTCGACCGGGCGTCGATCGGGGTGGATACGGCGGAAGATCTGGAGCGCGTGGAACAAATCCTCACTGAACGGATCTGACGGAGCAAGGAGAAGAGACCTCATGGCGACCAAGTACATCTTCATTACCGGCGGCGTCGTTTCGTCCCTCGGCAAGGGGGTGGCCGCCGCTTCCGTCGGAGCCATCCTGGAGGCGCGCGGCTTCTCGGTGACCCTGATGAAGTTCGACCCCTACATCAACGTCGATCCGGGCACCATGTCCCCCTACCAGCACGGCGAGGTGTTCGTCACCGACGACGGCGCCGAGACCGACCTCGATCTCGGGCACTACGAGCGCTTCACCCACAACCTCGCCACCAAGCGGCACAACTACACCACGGGGAAGATCTACTCCTCGGTGATCGACAAGGAGCGGCGGGGGGACTATCTCGGCAAGACCGTGCAGGTGATCCCTCACATCACCGACGAGATCAAGGAGGCGCTGCGTCGGGTGGCCGACGAGCACGACGTCGTGATCGTCGAGATCGGCGGCACGGTGGGCGACATCGAGTCGCTCCCCTTCCTCGAGGCGATCCGCCAGTTCCGCCAGGAGCTGGGGCGCGGCAACGCGGTCAACATCCACCTGACGCTGGTGCCCTACATCGCCGCCGCCGAGGAGCTGAAGACCAAGCCGACCCAGCACTCGGTGCGCGAGTTGCGCGAGATCGGCATCTCGGCCGACATCGTCCTCTGCCGGGTCGACCGCGCGCTCCCTGAGGAGATGAAGAAGAAGATCGCTCTCTTCTGCAACGTCGATCCGCGGCAGGTGATCGCCGCCCGCGACGTCTCGACGATCTACGAGGTCCCCCTGATGTTCTCCCGCGAGGGGCTGGACGACGTGGTCCTCGAGCTGCTGAACCTCCCCCACTACGACCGCGACCTCTCCCGCTGGGAGAGCCTGGTGGCGCGGGTCAAGAACCCCCACCACCGGGTGCGGGTGGGGATCGTCGGCAAGTACGTCGAGTTCCCCGACGCCTACAAGAGCCTGAACGAGGCGCTGATCCACGGCGGCATCGCCAACGACGCGAAGGTGGAGCTGGTCTACATCGACGCCGAGGAGATGGAGGGGCCGAGCTGGCCGCACAACCTGTTCGAGGTCGACGCCCTGCTGGTGCCGATCGGCTTCGGCCAGCGCGGCACCGAGGGGAAGATCCGCTCCATCCGCTACGCCCGCGAGCACAAGGTGCCGTTCTTCGGCATCTGCCTCGGCATGCAGTGCATGACGATCGAGTACGCGCGGAACGTCTGCGGCATCAAGGACGCCACCTCCTCCGAGTTCGACGCCGCCACCGAGCACGCTGTCATCTACAAGCTGCGCGACCTGCTCGGGGTCGAGGAGCTGGGCGGCACCATGCGCCTCGGCGCCTACCCCTGCCGCTTGAAGGAGGGGTCGCTGGCGCGCAGGATCTACGGCGCGGCCGAGATCAGCGAGCGCCACCGCCATCGCTACGAGGTGAACCAGAAGTACCTGCAGACGCTCTCGGAGCACGGCCTGGTCATCTCCGGGCTGTCGCCGGACGGCAAGTTCGTCGAGATGGTCGAGCTGCCGGACCACCCGTGGTTCCTCGGCTGCCAGTTCCACCCCGAGTACAAGTCGAAGCCGACCGAGCCGCACCCGCTCTTCGTCTCCTACATCGCCGCCGCGCTCGCCCAGCAGAAGCGGCGGGAGCACGGGGAGACGGTCGAGGCGCCCCTCGCGTCCCCGCGGGTGCTCTCCAACGGTCCCGAAGTGACGGTGACCGACCACCCGCCGGAGGTCCCCTCCGAGTTCCAGGTCCAGGGTTGATGGCCGTACAGCCCGTGGAGATCGCACCGGGGGTGGTGATTGGAGGAGGAGGCGGCGGCGCGTTCCCCGTGATCGCCGGCCCCTGTGTGATCGAGAGCGAGGATCTGGTGGTCGAGACCGCCCATGCCCTCGCCTCGATGGCCGAGCGCCTGGGCTTGCCGCTGGTCTTCAAGTCCTCTTTCGACAAGGCGAACCGGAGCTCGATCGGCAGCTTCCGCGGCCCCGGCCTGGAGGAGGGGCTGCGCGTCCTCCGGCTGGTCAAGCAGGAGACCGGGCTGCCGGTGCTCACCGACGTCCACGAGCCGGACCAGTGCGCGCCCGCGGCCGAGGTCTGCGACGTGCTCCAGATCCCCGCCTTCCTCTGCCGGCAGACCGATCTCGTGGTGGCCGCGGCGCGGACCGGCCGGGCGGTCAACATCAAGAAGGGGCAGTTCATGGCCCCGGACGACATGCTGAAGATCGTCGAGAAGGCCCGCTCCTCCGGCAACGACCGGGTGACCGTGACCGAGCGCGGGGTCTCCTTCGGCTATCACAACCTGGTGGTGGACATGCGCAGCTTCGCCATGCTCCACGAGGACGGCATCCCGGTGATCTACGACGTCACCCACTCGCTCCAGCTCCCCGGCGGCGGCGCCGAGAGCGGGGGGTTGCGGCGCTACGCCGAGCCCCTGGCGCGGGCGGCGGTCGCGGCCGGAGCCGACGGCGTCTTCCTGGAGATCCACCCCGACCCCGAGCACGCCCGCTCCGACAGCGCCGTGCAGCTCGATCCCGAGCGGGCGGAAAGGCTGCTGGCGTCGCTGCTCGCGGTGCGGAAGGCGGTGGCGTGAGGCCCTCGCGCGAGGTCGCTGTCGAGGTCCTGGAGACCGAGGCGGCGGCGATCCGCGGCCTGGTCGGCCAGCTCGACGAACACTTCGACCGCGCCGTCGACCTGCTGCGCTCCTGCGCCGGCCGGGTGGTCTGCACGGGGATGGGCAAGAGCGGGCTGGTCCTGCAGAAGGTCGCCGCCACCCTCGCCTCCACCGGCACGCCGGCCTTCTTCCTTCACCCCGCCGAGGCGGTGCATGGGGATCTCGGGATGATCGTGCCGGGGGACGTCGTGCTCGCGGCCTCCTACTCCGGCACCACCGAGGAGCTCCTCCGGCTGGTCGAGACCCTCAAGCGCCTGGGCGTGCCGCTGATCGCGATGACCGCCAACGCCGCCTCCCCGCTCGCCCGCCACGCCGACCTCAACCTGCCGGTGGCGATCGACCGCGAGGCGTGCCCCCTGGGCCTCGCTCCCACGGCCTCGACCACGGCGACCCTGGCGATGGGGGACGCGCTCGCCATGGCCGTCGTCGAGGCGCGCGGCTTCACCCGCGAGGACTTCGCCCTTCTCCACCCCGCCGGCCAGCTCGGCAAGCAGCTCTTGAAGGTCGAGCAGCTCATGCATGCCGGCGACGCGCTCCCCAAGGTCGCCATCGACACGCCGATGCGCGAGGCGATCTACGAGATGTCGAAGAAGGGGCTGGGCATCACCGCCGTCGTCGACGCCGAGGGGCGCCTCGCTGGCTGCCTCTCGGACGGCGACCTCCGCCGTCTCTTGCAGACCGACGACGGGACGATCCTCAACCACACCGCCGGCGAACGCATGACGCTCCATCCGCGCACCATCCCCGGCGGCGAGCTGGCGGCCGCGGCCCTCAAGGTGATGGAGGACCACCGCATCACCTCCCTCTTCGTCTGCGACGAGGCGGGCCGGCTCGAGGGCGTGGTCCACCTGCACGACCTCTGGCGCCTGGAGCTGTTCTAAATGAAGATCGCCGACGAGGATCTGGCCCGCCGGGCGCGGGAGCTCGACTGGCTGCTGTTCGACGTCGACGGCGTGCTGACCGACGGCTCCCTGGTCTACGGCCCCGAGGGGGAGCACTGGAAGGTCTTCAACGTTCGCGACGGCGTGGGCCTGAAACTCGCCAAGGAGGCGGGGCTCAAGATCGGCATCCTCTCCGGCCGGGGCAACGCCGCCCTGGAAGCGCGGGCCCGCGAGGTCGGTTTCGACGCCCTGATCCAGAACCATCATGACAAGGACGCCGCCTTCACCGCGTTCCTCGCCGAGCACGGCGCGGTCCAGGAGCGGGTGGCCTACGCCGGGGACGACCTGCTCGACCTGCCGGTGATCCGCCGTTGCGGCCTCTCCTTCGCGCCGGCCGATGCCGCGCCCGAGGTCCGGCAGCGGGTGCACAGGGTGCTGACGGCTCCCGGCGGCCGGGGCGCGGCGCGCGAGATGTGCGAGCTGGTCCTCCATGCCCGCGGCCACTGGGACCAGCTCGTCGCCCACCTCCTCGTCGATTGGTAGGGTTGGTCCAGTGCCCCGCCGCAAGAAGAGCCGTCTGAAAGCCCGGCTCGAGCCGGCCCTGCTGAATGCCGGTCTCTGGCTGTTCACCTCCACCCTCGGGCGGCTCCCCTGGCGCGCGGCGCAGCGGACCGGACGGGCGATCGGCGCCCTCGGCTGGACGCTCTCCCGGCGTGACCGCCGCCGCGCCCTCGATCATCTCGCCCTCGCCTATCCCAACGTCCCCGAGGCGGAGCGCCGCCGGATCGCCCGCGGCTGTTTCCGCCACTTCGGCGAGATGCTCGGCGAGTGCCTCCATCTCTTCCATCGCGACTGCGATTTCGTGCGCTCCGTCGTCGAGGTCCAGGGGTGGGAGGAGATCGAGAAGGTGCGGCGCGCGGGGCGCCCGCTGATGATCGTCACCGGCCACTGCGGCAACTGGGAGCTCCTCGCCGCGGCGATCAATTGCGCCGGCGTCGGCATGGCCGTCGTCGCCCGCCCGCTCGACGAGCCCCGGCAGCAGCGGCTGCTCGCCGGCCTGCGCGAGCGCTTCGGCACTCCCACGATCGAACGCGGCGGCGAGGGGGCCGTCCGCCAGCTCCTGAACACGCTGCGGCGGGGTGGCGCGCTCGGTCTCCTGATCGATCAGGACACCAAGGTAGAGGGCGTCTGGGTCCCCTTCTTCGGCCGTCCGGCCTTCACCCCGGTCGGCGCGGCGAAGATCGCCCTGAAGCAGCGCGCGGCCGTGGTCCCCGTCTTCATCGAGCGCCTGCCCGATGGGAGGCACCTGGCTCGCTATCACCCTGCGCTCGATCTGCCCGGCGATCCGCAAGAGGCGACCGCCCTGATGACCGCGAAGATCGAGGAGCAGATCCGCCGGCACCCCGAGCAGTGGGTCTGGATGCACCGGCGGTGGCGGCGGCAGCCTCCCTCCGAACCTCCCTCTGAAGAATAGAGCGTGTTACAGTAACGCCATGGCCACCGATCCTCACCAGAGGCTCACTATTCAGGAATATTTGGCGTTCGAACGTCAATCGGAGACGAGGAACGAATACCTCGACGGCGAGATCTTCGCGATGACGGGGGCCAGCCGGGCCCACAATCTGATCGCCGGCAACATCTTCCGGGAGATCGGGAATCAGCTCAGAAGACGCCCTTGCGAGGCTTATTCTGAAGCGATGCGGGTACGGACGCCCTCCGGCCTTCTCACCTACCCCGACGTGGTCGTGGTCTGCGGCGAGCGGCGATTCGACGACACCCACTTCGATACCCTGTTGAATCCCACGCTCCTTGTGGAGGTCCTCTCCCCATCGACCGAGTCCTACGACCGGCGGACGAAGGCCCTCCAGTACCGGTCGATTCCCTCGCTGGCGGAGTACGTCCTTGTCGCCCAGGACCAGATCCTGATCGAGCGGTATTCGAAGCAGGAAAATGAGTGGAGACGGAAGGATCTTTCGGATCCGGAGCAACTCCTCGAGATGCCTTCGATCGGCTGCACTCTTCTGCTCGACGACATCTATGAAAGGGTGTTCGAGTAGGCGGGCCTGCTAAACTCCCCCGCCGTGCACCCCCGCCTCCCCCTTCTCCTTCTCGCCGGCCTGCTGATCCTCCCCGCTTGCCGCCCCAAATCGGCATCGGAGTCGGCGGGGACCTGGACCCGTCTCGACCTCTGGCAGGCGGCGCCGGTCGTGGAATCGACTCCCCTGGAATGGAAAGAGGCGACGTTCCGGCAGATCTCCTATCTCGGCGCCGAGGAGGTGCGGGACATGCGGCTGGTGCCGGCCCAGCAGCTCATCGCCTTCCCGAAGCGGACCGCCGGGCAGGTGCGGGCCCTGGAGCAGCGGGCCAGCTCGCGCGTGCGGTGGGCGCTCCAGCCCGGACGCGGCGCCTACTTCTCCTTCGTCCCCCTGGGCTCCACGAACGGCTGCGAGTGCACCTACCGGATCGGCATCCGCGAGCCGCCGGACAAGCTCAAGGAGCTCTTCCAGGTGGCCGCCGAGCCGGTGGGCCCCATCGCCCCCGCGGCGGTGGAGATCGACCTCTCCGCCTATGCCGGCCGCAAGATCGACCTGCTCCTGCAGATCGACGGCTCGGCCGCGCACGCCCCGAATCAGCCGGTTCCCAGCGTGCTCTGGGGGAGCCCCGCGGTCTACGGCCGCAACGATCTCCCAGCCGCGAGGCAGGCGAGCGGGGGGGACCGGCCCGATACTGACCACCCCAATATTCTCCTGATCGGCATCGACACGCTGCGCGCCGATGCCCTCGGCGCCTGGGGCAGGGATCCCAGCCCGTCCCCGGCGCTCGATCGCCTGGCCGGGGAGAGCGACGTCTGGCTCGACGCCTACACCGCCTTCAACGTCACCAACCCGAGCTTCGCCTCGATCCTGACCGGCCTCTACGGCAAGAACCATGGCGTCTACGATCTCAAGACGCCGCTGCCGCGGAGCCAGACGACGCTCGCCGAGCAGCTCGCGGGGGCCGGTTACGACACCCTCGCCCTGATCTCCGCCAGCCATCTGGGGGATCGCAGCTCCGGGCTCGGCCAGGGCTTCGCGGAGGTCCACACCGCGACCGAGCAGTCCGCCGCCGAGATGAACGTCGACACCACGATGGACTGGCTCGCCTCCCACGCCGGCCGCGAGAAGCCGTTCTTCATCTGGCTCCACCTCTTCGATCCGCACACGCCGCACACGCCTCCCGAGCCGTACGCGCTGGGCTTCCGCCCCGCCGAGGTCGCGGGGCTCTCGCCGGTGCGCGCCTGGGTGCCCTTCCGCCAGCCCGGACCCCGGGGGTTCACCGAGCCGGTGCTCGGCGCCAACCGCGATCTCTATTTCGGCGAGGTGGCCTATCTCGACCGGCAGGTGGGGCGCCTGATGGATTTCCTGGAGAGCCGCGGCCTGCTGCGGAACACCGTGGTGGCCGTGGTGGCCGATCATGGCGAGAACCTGGGTGAGCACGGCATCCGGTTCCGGCACGTCGGGCTCTTCGAAACCACGACCCACGTGCCGCTGATGATCCGCTGGCCCGAGCGCCAGGGGCGAAGGATCGCGGGGCTGGTGCAGACGCTCGACCTCTACCCCACTCTCCTCGGCGCCGCCGGACTCGAGGCCAACGCCACCGACGGCCAGGATTTGCGCGAGCTGACCGGCGAGGGGCACACGGGGCGCCGCGCCGTCTTCTCCGAGCACGCCGGCCGGCTCGGAGTCTCGGTGCGCACTCGGGAGTACCGCTACGGGGTGAACCAGGGGAACGCCCCCTTCCCCGACGGTCCGTACCTCTACGATCTGAAAGCCGATCCCGAGGAGACGCAAAACCTGGCGGGCCGCGGCCTCCCCGTCGAGAAGGAGCTGAGCGGCCTGGTCCTGCGCTGGCTCGCCGACCGGCGCAAGAGCCCCAACCCGCAATCGCGGGACCTCACGGAAGAGGAGATTCAGAGGCTGCGGGCGCTGGGATATATGGGCGGCGGGAAGTAGAGGGGGCCTACTCCACCCCTTCCGCCGCCGCCATCTCCGCCTCGCGCCGCCGGCGATACCGGGCGGCCAGGAAGGCGGCGGTGACTCCCAGGAAGTAGAGGGAGATCGCGGGGACGGCGAAGATGCAGAGATTCACCACGTCCGGGGTCGGCGTGATGATGGCGGCGGCGATGAAGATGATCACCACCGCGTGGCGCCAGAAGCGCAGCAGCATCCGGGGCGAGACCACGCCGAGCAGGGAGAGCAGCAGGATCAGGATCGGCATCTCGAACATCAGGCCGAGCCCGAGGATCACCGTCAGCAGAAACCCGAAATATTTGTCGGCGGTGATCACCGCCTGCAGGTCGCGGCCGAGGTTGAGCAGGAAGCCCGCGCCCATCGGGAACGCGACGTAGTAGCCGAAGGCGCCCCCCGCGAGAAAGAAGAGCGTCGTGAAGAAGATGAACGGGAACGCCAGCTTCCGCTCGCGGCTGTAAAGGCCGGGCGCGATGAACGCCCAGACCTGATAGAGCAGGAACGGGGAGGCGATGAACAGCGCCGTGAACGCCGCCATCTTGAAATAGAGGATGAACGGATCGGTCAGCGCCAGATAGGCCAGCTTGATGTTTGGGTCGATCCGGTGGAGCGGGGCGACCAGGAACTCGAAGATCTTGCGGTAATAGGCCCAGCAGGGGATGAAGGCGACAGCGATCGCGAGGACCGCATAGACGATCCGCTTGCGCAGCTCGTCCAGGTGCTGGAGGAGCGACATCCGCGCCAGCTCGTCCTGCTGGCGAGCTGTGAGACGCGGCGGCCCGGGTGGAGGCGCGGGAGGAGTCATCCGTCGTGGGGTGTCAGGGCCGGGAATCGATTCAACGGGGCTCCGGGAGATCCGGAGGAGCGCTGTAGCCAGGAGGAACCGCGTCGGGCTCGGGACTGGAAGGGAAGCCGGCCGACCGGGGCTCGGTCATCTCCGGCGCCTCGCCGGGAGGCCCCGCCACGGTCACCGGTTCGTGGTACTTCGTCTCCGGGGGATCCTCGAGCCGGCGGGTCCGCAGAGCCGGTGGCGCCGGGTTCTCCTCGAGCGCCAGCTCGGTGTTGATCGACCGCTTGAGCTCGTCGGTCGCCCGGCGGAACTCGGCCATGCCACGCCCCAGCGTCCGCCCGAGCTCCGGCAGCTTCTTGGGGCCGAAGATGAGCAGCGCGATGATGAAGATGAAGGCGATTTCAGGCAGACCGAGCGAACCCATGGAGAACCTCCAAGGCCCCGATCATTGAACCAGGAGCCTTGCAAAGTCAAGGGACCCCCGGGGCGAAATGCCCCGCGGACAGCTCGGGATTCACCCCAGGGGTCGCCAGTGGTAGTAAACTATCCGGCATGAGACGTTCTTGGCGCATCGCAGCAATCGGCCTGTTCATTCTTGCGCTGGCGCTCGGCGGCCTGCTGGGCGACCGGCTCCTCGCGGTCACGGATGAAACCCGTGACTCTCTCCGCCTCTATACCGAGCTGGTCAACCTGGAGCACGACCGCTACGGAGCCGAGGTGAGCTATCGCGACCTCGTCTACTCCTCGGTCAACGGCATGCTCCGCTCCCTGGACCCCCATACGGCCTTCCTGAGCCCGGAAGCCTACGAGGGGATGCGGGAGAAGCAGCAGACCAGCTTTTACGGATTGGGAATCCTGGTGGGCGTGCGCAACGGCCAGCTCACCGTCATCTCCCCCCTCGAGGGCACCCCGGCCGCCCGCCTCGGCGTGCAGGCGGGGGACGTCATCAGCACCATCGAGGGGGAGCCGACCGAGTCGATGACCCTCGACGACGCGGTCGGCAAGCTCAAGGGCCCCAAGGGAACCCAGGTCAAGATCACCATCGTCCGCCGCGGGCTGCCGCAGCCGCTGGCGATGTCGGTGACCCGGGCCGAGATCCCGCAGACCACCGTCCGCCAGACCTACATGCTCAACCCCACCACGGGCTACATCCAGCTCACCGAGTTCGCCCGCGGCTCCGGACGGGAGATCGCCGACGCGCTCGACAAGCTCCGCGGCTCGGGGATGAAGCAGCTCGTGGTCGACCTGCGCAACAACGGCGGCGGCCTGCTCGACCAGGCGATCGACATCGCCGACCAGTTCCTCCCCGAGGGCTCGATGATCGTGCAGACCAAGGGGCGGACGCGCGACTCGTTCCAGTCCTACCGGGCCAGCGGCAAGTATCCGCCGCTCGACGTGCCGGTGGTGGTGCTGGTCAACGAGGGCACGGCCTCGGCCTCCGAGATCCTCTCGGGCGCTCTCCAGGATCACGACCGCGGGCTCATCGTGGGCACTCCGAGCTGGGGCAAGGGCCTGGTCCAGACGGTCTACAACCTCTCCTACGGGGCGGGCCTGGCGCTGACCACGGCCAAGTACTACACGCCCTCGGGCCGTCTGATCCAGCGTGACTACAGCTCCTACTTCGACTACTACACCCACTCCGACGCGGGCTCCCCCGAGCTCACCGGCAAGCCGGTGGACCCGAAGGACGTCTTCCACACCGACCTCGGCCGCAACGTCTACGGCGGCGGCGGCATCACGCCGGACGTGATCGTCAAGGACCAGGAACTGGCCCCCTACGAGCAGTACCTGCTGGCTCATAACGCCTACCTCAACTTCGCGGTGGACTACGCCAGCCGGAACAAGGTGACGGCGAGCTGGAAGCCGGACCCGGACAAGCTGCTGACCGAATTCGGCCAGTGGCTGATCAAGGAGAAGGTCGCCACCCGGGAAGAGGTCGAGAAGAACCTCGCCAACCAGGAGCTCCGCGACGGCTCGGTCCTGCAGATCCGCGCCGAGCTGATGAACGCGGCCGCCGGCCAGGAGGCCCGCCACCGCGTGCTCTCCGAGGGGGACATTCAGCTCCAGCAGGCCCTCAAGCTCTTCGACCGGGCGGCCAACATGCTGGCCCAGCGTCGGGAGAAGGGCGCGCCGAAGGTGGAGCAGGGGACGCAGACGAAGGGAATGTAGGAAGGGAATCTACAGATCCTGGAACGGGAAAGGCCGGCGGTGACGCCGGCCTTTTTTGTTAAAGCCAATCTCTCAAGCCCCGAAGGGCCGGCCTATATGAGGCGACAGGCCGGCCCTTCGGGGCTTGTATCTTTCCGGGCCTCCCGTACCTGGGGTTAAAACCCCAGGCTATTCAAATGGCACCCTTTCAGGGCGCGGGCGGGGACGAGCCCCGCCCCTACGAAAAACCCGCGGAGAAGAGGGCCGGGGTGATGAGGGCCTACTCTTCCACCCCGTCCCGCGCTCCGTCGATCTCCTCGAAGTAGTCCGGCTTGACCAGCACCTCGCGGGGCTTGCTCCCCTGGGCGGGACCGAGGAGGCCGTCGCGCTCCATCATGTCGATCAGGCGGGCGGCGCGGGAGAAGCCGACCCGCATGCGGCGCTGGAGGAAGCTGGCCGAGGCCTGGCGCTCGGCGATTACCAGGCGGGCGGCCTCGTCGTAGAGGTCGTCGTCGTTGTCGCCGCCACCGCCGCCGGAGGCGCCATCCCCCTCGGGCGCCTTGAGCACGTCGGGATCGAGCTCCGGCTTGCCGAGCTTCTTGAGCCAGCGGATCAGCGCCGCTGTCTCCTGCTCGGAGATGTAGGCGCCGTGCAGGCGCATGACCCGCGACGAGCCGGGGGGCATCATCAGCATGTCCCCCTTGCCGAGGAGCTTCTCGGAGCCCACCTGGTCGAGGATGGTGCGCGAGTCGTGGCGGCTGGCGGTGGCGAACGAGATGCGGCAGGGGAAGTTCGCCTTGATGGTGCCGGTCAGCACGTCCACCGACGGCCGCTGAGTCGCCACGATCAGGTGGATGCCCACCGCGCGGGCCATCTGCGCCAGCCGCGCGATCGAGGTCTCGACGTCCGAGGAGGAGACCATCATCAGGTCGGCGAGCTCGTCGATCACCACCACGTAATAGGGCAGCGGCTTCAGGTCGGCGGCGGTGAACAGCCCGTCCCCGCCGTCGGAGAGCGAGAGGCGCTGCTGCGTCTCCGGGTCCGAGATCGCCCGGTTGTAGTAGGCGATCGAGCGCACGTGGACCTCGGCGAGCAGCCGGTAGCGGCGCTCCATCTCGGCGACCGCCCAGCGCAGGGCGTTGGCGGCCTTCTTCGGGTCCACCACCACCTCGCACTTGAGGTGCGGGATGTCGGCGTAGACGCCGAGCTCGATCCGCTTCGGGTCGATGAAGATGAACTGCACCTCGTCGCGCGTGGCCTTGTAGAGGATCGAGGTGATCATGCTCTGCAGGCCGACGCTCTTGCCCGCGCCGGTGGCGCCGGCGATCAGCAGGTGCGGCATGGTGGCGAGGTCGGCGTAGTAGGGCTCGCCGTGGATATCGGTGCCGATCGCCATGTTGAGCACCGAGGGAGACTTGCGGAACCGCTCGTCGGCCAGCATGTTGCCGAGGCGGATAATCGAGCGCTCCTTGTTCGGCACCTCGATGCCCAGCGTCGAGCGGCCGGGCATGCGGTCGATGCGCACCGACTCGGCCTTCAGGGCGAGCGCCAGGTCGTCCTGCAGATTGACGATCTGGCTGACCTTGACGCCCGGCGCCGGCTGGAATTCGAAGACGGTGATCACCGGGCCAGGGCTGATCGCCTCGACCGTCCCCTCGACGCCGAACTCGGCGCAGCGGGTGCGGATCAGCTCACCCCGGCGGACCAGCTCGACCTCGTCCTGGGCGGTCCGCCCCTCCCCCATCTGCAGGAGGTTGACCGGCGGCAGCGTGCCGGGAGCGATGTCGCCGGCGAAGGGGAGCTCCTTCTGCGGCGCCGGCTTCGGCTTGAAGACCGGGGCCGCGGGAGCGGCGGGACGCGGCGCGGCGGCACGCGGCTCCGCGGGAAAGTCCTCATCCTCCTCGGCCATGGGAGACATCGGAGCCGCGGGCACCCGGCGGACCGAGAACTCCGCCTCCCCCTTCTTCTCGGTCACCCGCCCGCGCATGGGGAGGTCCAGGCGGTCCGGCGGCGGCGCCCCGACCGACACTCCGGCGGCGGCCATCGACGGCCGGTGCGCCTCGGGCGCCGGGGGTGGCGTCTTCTTCTGCTTCTCCTCGGCCACCCGCTGGAGGTGCTTGGTGATCACTCGCCGGCGGTTCCGCTCCTTCTCCCGCCGCTCGTGCCGGCGCTCGCGGGCGAGGGTCCAGTTCTGCCAGATCTGGCGCAGGTGGTCGCGCCAGGCGGCGAGCACGTTGCCGAGCGTCGACTGCACCGCCAGGGCCGTGCCGAGGGTGACCGCCGAGGCGAGCACTACCAGGGTACCGGCGAGGTTGAGCCGCGACTGCAGGAAGTCCGCGAGCAGCACTCCGAAGGCACCCCCGGTCTTGATCGAGCCGTCCGTCCAGACGATGCGGCCGAAGCCGATCTGGAGGAGGGCCGGAGCCGAGGCGAGCAGCAGCGCCGCCCCGAATCCGCGCCCCACGACCTTGGGGGAGCCTTGCCGGCGCAGCCGCCGCCAGCCTGCGATCAGCAGGAACAGGGGGATCAGGAAGCAGGTCAGGCCGAAGAACCCGAACGCCACCGCGGAGACCTGCGCCCCCACCGAGCCGGCCCAGTTGTGCGCGTGAGCGTCCGCGGCCACGCTGTGCAGCAGGCTGGGGTCCTGGGGGTGATGGCTGCCGAGGCTGAGAACCAGGAACGCGGCGATCGCGAGCAACAAGAGTCCCAGCAGCTCGTTTCCCTTTTCCGGGGAGAACGTAGGCCGCTCCGGGCTCGTGCTCTTCTTGCGGACGACGGCGACGGACATAGCTAGAAATTGGGTGAACGAATCTCTCGCAACTAGGCATGAAGTCTAGCACATCGGAGAATTCTGGCTGTTGGTGAGCGGGAGCCGCACGGCGGAAAAGTTCGCCGAAGACTGCCCCATGAATGCCGCAATGAAAGCTCGAGAAGCGGCATTTCCTCTTCGAAATGCCGCTTCTCAGAGTAGAAATGCCGCAGCGTCTCCTTGTACGCGTTAGACCCGCGGTCTCTCCGCATCGTGCCAAGGGCCAGCGCTTTCACTCATTCTCACGCCAGCCAGAGATCACCGCGATTTGCCGCAGAACGCCGCTACGTCACCGCAGAAAGCCGCGACATCGCCGCAATTAGTCCCCTGAACGCCGCAGGCTTAAAAAGAAACGCCGCACCTTGACAACACATTGCCGCAATTATACCTAGCATCACCGCAACGAGCACGCATATTTCCTCAGTCTTCAGCTAAGTTGCGGCATTCCTTGCAAGCCAGATTCCCAGGGAAAGGGGGAATGCCGCATCTCAAGTTCGCTCCGCAATCTTTCCCGGGAAAGTCTCGGCGAATCGGCATGCTATCCTCGCCGTCTGAAGAGCCTTTACCGCAACGTCGAGAGACATCGCTGCAAATGGAACTGAGAATGCCGCGACTTCACCTCGGCAGCTCCCCTCTCGAGGACACGTTGCGGCGATTCAAGGAGGTCCGATGAGCTCGAAGCTGTCCGTCGCGGAAGTTCTGGGCAATCTGGAGTCGCGAGCCGCGTTCCACCGGGAGCGGGAAGCCTTCCACGCCCGGCAGGAGGAGCAGCACCGGGAGGAGCGCGCCCGGCACGCCGCGGAGCTCGAGAAGGTGCTCCACAATCTGGAGACCTTCCGGGCGGCGTCCTCCTCCGCCGTGGAGCTCGTCCAGCAGCCCCACGCCCAAACCCCCGCGCCGGCCGAGCCCCAGGTGAAAGCCCCGGCTTCCGGACGGATGATGGCGAGCCGCTTCATTCGCTCCGTCGTCGAGAGCCGGGAGGAAGGCGAGCCCTTCGGAGCGAGCGCCGTGACGGCCGAGGTCAACCGCCGCTTCGCGGACCGCCTCCGCCGCCCCATCGACACCCGCACGGCCTCGGACGTCCTCCGCCGGATGAACAACGCCCGCCAGATCCACCTCGTGCGGCCCGGCAAGGCGTTCTCCGAGGCGCTGTATGCGAGAGGGGCGCGGGCGGAGGAGGGGTAAACGATGGCCGACGCTATACTTCAGGCCATGGATCTGACGGCGTTCCCCGGCGGCGATCTCGTCCAGGAAGGCCTGGCCGACCTCGCCAGGGGGGTCGAGTCAGTCCCGGCCCTCCTGGTCCTGATCGGCGCTCATCGCCTGCGACGGATCGGCCTCCCCGTCCCCGAGACGGTCATCGCCTCGCCGGAGCACCGCCTCTACGAGAAGCTGGCCGAGACGGACCCGGACTCGGCGCACTCCCGCTACAACGCCCTGGTGCGGCGGCTCGTCAGCTTCGAGAACACGGCGGAATGCGTCGGCCTGTAGACGCGGAGCGGATCCGCCGCTTCATGCGGGAGTTGGGGGGTGAAGCGGAGAGAGACCTGCGCCTCTACTTCACGGGCGGGGCCACCGCGGTCCTCTTCGGATGGAGATCCAGCACTCTCGACGTGGATATCAAAGTCGACCCGGAATCGGACCGGGTCTCCCGAGCCATCCCTCGGGTCAAGGAGAAGCTCGAGATCAACATCGAGCTCGCGGCACCGGACCAGTTCATCCCCGAGGTCCCGGGCTGGGAGGAGCGCAGCGCCTTCATCGCTCGGGAGGGCCGCCTCTCCTTCTACCACTACGACTTCTACGCGCAGGCGCTCTCGAAGATCCAGCGGGGGCATGCGCAGGATCTAGGCGACGTTAGGCAGATGCTGGAACGGGGGCTCGTCGACCGGCAGGAGCTTCGCCGCCGGTTCGAGCAGATCGAGCCGCAGCTCTACAAGTTTCCAGCCATCGATCCGGCAGCCTTCCGGCGCGCTTTGGCTGAAGCCCTCCAGGAAGAAGACCCCCTCAGGGCACCCCCAGCCGCTGAAACTCAGGGCGGGTGAACTTGCCGTCCTTGTAATAGCCGCTGTTGATCAGCAGGTCGAGTTGGGGTGGGGCCGCGAGCCCGCCTACCAGGAGGTAGTCCTTGGCGTCGGCGGGTACGATCCCGCCGTGGCGCACGCCGCAGGGCGCGAGGAGGCAGTCGTAGGAGTTGCTCTGGAGCCAGCGGTCGCCGAGCCAGACCGGATTGCCACCCCACCAGTTGATCACGCACTCGTCCGCCACGGGGTGGGTGTGGATGTCGGCCGTCATCCCCGGGGTCATGCAGGCGAAGTTGAAACCGGTGGCACCCGTGCCGAAACCGGCGAAGAGAACGAGGAGCATCGACGGGGGGCCTTCGGCGCCCCCCGAAACGAGGCCGGTCAGCGCGCCGCCGTAGAAGGCGTTGAACAGCGCGCCGCCGCGCCGGATCTCGTCGTTGTCGAGGTTCCAGGCGCGGACCTCGGGATGGCTATTGTGGAAGGCCATCTCGTTGTCGGCCGCGTACTCGACCCGTTTCGTATTGATCTTGGCGTAGTCGATGGCGTCGAAGCACATCACCTTGTTCGTGGCGTCGTAGAAGCCGGCCGGCTGATAGAGGTCGAACTGCGGCGGCGAGATCGAGCTCACCACCACGAAATCGTTCTGGTTCTCCGCGGGATTGCGCAGCGCCCGCTCGGCGGTGAAGGGGAAGTAGGCGATGTCGCCGGGCTCGACGTCGAGCCACTGGCCGCGGAGATAGATCTGCCCCTTGCCCTTGAAGCAGACCATCGCCTCCTCGGCCATGTCGTAGGCGTAGCGCTCGCTCTCCTCCCCCGGCTTGAGGGTCATCACGTGCACGGCCTCGTTCAGGAAGCCGTTGCCGGGCCAGGCGATGGGGCGGGTGCTGATCCCGTGCGTCGTGATCGGAATGCCGTCCCCCAGGTTCGACATCCCGCCGTTCTGCCGGATCTGGGTATGCGTGAGGTACCTCTCCCAATAGCTCTCGAGCTCCATGCACGTCCTCCTGTTTTCTGTCTGAAAAGCAATCCCAGGGCGATGCCCTGGGCTGAAGAAGAGCGGCCCGTTGGGACTGAAACAATCCGCAGGGAGGGGAGCGCCGCTCTCCTCCCTGGAATCAGCAGATCACCCGAAGATCTTCGCAAGCAGCGGATCGGTCTGCGGCGGGGTGGCGCAGTTGCCGCCGGACAGGGCGCTGCTCTGCGAGGGGTCTCCGCCCTGCAGGCATTCGCCGCCGCAGTAGCAACTCGTGTTGCAGATCCCCCACGAGGAGCAGTCGATGATGACCCCGCCCCCGGCGTCGCAGGGGGTCGCGAAGCAGGGAGCGGCGCAGTTGCAGACCGTGCCGCAGGCGCAACTGGCGGGGCAGTTGGTCGTCACCCCGTTGCAGGTGACATGTCCCCGCTCATTGGAGCCGCAGTTGCGATCCACGGCCGAGCAGCTCCCCGAGCCGGAGCAGCTCACGGTAGCGGAGCCGCCGCAACTCGCGGTACAGGAGGACTTCGTGGGCAAGGGCTGTTTCGCCGCGGGGACGGCGGCGGCGGCCGGGCTCGCCAGCACGGCCGGAGTGGAGGGGTTCTCGCCCGGCGCCTGCGCGAAGCCGGCGACGGCGACCAGGGCGACGAGACACGCGAGGATGCTTGTCTTCATCTTTGAGCCTCCTATAAGTGCTCTCTACTTTACTTCTTATCAAGGCTTCCTTCAATGCTGCGCCTGTAGATCCCCAGAAACTCCCCCAGCCCCAGCTCCTCCGCCCGCGCCCGCTCCGAAATCCCCGCCGCGGCGAGCGCCGCTTCCGCCTTCTCCCTCCCCCATCCCGAGGCCAGCGAGTTGCGCACGGTCTTTCGCCGCTTGGCGAAGGCGAGGCGGACGAAGGCGACGAAGTCCGCCATCTCCTCCTGGGGTAGCGGCGGCGGCTTGAGCTCCAGGCCGACGAAGGCGCTGTCCACTTTCGGCGGAGGGCGGAAGCTGCCGGGGCGGACCCGGCCGAGGATGCGCGGCCTCGCCCAGGCGGCCACGATCACGCTGAAGGAGCCGTAGGCCTCGGTTCCGGGGGCGGCGACGATGCGGTCCGCGACCTCTTTCTGCACCAGGAAGGCGGCACGGGGGATCCGGGCGTGGTGCGGCAGGAGATCCTCGAGGATCGCCGTCGAGACGTTGTAGGGGAGGTTCCCGGTGACCAGGGTCGGCGCGGGCAGCCGGTCCCAGGCGATCTCCAGGGCGTCGCCCACCACCAGGGCGAGGCCCGGGTCCGGGAAGCGGCGGCGCAGGAAGGCGGCCCAGGCGGGGTCGAGCTCCCAGCCGAGCACCCGGGCGCCGGCCGCGAGCAGCTCGGCGGTCAGCACGCCGCCGCCGGGGCCGATCTCCAGCACCCGCTCCCCTTCCGGAGCCAGGAAATGAATCAGCGGCCGGCAGAGGGCGCCGTCCACCAGGTGGTGCTGGCCGAGGGCCTTTTTCAAGAGGGGCTTGCGCACGGGGGAACGGTATCAGAGGATGTCCTCGCGGATGTGCCAATTTGGCCCGTGATCCGCCGTCAGGGCGGGCGGGCAGCGAACCGCGGGACCCCGTCCTCCCTGCGCAGACAGGGAAAGTACATCTATGGCACCCCCCTTGCAGCCAGGGGTTCCTTCCGGAGTGTCTATGGAACCGAATGTCGCCACGCTGAGCCGAGATATCGAACGCGAAACCCTGACCCTCAAGCGGGTCGAAGCCGAGCTGCGCCGGGTGATCGTCGGGCAGGACTACCTGCTCGACCGTCTGCTGGTGGGCCTTCTCTCCCGCGGCCACGTGCTGATCGAGGGGGTGCCCGGCCTCGCCAAGACGCTGGCCGTCAAGACGCTGGCCCAGACGCTGGCGATCGACTTCCAGCGCATCCAGTTCACCCCCGACCTGCTGCCGGCCGACCTCGTCGGCACGCTGATCTACGACCAGCGGACAGCGGAGTTCCTGGCCCGCCGGGGACCGGTGTTCACCCATCTGCTGCTCGCCGACGAGATCAACCGCGCCCCGGCCAAGGTGCAGTCGGCGCTGCTGGAGTCGATGGAGGAGCGGCAGGTCACGCTGGGTGACCGGAGCTACAGCCTCCCCGAGCCGTTCATGGTGCTGGCGACGCAGAACCCGATCGAGCAGGAGGGCACCTACCCGCTCGCCGAGGCGCAGATGGACCGCTTCATGATGAAGCTCAAGGTCACCTACCCCTCGCGCCAGGAGGAGGCGGAGATCCTCGACCGCATGCTGGTGGCGAGCGATCTCAAGGCGCGTCCGGTGCTGGAGCGCGAGCATCTGCTCGCCCTGCGCGAGGTGGTGGACGGGGTCTATCTCGACGGCAAGATCCGCACCTACATCCTCGACCTGGTGCTGGCCACGCGCGACCCGCGGGCGGTGGGGCTGGCCGATCTGGCCGACCTGATCTCCTTCGGCGCCTCGCCGCGCGCCACCCTGTTCCTCGCCCGCGCCGCCAAGGCGCTGGCGATGGTGCGCGGGCGCGGCTACGTGATCCCGGAGGACGTCAAGGAGCTGGCTCCCGACGTGCTCCGCCACCGCATCATCCCCACTTATGAAGCCGAGGCCGAGGAGATCACGACCGACGCGCTGATCGCGCGGTTGCTCGACCGCGTCCCGGTGCCCTAGGACCCGAGGTTTTCGCGATGCTGGGTTTCCTGCGCCGACGCGAGCCTCCCCGGGACGCCAGGCCGGCTGAAGGCCGGAAGCGCAACGCCGCCCTGCCGGCGGACCTGATGCGCAAGGTGCGGCGCATCGAGATCGCCACCAACCGCCTCGTCGACCAGGGGGTCGCCGGGGACTACCACTCGGTGTTCAAGGGGCTCGGCATGGAGTTCGCCGAGGTGCGCCCCTATCAGCCGGGGGACGACATCCGCTCGATCGACTGGAACGTCACCGCCCGCATGGGCACGCCGTTCATCAAGAAGTTCGTCGAGGAGCGGGATCTCACGATCTTCCTGGTGGTGGACGTCTCGGGGAGCCTCTCCTTCGGCTCGCGGGCGATCCTCAAGCGCGAGCTGTCGGCGGAGATCGCCGCCCTGCTCGCCTTCGCCGCCCTGCGCAACCAGGACCGCGTCGGCGCCGCCCTGGTCAGCGACCGGCTGGAGCTCTTCCTGGAGCCCCGGCGGCGGCGCACGCACGTGCTGCGCATGGTGCGCGAGATCCTCGACCGCCCGTCCCAGGGGGGGACCGATCTCGAGAAGGGGCTGGACGCGGTGCTGGCGACGCTCAAGCGCCGCTCGGTCCTCTTCGTGATCTCGGACTTCCTCGACTCCCCCTGCACGCGCGCCCTCAAGGCGGCCGCCGCCCGCCACGACGTGATCGTGGTGGAGATCGTCGATCCCCGCGATCAGGAGATCCCCGCCGTCGGCCCGGTCGTGCTGCGCGACGCCGAGACCGGGGAGACGGCCCTGGTGAGCGGCAAGCGGGCCGGCCGCCAGCACGCCGAGCTGCGGCGGCGCGAGCGCGGGAATCTCGCGCGGCTCGCCCGCAAGCTCGGCGTCGACCGCCTGGAGCTGCGGACGGACCGGCCGTACATCAATACGCTGCTGGCGTTCTTCGAGCAGCGGCGCAAGAGGCTGCGGCGGCGATGAGGGGAGTGGCTCAGATCGTTTTCCAGCCCCGCAGGGGCGCGGGCATAAAGCCTGGGGCTTCAGCCCCAGGTAGCGGGTCCATCTCCCCCCCCAAGCCCCGACAGGGGCGCAGGCAGCTCTGCCTGCACCCCTTCGGGGTTTATGGAGAAGCAGGATCGCCCTTTCCTGGGGCTGAAGCCCCAGGCTTTATGCCTGCGCCCCTGCGGGGCTCGATCCTGGGGCTCTTCCTCTTACTCCTCGCCGCCCCCCTCCTCGCCCAGCCGCCGCAGGTCACGGTCACCCTGACCCCGAAGGACCCGACCGTCGGCGACCCCGTGCGGGCGACGATCACGCTGCGGGTGCCGGCGGCGAACCTGGCGGCCGATCCCCGCTTCCCGGCGTGGGGGAAGACGTGGGGGGAGGTCGAGATCGCCGAGAAGACCCTCCCGGGCAAGATCTCCGAGCAGGGGGGGACCGCGGTCTGGGAGCAGCGGCTCACCCTGGCGGCGTTCCGGACCGGGAGCGTGCCGCTGCCGGGGATCGCGATCGCCGTGCCGCTCAAGACCGGGACCGTGCAGGCGCCGACGCCCGCCGGACTCGCCCTTTCCGTGCGCTCGGTGATCCCCCCGAACGAGAAGGACACGACTCCCAGGCCGGCCGCGCAGCCCCGGCCGCTGCCGCTGGGAGAGCGCTTCTGGTGGACGGTGGCGGGGCTCGCCGCCGCCTGCCTCGCCGCCGCGGCGATCCTCTGGCGCCGGCGCCGGCTGGCGAAGGGGGGCTCGAGAATGGTGCCGGCGCTGCCGCCGCTCGCCGAGCTGACGGCCGAGCTCGACCGCCTGCGCGCCGAGCCGTCGATGCTCGCGCTGCACACGGCGCTGAGCTTCGCGCTGCGCCGCTATCTCGGGCGCCGGCTCCCCTTCCCGGCGGTCGAGAGCACGACCAGCGACATCCAGCGCCAGCTCCTGTCGCGCCGCATGCCCGGCCCGCTGGTGCGGCAGACGGTCGAGCTGCTGCGCACCTGTGATCTGGTCAAGTTCGCCCGCCAGGAGGTAGGGGAAACCCAGGGGCGTGAGCGCGCCGAGGCGGCGCGCCGGCTGGGCGAGGAGTGGGAATCGCACCTCGCCCCCGCCGCCGCCGAAACGCCCGAGGCGCTGGAGGCGACGGGCTGATGGGCGGAATCACGAACGCCATCCCCAATCTGGCGAGCCCGGCCTGGCTGCTGCTCCTGCTCGCCCTGCCGCTACTCGCCTGGGCCCATCACCGCCGCTCGTCGCTCGGCGCCCTCACCTACAGCCGCCTGCCGGCGGGGCCGGGGAATTCCGGACGGCGCGCGCGCGGCGCCTGGCGTCTCCATCTCCCCTTCTACGCCCGCCTCCTCGCCTTCGCCTGCCTGGTGGCGGCGCTCGCCCGGCCGCAGCTCGGCTACGCCTGGGAGGAGAGCCTGACCGAGGGGATCGACGTCCAGATCGTGCTCGACGTCTCGGGGAGCATGGGGGCCGAGGACTTCAAGCCGAAGGACCGGCTGACGGTGGCCAAGCAGGTGGTCAAGGAGTTCGTCGCCGGCCGGCCGGGGGACCGCCTCGGCCTCACCATCTTCTCCGGCGCGGCGATGACCCGGGCGCCGCTGACCACCGACCGGGACATGCTCGGCCTGATCGTCGACTCGGTCGAGCTCAACACCCTGCCGGACGGCACCGCGATCGGCGTCGCCCTGGCGAGCGCCGCCGCGCGGCTCAAGGACAGCCAGGCCAAGACCAAGATCGTCGTGCTGGTCACCGACGGCGCCAACAACGCCGGCGCGATCGATCCGGTCTCCGCCGCGGCGCTCTGCAAGGGGCTGGGGGTGAAGGTCTACACCATCGGCGTCGGCTCGGCCGGCCGGGTGCAGGTGCCGCTGCCGGTGCAAGACCCGGTGACCGGCCAGACCGTGACTCGCCGCTACATCATGAACGTGCCGGTCGACGAGGCCCTGCTGACGCAGATCTCGCAGCGGACCGGCGCCCAGTTCTACCGCGCCACCGACCGCGAGGGGCTGCGGCGGATCTTCCACGAGATCGACCGGCTGGAGAAAACGCCGCTGCACGTGAAGCGCTACGTCCGCTACCGTGAGGCGTTCCCGCCGCTGGTCTGGGCGGGGCTCGCCCTGCTCCTCCTCCCCCTGGCCGCCGCCGGCCTGCAGGTGACCGCCGAGCCATGACCTTCGCCGTCCCCGACCTCCTCTGGCTCGTCCTGCTCGCCCCCCTGGCGGCGGCGGCGGCGATGGCGCTCTGGCGCCGGCGCCTGGCGGCGGACGCGGCGTGGGCGGCCCGCGGCCTCTGGAGCCGGCTGCTGCCGGCGTTCGCCCCGCGGCGCCTGACGCTGTCGGTGGCGGCGCTCGCCCTGGCGGTGCTCGGCGCCTCGCTCGCGCTGGCCCGGCCGCGCTGGGGGAGCGGCGAGCAGAAGGTGGAGCGCAAGGGGGTGGACGTGGTCTTCCTCGTCGACTCCTCGCTCTCGATGGGCGCCCGCGACGCCGCCCCCTCGCGCCTGTTCGTCGCCAAGTCGCTGGTGCGGCGGATGACCCGCGAGATGCCGGGGAACCGGGTAGGGCTGGTGCAGACCGAGGGGGATTCGGTGGCGCTCGCCCCTCTCACCCTCGACGCCGGTGTGATCGACCTGCTGCTCGACGCGATCGATCCCGGCTCGCTCCCCACGCCGGGGACGGAGCTGGCGCCGGGGGTGGAGACGGCGCTGCGCCTGTTCGGCGAGGGGAGCGAGAAGCACCGCGTGCTGGTGCTCCTCTCGGACGGCGAGGACTTCGGCGGCGGCCTCGAGTCCGAGATCGCCAAGCTGAAGGAGGAAGGGGTGGCCGTCTTCGCCTTCGGCCTCGGCACGCCCCAGGGGAGCACGGTGCCGATCCCGGGGACGAGCGAGCTCAAACGGAATGAAGAGGGCACGGTCGTGATCAGCCAGCTTCACGAGGACGTCCTCGAGAAGCTCGCCCGCTCGACCGGCGGCGAGTACCTGCGGGCGACCAGCGCCGCGGTCGATCCGGCGCCGATCCTGCGCAAGATCGACCGCCTGGAGAAGCGGACGATCGAGAGCCAGAGCCTGAGCACGCTAGAGGAGCGCTTCCAGTGGCCGCTCGCCCTGGCGGCCCTCGCGCTGCTGGTCTACCTGGCGGTGGGGCCGTTCGCGCCGGAGGCGAAGGCCGTCCCGGCGAAGACCGCCCTGGCGAGGACGGCCCCGGCCACCGCGCGCGCCCACGTCTTCCCCGCTTTCCTCCTCCTCGGCGCGCTCGCCCTGCCGTCGCTCCCCTCGTTCCTGCAGCCGCACCTGCCAACCTGGGTCGAGCGCTGGATGTACAACCCGCGGGAGCGGACGGAGCGGGCGATCGACTCCTACCGGGCGGGCAAGCCGAAGGAGGCGGTGGGGCCGATGGACACGGCGTCGCGGCTGGCGCCGGGCGATCCCACCGTCCAGTACGACGCCGGCACGGTCCACCTCGGGGCGGGCCACGCGCGCCAGGCGGTCAAGCTGCTCGAGAAGGCGGCCAAGGCCGCGCCGCCCGAGCTGTCGCCGGTGGCGCACTACAACCTGGGCAACGCGCGTCTGGAGGCGGGCGACGCCGCCGGCGCGGCGGAGGCGTACCGGCAGGCGCTGCGCGAACGGCCGGCGGACCAGAACGCCAAGTACAACCTGGAGCTGGCCCTGCGCGAGGAGAAGAAGCAGAAGATGGGGGCGCGGGGGCGGCCGCCGGGCTCGCGCGGCAACCGCTCGCAGAATCAGGACCCCTCAAGCCAGCAGGGGAAGGGGAACAGCCCGCAGCAGAACCCGCCGCAGCCGGGCAACCAGCCGCCGTCCGCGCCGCAGCAGGGGCAGCAGCCGCAGCCCGGCCAGGGCGCGCAGAAGCCGGGCGAGGGGCAGGACGACCGCCTGCCGCAGTTCCGCAACCAGCCGGACATGAACGGCCGCGAGGCGGCCTCGGTGCTCTCGGCGGTCGAGAACATGGAGCGCCAGCAGCGCCGCGACCAGGCGGCGAAGCGGGCGCGCCAGCGGTCCGCGAAGGGGAAGGACTGGTGAGCCTGCTTCTCCCCTACTTCGCCTCCGTAGAGACGCCCCGCGGGGCGTCTCCAACGCCGGGTTCCGGGACGTCCTGCCGGAGACGCCCCACGGGGCGTCTCTACGGAGGCGCTTTCCTGTTCGTCCTCCTCCTCGCCCTGCCGGCGATGGCCCAGGAGGTCAGGATCACCCTCGAGCCCGAGGTGATCGGCCTCGACGAGACGGCGACGCTCACCATCGAGGTCCACGGCGACGGCTTCTCCACCATGAGCTTCCGGCCGGAGTTCGAGCTGGACAACCTGGAGGTCATCGGCCGCCCGTCGCGGTACGACGACATCCGCTTCACCAACGGCAACCTGTCGCGCACCTTCCGCACCTCCTGGCAGGTCCGCCCGCTGGCGCTCGGCAAGGCCCGGGTGCGGGCGATCGTCGTCGGGCTCGACGACAAGGAGGTGCGCCTGCCGGCGCAGGAGCTGCGCGTGCAGCAGGAGCCCACCCGCCAGGCGCAGCGCCGCCCCCGCGCCCCCGACGAGGAGGACGACGACCCCTTCCAGCGGCTCTTCGGCCGCATGCCGAGCCCCTGGCGGGAGGAGCCACGGCAGCCGGAGGTCTTCCTCCGCGCCGAGCTGCAGCCGGCGCGGCCGGTGGCCGGCCAGCAGGTGCTCTACACGATCTATCTCTATACGCGCGAGGACATCGCCGGCATCTCGCCGAGCGGGATCCCGGCCTTCCGCGGCTTCTGGGTGCGCGACATCCCGCTCCCGCAGCAGCTCCCGACGGACATGGTGGACATCGACGGCCGGCGCTACGGCCGGGTGCCGCTGCTCAAGAAGGCGCTCTTCCCCCTACGCCCGGGCTCCTACAAGGTGGAGCCGGCGACGATCGACCTGGTGGTGCAGCGCTACGACCGCTCCTTCTTCTCCTTCCGCCCGACGCTCGCCCATCCCGAGCAGATCCGGCTGCAGACGGCGGCGCAGACGATCGAGGTGCAGCCGCTGCCGCCGGCGCCGCCGGGGTTCGGCGGCGCCGTTGGCCAGCTCGCGCTGGCGGCGGAGCTCGAGCCGCGCGAGATCCACCTCGGCGACGCGGCCACGCTCACGGTGCGGCTCACCGGGGTCGGCAACCTCCAGGGGGTCCGGGAGCCCCGCGTCCAGCCGCCGCCCGGGCTCACCCTGCTCCCACCGCAGCAGGAAGGCAAGGAAGAGCTCAACGGCAGCGCCGTGCGCGGCACCCGGATCTGGCGCTACGCCGTCGTTCCCGACCGCGCCGGCCGCTTCACGCTGGACGCGCCGAAGATCACCTACTTCGATCCCGCGGAGGCCCGCTACCAGGTGGCGACGACGACCGATCTGGCGCTGACCGCGCTGGCCCCGCCGCCGAGCGCGGCCCATCTGGCGGCACCGGCACGGCCCGGCGCCGCCGGCGCGCCGGCCGGCACCACTGGCTCTATGGGGGCCGGGCGGGCCGGCCTCTCCGGCCGCCGCTGGTCGCCCGTCCTCCCCTGGCTGGTCGCCCTCCCCTGGGGGCTCGTCCTGGTGGCGGCGCTGGTCCGCCTGCGGTCGGCGCGGCCCGGCCTGGAGGAAGACGAGGAGGCCCGCCGGTTCGCGGAGATCCTGCGCGCGGCCGAGGCCGAGGAGCGCCCCCGGCAGATGGCCCTGAGCCTGGAGGAGGCCTGGCGGGACCTCCTCGCCCGGCGCTGGGGGGTATCGCCGGCCACACCCCCCTCGCGCTGGCGCGAGCTGCTGGCGAACCAGGGCGTGGAGGCCGAGGCCCTCGACGAGCTCGACCTGCTGATCGAGGACCTGCGATATCTCCGCTCCGCGCCCCAGCTCTCGACCACCGACGCCCTGCGGGGGGACGCGATCTCCCGCAGCCGCCGCCTCCTCCGGCGGCTGGGGCAGGGCGCGCCAGCGGCGAGCGCGGCGGTGGAACCCTGACGCAAACTCTGCTACATTTCCCTTCAGATACCATCATCCTGGAGTCGTGGCATGTGGAAGGGTAGGACTACATTCGGGGGCGTCCCATATGAGTGACGCGCTCGTGCAGGTCAGCATGCCGGAAGAAGGATTCCGTACACCGGACGACTACCACAGCCTCGAGCCCGTCCAGCTCGAGCGCTTCCTGGAGCGGCGCCGGGCCAATCCCAACTTCCCGCTGGAGCTCAGCCTCGCCGAGAACCTGGTGGAGGTGCTGCGCCGGGCGAACGGCTTCGTCCCCTCGGCGGCCGGCTCGATCCTGCTCGACGACCCTTCCGACAAGAAGGACGACCGCCGCCAGAACACCCTGACCTTCATCGCCGCCTTCGGCGACAAGTCCTCCTGCCTGGTGGGCAAGACGATCCCCGCCGACCAGGGGATCGCCGGGCGGGTCTACCTGACCGGCGAGGCCTACTCGACCCCGTACGCGCCGAGCGACCGCTTCTTCTACCGGGCGATGGACGAGCAGACCCGCTATCAGACCGAGTCGCTGGTCGCCATCCCGATCCGCATCGGGGTCGAGGTCTGCGGCGTGCTCGAGCTGATCAACCGCTGCGACGCTCCCGGCTACAGCCAGGAGGACCGCAACCTGCTCGAGATCTTCGCCGGCTACATCTCGATCTCGATCCAGAACGTGCTCGACGGCCGCCAGGCGCAGGAGATCGCCAAGCGCGACAACCTGACCGGGCTCTACAACGACCGCTACCTGCACATCGCCCTGGCGGACTGCATCAGCCGCTGCAAGTCCGAGGGGCTGGACATGGCGGTGCTGTTCCTCGATCTCGACTACTTCAAGCACGTCAACGACACCCACGGCCATCTCGCCGGCAGCCAGGTGCTGCGCGAGGTGGGGCACCTGCTGCGCCGCCGGGTCAAGCGGGTCGGCGGCATCCCCGCCCGCTACGGCGGCGACGAGTTCGTGCTGCTCCTCCCCGGGGCCGACCTCGAGGCGGCGATCGACGTCGCCGAGGAGGTCCGCGCCGAGATCGTCGGCAACACCTTCTGCGCCGGCCCGGGAGACATCCAGCCGGACCCGCTGTCGCTCAAGGGGATCACCTGCTCGGTCGGCGTCGCCACCCTGCGGCAGCACCTCGAGCCCGACCTCTCGCTCGACGCCAGCAAGAGCACCCTCCTGCGTCTGGCCGACGCCGCCATGTACGTGGCGAAAGAGACCGGGCGCAACAAGACCGCGCTGGCCGGCCAGCCGGTGCGACGGCGCCCCGGCTCCGACGTTCGTTGACCCCCCGCGACGGGGGGTGCTAGGATGCCGCGTCTTCCTCCGGGGGCGGGAATCCACCGCGCCTGACTCCACTTACGGGATCGCTCGGCAGCCGCTCCAGGGGAGCGCCTGGACAGGATCGCGCGCGCATAGGGGCCAGAAATCATGAGCAAGAAACACCAGATCGTGATCGCCGGGGCCGGCGGCATGGGCAGCGCCGTGGGCCTCCTGTTGCGGGAGCTCGGGGACTTCGACGTCGAGATCTTCGTCGGCGACGCCGACGCCGAGCGGGCGAAAAGCGCCGCGGCCTGGATCCGGGAAGGCTCCCTCCAGCCCGGCGAGGTCCACGCCTTCCACCTGCCGGCCACAGGGACCAGCGGCGAGTTCGACGAGGCCCTCGCGCGTGGCGAGATCCTGCTCGACTGCCTGCCGGGCAAGGAGGCTCCCCGCATGGCGCGCCTCGCCCGCCAGCACGATCTCCACTACGCCAACCTCACCGAGCACGTCGAGGAGACCGAGGAGATCCAGCAGATCGCCGAGGGGGCCTCGCGCGGCTTCCTGCTGCAGACCGGCCTCGCGCCCGGATATGTCAACGTGCTCGGGCACGGCCTCTATCAGCGCTTCTGCCAGGAGGGCGGGGTCGACGGCGCCGAGCGGATCGAGATGCGCGTCGGCGCCTTGACCACCACGGCCCGGCCGCCGCACTTCTACGGCTTCACCTGGAGCCCCAGCGGCGTCGCCACCGAGTACATCAAGCCGGCCACCGTCCTGCGCGACCACAAGCGGACCACCCGGCCGTCGCTCTCCGAGCGCTGCACGGTGGTGATCGACGGCATCACCTACGAGGAGGATCTCACCTCCGGCGGCGCCGCCGACCTGCCGGCCGCCCTCGAGGGCAAGGTCCGCGAGCTCGACTACAAGACCCTGCGCTACCCCGGCCACTACGAATGGATCGAGCGGATGGTGGCGGAGACGCCGGCCGGCGAGGAGCCGATCGCCTACCTGCAGGGGCGGATGGAGGCGGCCGTCCCCTTCATGGAGGACGATCTGGTAGTGATCTACGCCGCGGTCGAGGGGCTCGGCGCCGACGGCACCCGGCGCCGGCTGGAGAAGTCGCATCTCATCCGGCCCCGCCGCGTCGGCGCCCGGATGCTCAAGGCGATCCAGTCGACCACCACCGCCGGCCTCGCCGAGTCGGCCCGCCTGCTGCTCACCGAGAACCCGCGGGGGGTCTGCCTGCAGAGCCAGATCGATCCCGCCCAGTTCATGGCGGGCCCGTTTGTTGCAGAGATCTACCACCATTGAAAAAGGGCCGGCCCTGACCGCCTTGGCCGGCCCCCTCAAGGTTTAGCCCGCCCGCGGGGCTGGGGTCTCTACGACAATGAGAGCGCTTCTACGCGCCCTTGGCGCCTGGTTCATCGTCTGTCTGCCCGCCGCTCCGCTGGCCGCCACCACCTACCAGCGGGTCGCGGACGCCGACCTCGCCGACCAGGCGCCGGTCATCGTCGAAGCCGTCACCGGCGCGTCCACGAACAGAGCGGACGGACGGCTCCCCGCCACCGACTACCGGATCACGGTCGAGCGGGCGGTCCGCGGCGCCGCGGCGGGGGACACCCTCACCGTCCGGGTTCCCGGCGGACGCCGATCCGACGGCATGTCGCTCCAGATCTGGGGCGCCCCCCGGTTCCAGCCGGGCGAGCGCGTCCTCCTCTTCCTGGCCCCCAACGCCGACGGCTCGTTCCACGTCCTCCACCTGATGCTGGGCGCCTTCCACGTGCGGACGGCGGCGGACGGCCGGACGCTGGCCGTCCGCGACCTCTCGGAGGCGAAAGAGGTGAGCGGCGCCGGCGACGACCCGGCGCGCGATCTCTCCCGCTTCCGCGGCTGGCTCGCCGACCGCAAGGCCGGGGCGCGCCGCGCGCCGGACTACCTCGTGCCAGGGGAGCCGGCCCTGCCGGGCCTCTTTCCGGATAAGTTCACCCTGCTCGAAGCCGGCGGCGCCCGCATGCGCTGGTTCGGCTTCGAAGAGGGGGGGAGCGTGGCCTGGGCCGCCAACAGCGCCGGCCAGCCGGGGGTCGCGGGCGGCGGCTTCGCCGAGTTCCAGCGCGCCCTGGCGGCCTGGAACGCCGAGCCCACGACCCCCATCCACTATGCCTACGTCGGCCGGACCGACGCCGCCGGCGGCCTCGGCGTCTTCGACGGCGTCAACGCGATCCTCTTCGACGAGCCGGTCGCCGATCCGTTCGACTGCGACAAGGGGGGCGTGCTGGCGGTCGGCGGCCCCTGGTACGACGCCCGGCAGCGGGCCCCCTGGGGCGGCGAGTCCTTCATCCCGGTCACCGGCGCGGACATCGTCACCAACGCCGGGATCGGCTGCTTCCTCGCCCGCAGCGCCAACCCCTCCAAGGCCGCCGAGGAGATCTTCGGGCACGAGCTGGGCCACACGCTCGGCCTCAGCCACTCCTGCGGCGACGCCGGCAGCGGCGCCTGCGCCCCCAACGGCCCCGCCGGCGACGCCCTGATGCGCGCCTACCTCCACGACGACGGCCGCGGCGCCCGTCTGGCCGACGACGACCGGCGGGCCCTCCAGGCGCTCTACCGGCCCGGCACCGGCACGGGCGCGGCGCCGCTGGCCCCCCCCACCAGCCTCATCGTCCAGGGGGCGGGGCTTACCGCCAGCCTCCTCTGGGAGGACCGCTCCGGCGGCGAGGAGGGGTTCCGCGTCTACCGGGCGGCCGGCACCGGCAAGCTCGTCCGCATCGCGGAGCTCCCGGCCGGGACGACGGTCTACGTGGACCCCGGCCTGAAGCCCGGCTCCCGCTACGAATACCAGGTCGCCGCCTTCAACGCCCGGGGCGAGAGCCGCGGCCCGCGGGCGGCGCTCGCGACCCCGGCGCTGCAGCCGCTGCAGGCGCTCTCGCTGGCGCCGCGGCCGGCGGGCGGCGGCGCCCCCCGCACCGGCGAGCCGGTCGCCTTTGCCGTCTCCTTCTCCGGCCCGGCGCGGCAGGCGAGATGGGAGTTCCCCGGCGGACTGGAGCTGAGCGACGCTCCGTGCGCGACGGGGTCCTTCTGCGCCTCCCACATCTTCACCACCCCGGGGGACGCGGTGGTCAAGGTCCGCCTGCTGGGCGACCTCGGCCAGGTCTCCGAGCGGACGATCCGGATCCGCGTCGACGGGCCGGCGCTCGACGCCGCCGACGGCGCGTCGTTCCTCCCCAACGTCCTCTCGGCGCCGCTCGGCGGCGCGGTCCTGCGCAGCGACCTCTGGCTGGCCAACGACGGCGACTCCCCCACCCTGGTGCGGGCCACCTTCCGGCCGCGCGCCGCCGGCGCGCCGGTCTCCAGGGACATGACCCTGCTCCCCGGGGGCACCCTGTTCGTCCCCGATGTCCTAGGGACGCTGTTCGGAGCCGGCGGGCAGGGCTCCCTCGACCTCTCCTACCTGCCGTCCCTCACTACCGGCGGCGGCGCGGCCAGGGTGCGCGCCTTCAGCCGTGCCCGCTCCGGCGACCTGGCCGCCGGCAGCCTCGGCCCGCTCACCGCCGAAGCGCCGGAAAACGGCTGGTCGGCCGACGAGCAGGTGGTGGCCGGGCTGCCCGGCGGCGACGGCACGGTGGTCAATCTGCTGCTCGACAATCTGGAGGAGAGCGGCGGCCAGGTCGCGGTCGCGCTGTTCGACAGCACCGGGGAGCCGGTGGGGGGCCCCGTGGCTCTCGACCTCGGGCCCCGCGCCTCCCGCTCCCTGCGGCTCGACCGGCTGTTCCTCGATCTCGCCAGCCACACCGGCCCGTTCAGCGCCCGGATCGCCGGCAGCGGCATCCGCTTCGCCGCCGCCGCCACCCTGTTCGGGGGCGAGCTCCAGGAGCCCCTCTTCCTCCCCGCCCGGACCGGGACCGCCGGGAGCGAGCTGCTGATCCCCCGGGTCACGCGCGGCCCCGGCGCCTTCAACACCTTCCAGTTCAGCCGGCTGCTGGCCGCCAACCCCTCGGCGCAAACGCGGGAGCTGCGCTGCGAGCTCTGGCTGCGCGGCCAGGACGGCGGGGCGCCGGGCCGCGTCGCGACCCTGACGATCCCCCCTCAGGGCTCGGTCTTCGTCGAGGACGTGCTGCACGACCTCTTCGGCCTGAAGGAGGCCCTGGGCGCCCTGCGGATCTCCTGGAGCGGCGAGGGTCCGGCGCCACGGGTGCTAAGCCTCACCGTTTCCACCGCGCGCGGCGGCGCGGGGAGCCGCTTCGCCGCGCTGGTGGACAGCCGGGCGCCCGGGGCGGCCGCGACGGCTCGATCGGTGGACTTCGGCGCCGCGCCCTCTACCTTCACCCGCGCGAGCTGGGGCGCGGTCAACCTCGGCGACGCCGCCGCGAACCTGCGGCTGAGCCTGCGCGGCCCCGCCGGCGAGGTCGTCCGCTCGGCCGTTCTGACGCTGCGCCCAAGGCAGAGTTTCGAGCGGGCGCTGAGCTGGATCTTCCCGCAGACCGGCGACGGCCGCTGGACCGTCACCACGGAAGTGCTGGGGGGCGGACCGGTGCAGACCTACCTCTTCCAGACCGGCGCCGGAGGCGACGTCTCCTTCGTGCCGGGAGGCGCGGATTAGGGCTTGACAACACGGCTTCCGCGCCCTCCCGGACGGACGCGCTCCGCGGCTGTGGAAAATTCTGCTCTCGCCCTGGAAGTACTTTCGACAAAAACTACCTCTCTGCTCTGGAAAGATTTTTCAACCTGCTGAGAGGAAACGAGTTGCCGGAATTGCACAAAAAGCTGTTCAAAGTGGGTCAAAACGATATGAGGCCGTGGCTTTCCCGGGAAGACACGGCTTTTTCCCACAAGGTTTTCCACAGCCTTTGTGGAGATCGGAGAGAGGCCCGAAAAAGCGCTCACGGCGTGAGCAGATGCTGCTCATCGAGTGAGCGGCGGCAGGGCGCGGCGCGGTAGAAACCGGGCGCCGTCCCCCTCGAGGCGGCGGCGGGGGGAACCCGGATCCCCTCCCAGGCCGGTTGCCGGACGTCGACGAGACCCAGCGGGGTCGGCCAGGGGCGGCGGCGGAAGGCGGTCAGGGAGAGCGTCTCCTGCTGCTTGGTGTCGATCGTCAGCTCCACCTTCCTCACCGGGCCGCTCCGGCTGCCCCCGGCAGGGGGCACCGGCACCGCCGCGAGCAGGGCCTCCTTCCAGCCGGCGTCAACTCCCGGCCAACCGCGCACCAGGGCGAGGCTCTGAGCGAGCAGCTCGGGGTGGCGCTCCCAGAAGACCGCGGCGGCGAGCCGGGGCTCGTTCAGCAGCGCCTGCGCGCCGCGGGCCGGAGCGTCCGGGTCCGCGAGATCGGCGAGCATGCCGTAGTAGGGGGGGAAGGGATCGAGCGGATCGAGGAAACAGGCCCGCTCCAGGGCGGCGCCGGCCCAGGGGGTTTTCGCCGAACGTCCGAGGACGCCGGCGACCAGCCAGAGGGAAGGGGTGGCGGCCCCGTTCTCCGCGGCCCGCAGGGCGAGCCCGGCGGCGGCGCCGCTCCCCTCGGGGGTGCCGGCGCGCAGGAGGGCCAGCCGCAGGGGATAGAGCGGGAACTCGGGATCGATCCGCGCCGCCGCCGCGAGCTCCGCCTCGGCTTCCCGAGCCCCGTTCGCGCCGGCCAGCCGCGCCCGGTCGTAGTGCCAACGGGCGATCTCCAGGGGAGCCAGGGCGAGCAGCGCGGCCAGCGCGTAGATCCGCACCGGCAGCCGCGAGCTCCGCGCCTTCCCCCGGCCGCTGCCGGCGAGCGCCGCGCCGGCGGCCACGGCGGCGGCCAGGGGGAGCGCGGTCACCGCCAGCGCGCCGCTGCCGAGCGAGGCCACGGCGCCGCTGCCGAGGCCGAGCAGGCCGCCCAGCAGCAGCGCGGGGTCCCGCCCCTCCTCGCGCTCGGCGATCCGCCGCACGAAGAAGAGGACGATCAGGCCCGCCACCAGCAGCAGGCCGGTGACGCCCAGCTCGTAGGCGAGCTGGACCGGCAGGGAGTGGAGGTCCCCCACCGACTCCCCCCACGGGTTTACCCGCAGGACCGGCTCGAGGAAGGCCGCCGCCGTCCACGGCACCGATCCCGGCCCCCAGCCGAGCATCGGGCGGGCCTGGAACCCCTCGATCCCGGCCGCCAGGTAGGCGCCGCGGGCCTGGGCCGAGAGATCCGCCCCGGAGGCGATCCGCAGCGCCCGCGGGATCTGGACGAGGGAGACGAGCAGCGCGGCGGCCAGCAGCGCGAGCCACCCCCACCGCCGGCGCGAGCGGCCGGCCCGCGCGCCGAAGGCCAGGAGAGCTGCCGCCGCCAGCGCCGCGCACCCGGCGAGCGAGCGGCTGGCCAGGATCGCCGCCGCCGCCAGCCCCCCGGCGGCGAGGCCGGCGAAGCGCCAAGGGCCGAGCTCGCGCGCCGGCAGCACCGCCAGCGGCAGCAGGATCACCAGCCAGGCGGCGAGCAGGTTGTGGTGGCCGAGCGGCATCGCCGGCCGGGGGGAGCCCAGGGCCAGCCAGTCGATCAGCGACCAGAGGGCGACGCCGGCGACGACGAGGGCCAGGGCCCGCAGGCCCCGCCGGCGCTCCTCCTCCAGCCGCCAGCAGCGCTCGACCACGCCGGGCAGCACCAGGAAGGCGGGCAGGAGGATCAGCGCCACCCACCCCGCCCGCGGCACCGGCGAGGCCCAGCCGCTCGCCGCCATGGCGATCCAGAGCGCCCAGGGGAGCAGGCGCCCGGTGGCGCCCAGCCGCAGGGGGTCGCGCCAGGGGGGCGCGATCCAGAGCAGCGAGCCGAGGAGCGCGAGCGCCGCGGCGGCGCTCGCTGGCCACGAGGGTCCCCAGGCGAAGGTCCCGCACCAGGCGCCGAAGAGAGCGAGCAGCAGGGGCGGAAGGAGGCCGTACATCGTGCGGCATTGTAGGCGATGCGTTATCCTGTCTTGTCCAGCGGTTTTGTTCAGCGTGAACCTTCCAGGAGAAATCCGATGACCGTCGATACCTTGAGCAGCGTTTCCAGAATCCTCGACTCCCTCGGCATCGAGGCCGAGAACCACGGCGCCTTCGACGGCGAGTGGATCCATACCCACGGCGAGCGGCTGGAGTCGATCAATCCCACCACCGGCGAGCCGATCGCGGCGGTGCGCATGGCCACCCACGAGGACTACGAGCGGGTGGCCGCGGTCACCGTCGAGGCCTTCCGCGAGTGGCGCACCTGGACGGCCCCGCGCCGGGGGGAGATCGTGCGCCAGCTCGGCGAGGAGCTCCGCCATCACAAGGAGGAGCTCGGCCAGCTCGTGACCCTGGAGATGGGCAAGGTCCTCTCCGAGGGGCGGGGCGAGGTGCAGGAGATGATCGACATGGCGGACCTCGCCGTCGGCCTGTCGCGCCAGCTCTACGGCCTCACCATGCACTCCGAGCGGCCGCAGCACCGGATGTACGAGCAGTGGCATCCGCTGGGGCCGGTCGGCATCATCACCGCCTTCAACTTCCCCGTCGCCGTCTGGGCCTGGAACGCCATGGTGGCCGCCGTCTGCGGCGACTCGATGATCTGGAAGCCCTCGCACCAGACGCCGCTCACCGCGCTCGCCGTCACCCGCATCGCCGACCGCGTGCTCAAGGCCAACGCCGCGCCGCCGATCTTCAACCTGGTCCTCGGCGGCCGCACCGGCGTCTCCGAGAGCCTGGTCGCCGACCGCCGCTTCCCGCTGATCTCCGCCACCGGCTCCGGCCGCATGGGGCGCGCGGTGGGCAAGGTGGTCGCCGACCGCTTCGGCCGCTCGCTGCTCGAGCTGGGCGGCAACAACGGCATCCTGGTGATGGACGACGCCGACCTCGACCTCGCCTTCCGCGCCGTGCTCTTCGGCGCCGTCGGCACCGCCGGCCAGCGCTGCACCACCACCCGCCGCCTCTTCCTGCAGCGCGGCATCGCCGCCGAGATGAAGCGCCGGCTGGTCCAGGCTTACGGCTCGATCCCCATCGGCGATCCCCTGGAGCCGGGGACCCTGATGGGGCCGCTGATCGATCAGGCGGCGGTCGACAACATGATGGCGGCGCTCGAGCGGGTGAAGGACGAGGGGGGGCGCATCCTCTACGGCGGCAAGCGGATCGACCGTCCGGGCTTCTACGTCGAGCCGACGATCGTCGAGGTGCCGCGGCAGCTCGCCATCACCTGCGAGGAGACCTTCGCGCCGATCCTCTACGTGCTCGAGTTCGACGACCTCGACGAGGCGATCCGCGTCCACAACGACGTGCCGCAGGGGCTCTCCTCGTCCATCTTCACCCTCAACATGCGCTCGGCCGAGCGCTTCCTGGCGGCGAGCGGCAGCGACTGCGGCATCGCCAACGTCAACATCGGCACCTCGGGAGCGGAGATCGGCGGCGCCTTCGGCGGCGAGAAGGAGACCGGCGGCGGCCGCGAGGCCGGCTCCGACTCCTGGAAGGCCTACATGCGCCGCCAGACCTGCACGATCAACTGGGGGACCGAGCTGCCGCTCGCGCAGGGGGTGGAGTTCAAGGTGGGGGCGTAGAGGGGAGGGGAACACGGACTGGCACCGACGAGCACGGACGAACAGGGACGGCAGAAACGAGCCCCTGGTCGTCCGTGGCCGGTCTGTGATCGTCCGTGGTTGTCCGTGTCCTTTCCTACCCCACCACCCCCAGCCCGCCCGGCACCACCTCCACCGCCACCGGCTCCCCCGCCTCCACCACCCGCAACGGCTCCCCGCCCCCGTACATCGTCATCGTCCGGTCGATCGTGATCTCCGCCCGGCGGGTGCGGACGATCCGCACCGCCGGATGCCCGACGTGCCGGCCGTTGTAGACCTTGGGGAAGATCGACAGCAGCACCGGCTTCGGCACCTCCTTGACGATCACCAGGTCGAGCAGCCCGTCGTCGATCCGCGCCTCGGGGGCGATCCGCATCCCGCCGCCGAAACGGGGGAGGTTGCTGACCACGGTGAACATCACCCTCCCCTCGAACTCCCCCGCGTCGTGGACGATCCGCATGCGCGGCGGCACGAAGGTGACCAGGGTGTGGATCACGGCGTAGAAGTAGATCAGCGGGCCGCGCAGGATCTTCATCTCGTTGGCGTAGCGGGTGACCTCGGAGTCGAACCCCACCCCGGCGTAGCTCACGGAGTAAGTTTCCCCGACGCGGGCGAGGTCGATGCGGCGGACCACGCCGCTCACCGCCCGCTCCACCGCCGCGTCGACGTCGGGGGGGATCCCCAGGGTGCCGGCGAGGTCGTTGCCGCTGCCGAGCGGGATCACCCCGAGGGCGCAGGAGGTTCCGGCCAGCCCCTGGACGGCATGGTGCATCGTGCCGTCGCCGCCGGCCACCAGCAGGCGCTCGACACCGTCCTCGGCCGCGCGCCGGGCCTGCTCCGCGAGATCTCCAACTTTGCGCGAGACGCACAGCCCGGCGCCGAGCTTCGAGGCCAGGATGCGAATGCGATCGAGGTTCGCCCGGCCGGTGCCGCGCCCCGAGGACGGGTTGACCAGGAAGCGGACGCTCATCAGGCCTCCATGACCGCGGAAATGTCCTCCGGGAGAGCGGAGTGCCGCCCCCCCGTCCACGCCGTCACCCCGAGCAGAACGACGAACGACGCCGCCAGCGAGACCGCCGTCGGCAGAGCTCCCGGCGGCAGCGGCGGCTTGGGAAGCGCGGGGAAGAACGTCTGCCGGGCCAGGAACTCCAGCAGGAGGTTCAGTGCCGTGCCGGTGACGATCGAGGCCGTGGCCGCCGCCGCCGTCACCCGCTTCCAGTTCAGCCCCACGGCGAGGGCCGGCGCCAGCGCGGCGCCGAAGGTGCCGAAGGCGAAGGTCCCCAGCAGCGCGATCAGGTCGTCGTAGCCCAGCGCCAGGGCCGCCGCGGCCACGGCGACGCCGGCGGTCGCGAGCCGCCCCCAGAAGAGCTCGCGGTCCACCCGCCGGCCGAGGGCGCGGGGGAGGTCGCGGACGAGGACCGCGGCGCCGAGGTTCATGAAGGAGTCCGCCGTCGACATGATTGCCGCCAGGATCGCCGCCACCGCCAGCCCGGCCAGGGGCTCCGGCGTGAAGCCGAGGAGGAAGGCGGGCGCGGCGTCGTCCGGCCTGGCGAGCGGCGCCAGCTTCCCCTGCGCCACCAGCGCCGGCACCGCGAGGCCGATCCCCAGCCAGATCAGCAGGCAGAGCGCCTGCGAGCCGCCCAGTACCAGCGGCAGCCACCTGAGCTGGCGGGGGTCGCGGATCATGTAGAACTTGTTGAGCATGTGCGGCTGGCCGAGCACGCCGATTCCGAAGACGAAGAAGAACCCCAGCGCGGTCAGCGCCGGAGTGCTCCCCAGCGGCTCCAGGAACGGCCGCCCGAACCGCGGCGAGGCGGCGATGCTGTGCACCACCTGGCCGAAGCCGCCCCCGGCCGACATCGCGCAGGCGAACACCGCGACCGCCGCCAGGATCATCAGGGAGCCCTGGAAGACGTCGGTATAGACGCCCGCCATCATCCCGCCGGCGACGCTGTAGAAAAGGAGCACCGCGAGCCCGAGACCCACCGCGGCCGGCAGGCTCAGGCCCAGCACCGCCGTCAGCAGCGTCCCCATCGCCAGGAGCTGCGCCCCGAGATAGCCGATCGTGCCGACCAGGACCGCCACCGCCGCCGCTCCGGAGGCCCGCCGGCTGCCGTAGCGGGCCAGGATGGCGTCGGGGATCGTGTAGACCTCCCGCACCTCGGCGAGCAGGCGCAGCCGCTTGGCGAGCGTCCAGGCCAGCAGGGTGGGCGTGAACCCGATCGACAGGTTGATGAACAGCGACGACAGGCCGATCCGGTAGGTCAGCCCCGGGCCGCCCAGGAAGACGAAGCCGCTGAACGCGGCCGCCATGGTGGCGAGGCCGGTCACCACCACCCCGAGCCCCTGCCGCGCCACCCAGAAGTCGTGCGCGCTCCGGGTGCGGCGCAGCGCCCAGACCCCAAGCCCCAGGCAGACCGCGAAGTAGACCAGCGTCGAGACGACGATCAGCGGGCGGTCGAGGATCGGCACCCTCAGCTCCCTCCCGAGCGCAGCCGCCGCACGCGGTCGAGATCCTCTTCCCGCACCCCGAGCCGGCCGAAGGAGAAGGCGTAGAGCAGGCCGAGCCCGAGCAGGGGGATGGGGACGAGGACGAAGATCATCAGCGCCGTGGCCAGCGGCAGCCCGGCGACGTCCGGACCGCCCGCGGGCAGGGCCAGGATCGCCGCGAGGCCGCCGGCCAGGAGAATCCACAGCACTCCGAGTGGAATCCACAGGCCGCCGAGCCCCCCGCGCCGGACCGCACCCAGGGCGATCAGGGCCACCGGGAAGGTCGCGCCGCCGAACGCCGCGAGCCACGGCGCCGCGGGCGAGCCGAGGCCGAAGGCGGCGAGCGAAGCCAGCGCCGCGAGCGCCAGCAGGACGAGGGCGAACGTTCGAGCCAAGCGGTCTCCTCGAGGGACCCGGGGATTCTATCCGCTATGATCGCCCGCATGGCGAATCCCCGGATCCAGATCCTCGTCTGCCTGAACGAGCGCCCGCCGGACAGCTCCAAGCCGAGCTGCGCCCCCAAGGGCGCGCTCGAGGTCTACCACCGATTCAAGGACCGGGTGAAGGAGCTGAAGATCCGCGACCGCGTGATGGTCACCCGCACCGGCTGCCTCAAGCACTGCAGCCAGGGGATCACCGTCGCCGTTTGGCCGTTCAATCTCTGGTATTGCGGGGAGACCGGTATATAGAGAATCCTGGAGCAGAGCGTGATAAACCAAGGCCGTTGATATCTTTACAGAGGTAACGTAGACTTCGATCTTAGCTGGAGCTATCAATAATGGAGAAGCAATGAAAAAGACTCTGTCCAAAAATTTGGTTCTAAATCGCGAGACAATTCGGAGTCTTCAAGATACAAACCTGGCAAAAATCTGGGGCGGAACTGACCCAACCGGATATAACCAGATTATGTATACGGATTGCGTATGCTATACCGACCCGACTAATCAATCCCAGACATCTTGCACTTGTGTTTCTACAATTTGTTAACGATTCTCCGATCGTTTCTTTCAGACAGTCAGATGCGGTGCCTTCCTGCAGTTGGTGGGTACCTTTTCCCCACTATGGGCAGTCCCGCTAGGGACGTACAACCCATCCCATGCCCTATCCGCAGATTCAGATCCTCGTCTGCCTGAACGAGCGCCCACCGGACAGCTCCAAGCCGAGCTGCGCCCCCAAGGGTGCGCTCGAGGTCTACCACCGCTTCAAAGACCGGGTGAAGGAGCTGAAGATCCGCGACCGCGTGATGGTCACCCGCACCGGCTGCCTCAAGCACTGCAGCCAGGGGATCACCGTCGCCGTCTGGCCGTTCAACCTCTGGTACGCGCGAGTGACCGTGGAGGACGTCGAGGAGATCCTCCAGCGCACCGTGCTGGAGGACGGCCGCGAGGTCGAGCGGCTACGGATGCCCGATATCCCGTGGGAGTGAGACCCTGGGAGTAAGAGGTTATTTGGAAAGTCAGCCGCGACGCCCTTCCGCCCGGGCATAAATGCCCGGACTAGGAGCAGCGCCGGATGAATCCGGCTTCAAGCCCCCTTGAGGGGGCGCTGTTCGTAGCCCGGCGATTTATCGCCGGGCGGGATAGGCCGGCGTTCTGGACTTTCCAAACACCCTCTAAGACCCTACCCGAGCACGGGCAGCAGCGCCGAGGAGACCAGGTCCCGGTTCTGCGGGGTCAGCGAGCCGCGGTACTTCCTCGCCATCTCGGCCGTGTCGGCGCGGGTGACGATCCGCTCATAGAGGTTGGTCCGCTGCTTCGGGATGTAGCCGGCCGAGGAGATGAGGTGCTCCATCTCGTCCTGGCTCATCCGGTAGGCCGTGCCGGCCGAGGCGACGACGTTCTCCTCGATCATGATCGAGCCCATGTCGTCCGCTCCGAAGCCGAGCGAGGCCTGGCCGATCTTCTTCCCCTGGGTGACCCAACTGGTCTGGAAGTGGACGATGTTGTCGAGGAAGAGCCGCGACACGGCGAGCGTCCGCAGGTACTCCTCGGCGTAGGTCTCGGGCACGTCCGGCATGTCGGTGTGGTCGTGCTGGAAGGTCCAGGAGATGAAGGCGGTGAAGCCCGCCGTCTCGTCCTGGAGGTCGCGGACGCGCTGGAAGTGCTCGACGCGGGCGGCGATCGGCTCGCCCATGCCGTACATCATGGTCGCCGAGGTGCGCAGGCCGTTGCGGTGCGCCTGCCGCATGACGTCGATCCACTCCTCGGCCGAGCACTTGGGGTAGGCCAGCACCTCTTTGCGGGTGACGTCCGAGAGGATCTCGGCGCCGCCGCCGGGGATCGACATCAGCCCCGCCGCCTTGAGCCGCGCGATCACGTCGTAGAAGCTCATCCGCTCCTTGCGGGCGATGAACTTGATCTCCGGCGGCGAGAAGGCGTGGAGATGGCAGTCCGGGTAGTTGGACCGCAGATAGCCGAGCAGATCCTCGTAGAAGGAGAGCGGCAGGTCGGGGTGCACGCCTCCCTGCATGAGGATGCCCGTGCCGTTGAGCGCCAGCGTCTCCTCCACCTTGCGGCCGATCTCCTCGAACGGCAGCAGGTACCCCTCGGGGTCCCCCGGCGCCCGGTAGAAGGCGCAGAAGCGGCACTTGTAGACGCAGATATTGGTGTAGTTGATGTTGCGGTCGACGTTGTAGGTGGCGACCTGCGGGTCGTTGAAGCGGTTCCGCACCTCGTGGGCGGCCATGCCGAGGTCGAGCAGGTCGCCGTCGAGAAGCAGCGTATGGGCATCGCCGGCCGAGATGCGGCGGCCGGCCAGGGCGTCGTCGAGAATCTGTTGGACGGGGCGTCCGGAGAGTTGTAAGTCCATAGCCTGCCTACTCTACCCTATCGTACCGGCTTCGCGCCTTTCCGGAGGTCCCGGAGGGCCGCCTGGATCCGGCTGGAGAGGGTGCGCTCGGTCTCCTGCCCCCAGCCGCTGGCGACGTGCAGGATCTCCCCCTCGGGGCTGACCAGCACGTAGGTGGGGAAGCTGTGAATCCCGCACTGGCGGGTGAACTCCTGCCCCTTGTCCCAGACCTGGGGCCAGTCCATCTGGTGCTTGGCGATGAACTCGCGCAGGGGCTTCTCGTCGCTGTCGGTGCTGATGCTCACCAGTTGGAACGGGTCGTCCTTCAGGCGGTGGCTCAAGGTACGCAGGCTGGGCACCGACGCCACGCAAGGGGGGCACCAAGTGCCCCAGAAGTCCAGGAGCAGGACCTTCCCCCGCAGATCCTCCGCGGTCAGATACTCCCCCGTCAGCGTCGTGAGCTCGAAATCGGGCACGATCCGCTTCCTTGCCCGCACGGGGTTCGTGATGAGCTTCCTGGCGACCTCGGCATCCTGCTCTCCAGGCCCGTTCGCCAGATACTCCTTGAGGACCGCCACACCCTCCGCGTCGCGCGACATCTGCAGCAGGGTGACCCCCAGGCTGAAGCGGATGGCGTTGATCTTTCCGCCGCTCATCTCGAGAGCCTGGCGGAAAGCCTTCTCCGCCGGCTCGAGCTGCTTCGGATCGTTCGCCGCCAGTCCGACGAGGGCGACCCCACGCTCGTTGGCGGCCCCGATGAGGATCGTCTCGTTGGTGGTCATTCCCGGGATCGTGTCGATGTTCTTCAGGGCGTCCTTGTAGGCGCCCACCTTGTCGAGCGCCTTGGCCATCCACAGGCGGCACTCCGCGCACGAGCCGTTCGCCTGCTTGTCGGCCTCCTTGAAGGTCCGTACGGCCTCCTTGTACTTGCCCGCGTCGTACAGGCCACGCCCCTCCAGGAGCTTGTCCCTGGGGACCGGAGGCTGAGGTGGATCCGCGAGGAGGGGGAGCGAGAGGAGGATCAGGAAGCCGGCGGCGAGACCCGCCAGCGCGCGGCCGCTGTACTGACGGTTCGGTTTCATGAATCTATATTGTACCGTACCCCTGAATGGAGGAGCTGCGCGTGCTGGTGGTGAGCGACGATCCCCTCGCACGGACCGGGCTCGCCCTGCTGCTCAAGGGGCAGGAAGGGCTGACCGTGGCGGGGCAGGCCGGGGTGGACGACGACTGGCCGGAGGGTGGGCTGGACGCCGCCGTCTGGGATCTCGGGCTGGGCCTGCGCTTCGGCCTCGAGCGGCTGCGGGGGATGGGGCCGTCGGCGCCGCCGGCCGTGGCCGTGGTCGCCGACGAGCTGGATGCCCGCGAGGCCCTGGCCGCCGGCGCCCGGGCCGCCCTCCCCCGCGACGCGGACGGCGAGAGCCTCGCCGCCGCCATCCGCGCCGTGGTCCAGGGGCTGGTGGTGCTCGACGACTCCTTCGCCGCCGCGCTGCTCCGTGAGGCCCCCACCGCTCCCCCGGACCTCGTCGAGAGCCTCACCCCGCGCGAGGCCGAGGTGCTCCAGCTCCTCACCCAGGGGCTCCCCAACAAGGCGATCGCCCAGCGGCTGGGCATCAGCGACCACACGGTCAAGTTCCACGTCAACGCCATCCTCGGCAAGCTCGGCGTCCAGAGCCGCGGCGAGGCGATCGTCCAGGCTGTGCGGCTGGGGCTGGTGGCTCTCTGAGCTAGCCAGACGGCCAGCCCTCACCTGCCCATCCGGGCGATGCGCACTCCCCGCGCCCGGCTCTACCCTGCTCTCATGCAACAAGGAGAGCCGATGAACGATTTTGCCTGGCAGTTTTCAGAGAGTCTCGCCGGAGTCGTCGACAAGGCAGCGGCCGGCGTCGTGCGGATCAACGGCCGGCGGCGACGGCCGTCGAGCGGCGTGATCTGGTCCAGCGGCGTGGTGGTGACCACCCATCACGTCCTCGAGTGGGAGGAGGACATCGCGGTCGGCTTCCCCGACGGCACCACCTCCACCGCCTCCGTCGTGGGCCGCGACCCCTCGACCGATCTGGCGGCCCTGCGCGTCGCCGGGCCTACCCCGGAGCCCGCCGAGTGGGGGGACGCCGGAGAGGTGAAGGCCGGCCATCTGGTGATGTCCATCAGCCGGCCCGGGAAGGTCCTGACCAGCCTCGGGCTGGTCGGCGCCGTCGGCGGCTCCTGGCGTACCCCCATGGGCGGCCGGATCGACACCGAGATCCAGACCGACCTCGGCATCCACACCGGCTTCTCGGGGAGCGCCCTGGCCGACATGCGGGGGCGGGTGATCGGCGTCAACACCGCCGGGATCTATCGCGCCACCGCCAACGTCATCCCCACCGCGACGGTGCGGCGGGTGGTCGACGCCCTCCTCGCCCATGGCCAGGTGCGGCGCGGCTACCTGGGGATCGGCACCCAGCCCGTCCGCCTCCCCCGCGAGCTCGCCGAGCGGCTGGGCCAGCCGAGCGGACTGCTGATCGTCTCCGTCCAGCCGGGCAGCCCGGCGGATCAGGCGGGGCTCGTCCTCGGCGACGCGATCCTCTCCTTCGAGGGCACACCCCTCCGGCACCCCGGAGAGCTGCTCCCGCTGCTCGAAGAGGAGCGCATCGGCAAGGAGGCCACCCTGAACATCCTGCGGGCGGGCGAGGTCCGCGACGTCCGCGTCACCATCGGCGCGCGCAACGGCAAGGATGCCGACTAAGGAGTATCGTCCGGCTTTTCCTGAAGGTAGAGGTTCAGGTAGGCCGAGAGGAACTTGACGAAGTTCTTGTTGTAGATCTCGTTGTGCCCCGGGATCAGGTTGGCGCTCGCGCGCAGGACGAGGTAGGGCGAGGACTTGTCCCAGTTGGGCCGGATCTCGGTCAGCCGGATTCCGTCGGGCAGCACGCCCGCGAGACTGTTGGCATCCAGAGCGCGCAGAGCCGCGCACGGCTCCGCCGGCGAGGAGGGCAGGGTTTTCCGGGACTCGGTGAACTTGAGCCGGAGGTTCCGCATCTCCGCGGGCGAGGGGAAGGGGCAGCCGCAGGTCCCGGGCTTCTCCTCCTCCTCCTCCACGGGGCCGTCGTAGCGAAGCTCATGGGTCTGCTGGGGGGCGTAATGGCCCGCCCCCGTGAGCTCGGCTCCAAAATGGCCCCAGCGCAGCGGGTGCCACAAGAGCCAGAGGAAACGGCCGATGGGAAAGGCCGTGCCCACGGCGGCATCGCCTTCCGAGGCCACCGTCACCAGGACCGGGCACTCGGGCGCGTACCGGCCGGGCAGGGACAGATCGCCGTCGAAGAGGCGATAGCGGTCCGCCTCGAACGCCGGATTGATCAGCAGGACCAGATCGCCCAGCTCCCGCCGCTTCGCCTTGATCCCAGCGCCGTCCGCCAGGGGTCCGACGCCGTCCCGGCCGCTCCACTCGCCGGCCAGGGCCTTATCGACGGCGGAAAAGACCAGGGCGCCGCCGAAGCTGTGCCCGGCCGTCACCATGGTCACGAAACCGGGGGAGCGCCGCTGATCGAGATCGGTGTTGATCTCGTAGGTCAGGTTGGCGAGGTCGAGGAGCACCCTGGAGCCGCCGTTCTCGCCGATCCGGTGGGCCGCCCGCTTGCGGTTGTAGAACGTCGCGCTCTGTAGCTTCCGGCTCGAGTCCCCCCGCCAGCCGAGATAGATCCCGATGACCGGCCCCTTGTTGAGCCGGTCGGGGTCCTCGCTGATCCCCTTGAGGACGCTGCGGAAGCAGGCCACGTTGGAGTCGCAGACGCTGGCGCTGTGATGCCACCCATGGACGAAGGTAAGGACGATCGCCCCCTTCTCCGCGGCGACCTCCCGCACCATCTGGAAGACCTGCTCCTTCTGCACCTCGTCCTTGATGTGGCCGTCGTCGGACAGCTCGATGAACCCGAGGGTGAACCCCTCGTACCGCTCGATCGACCGACCGGCGACCTCCTCCCGGATCGGGTCCCCCGGCCGGCTGCCGGCGAGCGCCTGGAGATCGATCAGGCGATCCGAAGGCCCGGTCCCCCGAAGTTGGGCGTGGGGTGTGCAGCCGCACAGCAGGGATAGAGCGGCGGATAAAGCCAGGAGAAGCCTTGGCATGGAGCCTCCTCCCGATGTCGGAATCGGGACCGTACATCTAGAATCCTACGAATTTCTTCTAGTGTACCCCAGAAGCTCCGCTCGACGAGGGAGCCCTCAGCTCCAGAACTCGATCGGCCGGGGCTCCAGGATCAGGCCGTTGGCGTGGGCGCGGCGGTAGAACTCCTCGAGCCCCGCGATCTCCTCGCTGCGCAGGAAGAAGGAGAGGTTCTCGGTCAGGTAGGAGCGGACCTCGGAGGTGTCGAGGCCCATCTCGGCCGCCGACTCGCGCACCAGGGTGTCGAGCGAGGAGAGGCCGTAGCGCAGGCTGCTCTTGAAATAGAACGGCAGGTCGGGGATCTCCACCTCCGGCCGTACCGCCCAGACGGCGAAGACGAAGGGCAGGCCGGTGAGCTCTTTCCACTCCGCCGCGAGATCGGTGATCAGGTACCGCTCGCGGTCGACCTTCAGCGCGGGATCGCCGATCACCAGGGCCGCGTCCGCCTCGGCCAGCATGCGCTCCGGGTCCGGACGCTCGTGCAGGTACTCGGGGTTGATCCCCCAGCGCTCGCGCAGCAGGATCCGGATCAGGGTCGCCGAGGTGCGGCTGTTGGTGTCGAGAGCGACGCGCCGGACCTCCTGGATGGGCACGCGGGAGACGAGGAGCACGCTGCGCACCTCGTGATGCGCCGCCACGCACATGTCCGGGAGCACCCGCAGATTGGGGATGCGCTGCACCTCGATCGACGGGATCAGACCGATTTCGAGGTTCCCCTGCGCCAGCAACTGCGCCACCAGCGACGGCGGATGATAGCTCGGCGCGAACAGGTCCGCGTGATGGCCCTTGAGAAACCCCCAGGCCAGCGGCTTGCTGTTCAGGAAGTTGACGATGCCTACACGCAGCTTGGGCAAGGGATCGCGGCTCCCCTACTTCGACATCGCGTTGAGGAAGTCCTGGTTGGTCTTGGTCTTCGACAGCTTGTCGTGCAGCAGCTCCATGCTCTCCACCGTCGACAGCGGATTGAGCACCTTGCGCAGCACCCAGACGCGGTGCAGCTCGCTCTCCGGCATCAGCAGCTCTTCCTTGCGGGTACCCGACTTGTTGATGTCGATCGCCGGGAAGACGCGCTTGTCGACCAGCTTGCGGTCGAGGTGGATCTCGCAGTTGCCGGTGCCCTTGAACTCCTCGAAGATGACGTCGTCCATGCGGCTGCCGGTGTCGACCAGCGCCGTGGCGATGATCGTCAGCGAGCCGCCCTCCTCGATGTTGCGGGCGGCGCCGAAGAACCGCTTCGGCCGGTGCAGCGCGTTGGCGTCGATACCGCCGGAGAGCACCTTGCCCGAAGGGGGCTGGACGGTGTTGTAGGCGCGCGCCAGGCGGGTGATCGAGTCGAGCAGGATCACCACGTCCTTCTTGTGCTCGACCAGGCGCTTGGCCTTCTCGATCACCATCTCGGCCACCTGCACGTGGCGGGTGGCGGGCTCGTCGAAGGTCGAGGAGACGACCTCGCCCTGCACCGAGCGCTGCATGTCGGTGACCTCTTCCGGCCGCTCGTCGATCAGCAGCACGATCAGCATCGCCTCGGGGTGGTTCTTCTCGACCGAGTGGGCGATCGACTGCAGCAGCATGGTCTTGCCGGTGCGCGGCGGCGCCACGATCAGCGCGCGCTGCCCCTTGCCCATCGGGGTCGAGAGGTCCATCACCCGCGACGACATGTCGCCGGCGACCTCGAGCTTGATCCGCTCCTGCGGGTAGAGCGGCGTCAGGTTGTCGAAGAAGATCTTGTTGCGAGCGACCTCGGGGTGCTCGAAGTTGACCGCCTCGACCTTGATCAGGGCGAAGTAGCGCTCGCCCTCTTTCGGCTGCCGCACCTGGCCGGAGATGGTGTCGCCGGTGCGCAGATCGAAGCGCCGGATCTGGCTCGGAGAGACATAGATGTCGTCCGGCCCCGGCAGGTAGTTGTATTCAGGAGCGCGAAGGAAGCCGAACCCGTCGGGGAGGCACTCGAGCACCCCCTCGGCGAAGATCAGGCCGCTCTTCTCGGTCTGCGCCTGGAGGATCTTGAAGATCAGCTCCTGCTTGCGCATGCCGGTGGCGCCCTCGACGCCCAGATCCTTGCCGATCTGGGTGAGTTGGGTGATGTTCATCTCCTTGAGGGCCCGAATGTCGAGCGCCTCCACATTCACCTTCTCCGCCTGGTTCTGTTGAGATTTGGCCATGTCGTTCCTCTTCGTATCGCTGATCATCTTGCACTCGCCTCGAGATGGGGTGTGATGGCTCCCCAGAGTTCTTTGATCCCACTTCCCGAGCGAGCGGAAACAGGGATGACGGGAATCGTCTCTTTCAAGCCCAGCGTCTGGCGGATGTCGCGGATCGCCAACACCCACCGGCCGCGGGGGATCTGGTCGATCTTGGTGGCGGCCACGATGACCGCCAGCCCCAGGCCTTCCAGATACTCGTACGCCTGCACGTCGAGGGGGGTGGCTCCCACCTTGCCGTCCACCAGGAGCACCACCGTATCCGGCGGCGTCTCCCGGAAGTACCCCTCGACCCGCGCCGCCCACTCCCGCCGCGCGTCCTTGCCGGCCTTGGCATAGCCGTAACCCGGCAGGTCGACGAAGTAGAAGCGCCGGTTCACCAGGAAGTAGTTGACCGCCTGCGTCCGTCCCGGCGTCGAGCTGGTGCGGGCGAGGGCTTTTCTTCCCAGCAGGCCGTTGAGCAGGGTCGATTTGCCGACATTGGAGCGTCCGACGAAAGCAACTTCGGGACGCCCGTCGCGCAAGTAGTCCCCGCTCCCGTGAGCGGACCGGATGAACTCCGCGGCCTCGACCTTCACGCGCTCTGCCTGCGTTCGCGGCGTTCGCGCACTTCGCGGTCGGGGAGCCCGACTTTCGCCGGCAGCGGCTTCATCATCTTTTTCAATCTGAAACCCTTTCCCGCGCCGGCTCTTCTGGAGACCGGCGCGGTCCGGGCTGAACTAGGTATCAACAGGTGTCAATGGGCCAGGGAATCCGAGCCCACCGGCGAGTCGGAGGGCGCCTTGGTGTACTTCCCGTCCTTCTTCGGCAGCGGGACGAGAGGTCCGTCCAGGGCGAGCCGCAGGACTTCGTCCATCGACTCGACCAGGTGGAACTCCATGGCCTCGCGAACCTCGGCCGGGATCTCCTCGACGTCCTTCTCGTTCTCCTTGGGGAGGATGATCTCGTTGATGCCGCCACGGTAGGCGGCGAGTACCTTGTCCTTGATCCCCCCGACCGGCAGAACCTTGCCGCGCAGCGTGATCTCCCCGGTCATCGCGACGTCCTTGCGGACCGCGATCTTGGTCAGCGCCGAAATCAGCGCCGTGGCCATCGTGATACCCGCCGACGGGCCGTCCTTCGGGATCGCTCCCTCGGGGACGTGGAGATGCACGTCGATGCTCTCGTTGAAGTCCGGCTCGATGCCGAACAGGTCGGCGCGGCTGCGCAGGTAGGACACCGCGGCGCGGGCCGACTCCTGCATCACGTCGCCGAGCTTGCCGGTCAGGGTCAGCTTCCCCTTGCCCGGCATCAGGCCGACCTCGGTCTCCAGCAGCTCGCCGCCCACCTCGGTCCAGGCGAGGCCGGTCGCGACACCGATCTCTGACTCCTCGTTCTTGCGGCGGGCCCGGAACCGGGGCTTGCCGAGGAACTCGAAGACCATCTCGGGCGTCACCGTGAGGGTGAGCGACGGCCCTTCGCGGACCACCCGGCGGGCGATCTTGCGGCAGATGGAAGCGATCTCACGCTCCACGCTGCGCACGCCGGCCTCCCGGGTGTAGCTCTCGATGATCACCCGCACCGCCTCGGCCTCGACGGTGATCTTCTCCGCCGACAGGCCGTGGTCGCGGAGCTGCCGGGGGACCAGGAACTGCTGGGCGATCGCCAGCTTCTCGTTGAGCGTGTAGCCCGAGAGGCTGATGACCTCCATGCGGTCCTTGAGCGGCGCCGGGATCGAGTGGGTGACGTTGGCGGTGGCGATGAACATCACCTTCGACAGGTCGTACTCGACGTCGAGGTAATGGTCGAGGAACGCGTCGTTCTGCTCCGGATCGAGCACCTCGAGCAGGGCCGCCGAGGGGTCCCCCCGGAAGTCGGTCGACATCTTGTCGATCTCGTCGAGCAGGAAGACCGGGTTGATCGTCCCCGCCTTGCGCATCATCTGGATGATCTGGCCGGGGAAGGCGCCGATGTAGGTCCGGCGGTGCCCCCGGATCTCCGCCTCGTCGCGCACGCCGCCGAGCGACAGGCGGACGAACTTGCGTCCGGTGGCGCGGGCGATCGACTTGGCGAGCGACGACTTGCCGACGCCCGGAGGGCCGACGAAGCAGATGATCGAGCTCTTGGTCTGGCCGATGAGCTGGCGCACGGCCAGGAACTCGAGGATGCGGTCCTTGATCTTCTCGAGGCCGTAGTGGTCCTCGTTGAGCACCCGCTCGGCGTGGTCGAGGTCCTTGCGCTCCTTGCTCCGCTTGCGCCAGGGGACCGAGACCATCCAGTCGATGTAGTTGCGCGAGACGGTCGCCTCGGCCGACACCGGCGGCATCGCCTCCAGGCGCTTGAGCTCCTGCTCGGCCTTCTCCTTGACCTCCTTGGGGAGGCCCGCCTTCTCGATCTTCTCGCGCAGCTCGCTCAGCTCGTCGCCGCGGTCGTCCTTGCGCCCGAGCTCCTGATGGATGGCCTTGATCTTCTCGTTGAGGTAGTACTCCTTCTGGGCCTTCTCCATCTGCTTCTTTACCTTCACGTTGATCCGCTTGTCGATGTTGATCTTCTCGATCTCGACGTCCAGCAGGTCGTGAAGGCGCTGCAGGCGCTCGTAGGGATTGACCAGCTCGAGCAGCGACTGCTTCTCGGCGGTGGCCACCATCAGGTGGGCCGAGAGGATGTCCGCCACGCGGTCGGCGTCGTCGAGCTTCAGGGTCGACATCAACCCCTCGAACGCCAGGTGGTGCGACATCTTGGCGTACTGCTCGAAGGCGGCGAGGACCTTGCTCATGTAGGTCCGCAGCTCCTCGCCCATCGGGTAGTTGACCTCGTAGGTCTCCACCTCGACGCTCAGGGCGCCGTCGGTATCGTCGACGCTCACGATCTTGCCGCGCTGGACCCCCTCGACCATCACCCGCACGTTGCCGTTGGGCAGCTTGAGGTTCTGGATCACGGTCGCGATGACGCCGACGTCGCAGATGTCGTCGCGCAGCGGATCGTCGATCCGGGGGTCCTTCTGGGCGGCCAGGAAGATCCGCTTGGTGGAGCCCGAGAGCGCCCGCTCCAGAGCCAGCACCGAGCTCTCACGGCCCACGATGAACGGGGCCATCATGTGAGGGAAGACCACCATGTCCCGCAGGGGGACCAGCGGCAGGGTCTCGCGCTTCTTGGTGACGAATGATGAAGCCATGTCGGGTGCTCGCGCCTTTCCTCAGCCGGCCTTCTTGTACAGCATGATCGGCTGGATCCGACTCGCAACGACCTCTTCATTGATGAGGATCTGCTTGACGTCGCGTTGCGAGGGAATGGTGTACATGAGGTCGAGCATCAGCTCCTCGAGGATGATGCGCAGGCCGCGAGCCCCGACGTTGCGCTTGAGCGCCTCGCCGGCGACCGCCTTGAGCGCCTCGTCCGTGAACTTCAGCTCCACCCCTTCGAACTCCAGGATGGTCTGGTACTGCCGGATCAGACTGTTCTTGGGCTCGTGAAGGATGCGCACCAGCGCCTCCTCGTCGAGCTCCTCGAGCGTCGCGACCACCGGCAGACGCCCCACGAACTCGGGGATCAGGCCGTACTTGATCAGGTCCTCGGGCAGCACGTTCTCCAGGAACTGGCCCGTCTTCTTATCGCGCTTGCCCTTGATCTCCGCGCCGAAACCGAGGGACTTCTGGTTCATGCGGCGCTCGATGACCTCCTCGAGGCCGACGAAGGCGCCACCGCAGATGAACAGGATGTTGGTGGTGTCGATCTGCAGGAACTCCTGGTGCGGATGCTTACGCCCGCCCTGCGGCGGCACGTTGCACTGGGTCCCCTCGAGGATCTTCAGCAGCGCCTGCTGCACCCCCTCGCCCGAGACGTCGCGGGTGATCGAGGGGTTGTCGCTCTTGCGGCAGATCTTGTCGACCTCGTCGATGTAGACGATGCCGCGCTGCGTCTTCTCCTTGTCGTTCCCCGAAGCCTGGTAGAGCTTCAGGATGATGTTCTCGACGTCCTCGCCGACGTAGCCCGCCTCGGTAAGCGTGGTGGCGTCGGCGATCGTGAACGGCACCGACAGGAGCCGCGCCAGGGTCTGGGCGAGCAGCGTCTTGCCGGTCCCGGTGGGGCCGATCAGGAGGATGTTCGACTTCTGCAGCTCGACCTCGCCGTGCGATTTCTCCGCGAAGTCGATCCGCTTGTAGTGGTTGTAGACCGCGACCGCCAGCTTCTTCTTCGCCTGCTCCTGGCCGATCACGTACTCGTCGAGGAGCGCCTTGATCTCCTTGGGCTTGGGGAGCGTCGTGTCCTGCTGCTGCTCGAGCATCCGGTCCTCGGCGATGATGTCGAGGCAGATGTCGACACACTCATCGCAGATGAACACCGTGGGGCCGGCGATCAGCTTCTTCACCTCGCGCTGGCTCTTGTTGCAGAACGAGCACCTCAGGACTTCATCGCCGCTGTCTTTCTTCGGCATTTCTCCTCCGTTGTGGGCGGAACGCTGATCAGGCCTTTTCGCGATGCTAGGTGCGTTCCTCAACGCCTGTCAACGTCTTGCCAGATAGAACAGGGGCCGTGGCAGACGCTATTTCCGTACCGCCTTCACCACGCCCGCCGCTCCATCCGGGATCTGCTACACCTCAAGGTGTCGCGAAACACCAAAAAGGCGTCACCGAACCGGGGTCGGCGTGGCTTCCGGCCGCCGCCGCATCATCACCCGGTCCGCGATTCCGTATTCGACCGCTTCTTTCGCTGAGAGAATTCTATCGCGTTCCGTGTCGCGATGGATCTCTTCTTTCGATTTGCCGGTGTGGAACGCCAGGATCTCGTCCAGACGGTCGCGCATCGACAGCATGTCCTTGGCGTGGATCTCGATGTCCGTCTGCTGCCCCTGCAGCCCGGAGATCAGCGGCTGGTGGATCAGCACCCGGCTGTTGGGCAGCAGCGTCCGCTTGCCCTTGGTGCCCGAGGCGAACAGCACCGCCGCCATCGACGCCGCCTGCCCCACGCAGTAGGTGGAGACGTCCGGCTTGATGTACTGCATGGTGTCGTAGATCGCCAGGCCGGCGCTGACCGAGCCGCCGGGGGAGTTGATGTACAGCGAGATGTCCTTCTCCGGGTTCTCCGCCTCGAGGAAGAGCATCTGGGCGATGATCAGGCTCGCCTGGTCGTCGTCGACGGGGCGGCCGAGGAAGATGATGTTGTCCTTGAGCAGGCGCGAGTAGATGTCGTAGGCGCGCTCGCCCCGGTTCGATTGCTCGACCACCATCGGAATCAGCATGCTTTGGGTCTCTCCTTAACCTTCTTGGGTCGTCAGCCCGGAAGCGGCGGGGGCATCCTCGTCCGGCTCTCCGAGCAGTGTGCGAATCGTCTTCTCGCGCCGCAACTGCGAGCGGAGCGAGGTCAGACGCCCGTCCTCGTCCAGCTTGCGGCGCAGTACCGGGGTCGAGACCCCCTGTGCGCGAGCCAACACCGCCAGGGTGCGCTCGAATTCCTCTTCGGTGACGGCGAGCTTCCGGTGGTCGGCGACGGCGTCGAGCAGCAGCCGCGCGTGCACCCGCTTCTCGGCCATCGGCGCCATCTCCTCGCCCACCCGGCCCCAGTCGATCTGGGCCTTCTCGATGTCGACGCCGCGGCGCGACAGGTTCTCGGCGTAGTCCTGCACCATCCCCTCGACCTCCCGGCGCACGACCCCCTGGGGGAGCTCGATCGGGTGGCGGTCGCGGAGCTGGTCGAGCAGCGCCTGGTGGCGCGCCTCGCGGCGCTTCTCGTCCTTCTGCTGGCGCAGCCGGACCACCACCGCCTCGCGCAGCGCCTCGAAGGTCGCGAACTCGGGGTTCACCTTGGCGGCGAAAGCGTCGTCGAGCGGCGGCAGATCGCGCTCCTTGACCTCGTCGACCTTGACCCGGAACTTCTGCTCGTGCACCTCGGGGGCCCCGCCCTCCTCGGCGGCGGGGTGCTCGTGGCGGCGCTCGAAGGTCGTCTCCTGGCCGGCCGACAGCCCCTGGACGGCGAGCGAGAGCTCCTCCCAGACCTGGGGATCGCCGACCTCGACGGTCACCGGGTCGGTCCGCTCCTCCGGATGCTCCGGCGAGCCGAGGGTGGTCACCTGCAGGCTGAGCTGATCGCCGCGCGAGGCCGGCCGGTCGACCGCCACCCACTCGGACATCTGCTTGCGGATGTTGTCGATCGTCTCCTCGATCTCCATCGTCCCCGGCTCCACTTCCGGATCGGGGAGATCGAAGCTGTCGATGTTGCGCAGCTCGATCACGGGACGGGTCTCGACGGTGGCCACGAAGGTCAGCGGCTCACCGGGCGCGAGATCGGAGACCTCGTCGACCTCGGGAGGGAGCAGGGGATCGAGCGAGCTCTCGGCCTGCGCCTGCTTCCAGTACCGGGGGAGCAGGCGCTCCTTGACCTCCTGGTCGATCTCCTTGGCGAACCGGCGGCGGACCAGCTCGGAGGGAACTTTGCCCTGACGGAAGCCGGGAAGGCGGACCTTCTGGCCGTAATCGCGCACCACGCGCTGGGTCTCCGCCTCGACGGCGGGCGCGGGGACCTCCACCTTGATCTGTTTGCGGCAGGGCCCGACGTCCTCGAGAGAAAGCACGACGCTCATCAGTGGATTGACCTCATCGTCTGGTGCGAAAGAGGGGACTCGAACCCCCAACCCGATCTCTCGGGACTAGATCCTAAGTCTAGCGCGTATACCAATTCCGCCACTTTCGCTAGTGAGACCTCCTGGAACAAGGAGGATCGGGAGTTTGGGGGAGGTGGTGAGCCGCGAAGGAATCGAACCTTCAACCCGCAGATTAAGAGTCTGCTGCTCTGCCAATTGAGCTAGCGGCCCGTTCGGTCTGGATCTTACTGCAAAGAGGATTGCGGTGACAACGCCCCGAGCGCAAACCCGCTGTTTTGTCCTCGTACTCCGTTGCAACGCTCGGAAATCATCGCGCATTCCCGCCTGGCCGCCACTGCCGTTTTCCCTCCGACAGGTCTCCCGCACCCGGGTCAACCACCCTGCACGAAGTGGACCACTTCCAGCCGGTCCCCCGTTCCCAGCCGCGTCTCCGCGAACCGGGCGCGCGGCACGAGGTCGCCGTTGCGCTCCACCGCCACCGTGCGCGGGTCGCGCCCCAGGCCGGCAACCAGGTCGGACACCGTCGCCCCGGGGGGTACCTGGTGGGGCTCGCCGTTGAGGGTGACTTCGAGGAAGGCGGTGGCTTCCATGGGGAGGAGGTTATAACACGGACGAACAGGGACGAACACGGACCCCCACGGACAGGTCCGCCGAAACCGGAGCTTCTTCCGTGTCCCTGCTCGTCCCTGTTCGTCCGTGCCCGTCGGGAGGGTGGGGCCCCCGCCCCCCTACAACAAGTGCTTCAGCTCGGCCCGGCCGATCGAGCTCACCGCGTTGATGATCAGCGCCGAGGTGCCGCGGCCGATCTCGGGGATGTCGAAGCCGAGCGCCAGCACCCCCTGGTCGTCGGTGCGGCCGGAGGCGAGCACGCGCGGCTCGACGACGGTCGAGATCATCCGCACCGAGATCTGGGTGCCGGCGACCGCCTGGCCGCTCTTGCTGGAGCTGGCGCGCAGGACCAGCGTGGCGCGAGCCCCGAACACCAGGTCGCGCGCCTCCTCGAGCAGGAGGACGAGCTGCTCCTGGTCGGCCTCGCTGGTCAGATACTCGAGGATCACCTGGTCGAGCGTCCGCTCAGGCCCCGTGGTCCGCGCCGGCCGCGGCGGTGGCAACTGCGCGATGGGCGCCATCGGCTCGACCGGCGTCGCCGGCGTCACCGAGACCGCCGTGGCGCCTGACGGGCGCGCCAGGGTCTCGCTGGAGACGCCCCCGCGCGCCACTGTCTCGCCGGCGTCGATGCGGGCCGGCACGGGGGGAGGCGGCACCGGCATCGCCACCGTCGGCGGCGCCATCCGTCCCACGATCGGCTGCCCGCTGGTCGGCGACGCGCCCCCCACCACCTGATGCTGGCCCGTCTGGCGGCTAGCGGCGAGCGCGGCGAACTTGGCGTCGAGCCTGCCGTGGCGGATCGCCGCGATCATCGTCCGGTGCTGGTGGTCCATCAGGGCGACGATGTCCTTCTCGTCCTTCCCTTCCGCGAGCATCTCGGCGTAGCTCGCCCGCTTGCTCGCCAGCACCTGCCCGCCGACGTAGACGAGGCTCTCGATGAAGGGATTGGAGATCCCCTTGTCCTCCGTCTGGACGTGATAGACCACCTCGCCGTGGCGGACGTCGGTGTTGTATCCGGTGATCATGGTTGGCCGGTGATCATGCGCAGGGCACCAGGGAAGCAGCTACTTTACAGTACGGGCTAGGGGATTCTAAGAAGAGGACGGCAGGGAAGCAAGCTCAGCGGGATAATACAGTCCTTTCTCGCTTACAATAGCCCCAGCCCACCGAGCCTGCCCGGACCCTCCCCAGCAAATGGCGGGAGAGCAGGCCGACAGGGTGGTCCGGGAAACCGGGCCGCCTCCCGTGTTTTGGAAAGGCGGGGCGAAGAGCCGGCGGCTCGGGGGCAGGGATTCGTCCATATGAGCCGCTTCGCGATCCTAGACCAGCCCCGCAAAAGCCCCCCACCTCTGGGGCCGGCCTTCGCGAAGATTTCCTCGGAAAGCTCCCCGGCCACCCGGCTGATCGACGCCTTCGGACGGCGGCTCACCTATCTGCGGGTCTCGGTCACCGACCGCTGCAACCTGCGCTGCACCTACTGCCTGCCGGAGGACGCCGACTTCCCCTTCGGCGACCGCGACTTCCTCTCCCCCGCCGAGATCGAGACGATGGTCGGCGCCTTGGTGCGCCTCGGCATCCGGCGGGTGCGGCTGACCGGCGGCGAGCCGCTGGTGCGCAAGGACCTGCTGGAGATCGCGCGGCGGCTGAAGGCCCTCCCCGGGCTCGAGAACCTGGCCCTCTCGACCAACGGCACCGAGCTCGCCCGCCTCGCCCCGGCCCTCAAGGAAGCGGGCGTCGACCGCGTCAACATCAGCGTCGACAGCCTCGACCCCGGGCGCTTCCGCGAGATCACCCGCCGCGGCGACCTGGCGGAGGTCTGGCGCGGCGTCGAGGCGGCGCTCGCGGCCGGGCTCGATCCGGTCAAGCTCAACGCCGTCCTCCTGCAGAGCAACCGGAACGACGTCGACCGGCTGGCGGCCCTAACCCTCGACCGCCCGCTCCACGCGCGCTTCATCGAGGTGATGCCGACCGGCGTCAACCATCATCTCCAGCCAGGGGAGTTCGTCTCCGCGGACGACACGCAAGCCCGCCTGGAAGCGCGCTTCGGTCCGCTCATCCCCACCGAGCTCGGGCCGCGCACTGGGCCGGCGAAGGCGTACCGATTCGCGGGCGCCGCGGGCACGGTCGGCTTCATCACCCCGCTCTCCCACACCTTCTGCGCCGACTGCAACCGCCTGCGCCTGACCTCCCGCGGCGAGCTCCGCCTCTGCCTCTTCGCCGACCGCACCTACCCTCTGCGCCCCCTGCTCGCGGCCGCCGACCCAGCCGCCGCCCTGGAGGACGAGATCCTCCGCGTCCTCCAGGAGAAGCCGGCCGAGCACAACCTCACCCAGGGCGATTACGGCAACCTCCAGAGCTTCATGCAGATCGGGGGATAGATCCAGGCCCGTCTCGCTCCTTCTTCCTTCCAGCACTCCCACCGTTGTGACAGCGATCGCCGTCACAACGTAAAGGAGAGCGCAAAGGAGGCTGAATGAGCCACTGGAGACGACTGAGCAGGAAGCGCCGTACCCTGGTCCTGGTGATCGTGGTCCTGGCCCTGGCCGCCACGGCCCTGGCCTCGACCCGGCTGGCGCCGTCCCGGAACGCCGCCGCGGGCAGAGCGGAAAAGCAGGCCGGCCTCGGAGGGACGCTGCCGCCGCCCGCCGACGTCTTCCTCCAGCAGACCGGATCCTTTCCGGAGCTGGGCAACGTCCTGTTGACGGTGCGGCTGACCCCGGAGCAGGTAGCGGCCAAGCAGCGGGACGGCACGGTGTTGTACACCACCCTCGGAAGCCTCGGCGAGATCCTCTTCCGGGACGACGGCGAGTTGGGCGACGCCGTCGCCGGCGACGCGCTCTATACCGCCGTGGCGCGGGTCGACATCGCGGAGCTCGAGAAGCGCGCCAGCCAGGACGCGGCCACCCTGAAGACGGCGAGCGCGACGATCCCGCTCTTCAGGGGCCGCCGGATCGCCGGCAGCCAGACGCAGACCGCCTTCGACATCGCCGCGTTTCGAGCCGGCCAGACCGTGCGCCTGCCCCAGCCGGTCGTCGCCACCGACTCGAAGTCCCAGGTCGCGATCCCCGTGTTCCAGGCCCGGGTCCTAATGATCCGCGACCCCCAGGTGATCAACGATCCGCTCCGCACGGTCAACCCCTGCAACCCGGCGATCCCCGGCAATCCCAACGGTGTCTGGACCTTCAAGCACTTGATGACCGAGATGGCCCGCGGCAGTGGACAGTCGGCCTCCACCTTCACCGTCAACTGGCTGTACGAGTTGGCCACCGACAAGACGATCAATCTCGTCTCGGTGCCCGGCCGTAACGAGATGAACGACCTCCTCTACGACTGGCGCCTCGCCAGCGGCGGCGGCGACCTCAATCTCGACCTGGCGCCGTTCCGCCTGCTCGCCATCGTCCCGCGGCTCGATCTGCGGCGGGTCGGGCTGGGCGGCGGCGACTTCCTGGACGCGGGGGAGGTGCGGTTCATCTTCGGCCTCGTCCGTCCCCCTTGGGCGTCGACCTTCCAGCCGCAGGGCAATAACGCCGGCGGCTGTTATCAGAGCCTGTCCGTCTCCTTCGAATACAAGGTCGCCAAGACGAAATGCCTGGGAGTGACCGGGTGGGCCCGGCAGTGGTCCGCGCTCGCCGGGCTCGTTCCGGGAGGGACGTACAACAGCGCCCTGGAGCAGCTCACCGAGCCGCTCGTGACGGCCGGCGCCGGCGCCATCGCCCGCGTGCGGACCAACGACCGGGCCCTCGCGAGCCCCTGGCAGCTCCGCGAATTCCGTCTCTCGAGCGATTTCGACCAGACGACGGTCGCGGAGACGCCCGCCGGCGCCTTCAATGTCCAGCCCCTCTTCCAGAGCTGGCTCGTCGACCAGGTCATCCCCGCGATCAGCGGCCCGGGCTGGAACCAGCCGATCCCCTCCGTGCCGGCCACCTATCAGGGGACCCCATTCCGGGGCGCCCGGCCCGAGATGCCAAACGCCGGCTTCTACTGGATCGCGCCCAATCTCGACTACTCGGCCAACGGCGGCGACAACGCGCGGAACTGGGGGCGCCATCGTGCCTCCCTCGCCTCCTGCAACGGTTGCCATGCGAGGGAAACCGGCACCTCCTTCGCCCACCTCAATCCGCTGACCTCGGAGCTCTCCGGGTTTCTCACCGGGATCACCGTCTCCGATCCGGCGAACTTCACGCCCCAGCGCAGCTTCAGCGATCTCGAGCGCCGCTCGCAGGACATCCAGGCGCTCGCCAACACCCTCTGCCTCCAGGCCCCGCCGATCGACGTCGTCCAGGTCCACGACTCGCTCGCGACGACCGGCAAGCTCCCCAAGTACCCCTTCCCCGGCGTCATCCCCGCCGACCAGTTTCTCTCGCTGGCCGCAGACGACCTGAAGGCCGACCACATCACCGAAGTCCACTGATCCTTTCGGACTGTCGAGGCGCGGGTGGCTCTACCCGCGCCGTCCGCTCTCCCGGCTATACTCACCCCATGCATTCAGTCGCCGACGAGCTCCGTCGCCGGGACCGGGAGGCTTTCGCCAGCCTGCCCGTCGAGGAGCGTATCCGTCGCGTCTTCGAGATGGGCGAGACCGGCCTGGAAGCCTTCCGGCAGGCTCAGGGGGTCGACCGCAGGACCGCGATCCGCCTCCTCCAGCGCCAGCGCCAGGCCGGACGACGGCCTTCCAAGTGCATGGACGACCTGATCGGGTGAGCCTCCTTGTCGGTTACGGCGCCAGCGCCCGGGTGGGCTCCACACGCGAGGCCCGCTTTGCCGGCAGCCAGCTCGCCAGCAGGGCCGCCGTGGCCAGCACCAGGACGACCCCGGCGAAGGTGACGGGATCGGTGGCGCTGACCTCGAAGAGAAGACCGGCGATCGCGCGGGTGGCCGCCGCGGCTCCCGCGAGGCCCACGGCGACGCCCAGCAACACCGGGCGCATCGCCTGCCGGACCACCAGGGCGAGCACCTTTCCCTCGGTGGCGCCGAGCGCCATTCGCAGCCCGATCTCCTGGGTGCGCTGGCTGACGAAGTAGGCGATCACTCCGTAGATCCCCACCGCCGCGAGCAGCAGGCCTATCGCCCCCAGGACCGTCAGCAGCAGCATGTTGAAGCGGGTGGTCGCCGCCAGGGAGGCGCGGATCTCCTCCATGGTGAAGAGGTCGAAGACCGGCAGCCGGGAGTCGACAGAGAGGATCGCTTGGCGGACCCGTTTGGAGATCGACGCCGGATCGCCGGCCGCCCGCACCACCAGGGCCATGGAGAGCCCGTGCTCGCCCAGCACGTCGGAGTTCGCCTGCTCCAGCGGCAGATAGACCTCGGGCCTCGTGTCGTCCGCGAGCTGCCCCTGCCGGATGTCCCCCGCCACCCCCACGACCTCCATCCAGACCGGCCCCTTTTCATCGCGCCAGTAGGCGAGCCGCTTGCCGAGCACCTCCTCGCTCCCCCAGACCCCGCGGGCCAGCTTGCGGTTGACGATCGCGACATACGGAGCGCCGGCGCGGTCGCGGGCGGTGAAGTCCCGGCCGCGCACGAGGGGGATGCGCAGGGTGCCGAAGTAGCCGGGCGTCACCTGCCGCGTGTTGCCGATCATCCTCTCCTCCCCCTCCGCCACCGGCCGCTCCTCGATGTCGAGAGCCGAGGTGACGTTGTCGCGCGACAGCGGCAGGATCGACGCCGCGGCGGCCGACGACACCCCCGGAATCCGCCGGACGCTGTCGACCGCCTCCTGCACGGTCCTCACGGCGCGGTCCGGACCCGGGTAGTCGGCGAAGGGGAGAGCGAGCTGCCCGGTCAGCACGCCGGAGGGATCGAAGCCGACCTCCACTTCCTGGAGATGGACGGCGCTGCGGATCAGCAGCCCGGCGCCCACCAGCAGCACCAGCGCCAGCGCCACCTCGGCCACCAGCAGGCCGGTGCGCATGCGGTCGCGCGGCGAGCTGACCGCCCGCCCGCCTTCCTTCAGCATGCTCTGCAGATCCGGCCGGGCGATCCGCAGCGCCGGCGCCAGGCCGAAGAGGAAGCTGGCGGCGAGCGCCACGGCCAGGGCGAAGGCGAGCGCGATGCCGTCGATCCCCGCCGTCGCCAGCCGGGGGACGCCGGCCGGGCTGATCGCCACCAGGAAACGGACGCCGGCGTAAGCCAGCCCCAGGCCCGCCACGCCCCCGGCCAGCCCGAGCACCAGGCTTTCGGTGAGCAACTGGCGCACGATCCGCCCCCTCCCCGCTCCCAGGGCGGCGCGCACGGCGATCTCCCGCGAACGCACACCGCCGCGCGCCAGCAGCAGGTTGGCGACGTTGACGCAGGCGATCAGCAGCACGCAGCCGACGGCTCCCAGGAGGATCAGCAGCCGCTGCCGGTAGCTGCCCAGGAGATGATCGAGGAAAGGCTCGAGACGCGTCCCCAGTCCCTTGAGAGACAGCTTGTCGCGCGCGTCCAGCCGGCGGGCGATCGCCGCCACCTCCGTCTCCGCCGCCGCGCGGGAGACGCCGGGGCGCAGCCGGCCGAGGACGTGGAGATAGCTGTTGCCGAAGTTGGACTCCTGCTCCGGCGTGAAGGCGATCGGCACCCAGAGCCGGGCGTCCACCGCGCGCAGCTCGAAGGAAGGGGGCAGTACGCCGATCACCTCGTGGGAGAGGCCGTTGAGCCGGAAGGTGCGGCCGATCACTTGGCGGTCGGCGCCGAAGCGCTGGCGCCAGAGGCTGTCGGAGAGCACCACCACGCGCTCCCGCCCGGGGCGGTCCTCGGCGGCGGTGAACACCCTCCCCAGCTCCGGCTTGACGCCGAACACGTCGAAATAGCCCGCCGAGACGCGATCGCCGATGATCCGCTCCGGCGCGCCGTCGCCGGTCAGGTTGAAGCTCGCGCTCGTCGAGGCGGCGAAACGGGTGAAGGAAGCGGCCTCGCGAAATCCCAGGAAGCCGGCCACGGAGAGCGAGCGATCGTCCCCATGATTGGTCCGCCAGAGCTGGACGATCCGCTCCGGATGCGGGAACGGCAGCGGCCGCAGCACCACCGCGTGGAGCAGGCTGAAGATCGCCGTGGTGGCGCCGATCCCCAGGGCCAGCGTCACGATGGTGACCAGCGCGAAGACCGGCGCCTTGCGGAGCTGGCGCAGAGCGAAGACGGCGTCGTGCCGCAGCTCGGCGAAGATCTCGCTCCATCGCCGACCCCGCGCGGTCTCGCGGCCAATCTCCCGGCAGCGGCGGCGCACCCCCTCGACCTCGCCGAAAAAGCGGCGGGCCTCCTCGCGGGCGGCGGCGGGCTCCATCCCGTCCTCGATCAGCTCGCGCTCCCGCATCTCCAGGTGGAACGCGATCTCGTCGTCCACGTCCTGCTCGACCGTGCCGCCCCGCAGATGAAGACGGAAAACCCGGCGCCAGCTCGCCATCGGCATCCCTCCTAAGCCTGCGCCGTGTGGAGCACCCGCCCCACCGCCTCGGCGTAGCGCTGCCAGGACACCGCCTCGGCCTGGAGCTGGCGGCGCCCCTCGTCGGTCAGCCGGTAGAACTTGGCCCGGCGGTTGTTCTCGGAAACTCCCCACTCCGCCTCGATCCATCCGCGCTGCTCCATGCGGTGGAGCGCCGGATAGAGCGCCCCCTCTTCGATGCGCAGCGCGTCCTCGGTCTGGCGGGCGATCCACCGCACCACCGCGTAGCCGTGGAGCGGACCCCAGGAGAGGGTCTTGAGGATCAGGACGTCGAGCGTCCCCTGCAACAGGTCCATCTTGGCCATCGGGCTCTCTCCCCTAAACTGTCCAGGGGAAACGATAGAACCTCTCCCCTAAGCTGTCAAGGGGAAATAGACCGCCGGTGGACGCTCTTTCCATCTCATGGGAGAATACGCACCCTGCCCGGGTTATCACCGTCCCGGCCCCATCCCTTAAATCCTGAGGAGAGGAGACAATATGGCTGAGTCCACCGTTGCCGAACCGACGACCGAGAAGCGCACCCTGGTCCATTACGAGGTGCGGGATGGCGTGGCCTATCTCACGCTGGACGATCCCCCGGCGAACACCTACACCCACGAGATGATGCGGCAGATCGACGACTGCGTCCTCAAGGCCCGCTTCGACAAGGACGTCTACGTCATCGTCATCAAGGGCGAGGGGGACAAGTTCTTCTGCGCCGGCGCCAACATCAACATGCTGAAGTCGTCCGACCCGTACTTCAAGTACTACTTCTGCCTGCACGCCAACGAGACGCTCAACCGCCTGGAGCAGACCCCCAAGCTGGTGATCGCGGCGCTCGAGGGGCACACGGTCGGCGGCGGCCTGGAGATCGCCATGGCGGCGGACATCCTGATCGCCAAGCGGAACTCCGGCAAGGTCGGCCTCCCCGAGGTCACCCTCGGCGTGCTCCCCGGCACCGGCGGCACCCAGCGCCTCGCCCGCCGGGTCGGCAAGAGCCAGTCCATCGAGCTGATGGTCACCGGCCGTCTGATCGACTTCGAGGAGGCGCAGCGCATCGGCATCGTCAACAACATCTTCGACGGCGACGACTTCCTCGGCCAGGTCCACGAGTACGCCAAGCAGTTCTGCCCGCCGAACAAGGCGGCCAAGGCGGTCGGCCGGATCAAGCGCTCCGTGCAGTCCGGCGCCGAGGTCCCCTTCGAGAGCGGCCTCGCCATCGAGCGCGAGCTCCAGCAGCAGCTCTTCGAGAGCCCGGACGCCCGCGAGGGCCTGGACGCCTACATCGGGAAGCGCAAGCCGGAATTCCGCGGTTATTGAGGCCCTTGCCTCAGTAGGAATAGGCGTTTGTTTTCATAGGGGCGGGGCTTGTCCCCGCCCTCGCCCTGAAAGGGCGGAATTTGAATAGCCTGGGGTTTCAACCCCAGGCTGGAGGAATCTCTCGCTTGGCAGACCAGCACGACAACGACATCGTCCTCGCCGCCCCGGTCCGGACTCCGATCGGCAAGTTCGGCGGCGTTCTCTCCCCCCTCTCGGCGGCCGACCTCGGCACGGCGGCGGCCCAGGGGGCTCTCGAACGGGCGGGGCTCGATCCCGCTCACGTCGATCAGGTGATCTTCGGGCATGGCCGCCAGGCCGGCGGCGGCCCCAACACGGCGCGGCAGATCGCTTTCCGCGCCGGCGTCCCCGTCGAGCGGCCGGCCTTCACGGTCAACCAGGCCTGCGCCTCGGGGCTGCAGGCCGTGGTCTCGGCGGCGCGCGCGATCCTTCTGGGGGAGGCGAACGTCGTCCTCGCCGGCGGCACCGAGAGCATGTCGAACACCCCCTACTACCTCCCCCGCGCCCGCTGGGGGTACCGGATGGGCAACGCCGAGATCGTCGACGGCATGTACCAGGACGGCTTCAACGATCCCCTCTCGAAGCTGGTTATGGGCGAGACCGCCGAGGAGCTGGCGGCGGAGATGGGGATCGGCCGCGCCGCCGCCGACGCCTACGCCCTGGAGAGCCAGCTCCGCTGCGAGCGGGCCCGCGGCGCCGGCCGCTTCGAGAACGAGATCGTGCCGGTGAAGGTCGCCGGGCGGAAGGGGGAGGTCACGGTCGCGACCGACGAGCATCCGCGCGACGGCATGACCCTGGAATCGATGACCAAGCTGCCCTCCGTCTTCCGCAAGGGGGGCGTGGTCACCGCCGGCAACGCCTCGGGGATCACCGACGGCGCCGCCGCGATCCTCGTCGCCTCGCGCGCCGCGGCCCGCGAGCTGGGCCTGCCGGTCGTCGCCCGGCTGGTCGGCTGGGAGGTGGTCGGCGTCGATCCGCGCATCATGGGGATCGGCCCGGTGCCCGCCGTGCGCAGGCTGCTGGAGAAGACCGGCGTGGCCAAGGAAGCGATCGACGAGGTCGAGCTCAACGAGGCCTTCGCGGCCCAGGTGCTCGCCTGCAATCAGGAGCTGGGCTTCGACGGCGCCCGCCTGAACCCGGACGGCGGCGCCATCTCGCTCGGCCATCCCATCGGCGCCTCGGGGACGCGCATCCTGGTCACGCTCCTCCACGGCATGGAGAAGCGGGGGGGCGAGCGCGGCATCGCGACGCTCTGCGTCTCCGGCGGCATGGGGATCGCGGCGCTGGTTCAGCGCGAGGCCGCATGACGACCGGAGCGAGCGGCCGGATCCTGCTCGCGAGCGACACCGAAAAGCGGACCGTGCCCTATGCGGCGGCCCTCGCCGCCGCCGGCGTTCCCGAGAGCGCGATCCAGGTGGTGACTCCCTTCTCCGAGATCCCATCGCGCGATCTCGCCGCCCACGCCCGGGCGGTCGTCCTCTGCGGCGGGCAGGACGTCGACCCCGAGCGCTATGGCGAGACGATCCTCCCCCATGCCCGGATCGAGCTGGAGGTAGAGCGCGACGCGATGGAGTGGGACCTCCTCGACCTCGCACGCGAGCGCCGGCTCCCCGTCTGGGGGATCTGCCGGGGCCTCCAGGTGCTCAACATCTACCTCGGGGGCTCGCTCTGGCAGGATCTGCCGACGCAACTCCCCAGCCAGATCAATCACAGCCAGTCGAAGACCCCGGACCTCCTCGCCCACACCCTGCGGGTGATCGAGCCGGAGGCGCCGCTCGGCGAGCGGCTCACCCGCGACGTCCCGCTGGTCAACAGCCGCCATCATCAGGCGATCAAGCGGACGGCGGAGGGTTTCGTGCCGGTCGCCCTCTCCCCCGATGGCCTGATCGAAGCGGCCGTGCTCGACCACGGCGACTGGTGGGTGCGCGCCGTCCAGTGGCACCCCGAAAACCTGATCGACCTCGCCCAGCAGCGCGCCCTCTGGACCGATTTCGCCCGCGCCGCCGGATTCGAAGCCGGATAGACGATGAGTGATACCCCCATCCACCTCCACCGCGAGCCCCGCATCGCGACGATCACGATCTCCCGCCCGCCGCTCAACATCCTGGATATCCCGACGATCGACCATCTGGGCGAGACGATCGCCGGGCTGGCGGCCGATCCCGAACTGCTGGTGATCATCCTGCGCGGCGCCGGCGAGCGCGCCTTCTCCGCCGGGGTGGCTGTTCAGGACCATACGCCGGACCGGGTCGGCCCCATGCTCGACAGCCTCCACGGCACGATCCGCCAGTTGCGGGACCTCGACACCGTAACGATCGCCGCCGTCCACGGCCACTGCCTGGGGGGCGGGATGGAGCTGGCGATGGCCTGCGATCTGGTGATCGCGAGCGACGACGCCCGCTTCGCCGTCCCGGAGATCGAGCTCGGCTGCTTCCCGCCGGTGGCCACGGCGATGTTCCCTTCCCGGATCGGCGCCGGTCTCACCCTCGACCTCGCCCTGACCGGCAGGATGCTGACCGCCGAGGAAGCCGAGCGGCTGGGACTGGTGACGCGGAGGGTCTCCGCGGGGGGCCTCGACGCCATGGTCCGGGAGACCGCCGAGCGGATCGCCACCCGGAGCGCGCCGGTCGTGCGGCTCACCAAGAGAGCCGTCCGCGCCGGCCGGGACCTCCCCTTCCCGGAAGCGCTCGCCGAGACGGAGCGTATCTATAAGGAAGAGCTGCTGCCGCTGGAAGATGCGGAGGAAGGGGCCGCCGCCTTCCTGGAGAAGCGGCGGCCGGTCTGGAAGCACCGGTAGAAAAGTCGTGAGCCCCTGGGAGCGCCGGCGTCCCGCCGGCCTACTTACCCGAGTTAGTTGCCGGCGGGACGCCGGCGCTCCCAGGGGCTATCCATTGCCTGTCAATCTGCCTTGACAGATCACGAGTAGCGTCCGCTGACGGACTCTTCCATCATGACTTCCACAGGGTCGGCCGGCGCTTCGAGCGACTTGAGTAGGTCCAAGGCCTCTCGGGGACCGAGGGCTAAGCCGCCCAGCGCTTCGTCCGCCTTCTCCCGGAGGTGACGCCGAGCCCACTCGCCAAGAGGCAGGCCCGCTCGGCGTGCGGCGACCTGAAACTGGGAGAATTCCTGGTCGCTGACAGGGATCTGTAGAAGCTTGACCATACTCGTGGGCATCAGTATGAGGCTCCAATTGCCGACCCATCAAGGCTGCTGTCTGCATGCTACGACCTTGACCTCTCTCCTTACCAAATCTAGACTGAAGGTAAGGAGAAGGACGTGCCAAAATCCACCATCACCGTGAAGTACCAGACCACCGTTCCTAAGCAGGTCCGCGAGAAGCTTGGCGTCGGGCCGAGCGACATGCTCCAGTGGGACCTCATCGGGGACCACGTCCGGGTGACCGCTTCAAGCAGGGCCTTCCTCGACCTCCGGGGGAGCTTCAAGGTGGGACCAGGGGACCCGGTGGAAGACATCCGGAAGGCCCGCGAGCGGATGGGGACGGAAGACGCTTGAAGAAAATCCTGGTCGACACCAATGTCCTGGTTTCCTTCCTCACCGACCGGAACGAAGAGCAACAGGAGAAGGCCGCCATGCTCTTCGCAGCCGCGGCCGACCAACAGCACCTCCTCGTCGTCCCCACCGTCTCGATCTCGGAGATGGTCTACGTCCTCTCCAACTTCTACCATTTCCCAGCCCTGGACGTTGCGAACGCTCTCGAGAAGTTGCTTGCCATGCCTGGAGTGGCAACCGAGACGGCAATCTCCTGGAGCCTAGTGATCGAGCACTGGCCGGACCCAATCCCGGCGTTTGGAGACGCGATGCTCGCGTCCGTGGCCGTCCATGGCCGCTATGACGCCGTCGCCACGTTCGATGAGCCCCTGCAAAAAAGACTGGAACGACTGGGGGCGAAAGCGTACTGGCGAGCCCGTCCCAGCCTTCCGGTATGATCCCCGCGTCCGGAGACCGGCCCACCCCGGCCGCCTCCGGACCCAAATCCTGGATTCCAATCCGACTTGTGGAGGAGATCGCGATGCCTGAGACCCTTCTGGTGGAGCGCGTTGGGCGCGTCGCCATCCTGACCATCAACCGCCCCGACAAGCTGAACGCCTTGAACGAACAGGTGCGCGTCGACATGCTGGAGGCCCTCGGCCAGATCCAGACCGACGACTCGGTCGGCGTGGTCGTCATCACCGGCGCCGGCGAGAAGTCGTTCATCGCCGGGGCGGACATCGGCGAGTTCGCCGGCCGCACCCCCTTCGATCAGCGCCACGCTATGCGCAGCCCGCGCATCTTCGACGTCATGGCGAGCTTCCCCAAGCCGGTGATCGCGATGATCAACGGCTTCTGCCTGGGCGGCGGCTGCGAGCTGGCGATGTCGTGCGACATCCGGATCGCCTCGGAGAAGGCGCGCTTCGGCCAGCCGGAGATCAACCTCGGACTGATCCCGGGCGGCGGCGGCACCCAGCGCCTCCCCCGCTTGGTGGGCACCGGCCATGCCATGAGGCTGATCCTCACCGGCGACATGATCGGCGCCGCCGAGGCGAAGGAGATCGGCCTGGTGGAGATCGTCGTCCCCGCCGAGGAGCTGCGGGCGAAGACCCTGGAGCTGGCCGACAAGATCGCCTCCCGGAGCCCGCTCACCGTCAAGGTCGCCAAGGAAGCCCTGCGCGCCAGCGAGCGGCTGCCGATCGAGGACGGCATCACCTATGAGCGCGACCTCTTCTGCCTCTGCTTCTCCTCCGCCGACAAGGAGGAGGGGGTGAAGGCGTTCCTGGAGAAGCGGCCGGCCCAGTGGACGGGGCGCTGATCCCATGGCCGCCACGACTGCCCCGCACGCCGACCTGCTGTCGCTGCGCTCCGAGTTCCCGATCCTGGAGCACACGACCTACCTGATCAACAACTCCCTCGGAGCGATGCCGCGCGCCGTCGAGGACGAGATGGCGGCTTTCACCAAATCCTGGGGGGAGCGCGGCGTGCGGGCCTGGGGCGAGGGTTGGTGGGAGATGGGAGCGGAGACCGGCGATCTCCTCGCTCCCCTGCTCGGTGTCCGCCCGGGCGCGGTCTCGATGCACCAGAACGTGTCGGTGGCGGCCGCGATCTTCCTCTCCTGCATCGACTATCCGGCGGAGCGCAACAAGATCGTCTACGAGGCGCTCAACTTCCCCAACGTGATCTACCTGCTGGAGGGGGAACGGCGGAAGGGGGCGGAGATCGTCACCGTCCCCTCGGACGACGGCATCGGCATCCCCACCGAGCGGCTGCTGGCGGCCATCGACGAGCGGACGCGGCTGGTGCCGGTCTCCCATACCCTGTTCCGCAGCGCCTACGTGCAGGATGCCGAGGCGATCGCCCGCCGCTGCCGCGAGGTGGGAGCGATCATGATGCTCGACGTCTACCAATCCACGGGCGCGGTGCCCCTGGAGCTGGAGGCGTGGGGGGTGCACGCGGCGGTGGGCGGCTCGGTGAAATGGCTCTGCGGCGGCCCGGGCGCCGGTTATCTCTGGGTGAACCCGGAGATCGCCGGCTCGCTGCGGCCGGCGTTCACCGGCTGGCAGGCGGACGCGGAGCCCTTCGCCTTCAACCCTGGGCCCATCCGCTACCGCGAGGAGCCGTCCTGGCGCTTCCTGACCGGCACGCCGAACATCCCCGCCCTCTACTCCTGCCGCCCCGGCTACCGGATCGTGGCGGGGGTCGGCTCGAAGAAGATCCGCGAGCGCTCGCTGGCCCTCACCGACCATCTGATCGCGCTGGCCGAGGAGGCCGGCTTCGAGCTGCGCACCCCGCGCGACCGCAAGCACCGCGGCGGCACGGTCTCCATTTTCCACCCGGAAGCCGACCGCCTCTGCCACGAGCTGATCGACCGCGAGATTGTCTGCGACTTCAGGCCCGGCGCGGGGATCCGGCTCTCGCCGCACTTCTTCAACACCGAGGAGGAGCTGGAGCACGCGGTGGCGACGCTCAAGGAGCTTGCGGGCCGGTAAGGAAGATCCGCTGGGCACGCGCTAATATTTTCTTCCCAAACTCCCGGCTGTTCAACGGCCGTCCCTGCGAGGCTTCGGCAAGCGGATGGCTGGCCCTTTCTGTCCGAAAAACAGTTGATAACTCACGCGAAGAAAAAACCCGAGCACGGCGATTTCGAGCACCAGGAATAAGAGCGGCTCCCAGAACGGATAAAAGGTCACATGATTTTGAGAGCCATAATGGAAATAGTTCCAATGGTCATCGCCCATCCGGACGATTGGTATCATATCCCATATAGAGCTTAACGGTTTATCCCCATCATAAACGATGCCTTGGTGCATTCTATGGAAAAAATGGATCTGCGCCAACATCGGCATCAGGAGGAACACGCAGAAGGAGCTCGCCTGATAGAGACGGCGGAGAGAGCCCATCTTGTCCATACGCAGGCCAAATGCAACCGGTAAGCGTTCGACAAAACTTCCGCCCCTTCTGTAAAGAAAATATTTCTCCGTAGCCAGAAGAAGGAGGCTGAGCAACGGTAGGCCCCAGAGGATGCCATAGATTGATACAATGTTTTGTTCGTTTAGTGAGAATCCTATACCCGGCACATGGATGTTCCAGCCCTGTGTTTGCGACCAGGTATTGAAGGAAAGAGTCGCGGTAGCGAAAGCCAGGAAAGTCCAAAGCAGCCCCAGTACGTGGAGCGAGGCGGGTTCGATTACCTGCTCGTGGACTCTCGTAAAAAAAACGGGAACACTCCACCATGCGCTCTGTGGGTTTCGGCTATGGAGACCCGAACGGCCATGCGTGACGGCTTCCTCCAGCGTGCCGCCCTGGGCCAAGTGGTTGTAGACATCATGAGAAAAATCGATCGCGGCCTTATCCGGAATAGGTGCCTGCATAGCGAGAACAGCCGGCACTCCGTTGTCGACCAGCGCACTCGCCACCCCGGCAAAAGGGTTGCGGCCATCCAAATTGCTGGTGAGAGCGGTCTCGCAGGCGTTGAGGAAGACAAACCGCAGATTGCGCGCCCGTCTGAGCATCGACGCAAGATCAGAGCCCCTCAGGGGCTTCTTCATTCCGTCCTCGCCGCGGAGAAAGAGCATTCCTTCTCCGTCGAAAGCACCATGACCAATATAGTGCAGGATATGAAAGTCGCGCCGTCCAAGAGCACCCGTCAGCTTTCTAGGGGTCGCCGCATCGAGAACCTGGAATTCCACCCCCGAATCCCGGAAAGCCTCCACGAGAATTTCCTTCTCTTTATTCTCGTCGAGCGGCTGGAGATCTTCTGCACTGGCAATCACCGCCAGTGCTCGAGGAATGTCTCGGAGGGGGGGTAGAACCTTGGATCTTGCCGAGTCAAGAGAACGGACCACGGGGGTCCTCGGACTAAGCGCAAGGAAGTCCTCGAGCTCCTCGTTATAGAGGAACTCCCACGGAAGACGGGACAACCGCTCTGTTGCTGTTTCTCTCAGATCGAACTGTAGCACCAGCCGTAGACCTTGGTCGCGCCCCTGTGTGATTCCTATGCTCTGATTCAGCAGATCCCTGATCCGGCCATGGAAGACGGACCGGAAGAGCTTTCCTCCGATCTTCTCCGGTGAGAGGTCGAGCGATTCACCGGAAGGGGAGACCCTGAGGTCGCGGAAGTTGCCCAGCCGCGTGCTCCAATGATCAATAAGGTGTCGTAGCTCCAGGCCATTTTCATCGGCTCTCTTCTCCATGCGAAGGACGGAGCCGCTGTTCCCCGCAGGAGACTGAACCTTCACTTTGAAGGTTTCTTCACTTTCCGGCATAAAATAGATCAAAAAATCTTGGTATAGTATTGCCACTTTGGACTCCTTTCCTTTCCTTGACTCTCCCGGATGGACCGAAGCCATTTATATTTTCCTGCAGAACGCAATTTCTCCGGCCTTGGGAAAGGGCGATCAGGGTTAAACGTCACCGGATATCTTGAAAGCCCCCTGCAGGATCTCTTCGATGCGGTCACACAACCCACCGTGACGCTCTATCCACTTGGATAAGCCGCTGCAGACCCAGCGACGGGGCAATACAGGCTTGTAATGCCCCGTTGCAGCAGGTACAGAACCGCTATATTCAGAGAATGGCTGGGCGTCACTTATCAGTATCCCGCACCCCCTTGTTCCCCCGCAACGCCCGCGCCCCCGCCAGCAACCCGATACCCACCCCGAGAGCCGCCAGGGTCGCCTTGCCGGGATGCAGGGCCGCGCGGGTGTAGGGGCTCGTCTCCACCACTCGGCCCTGCCAGTTCCTCCCCCGCTCGCCGCCGTCGTGGTCCAGAGGGGAGAAGAGGTTGTTCCGCCCCTGGTAGGGGATCTCCGTCTTCTGCGACTCGAAGCCGAACCTCTCGATGGCGACGTCGGTCAGTCGGGGAGCCACGGTCTCGGCGACGCTCATCGCCTTGCCCGCGCCGCCGGCGTGGATCTCGCGCACGGGGTGCTGGGCGCAGTCGAGGATCGCATGCGCCACCACCTCCGGCGCGTAGACCGGCGGCACCGGCTGCGGCTCCACCCCGAGCAGGCTCTTCGCCTTGTCGAACAGCGGCGTGTCGATGCTGGAGGGCTTGACCAGGCTCAGCGAGATCGGCAGCCCCTCGGCCTCGATCTCCAGGCGCAGAGCGTTGGTGAACCCCTTGACGGCGTGCTTGGCCGCGCAGTAGTTCGCCTGCAGCGGCACGCTGCGGTCTGCCAGGACGCTTGCCACGTTGATCAGCGCGCCCCCCTCCTCGCGCAGCAGGGGAACCGCCGTCCGGCAGCCGTAGACCACCCCCCAGTAAAGAACGTCGAACTGCCGCCGCAGGTCCTCGATCGACAGGTCCGGGACCCGGCCGTAGAGGGCGACGCCGGCATTGTTGACCCAGGTGTCGACCCGCCCGTAGTAATGCAGGGCCGCCTCCCCGATCCGCTCCACCTGCCGGGGGTCGGCGACGTCGGCCACGATGTAGGCCGCCGTGCCCCCCTGCAAGCCGATCTCGTCGACGGCGTTGCGCAGATCGTTCTCGTTGCGCGCGGCGAGCACCACCCTGGCGCCCGCTTCGGCGGCCATCTTCGCGGTCACCAGGCCGATGCCGCTCGAGGCGCCGGTGACGACCACGACCTGTTCGGATAGACTCTTGAGCTGTACTTTCATCCAAACACCTCCTCGGCGGCAGCGCGCCGGTCCATCTCGGGCCACTTTGATGCCCGATCTGTGCCAGCGACAGAAAGGAAATCGATCATGAAGAAGCTCATTCTCGCGGCGCTCGCACTGGCGCTCCTCTCCGTGGGTCCGGCTCTCGCGCAGCAGGCTCCGGAGGACGCGGCGGCCAAAGAGCGGGACATCCGCAAGCTGCTGGAGCTGACCGGGTCGGCCAAGCTTGGACAGCAGGTCATCGCCCAGATGTTCGAAGCGTTCAAACAGGAGAGCTCGAACGTGCCCTCATCCGCCTGGGACGAGATGCAGAAGGAGTTCGACCCCGATTCAATGATCGAGCTGATCGTCCCGATCTATGCCAAGCACCTGACCCATGAGGACGTCAAGGGTCTGGTCGCCTTCTACGAGACTCCGCTGGGGCGCAAGATGACCGCGCTGCTGCCCGCGATCGCCCAGGAGTCCATGCAGGCGGGCCAGCAGTGGGGGATGGAGGTCGCCCAGAAGGTCCAGAAACGGCTGGAAGAGCGCCGGAAGAATACCAAGGGGAAGTGAACGCCGCGGTGAGGGTTGAACGGAGGACATATCAATATATCCTCATGCACGGCGAACGCTTTTGTTCGCGGCCTCACCACAAGGAGACCCCATGAAGAAGACCGCTCCCAAGAAGATGACCCTCACCCGCGAGACCATCGGCACGCTGAGCGACAGCGACACGCAGCAGGTCTTTGGCGGCGTCACCGGTCAGTGCACCACCTCTATAAAGGTCTGCTGCCCTGACATGTGACCGTGGTGGCGGATCAGGGTGAGGGGATTCCGAGGCTCTCTTCGTTATCTCCCATAGACAACAGGGCCTCCGAGGCCCACGAAAAGGAGACCCCGTGAAGAAAGCCACCCCCAAGAAGATGACCCTCACCCGCGAGACCATCGGCACGCTGAACGACAAGGACATGAAGGCGATCTTGGGAGGCGCTCTCCCGGAGACCACGAATTCCAGGAACGCCTGCTGCGTCTGAGCTTCGCACCGGGGGGCGGCTCCATGGGGCCGCCCCTACACGTGGTTGAGCAGCATCAGCTCGTGAGGGTGCGGCTCCAGATAGACCTGATCCCGGAGATACGCCACCCCCTGCCGCCGGACATGGTGGCGGATCAGGGTGAGGGGAACGATCAGCGGCACCAGCCCCAGCCGGTAGCGCTCGATCGTCTCCGCCAGCTCGGCGCGGTCCTCGCCGTCGAGGGCGTCCGAGACAAAACCCGCCAGATGGTGCAGGACGTTGGTATGGCCGCGCCGGGTGGCGGGACGGCGGAGGATCTCCGTCAGCCCCGCGCGATAGGCGGCGGCGAGCTCTTCCGCCGGAATATCCCTCCCCGCTTCTCCCAGCAGACGGCCCAGGCGGCGCATGCCGGACTGGTTGCGCCCCATCAGCAGGAACTTGTGGCGCTCGTGGAAGCGCATCAGCCCGGCGCGGGTCCACCCCTCCCGCTCCTCCTCGCGCCAGCGGTGATGGACGAAGACGCGGGCGATGAAGTTCTCACGCAGCGGCGGATCGTTCAGCCGCCCCTCCTCCTCGACGGGGAGGTCCGGCAGGCGCGCGATCAGGGCCTCGGCGAACAGGCCGCGGCCGTCCTTCGACGGCTGGCCGGCGCCCGCGTAAACCTTGACCCGCTCCATGCCGCAGCTCGGCGAATCCTTCTTGAGCACGTAGCCGTCGAGCTCCATCCCGGCCAGGGCCTCGGCCCGCCGCCGGGACCAGGCGCGCATAGGCTCCGTGTAGTCCTCCCCGGTGCTCGGCATGACAAGGCGGACCTCCTCCCCCAGCCGCTCCAACCGGATCGGCGGCCGCGGAGTGCCCATCCCCAGCTCCACCTCGGGGCAGACCGCGACCCACTCGACATAGCGGCCGAACGTTTCGGTGAGAAAGGCGTCCCGCTTGTGGCCGCCGTTGTAGCGCACCTCCTGGCCGAGCAGGCAGGCGGAGATGCCGATGCGGATTTTGGGCAGCTCGGAGGACATTCCTTATATATAGCGCAGGCGGGCCCTCGATGTTTTCGCATCAGCCCTGGCGAAGAATGCTGCGAAACCCGCCAGGGGCGGTTCGTGCCCGCCTGGGGCGGAGAGGCCGGCACGCAATTTTGCTGCGAATCTCATGGGGATTGCTGCGATCCCCACTTGGGCCGCTTCGCCCCTTGTGAGGGCCGGCCCGCCCCCAGAAAGATACGCAGCAATCCTCACGATATTCGCAGCAAAAAAGCCGGGGATCGCTCCAGCCCTGAAGAGGGCGAAGTCGGATGAGAAGAATTACGCATCAAATACTCTGGTAGACGCATCAAAGAAGAAGAGGGACGCATCAGCCCATTTGAGGGCGCTTCCAGCCCAAACGAGGGACGCATCAGCTACCGCGTGGTTCGCAGCAAAATAACCGTCTTTCGCAGCAAATCTCCGGTGGGCCCTCCCTGCTACCATACCGTTCATGGCTACCTCCCACCCCCTGCTCATGATCCCCGGTCCGGTCGAGCTCTCGCCGGCCGTGCTCGCCGCCGCCTCCTATCCGCCCCCCAGCCACACCTCTCCCCGCCTGATCGAGGCGTTCGGTCGCTCGATCGAACGGATGCGGGAGGTCTGGTTGTCCGGACCTGCGAGCCAGCCGTTCATCCTCGCCGGCAGCGGCACCCTCGCGATGGAAGTCGCGGCGGCCAACCTGATCGAGCCGGGGGAGCGGGCCCTGGTGGTCGGCACCGGCTACTTCTCGGAGCGGATGGCGGAGATCCTCCGACGCTACGGCGCCAAGGTGACCGAGGTGGCGGCGCCGGTGGGCGAGGCGCCATCGCCCGAGCAGGTCCGGGAAGCTCTGGCGAAAAGCGGCCTCTTCAAGGCCCTGTTCGCCACCCACGTCGACACCTCGACCGGCGTGCGGATCGACCCCGAGCCGCTCTGCCGTCTCGCCCGCGAGGCCGGCGCGCTCTCCGTGTTCGACGGCGTCTGTGCCACCGCCGGCGAGCGCTTCGAGATGGCCGCCTGGGGGGCCGACCTCTACTTCACCGGCTCCCAGAAGGCGATCGGCCTGCCCCCCGGCCTGGCGCTGATGGTGGCGGGAGAGCGCGCCCTCGCTGTCCGCGAGGCCCGCAAGGCCCCGGCCCCGTCGCTCTTCCTCGACTGGGCCTCCTGGCTCCCCATCCACCGCGCCTACGAGGAGCGCAAGCCCAGCTACTTCGCCACCCCGGCCACCTCGCTGGTGATGGCGCTGGAGACCGGGCTCGGGGAGATCCTGGAGACCGGCGTCGAGGCCCGCATCGAGACCCAGGCCCGCGCCGCCGCGGCGCTGCGATCCGCCTGGGCCGCACTCGGCCTCCGCTCCGTCCCCGGCCCGGCGCTGACCGCCAACACCCTGAGCGCCCTCTACTTCCCCGCCGGGATCGACGCCACCCTGCTGCCGCGCATCGCCGCCCGGGGTGTCACCGTGGCCGGCGGCCTCCACCCCGCATTGAAGGCCAACTCCTTCCGCGTCGGCCACATGGGCTACACCGCGACCCGGCCGGATTACCTCCGGCGCGCCGTGGAAGCCATCGCCGGAGCCCTCCAGGAAGGCGGAGCCGCCGCCGATCCCGCGGCCGCCGTGGCCGCCCTGGAACAGGGGTTGGCCGTGCCGGCCTGACAAGCCGTCTCTATTTAAACGTAGGGGCGGGGCTCGTCCCCGCCCGCGCCCCGAAGGGGCGAACTTTGAACAGCCCGGGGTGGCAACCCCGGGTTGGCAGGCCGACAATTCTCCAAGCCCCGAAGGGCCGGCCGAAACTTCAGCGGTCGGCCGGCCCTTCGGGGCTCGACAGATCGGTTCGCCTCTACCTGGGGTTGCCACCCCAGGCTGTTCAAAGGCCGCCCCTCCGGGGCGGAAGGACAGGCGCCGCCCTCCCGAGAATTCCCTCGTGGTAGCCTTTAGAACATGCCTGACAGCTCGTCCACGGGAGGATGGCCACCGCCGCCCTCCGGCATCGCCGCGAACCCCCCGGGGATCAAGAATCCGATCCCGGCTACGCTTCTGGAGATCGAGATCGTCGTCGGTGCCGAGGGAGAGCCCTGGGACGCACACCTCGCGGGCTGTTCGAGCTGGCAGCCGCGCGACCTGCTCGCCGATCCCGGGCTCCTGGAAGACCTCGAAACACTTCGCGAGCATTCTCACAGGCCCTTGCCGACCGACGAGCACGGGTACCTCTCTCCCGAGGCCGCCGGAGTGGCGGCCGTTCTGCACGCCCTGGCCGCCGATTTGGGCGATCGGCTGACGGACGCTCTCCTCTCGCCGCCAGCACGGGAATCTCTGGCCAAAGTCGTTCATACCAACCTCAGCGGCGAGCCTCCGCTTCTCCATCTGCGAGTGCGGCCAGCCGGCAGCGGCGAAACGGTCGAGCGCCGGGCGGACCGGGCCCTCGCCCTCCCCTGGGAGCTGCTGCGGCTGGATGGCCGCTTCCCCGTCGAGGACGGGACCCTCGATCTGGCGCGCGAGGCCGTGGTGCCCGACGCTCTGGGCCTGAGCGCTCCCAGCCAGCCGCTCTCCGTGGTCGCGATCGCCGCCGCGCCGGTCGACGCCACGGCCCTCGACCTTGAAGAGGAGATGTACCGGCTCTGGCGCGCCCTCGGCCGGGAATCCGCGGATCGGCGCCTTCTGGTCACCGACCTGGGGACCCTGGAAGAGCTCGCCCGCGAGGTCGACCGCTTCCGTCCGCCCGTCATCCATTTCAGCGGTCACGGCAGCCCCGGCGTGCTGTACTTCGAGGATGAGGCCGCGCTGGCGGACGAGGTGTCCGTCACCCGGCTGGTCTGCCGCCTCCGCGAAACCGGACCGCTGCCCCGGTTGATCTTCCTCTCCGCCTGTCACGGCGCCACGGCCGAAGACGCCGAAGTGGAGACCCATCCCTCAACCGCGGCCTCCCTCAACCGCGCCGGCTTCGCCCAGGTCCTCGCCTTCTTCGGGCCAGTGGGCGATCAACAGGCCACGCGGGCCGCCGCCGCCTTCTATGGCGCTCTGGCCGCTGGGAGAAAGGCGCGGGAGGCTCTGCGCCGCACGCGTCGCATCTCCACCGAGCCCCTCCGGGAGCAGGACCGCTTCACGCACGTCTACTCTCTCGGCTGGGCTCAGCTCGCCTTCTACCACCGAGGCGAGGATGCGCCCACGACCCTGCCGTCCCGCGAAGACGTGCCGGCGGTGGACCTCGGAGAGGAACGCCGGCGGATCTTCGAGCGACTGGATCGCAAAGGTGGTAGCGAGCGGGTGGAAGGCATCAAAGGCGTGCAGCGCCTACGCTTCGGCTTCGTCGGCCGGAGAAAGGAACGGGCCGAGGCGCTCCGCCGCTGGCGCCGGGGAGAACGGCGGCTGGTCGTCCTCGGGCTCGGCGGACTCGGCAAGACCGCCCTCTGCACGGAGCTGGCCCTGCTCCTCGCCCGCGATCTCAAGGCTGGCGGCGCTCCCGTGCTGGCCCTCGACGGCCGGCACGCCGGTGCCCAGCCGAATCCGATCCTCGCCCTCTGGCAGGAGGTCCAGGCCGCCGGTTCCGGAAAAGGCTGGAACCAGACTCTCGCGAATCTCCAAAAGGATGGCATAACGGGCGAAGCGCTCGGCAAAGCCGTCGTCAAACTCGCGAAGCTCCAAAAAGGGCTCCTGGTCTATCTCGACGACGCCGAGAGCCTCCAGGTTACTCTAGGGGAAGGGGAGATCGGACAGTTTCGCGATCCGGAGCTTCGTCGCTTCTGGGAGATCCTCGTGGAGGAAACCTCCACGGCAGGCTCGCTCGGGCTGCTCGTCTCCTCCCGTTATCTGCCCGAGGGGACTCCCCGGAGCACTGAGCTGCACCTGCCGCAGCTTCGCCCTTATGAGGTGATCCGCCTCCTCTCCTGGATGCCGACCCTGGGCCGCCTCCCCGCCGAGGTCAGCGCGTGGCTCACTGAGAAACTCGATGGCCACCCACGCACGATTGAATATCTGGAGGTGCTGGCGCGAACCCAGGAAGAAAGACGGATGCCGCCGGGCAAACGTTACAAGGGTAAAAAGTGGCGGGAAGAAATCCTGGAACCAGTTCTGCCCAAGACTCGGGAGAAGGTCGATGCTGACCTGCTACTCAGCAAACTTTGGGAAGCCTTGCCGCCGGAGGCGCAAGAACACCTCGGCCGCTGTACGGTGATCACGGCCCCCGCTCCGTGGGAGGCGGTGCTCGCGCTTCAGACGTCAGAAGGGACGGCAGCCCGACTGGTCGAGACCGGGATAATGAGCCCATTCCAGCCTCCCATCGGAACCGAGGACTGGTGGGCGCCGCACCGACTGGTCGCCGAGGAGGCTCGGCGGCGCTGGACGGGTGAGCTGCGGGAGGCGCACCGCCAGCTTGGGAAGTGGTACGAGCAGCGCTTCCGTGAACATAGAATGTGGGCGGAGCGTTCTGTGCAGCACTTGATAGATGCCGGGGAAGTAGATGAGGCATGGCCAGTGGCGGCGAATCTCATCACCTATCTTCGTGATATGGGACGCTACCGCGAAGCCTTAGCCTGGATCGAGCGGGTGCTCGCGGTTGCTCCGACCGGTTTCCAACTCGGAAGTGCTCTCGTGTGCCGCGTCCAAATCGAAGGAATGGCAGGCGTCATTTCCAGCGATGCCGAGGAAACTTTATTTAAGGCTCTTGAACTCATTGGACCGGAATACCATGGGCTCGTTCTGCATGAACTCGGAAGTTTGGCGGACCTAAAGGGAGAGCTTGAAAGGGCGCACCAGTATCTAGTAGCGGCCATACAAGCCAAGACAGCGCAGTATGGCGATAACCATCTTATTGTTGCCAACTCCCTCCACGCGCTCGCAAGCGTCCTCCGGAATCAAGGCGATCTCGACAGCGCTAGACGAAACCTCGAACGAGCTCTACAGATCCAGACGCAGGTCTTCGGCAATGACACCAACCTCAATGTCGCCGCCTCCTTCCACGTGCTCGCGGGCGTCCTCAAGGATCAGGGAAATCTCGACGGCGCACGACAAAATCTCGAACGAACTCTACAGATCCTGGTGCATGTCATCGGCACCGACATTCATCCCGATGTCGCCGCCTCCCTTCACCTGCTCGCGGGCGTCCTCAAGGATCAGGGAGATCTCGACGGCGCTAGACGAAACCTAGAACGAGCTCTACAGATCCAGGCTCAGGTCTTCGGCACCGGCATCCACCCCTCCGTTGCCGTCTCCCTCCATGCGCTCGCGGGCGTCCTCAAGGATCAGGGCGATCTCGACGGCGCTAGACGAAACCTAGAACGAGCTATACAGATCAAGACCCAGGTCTTCGGCACCGATATCCACCCCCACGTCGCCGCCTCCCTCCACGCGCTCGCAGGCGTCCTTAAGGATCAGGGCGATCTCGACGGCGCTAGACGAAATCTTGAACGAGCTATACAAATCTCTGCCCAGATCTTCGGCACCGACATCCACCCCGACGTCGCTGCCTCCCTCCACGCGCTCGCGGGCGTTCTCAAGGATCAGGGCGATCTCGACGACGCGCGACGAACGCTCGAACGGGCAATCGACATCCAAGACGCCATCCATGGAACCCGCGATCACTACTTGACGGCGGTCAGCGAGGCAAACCTGGGTCTTCTCCTCCGCCAGCAAGGAGAGGCCGAAGCCGGAGAGAAGCTCCTGGCCCACGCCTACTCCGTCTTCCTGAACAGCCTCGGCCCTAACCATCCCCACACCCGCCTACTGGCGGATTGGTTCGAGCAAAGTCCTCCCGAGCCCCAGGAATAGACGCCCCCCCACCGCGTTTTCATCTTCGTCCGCCAGGGAGGACGCCGTGCCCGCCGCCGAACGTGAAGAACGCATCCGCCAAGCCCTTCAGCTCCTGATCGACGAGGCCCGGGAGCGGATCGACAGCCATCCGCTGGGCCATCTCGTGGCCGGACGCGGGGAGCAGATCGACCTCCGGCTGACGCTGCCGACCGCCCTCCGCGACGGCCAGCTCGGCAAGGTGGGGCGCGACGCCTCGGAGTCGCTCCAGGAGGCGGTGCAGTCGCTCCTCCAGCACAGCGCCCTGTTCCAGCCGGGGCGCGTGCTCTGCCTGCGCTGCCAGACGGCGGCCTGCGAGCACTCCGCTCCCGCCGACGGCCGCCAGGTCTTCGCCGGCTGGGGGCCGGCCGGCCTCCCCCGCTTCGCCGACTTCGGCCAGTGGCTCCTCCAGCGCCGCGATCCGCGGGTCGACCTCCTCTACCGCGACTCGCCGCAGCTCATCACCGTGGTGGTGCCGGAGGCGGAGCTCGCGGGGGGCCTCATCCCCGCCTTCCGCCAGCGGGAGGACAGCTACCGCATCCACCAGCAGGTCACGGCTGGCTGGTACCAGGCGCCCGACCGGGACGGCCCCTCGGGGTTCCGCAAGCCGTTCGCGGTCTCCCTCCAACTGGTCTCCACCCGCTCGCGGCGCCACGGCCGGCGCTTCGGCGTCAACGTGGTCGGCGTCGGCCCGGGGGGCGAGCCGCTCGAGAACATCTACGACCGGATCGGCGCCATCCCTTGGGGGGATGCGGTGCGCTGGGCGCAGGGGGTGCTGGTGGGGATCGAGGCGCAGATCGAACGCTCGCCGAGGACGCCGATGGAGAACGTCGAGAAGCGGATCGAGGGGCTCGCCAACGCCGTCGCCCGGCGGCTGGAGAAGGACTGGCGGGGCAAGGAGCGGCGCACCGTCCACGGCCAGCAGCGCCACGTCGAGAAGGACCGCCCCACCCGCATGGCGATGGCCGACCTCGCCCGCGCCAACGCGGCCGACCTCCTCTTCGATACCCGGCGCGAGACGCTGGTCGTCGTCGGCGACCGCGGGCGCGCCCACGTCTTCAATCTCGCGGGAAAGCTGGTGACGTCGGTGCGCTACAACCCTGCGGTCATCGAGAAGCGGCGGCAGAATGGCGTCTGGCGGCCGGCCGCCGCCGAGGAGATCCGGAAGGTGCGCGAGCAGGTGGCCGCCGTGGCCGCGGGGGCGTGAGCTCCAGATCCTCCCCCGGCCGCTTCGCCAGCAGCGGATAGGGGTTCCGCGCAGCCCCGTCGACGTAGATCCCATAGTGCAGATGGGGCGGAGTCCCCTTGGCGTTCCCCGAGTCGCCCACGTAGCCGAGCACCGTCCCTACCTCCACCCAGTCGCCGACGCCGACGATGGACCAGTCGTCGAAATGGGCGTAATAGTGATACCAGCCGGCGGGGCCGACCACCCCCACGGTCCGCCCGCCCAGCCGGTTCCACCCCTTGCGCGTCACCACTCCATGGGCGGCGGCGATCACCGGCGTCCCCCGGCGGGCGAAGATGTCGATCCCCTCGTGGCGCCGCCCCTCGGAGCGCGCGCCGCCCCAGGTGTCGGCGAGCTGCGAGCGGTCGATCCCCTGGACCGGCACGGGGAGCGACACGGGCGGCGGCTCGCGGTAGAGGCGGACGATCCGCGTCAGGTTCCTCAGATAGGGCCAGGCCAGGATCAGGATCAACACGAGGAGCGCCAGCCCGATCAGGTGCCTGAAGGTGAGCCTCCGCTCTCTCACCATCCCCGATCGTCCTTTCATGTTCCTCCCTTAGAATCCTTCCGATGACACGCTTCGCCGCCCTGCTGCTCGCCCTCGCGCTCGCCGGTCCGGGCCTCTCCCTGCCCGGCGTACAGTATCCGACGCCGACGGGGGACGTCTGGGTGGAGATGGCCTCCCCGGGCAAGGGGCAGCCGCGGGAGGGGGTGGGGCGCGGGGCGATCGAGGCGCCTCCGGAGCGGGTTTTCCGGGCGCTCGCCGACTACGCGCACTGGTCGGAGTTCATGCCCTTCCTGCTGAAGTCTGGCGCTCGAGCCCAGCCGGACGGGTCGGTGGTAGGCGACCACGTGATGAAGCTCCCTCCCCCCGGAGGCGAGCGCCACTATAGGGTCCGCTTCCGCCAGCGGGTCGAGAGCGGCCCCGCGGGTAAAGCGTGGAAGATCGACTGGGCCTACATCCCCGGCTCGGGCAACGTCGCAGGCCATCACGGCTCCTGGACGCTGACTCCCCTGGGTCCGAACCGCACCCTGGCCGAGCTGCGGCTCTACACCGACCCCGGCGGCCTCACCCCGCACTGGGCGATCGACCGCGGCACCGCCGAGACGATTCCCTGGATCCTCCACGGGCTGCGCCAGCACGTCCAGCGGTCGCGGTACGACGGTCCGTGAGTTAGAATCTCTCCGTCCGTTTTCCGTTCCGACAGCAGGTCTCGAGGGGTTATGCGCCAGAAGAAGAATGTCCTCCCGCTGGAAGTCCACCTGGGCACCGAGCTGCACCGCCGCTCCACCGAGCTGACCCGTGCCTGGCTGGACCGCCTGCTCGATCGCCTGAACGTCCAGCCGCGCCGGATCTTTCCGGCCGACGCGCTACTGAACCATATCCCCGAGGTCCTGAGCTCCATCTCCGACTATCTCTGCTCGGAGGGGGACGTGGCCTCCGAGCAACTGGTCCGGGACGAGTTCGCCAAGCTGGCGCGGCTCCGCCGCGAGCAGGGTTACGACATCGACGAGATCCTGGCCGAGTTCGAGATCCTCGGGGAGATCCTCTACAAGGCGCTGCGCGAGGACGCCCGCGACTTCCGGCACAAGGTGCCGCCGGACTACGCCATCGAGGTCGCCGAGCGCCTCCACCGGGCGCTGACGTCGATCACCGCGATCACGGCTACGACCTTCCGCGAGGAAGGGTTCCGGGACCGCCGCGAGCGGGCCCGCCTGCTCGGCGGCTTCGGACGCGATCTGGCGCACGAGCTGCGCAACCGGCTGACCACGGCGGAGATCGCCATCCATCTGCTCGAAGGCGCGCCGGAGCCCGCCCAGCGGGAGAAGGCCCTGCGCACGCTCCAGCAGACGTTGCGGCGGCTCAAGGGTGTGGCGGACGACGTCCAGGCGCTGGCGATCGCCCAGGGGAGCGAGGAGACGGCGCAGGGGCGGCGTCTCTCGCTGCGGGCGCTGATGGCGGAGACGGTCGAGGAGCTCCAGACCATGGCGGGAGAGCGCGGGGTGCGCGTCGAGATCCAGGAGCCGATCCCGGACGTCCAGGTCGACGCCACCCGCGTCGAGCTGGCGCTGATCAACCTGGTGGGCAACGCCGTCAAATATTCCGATCCCAATGAGGAGGACCGCTGGGTCCGCCTCGGCGCGCAGCGGGAGACGGAGGGGTACTGGCGGATCTCGGTGGCGGACAACGGTCTCGGCATCCCCGAGGAGATGCACGACCTCATCTTCGAGCAGTTCGTCCGCGCCCACCCCGAGGTGGCCGACGGCACCGGCCTCGGCCTCGCCATCGTCCAGGCCGCCATCGACCAGATCGGAGGGCGCATCTGGCTCGAGAGCAAGCCCGGCGAGGGCACCACCTTCTATTTCACGGTGGTGGATCCGCCGGCGGCTCGGGAGAGCTAGGGTGGCTCTAAATTCACAAGAAATCCTCAAGAGGGTTGAATTGTTTCTCTAATGGGCGCATCGTTAGGGGAATTTCCCGAGAGGAGAAACAGTATGAGCAGTTCCGAGTTGAAACGCCTCATGGAAGACGTGCGGAAAAATCCCCATCTGGTGGACGAGCTCCGGGCGCTCCTCAGCGACCCGGATGCGACGCTCCGCTGGGCGGGCGACAAGGGGTACCACCTGACCCGGGAAGACGTCGTGGAGCTCTGCGACAGCGACCGGGAGCTCTCGGATGACGACCTCGAGGAGGCCGCCGGGGGCGAGGAGAACTGGCCCCCTGCGTAGACCTCGAGCTCGGCAGATCGCACGGACGTGTTGACCTCCGCGGACTGGCTGGAGGTTTTCGAGCCCTGGCTGATCGAGCCGCTTTTCGATCCTGAAACCGTCATACGCCTCCGCCGGCTGGCCACCGGTTTGCCCGGCCCATGCCAGGGGACCCTGGAAGTCCGGCTCGCGCCCGGCGTCGCTCCGGTCGACCTTTCGCTCCGCCTTCGTACGGCGGCGGAGGCCCGCGCCATGGCGGAGCGGCTCCCCTCCTCGCCGATCAGGACTTTTCTCCTCCACTGGGCCGAAGCCGGAGGGCCGTTGGCCTCCGTCCGCTCCGTCTGGCTGGAGCTCGACCTCGACCGGATGACGGCCGGAGAAGGACCGGCCCCGGTAGTCTGCGCGAAGCTTCCTCGAGGCGTCGATCCCGGCTGGCTCACCGGTACGCTGCTCCCAGCTCTCCAGGGCGGTCCACTCGCAGACGGCCAGCGCGCTCGAATCCTCTCCTGTCTCGACGCCCTGCCCCCCGCGGCCAGCCTGCTCTACGTCTTCAGCCTGCGCGCCCGGGGGAGCGACGCCGTCCGACTGGAGATCTTCGGCCTGGAGCCGGCGGAGATGCTCAGCTATCTCGAGGGCGTGAGTCCGGAGATGGTCCCCGCCGTCGCCAAGGCCGCCCCTCTCTTCGAAGAGGTCGAGCGGCTCCATCTTTCGTTCGACGTGACCGATGTGATCCTGCCCAGGATCGGCATCGAAGGCTCCTTCCCTCGCCAGCCTTCCCGGGAGCCGCGCTGGCAGGCATTCTTCGAACGTCTGGTACAAGCCGGGGTCTGCTCGCCCGGAAAGCGGGAAGCCGTGCTCGCCTGGCCAGGGTACGACACCTTCTGGACCGCTCCGGAACGCTGGCCAGTCGCCGAGCTCGGACCCCAGGGCGCCTGCCTGCGCACCCTCAGCCATCTCAAGGTCGTTTGCCGCCCGGACCGCGAGCTGGAGGCCAAGGCCTACCTGACGTTCGGGCCGCCCGAGCGCTCCAGCGAGGGAGCCACCGCGAGCTCCCGGGCGAGCCGCTCGGCCTTCTCCACATAGCCGGGGAGCCGGAGCTCCGTGAAGATCCGGCGGGCTTCGCCGAGCTGCCGCGCCGCCTCTTCAGACCCGACGCCACCGACGAGCGCCAGCTCGAGGCGGGTACGCCCCATCTCGAAGGGAGCCTGGATGGACTGAAAGCTCTCCAGGGCCGCTTCCAGCCACCTTGCCGCTCCTTCCGGGTCGCCGGCTGCCCGGGAAACACGTCCCAGCGCCCGCTGGGCCATGCCGCTCCCGTACCGGAACCGGACCGATTCGGTGATGTCGAGGGCTTGGCGGGCGAGATCCTGGGCTTCGTCGAGCCGCCCCGCGAACAGACAGGCCTCGGCCAGGAAAGCGGAGAACCAGCCCAGGAGCTGCAGCATCCCAGTCTGGCGCAACCGCTCGGTGGAATCCTCCAGCGCCTCGATGGCCCGGGGGAGATCCCCTTTTTCCAGGAAGGCGTAGCCCAGGAAGCCCAGAGCCGCCGCGGTATTGAGAGGGTCCTGGGCCCGCTTGAGCCCCCCCTGGCACTCCTCGATACCGCGCTCCCAGTCCCCGAGAGACGCGTAAAAATAGCCGGTGCTCCAGGAGGGATCGAGCCGGGGATCCTGCAGAGCTCGCCAGATGGCCTCGGCCCACTTCATCTTGTCGAACGCCTCTTCGAACTGCCCCAGGACATAGTGGTGGAACCCCGCCACCCAGTAGGCCTGCCCCTGCCACCAGGGCTCGTTGCTCCGCTCCAGCAGGGCGAGGGACTCGCGGCCGTGCTCGATCCCCTCCGAGAACCGGCCCGACCAGAAGGCGTCGCGGCAGAGCACATACCAGGCCTTCCCCTCCGTCACCGCATCGCCGCACCGGCGCGCGGCCTCGATCGAGAGGCGCGCATTGCTCGCGGCCTCCACCTGATCCCCAAGGTAGCTGTAGGTGTGAGCCAGCCAGAAGTAGTAAGGACCGGCGAGCGAAGGGTCGTCCAGCCGGTCCACGAGACCCTGGGCGCCCAGGAAGATCTCCAGCGTCTCGGGGAAACGAGCCAGCGGCAGGAGCGATTCCGCGAGCCGCAGGATCAGCTCCAGTCGGCGGCGCCCCCTCTCCGCTTCCGGCAGGCGCTCGCAATGAGCCAGGGCCTCCCGCAGCGCCTGCGCCGCCTCGGAGTGAGCGTACCGGCCCGCCGCCTGCCCGGCGAAGAGGGCCAGATAAGAGACCGCCTTCTCCGCGTCGTCGGTCTTGGAGTAGTGGTAGGCCAGGGTGTCGTAGACATCCTCGAGGCGGCCGGCGTGGAGCCGCTCGAAAGCTTGGCCCGCCGCCGCGTGCAGGCTCTGCCGCCGCCCCTTCAGCAGGGTCTGGTAGACCGCCTCCTGGGTCAGGGCGTGCTTGAAGAGATAGCGCGGCTCCTCGGCGGTGGGTTCCTCGTAGAAGAACTCCCACCGTTTGAGGTCGGAAAGGAGCGGGGTCATATCGTCGTCCTGCTTCCAGACCTGGGTCAGCAGAGGCAGGGAAAACTCCCTACCGAGAACGGAAGCCGTCTGGAGAAGACGCTTGTGCTCCTCCGGCATACGGTCGATGCGAGCCATCACCACCCCCTGAATCGTGTCAGGGACCAGGACGTCCGGATGTTCCAGCAGCGACCGCGTCAGCTCTTCCAGGAAAAAGGGATTACCCTCCGCCTTGCTCAGTACGGTCTCGACCAACGCCTCCGAGGGCTCGGCCTGTTGCAGGATGGACCGAACCACGGCCTGACTCTCCGGCCCAGTCAAGCGCGAGAGAGCAACCTGCGTGGCATAGGACTTCTCGATCCAGGGCGGCCGATAGCCGGAACGATAGGTGGCCAGGAGCAGCACGCGGGAGACGACCAGCCCTTCCACGAGAAACGCGAGGAAATCCTCCGAGGTCTTGTCCACCCAGTGCAGATCCTCGATCTCGAGGACCACCAGGTTCCCGCGGCCCAGGTTCAGGATCATCTGCCGCAGGATCCTGAAAATCCGGGCCTGGAGCGCCTGCGGGCTCAGCTCCGCGAGCCGCTCGGTCCCCTCCTGGATGCCCAGAAGTCGAAGCAGGTAGGGCAACGATTCCTCGGCATCCATGCCCGCCCTCCGCAGACTCGCGGTAACTTTGGCGGCTACCGTGACGGGATCGTCCGTCTCGGCGATCTCCCACTTGTTGCGAAGCATGTAAAGGATGGGCAGATACGGGATGCCGCTCGCGTAGGAGATACACCGTCCGGCCAGGAACCGGACCGGGCGCTCCGAGAGGCGGCGGCGGAACTCATAGACCAGCCGCGACTTGCCCGCGCCGGCCTCGGCCGCGATACCCACCACCTGCCCCTCCCCTCCAGCCGCCCGTTCCCGCAGCTCCTCCAGGGTCGCCATCTCCCGCTGGCGGCCCACGAAAGGAGACCGCGCCATGCCACCCAGGACCGCCTGCTCAGACTGAAGAATTCCGAGGCTCAGGAGCCTGAAGGCCTGGACGGGGGCCTCCTTGCCCTTCACCTGGAGCGGCCCGACAGACTCCAGCCGGGCAGCCCCCTGGAGCAACCGGCTCGCATCCTCGCTCACCAGGATGGTTCCCGGCTCGGCGAGCTGCTGCAGGCGGGCGGCCAGGTTCGTCGTGTCCCCGATCGCCGTGTAGTCCCGCCGGAGCTGATCGCCGATCCCCCCCACCACCACCCAGCCGGTATTGATCCCCATCCGGACCTTGAGGTCCAGCCCGTCCTGCTCCCCGAGCTCCGCGCGATGCTCATGGAGGAGCTTCTGCAGCCCCAAAGCCGCCAGAGCCGCCCG
>Ga0070665_100000122_pt1 | contig 147483 bp, 134 predicted proteins | sample KBSS13metaG_FD_65862 | JGI IMG/M metagenome (GOLD analysis project Ga0070665, IMG submission 65862) | Switchgrass rhizosphere microbial communities from Kellogg Biological Station, Michigan, USA - KBS S1-3 metaG | ecosystem: Host-associated > Plants > Roots > Rhizosphere > Soil ...
TACGGGCAACCCGGTCCGCAGTCGTCCTCCTTCTCCTTCAGGAGAAGGAGACAGAGGATGAGGTCGCAGGCCACGGCACCTCCCCCTCACCGCCACTCCATCTCCACCCGATCCAGGATCACCCCGTTCAACTGCCCCGGCGGCGCCGGCCCGCGCGCGGCGAGCACCAAAGGATCTCCTGCCTGCCAATCCACCGGCCCCACCTCGACCGTCTCCCAGACCCGCTGCCGGCCCGGGGTCCAGGAGGTGAGCAGCCGGCCCCCCTGCTGGATGTCCAGTGTGAAGGGGACCGGCTGGTTGCGGATGAGCTCGGCGGCGAGGCGGAGCTTCACCCGATGGCTCCCCGGCGCCACCGGCGCCTCCAGCCGCTCGCCCACCCGCAGCACCCAGCCGCCACGGTAGCGGGTCCGCTCCACCACCCAGCGGTCGGGGTGGAGGTGGCCGCCGCTCTTGCGCACCCCCGGGTCCTCGAATTCCACGACGCGCGTCGGCACCCGCGCCGCCGCCGAGGGGAGGAGCGCCACGGCCCCGAGCATCAGCGCGATCCCGGCCATCGCCGCCGCGCCGGCCGGGTACCTACGTTTCCCCGGCAGCCACCAGAGCAATGAGACCAGGGGGATCGCCAGCACGGGCCAGGCCCAGGTGGCGGTCCGCGTCCGGATCGAGCTGGGGAAGAAACGGGCGATGTCCCCCCCCAGCCGGCCGCTCAGGGCGTCGAGGGCGTAGGTGCGGCCATCCGCGAAGTTGTAGGTCCACCCCGGCACCGCCACCCAGACCAGCGTCAGCGCCAGCGTCAGCGCCGCGAGGCCGGCGAGGAGCGCCCGGGCGGGCGCCCGCTCCCGGCCGGCGGCGAGCAGCGGCACCAGGGCGATGCCGAGCAGGGGGATCGCGATCAGGGCGTAGCGGAACGGGGGGGACCAGCCGCCGTACCACTCGACGCGCGGCACCACGATCACCAGGTAGGGGAGGCTCAGCGCCGCCAGATGGAGGAGCAGCGGGCTGCGCCGCGCCAGCAGCAGCAGGAGCGCCGGCAGCAGGAGCAGCCAGACCGGCGCGCAGCCGAACAGGCCGAACGCGGCGTCGAAGAAGAGACCGGAGAACCCCTTGAGGTACGAGGCCACGCCGTAGTGGTGGGGATCGACCTCCTGCCAGGTGTGGATCTTCAGCGGGTTCGAGTAGAGGAACTGGTTGTAGAGGAGCATCCCCGCCGCCAGCCCGGCGAGCAGCCCGGCCAGGATCAGCAGCGGCCGGCGCGGGCGTCCCGCGTGCCACCAGCCGAGGACGAGCAGCGGTCCGGAGATCAGGATCAGCCGGATCTTCACCAGCGGCAGCAGCAGCACCGGCAGCCCCAGCCCCACCCACTCCTTGATCCCCCAGGGGCGCCCGCCGCCGCCCGCTCCGCGATCGATCACCAGGATGCGGTCGAGGGCCGCCGCCAGGAGCAGCGCCGCCGGCACTTCCACCCAGACCTGATACGAGTAGAGCAGCAGCGGCGGCGCGAAGGCGGCCAGGGCCCAGGCCGCCAGCGATTCGCCGGGCAGGTCCGGAACGTAATGGCGGGCGAGGCGCAGCGTCAGCCAAGCGAGGGCCGCCGTCATCATCGCCATCATCGCCAGCGCGCCCGTCTTCCCGGCCAGCCGGTAGGCCGGCGCCAGCACCATCGGCAGGAGCTCGTTGTGCCGCGAGTACTTCTCGCCGTGCGGCCCCACCGGATCGCCCGGCTGCGGCTCGATCGGGCGATCCATGAAGTGGCGCCAATCCCCATGGGCGTAGTTGTTCGTCAGGTCGGCGTCGAAGTCGTAGGCCAGGCTGTGGGTGACCAGCAGGTAGAACGGCTCGTCGCCGTCCGGCTGGCGGTGCCGGGCCGACCAGGGGAGGATGGCGATGTAGACGGTGAGCGGGAGCAGGAAGAAGAGGATCGGCGGGCGCCGCGGCAGCCGGTCCCCCAGCAGCGGCCGGAGCGCGGCCGTCTGCCGCGCCACCCGGCAGCCGAGGACGAGCAGGAGCCCCGCGGCGAGGACCTCGTCCATCCCCGCCAGCGACAGATGCGGCCGGACGAGCACGAGCAGGATCAGGACCGCGAGCGCGCCCAGTTCCCCCGCCGTGCCCGCCACTCCGAGCCGGCGGCCGCCCAGCCGCGCCCCCCAGCGGTGGATCTCCCGCAGGGCGCCCAGGATCAGCGGCAGGACCAACAGCGTGCCGCGGAACGGATCGGCACCCTCCAGGGGGAGGAGACTGGGCAGCAGCGCGGCGGCTATGAAGGCCATGTTGGCCACGGCCAGGACCGCCGCGGTCCCGGCGAGCCCCTCCCCCCCCTCCCTCAACGCCGGACCTCCAACTGGTAGACGGCGACGGACAGATCCGGCGGCACGCCCGGAGCCCGCTCGATGCGCAGGAGCGAGGCGCGCTCCGGCCGCTCCAGGGTCCATAGCGAGCGGTAGCGCTGGGCCAGAAAGCTCCCCGCCACCCAGGAGATCCAGGGGGGCGGCGCCTTGACGCCGGCGCGGGCCACGTCCGGCCGCCGGGCCGCCCATTCGCCCGTCCCCTCGCCGGCGCGCAGGACCCAGTCCGCCCCCGGTCCGCCGGCGTCCCGCAGGCGCACGATCGCCACCGGCGTGCCCGGCGCCAGCGCCGCGCCGTGCGACAGGCTGGATTCGACGACGACGCTGCCGATCCGCCGCGCGGAGACCTTCGCCTCCCAGACCGGATGGCCGGCATCGAGCACCACCGGGACCTCGGGCGCGAGCAGCGCCGTGCCGGCCGTGGGCAGGCCGGCCAGCAGCGCCAGCACCACGCAGGCCGCCGCCAGACCCGCCAGCCGCGCCGTGCGCAGCGGCTCGCCCCAGCCGCGCCCCATCCAGACCCCGAAGCCGGCGAGCGCCAGGAGCAGGCCGGCCGCCGCCGCCGCCAGCGCCGGGCCGGGGTGGAGCCCGAGCAGCGAGAGGTAGGCCGGCAGCGGCTCCTCGCGCAGCCAGGGGTAGCCCGCGAGCAGCGCCGTGCCGGCGAGCGCCGTGCCGGTCCAGACCGCCTGCGGCACCAGCAGAGCCGCGTCGCGCCGGAGCGAGAGCGCCGCCAGGGCCATCGGAGCCGCGAGGACGGCGGCGCCGTGGAACGGCGGCACCGTTCCCGCCATCAGCGCCGCCGCGATCACCGCCGGGAGCCGCTCGCGATCCGGGAGAACCGCCGCCGGCACCAGCAGGAAGAGCCAGACCGCCTGCAGCCCGATCCCGCCGGCCGATTCATGGAGATATACGGCGAGGCCGCCCGCCGCCAGCACGGCGATCCCCAGCCCGATCCTGGGCCGCCAGAGCGCCAGCCCGCAGACCGCCGCCGCGATTCCCGCCCCGGGAGCCCAGGCGATCGGCGCCAGCAGCGCGATCCACGCCGCCCCCTTCGCCAGCGCGCCGGCCTCGCGCCGCGCCAGGAGATCCCCCGCCGCCAGCGCGATCAGCCCCGCCGTGGAGGCGACGTTGAACCCCGGCGCTAGCGCCACCGCCGTGCCGCCGGCGATCAGTGCCAGGGCCATCCCATGCCGCCGCGCCAGCATCGCCAGCGCCACCCCGGCCACGACCGGCAGCACCACCAGCGCCACCGCCATGCGCAACGGCGGCGGCGGCGCGAGGAACAGGTCCCCCCGCAGCAGCACCTGAATGCCGAGAGCCAGGGGGATGAGGAATCGCAAACCCTCACCGGGAGAGGGGGAGCTGAGGAGGGCCCGCCCCGCCGCCACCGCCAGCGCCGTTACCAGCAGCGCGCCCACCGTCGCCCCCCGTCCCGGTCCGGGCGGCAGCGCCCAGACCGCGGCCGTGACCAGCGTGGCCCCGACTCCCACCTCATACGCCGGCCAGGGGGCGAGAAACGCGATCGGCAGCAGCGCCGCCGCCGCGAGCACCGCCAGATAGGCGCTCTCCGCCGCGCCCGCCGGATTCACCTCGTGCGCCGCCAGCGCGGCCATCGCCGCCAATGCGGCGAGCGGCGCCAGGATGCGGAAGATCTCGTTGCGGAGCGAGGGTTGGGCGGTCTGTTCGTTCATGCGAACTTTGCGAACCTGATGGCGGCAGGCGCTCGCCTCGGGGCTTGCGGCTGCCGGATGTTATCTCTGACTCGCTGGTATTCCTACGTTGGAGGGGGGTGGAGCGTTGAGGCGTGAGATAAACTCCCGCGTCATGCTTTCCCGAGACCTCCTCCGCGACGATCCCGAAAAGGTCCGCCAGGGCCTTCTGAACCGTAATGCCAACCCGGCGCCGCTCGACGCCTGGCTGCTACTCGACGCCGAACGGCGCGCCGCACTCGGCGAGTCCGAGGAGCTCAAGCGGCAGCGCAACGAGGCCAGCCGCGCCATCGGCGAGATCAAGAAGCGCGGCGGCGACGCCTCGGCCGAGATCGCCGCCGTCGGCGAGCTCAAGGGTCGCATCGAGGAGCTCGAAGGGCGCCTCCAGACGATCGATCCGGAGCTGCTCGCCATCGAGCACAGCCTGCCGAACCTGCCGCACGAGAGCGTTCCGGTCGGCGCGGACGAGTCGGCCAACCGCTGCGAGCGGACGGTCGGCACCCCGCGCGAATTCGATTTCGAGCCCAAGGCCCACTGGGATCTCGGGCCCGCGCTCGGCATCCTCGACTTCGAGCGCGGCGCCAAGCTCACCGGCGCCCGCTTCACCGTCTACTTCGGCGCCGGCGCCCTGCTCGAGCGGGCCCTGATCAACCTCATGCTCGACCTCCACACCCGCGAGCACGGCTACACCGAGGTCCTGCCGCCGTTCGTCGTCAACGACCAGACGCTCTTCGGCACCGGGCAGCTCCCCAAGTTCGAGCAGGACCTCTTCAAGCTGGAGAAACACCCCTACTACCTGATCCCTACGGCCGAGGTGCCGGTCACCAATATCTACCGCGACGAGACCCTCGACGAGTCCCGCCTGCCGGTCCGCTTCACCGCCTACACCCCCTGCTTCCGCAGCGAGGCGGGCTCCTACGGCAAGGACGTGCGCGGGCTGATCCGCCAGCACCAGTTCAACAAGGTCGAGCTGGTGCAGCTCACCACCCCGGAGACCAGCTACCAGGCTCTCGAGGAGCTGACCGGCCACGCCGAGCGGGTGCTGCGGATCCTCGAGCTCCCCTACCGGGTGATGGCGCTGTCGACCGGCGACATGGGCTTCGGCGCCGCCAAGACCTACGACCTCGAAGTCTGGCTGCCGGGGCAGGCCGCCTACCGGGAGATCTCTTCCTGCAGCAACTGCGAGGATTTCCAGGCCCGGCGCGCGAACCTGCGCTACCGTCCCGAGGGGGGGAGCAAGACCCGCCTGCTGCACACGCTGAACGGCTCGGGCCTCGCGGTCGGCCGCACGCTGATCGCCATCCTGGAGAACTACCAGCAGGCGGACGGCTCGGTGGTGATCCCCGAGGCCCTGCGCCGCTACACCGGGGGGCTGGAGAGAATTACGGCTCCGGAGTAAGCTGTTGAACACCTCACGGAGGGGTGGCTGAGCGGTCTAAAGCAGCGGTCTTGAAAACCGCCGGTCGTTCACGCGGCCCGTGGGTTCGAATCCCACCCCCTCCGCCATTCACCCAAAACTTTCCAAGGCCGCGCGATGAAGACGAAGAAATCCGACAAAGCCGAATCCGAGATGGCGATCGTTGCCGACAAGGATCCTGTCCTACGCCTGGTGCCCCGGTTCTCCCCCGACTTTCTTGCCCTCGTGGCCTCACTGGTCATCGTCTGGCAGGCATTGCGTGACGGCGACGTGGACGAGAGATCGATGAACTGGGTGAACTCGGTCCTGGCGGGCGAGCTCTTCACGTTCTTTTTCGTCGTCACCCTGGTCGAAGTCGCCAGCCGGCGTCGGACGCCTCCGACTTTCTGGGGCGGGCTGCTGACCATCGCCGCCCTCCTCGCCTTCTTCCCAACGGTGTTGATGCTCGCCAAGTGGAGCTGGTACGGAGGTGTATGGATGTTCCTCGCCTTCCTCTGGTCGATGGGCGAGCGCCTCCGCCAGCTCTGGACGCTCCCACGCGCCAGCCGGCTCGAGAAGCTCCGCACTCGCGCGCTCGCCTTCGATCGCTTCCAGACCGGCATCTCGGGTTACTTCTTGATGTTCTTAATCCTTCTCGGATCGCTGATGTTGAGCGACGACCCCGACTTCCCCTACAAGGTAGCGGAGGTGGTAATCCCCATTTTTCTGGCTTTTTTCTTCGCGATCACCTGTATCGACGAGATCCGCGTCCACGGCGAAGGCTTTGCCCGCTCGCCCCGGCGGCTCTGGGCAAAGCCTGGGCAGCCCGATCCGACGCTTACCGAGATGAAACCAATCTGAGGGGCTGGCTGCCCGTGGGTTCGAATCCCACCTCTCCGCCATTTCGCAGATCGCTCACACCCCTGCCATCATCAATCGCCCAACTCCGCCGGCGACGCGCAGGCCGTCTGAACGGCCGCTGAAATACCGCGCGTTGATCTCCTTCCCTCCCAGATCCTCGAAGAATCCGAAACCCATCCGCCGGAGCTCACTGATGAGCGCGGATGGCTCGAAGAACGTTTGAAAGGGTTCTCCGACCGCCGCGACTCGCTCGGCCAGCGCGTTGAAGGCGAGTCGTTGCAGGAGATTCAATGACTCGGGAGGGAGGGCGTAATCGAAGACGATCCCGCTCCCCGCGGGCAGGGACCCGACGAATCGGAACGTCTCCATCACGGCGCTCCGCGTCAGGTAGGGAACGACGCCGAGCCAGGAGAAGAACGCCTTCTGATCCATCTGGAATCCTGCCCGCGCGAGCCCGTCGGCCAGCGTCTGGCTCTCGAAATCGACCGGCGCGAACGTCATCGACTCCGGGATCGAGATCCCCGCCGCTTCCAGGCGCCGACGCTTCCATCCCTGGGTCGCCGGATGATCGACCTCGAAGACGCGCAACCCGGGATAGGGATTCCGGTACGCGAACGTGTCGAGGCCGGCTCCCAGGACCACATACTGACGGGTCCCGTTCTCGACCGCCCGCGCCAGCCCGTCCTCGGCATACCGGCTCCGCACCACCAGGAACGCCCGCAGGACCCGGGACATCCTGCTCCGGCTCTTCGAATCCGACCGCAGGGCCTCGCTCTCCGCGCCGACGATCGCCAGCGCGAGAGGATCCGTGAATACCTGGGGAACATCAAGAACTTGATGCGCGGCCCGGCGCAGGGCGACGCGGAAGGCGGTTTTGCTCGGCCGGTCTTCGTGCATGGGGGATCACCAGACCGCGTACAGATTCCAGGCGATATGCATGAGGATGGGAACGATCACCGATCCCGTCTGCCGGCGGGCGAAACCGAGCAGCAGGCCGCCGACGAAAATGACCGCGCCATCAAAGTCCCTCCGTGAACTTGACGCTAAAGCGCACCCTCTTATACACATCTCACCCAATCTTGGATTTTTGCCCCGGAAGGGGGAAAAAATCAGACATTGCCGCAGGCACCTCGCCGCTGTGCTCGGGAGCCGATAGCCTATAGCCCACGGATGGGCCGCTCCAGCCCACGCTTGGGCCGCTCGGCCCCACGACTGGGGCCGTCCGGCCCCTACGAGATCTCGTAAGTCCCTGGACCGGGGCGGTCGGGCCCACTATTGGGCCGCTCGGCCCCACTGCCGGGCCGGACCGCCCCTCTACTGGGACCGGCGGGCCCACCACTGGGCCGGACCGTCCCCGTCCAGGGATCGTCTGGCCCATTCGTGGGCCGGAGCGGCCCAGTAGTGGGCCCGAGCAGGTACTCCGGCCGTCAGAGCAGCGATCTCCTCCGTCAAAGCGCCCAGCTCGGAGGGCGCCCCGGCCCATTCCAAGGCTGGAGCGCCGGAGAACCAGGGGAAGGCAGCCGATGCCAAGGCGCTCCGGGCGAAGGCCTGGGCGCAAGCGGCGATTTCGCCCTTTCAGGACCGGGAACACCATACCCTCTCAGCAGCTCCGGATGACCCGGCAAGGATTCCCGGCCGCGATCACATTCGGCGGCAGATCGCGAGTTACCACGCTGCCCGCCCCCACCACCGTATTGGCGCCGATCGTCACGCCCGGACAGAGAATCGCACCGCCGCCGATCCAGGCATTGTCGCCCACGGTCACCGGCAGCGCGAATTCGAGCCCGGACCGCCGCGTCTCCGGGTCGGTCGGATGCTGCGCCGTATAGATCTGAACCGTCGGCCCGATCTGCACGTCGTCGCCGATCGTGATCCGGTTGCAGTCCAGAAAGACGCAGTCATAGTTCACGAACACGTTCCGACCGATCAAGATGTTATAGCCATAGTCACAACGGAAAGATGGCTTCAAGACCGAGCCGCGGCCGAAGTTGCCGAAGAGCTCCATGAGAAGCGCCAGCCTCTCCTCGACGGCATCGGCTCTCATCGCATTGAACTGATAGAGGCGATCTTGTGCGTGAAGATGGTCGGCGACTAGCTCTGGGTCCGTGGCCTGATAGAGCTCGCCAGCGAGCATTTTTTTCTTTTCGGTCGATCTCGCCATACGGCCTGCTTTGATTCAAAATGTGTAGACGCTGGGATGAAACTGATTGTTTATACACAGAGCGTCACACTTGACTAAGCACGGCTTCGATTAGCGGATTGGATGCTTCCCGAACTGGTCGTCCAACCACTCACAGAAAAGACTTTCAGAGACCATAAAAAGTTGAGCTAACAACAGAATGGCCTTGCTCTCGACGCCATCCACCCTTAGTAAGTGTGTCCTTGAGCTAGCATCCTGAATCCTTCCCACTGAAAGGCTCTGGGACATTCTTTGGTCAGCATCCGCTCCCAAGTAGAAGTTCATAGCAAGGTCAATATGCTTTAGCTCCGCAGCATCTATCGCCGTCCCCTGAGGAGCATGCGTATCCCAGTGAATCATTCGTCCTACCACATAACCGTCACGCTCACGATAGTCAGACAACTCTTCCAGCATCATTGACAGATAGTCGGACTCGCTACGCCTTGCCTGCATCTCAAGACGGCGCACATGGCGAAAATGAAACTCACTATAAGCCCGCAGATCGTCCCTTGGGTTTTCAGACGGGTCGAGCTGATAAGCTGCTCCAGTTCGATTACCCGGATATAGATTTAAGCTGGACCACCAGCCTGGGTCAGCAGGCGTAAGGATAGATTCCAAGACTTGAGGTGGAGGGACATCATCCCGAACGAAGTAAGGATCAATGCGCAAGAATATCGGGGACCCCCTAAATTGAATCCGCGCCATCGCAACGATGGAAGGATGCAGGTAAGGATCTATGCGGAGATTTTTGCCTGCTTGTTGAAAGATGCCATCACTCCTAGAGCTCACCACCAATCGACTTGGCAATAGATCTTCGCCGTAGACTTGAGCGAAGTACTCGGGAAATTCGGCGAAGAGTGGCTGCTCTGGATGGTATCTCTCGAACCTCCTCTGATGACCGTCAACGGTGATCTGCCGTTCAAGCTCTATACAGACTACCAGAGCTGCAGTACGCAGTTCGCCGTGCAGCTCTCCAAAACAGCCAGTTGGCAAGAGGTGCATAACGGAGTATTTATCGTCGGGCGACATGAACCCTCGCCTGAACTCAAGTAACCCTTGGACAAACTGGTCTCCTTGGCTAAGTCGATCTCTTAACAAGCTATAGGCAGATGTGCCTTGGGCGAGACAGTCGCCTGCCAAGTCACAAAGGTTTTCTGAGTACCTATCAATCTCGTCCATACGTTCTGATATCGAATGAGCCAACTAATTTGTAGAACTCCCTTGTCAATCGACTACTACTTCCCCAACACCTCCTCCGCATGCCGCACCACATCCTCCGGCAGGAACCCCAGTTCCTTCTGAATCTGCTTATAGGGTGCCGAGGCGCCGAAGCGCTGGATGCCGTGGACGTCGCCGTCTAAGCCGACGTACTTGTGCCAGCCCATGGGGGCGGCGGCTTCGATGGCGAGGCGCTTGCGGATCTTGTCGGGCAGCACGGATTCCTTGTAGTCGTCCGGCTGCGCGTCGTAGAGCTCCCAGGAGGGCATGCTCACCACGCGGACGCGGCGACCCTTGGCGGTGAGCTGCTTGGCGGCTTCCAGCGCCAGCCAGACCTCGGAGCCGGTGGCGATCAGGATGATCTCCGGCTCGCCTTCCGACGGATCGGAAAGGATGTAGCCTCCGCGCGGCACCCCCTCGCGGGCCTTCTCGGCGGTCTCGGCCAGGATCGGCAGGTTCTGCCGGCTCAGCGCGAAGGCGATCGGGCCGTGCCGGTGCTCGACGGCCACCCGCCAGGCCTCGGCCGTCTCGTTGGCGTCCGCCGGGCGGAGCACCGTCAGGCCAGGGATGACGCGGAGCGAGGCGAGCTCGCCGATCGGCTGGTGGGTGGGGCCGTCCTCGCCCAGGAAGATGGAGTCGTGGGTGTAGACGAAGATCGACTGCAGCTTCATCAGCGCCGCGAGGCGGACCGTCGAGCGCATGTAGTCGGAGAAGACGAGGAAGGTGCCGCCGTAGGGGATCCAGATCCGGGAGAGGGCGATACCGTTCATGATCGCCCCCATGCCGTGCTCGCGGACGCCGAAGCGGAGGTAGAGCCCCTCGGAGTTGGCGGCCTCGAAGTCAGTGCGCCCCTCGATGGCGGTGTTGTTCGACGGCGTCAGGTCCGCCGAGCCGCCCACGAGCTGCGGCAGCTTGGGGACGATGGCGTTGAGCACCTTGCCGGAGGCGGCGCGGGTGGCGATCGGCTTGTCCTTGGGATCGAACTTCGGGATCGTCTCCTGCCAGCCTTCGGGGAGCTTGCCGGAGAGCCGCTGATCCAGCTCGGCCGCGATGTCGGGGTGGGCCTCGCGGTAGCGTTGCATCAGCTCTTCCCACTTCCGCTCCAGCTCCTTGCCCCGCTTGCGCGCCTCGTCGAAGGGGGCCTTCGCCTCCTCCGGCACCAGGAAGGTGGGCTCGAGCGGCCAGCCGAGGTTGTTCTTGGTGGCCACGAGCTCCTCGGCTCCCAGCGCCTCGCCGTGCGACTTGGAGGTCCCCTGCCGGTGCGGGCTGCCGTAGCCGATGATGGTGCGGACGATGACCAGCGTCGGCTGGGTGTCCTCGGCCTCGGCCGCCTGCATGGCGGCGTTGAGGCGGGTCAGGTCGTTGCCGTCCTCCACCCGCAGCACGCGCCAGCCGTAGGCCTCGAAGCGCTTGCCGACGTCCTCGGAGAAAGAGAGGGAGGTAGGGCCGTCGATCGAGACCTTGTTGTCGTCGTAGAAGACCTTGAGGCGGCTGAGCTTGAGGTGGCCGGCCAGCGAGCAGGCCTCGTGGGAGATCCCCTCCATCATCTCGCCGTCGCTCATGATCACCCACGTCCGATAGTCGAGAACGGGGTATCCCTCGCGGTTGAAGCGCTGGGCGCTCATGCACTGGGCGATCGCCATGCCGACGGAGTTGGCGATCCCCTGGCCGAGCGGGCCGGTGGTCACCTCGACGCCGCGGGTCAGCTCGTGCTCGGGGTGTCCGGGGGTCTTGGAGCCGAACTGGCGGAAGTTCTTCAGCTCCTCGATCGGCAGGCCATAGCCGGCGAGATGGAGCAGCGAGTAGAGCAGGGCCGAGGCGTGGCCGCAGGAGAGCACGAAGCGGTCGCGGTTCGGCCAGTCGGGGTTCTCGGGGTTGTGGCGCAGGAAGCGCGTCCAGAGAAGGTAGGCGAGCGGCGCCTGCCCGAGCGGCGCGCCGGGGTGCCCCGATTGCGCGGCCTCGACCTGGTCGACGGAGAGGAACCGGATGGTGTTGATGGCGAGTTGGTCGACGGTCTGCGAATCTTGATCGGGCATGACAGGCACTCCCTCCGCGGATAGGCCCCTCGGGGCGAGGGTAGTCTATCGCGGAGGCCGGGGAGGGAGCCTTGTTCGGCAGCTAAAAGGACGTAAAGGACTGCAAGGACGCAAGGGACAGGAACACGGACGAGACCGCGGCTCTTTGTTTCTATGTCCTTGTCGTCCTTGCAGTCCTTTATGTCCTTTCCTGGCCTTATCGACGAGCGATCCGCGGGTAGGAGCCTGGAGGGGGCGGAGCCCGTTTTGGAGATCCGCCCCCCTTTTTTGACTCTAAACCCAGTTACCCCTACAATCTCACCTCCCTGTCGGGCCTTACGGAGAGGTGCTGGAGTGGCCGAACAGGGCTGCCTGCTAAGCAGTTGTCCGGGGTAAACCCGGACCGAGGGTTCGAATCCCTCCCTCTCCGCCATCCTTTTTCCCCTGGAAGCATTCCGGCCCGGAGGTTGCAGCACTCTGAGGCCGCCCGCGCGGCGCCCCCTGGAGCCCTCCTGGATGAGCGTGGGCAGATGTGGAGGACGGACATGTTGAAGGCCATCAATCCCGCCACCGGCGAGACCATCCGCGAAGTTCCCGAGCACGACGAGCAGGAGGTCGACGAGCGGCTGAAGGCCGCCGAGGCGGCGTTCAAGTCCTGGCGGCGCTTCGATTTCGAGGAGCGGGCCCGGCATCTGACCAGCGTCGCCGACCTGCTGCGCGAGAACATGGCGGACTTCGCCCGGCTGATGACGGAGGAGATGGGCAAGACCCTCGCCTCCGCCGAGTCCGAGGTCGACAAGTGCGCCTGGGTCTGCGATTTCTACGCCGAGAACGCGGAGCGCTTCCTCGCCAACGAGACGGTGGCGACCGACGCCGCCAAGAGCTTCATCCGCTACGAGCCGCTCGGGCCGGTGCTCGCCATCATGCCGTGGAACTTCCCGTTCTGGCAGTTCTTCCGCTTCGCGGCGCCGGCGCTGATGGCGGGCAACGTGGCGCTGCTGAAGCACGCGGGGAACGTTCCCGGCTCGGCGCTCGCCATCGAGGCGGTGTTCCGCGAGGCGGGCCTGCCGGACGGCGTGGTGACCACCCTCCTGGTCTCCTCGGCGCGGGTCAAGTACCTGATCGGCAACCCCGTGGTGCGGGCGGTGACCCTCACCGGCAGCGACCGCGCCGGCATGGAGGTGGCCGCGGAGGCGGGGCGGTGCCTGAAGAAGGCGGTCCTCGAGCTGGGCGGGTCCGACCCGTTCATCGTGCTGTCCGACGTCGATCCGGCCGAGGCGGGCCGGCAGGCGGCGAAGGCGCGCACGATCAACAACGGCCAGAGCTGCATCGCCGCCAAGCGCTTCATCGTCATCGACGACATCGCCGACCGCTTCGAGGAGGAATTCGTCCGCGCCGTGGAAGCGCTCAAGGTGGGCGATCCCATGGAGCGGGGCACGGACGTCGGCCCGATGGCGCGCGAGGACCTGCTCGACTCGCTCGACGATCAGGTGAAGCGCACGGTCGAGGCCGGCGCCCAGCTCCGGACCGGCGGCAAGCGGCTGGAAGGCAAGGGGTGGTTCTACGCGCCGACGGTGCTGACCGGCGTCCAGCCCGGCATGGCCGCCTTCGACGAGGAGACCTTCGGACCGGTGGCGGCGGTGATCCGGGCGCGCGACGCCGCGGAGGCGATCGAGCTGGCGAACCGCTCGCGGTTCGGCCTCGGCGCCAGCATCTGGACCGCCGACGCCGCCCGCGGCGAGGACCTGGCGGCCGAGATCGAGTCCGGCTGCGTGTTCGTGAACGGCACCGTCAAGTCCGACCCCCGCCTCCCCTTCGGCGGCGTCAAGAGCTCCGGCTACGGCCGCGAGCTCTCCGAGGTGGGGATCCGCGAGTTCGTGAACATCAAGACCGTATGGATCAAGTAAGCCGGATCGTCATCACCGGACAGGGGGCGTGCTCGACGGCCCGCTCGGCGGTGCTGCCCATCAGCAGATGGCGCAGGCCGGAGAGCCCGCGGGTGCCCATGGCGATCAGGTCGGCGCCGCGCTTCTCGGCCTCCTCGGCGATGACGTGCGCCGGGTCCCCCTCGCGGGCGACCGTCTCCACCGTCAGCCCCTCGCGCTGCAGCGCCTGGGCGGACTCGTAGAGCCGCCGCTCGGCCTCCAGGCCGGTATCCTCGAGATAGCGGAGCGAGGTCGGGATCACCCCGTAGGCGGTGTACTCGACCGGCAGGTTGAAGGCGTGCAGCAGGATGAGCCGGGCGTCCTGCTCCAGCGGCGCCAGCAGCCGGTGGGCGGTGGCGATGGCGAGCTCGGCGGCCGGCGAGAAGTCGGTGGGCACCAGGATGGTGCGGATCACGCGGTGCTTGCCGAAGTCGCCGGGATGGACCGCCAGCACCGGACAGTGGGCGTCGTGGACCACCCGCTGAGCGGTGCTCCCCAGCAGCAGGTGGCGCAGGCCTGTCAGTCCGCGCGTGCCGAGGACGATCGCCAGCGGCGAGACCGCATCGGCGCGGTCGAGGATCACCTGCGACGGCGTGCCCGCCTGCAGGAAGGTCGCGACCTCGCCACCCCTGCCGCCCAGCGCCGCGGCGGCTTCCCCCAGCCGCGCCTCGGCCGCCCCGGTCACCTCTTCCTGGAAGTTCTCCGCGGAGGGGACGTAGCCCGGGATGGAAGGAGGGATGGTGACGGCGTGGACCAGCTCGACGCTTCCACCCTGCTGGCGCGCCAGCTCGAAAGCCCAGTCGAGCGCGGCGGCGGCGGTATCCGAGAAGTCGGTCGCCGCCAGGATCACGGGTTTGCTGCGGACCACCGGTTCCATGGGTTCCATGTCGTCCCCTCCCGCCGCCATTCTAGACCGCTTAGGCCGGTGCCCTGGCACCCCGCCGGGCCGAGAAGATGAAGATGTGCTGCGTGGGGAGGGTCTCGAGCCGGTTCACCAGCTCGAAGCCCGCCGCGTTCCACTCCGCGAGCACCTGTTTGACCGACATCCGGTGCTTGATGTTGATGTGAGAGGCGGTGTTCCCCTCGAGGCGGTACTCGACCAGGGTGACGGTGCCGCCGGGCGCCAGGCTGTCGCGGATGTGGGCGAGCATCGGCTCGGGCTTCTGGAACTCGTGGTAGACGTCGACGAGGAGGATGCGGTCGATGCCGTGCGCGGGGAGCTTGGGGTCGGTCTCGGTGCCGAGGACGGTGACGATGTTCTGGACCCCCTCCTTGGCGGTGTACTGCTCGAGGAGGTCGATCATCTGCGGCTGGATGTCCTCGGCGTAGACCTTGCCCGTGGGCCCCACCGCCTTGGCGATCCGGCGGCTGAAAAAGCCGGTGCCGGCGCCGATCTCGGCGACGTTCATCCCTTCCCTGAGCTCCATCGCCTGGATCACCAGCTCCGGCTTCTCCAGCTCGGCGCGCCCGTCGCGCTCCAGCCAGTCGGCATGCTCGTAGCTCATGACGTTGGCCGGCTCGCGCTTGGCGACGAGCCCGGCGGCGGGCGCGGGGCCCAGGCGGGTGCCCGTCCCCGGCTCGGCGCAGCCGGCGAGGAGCCCCAGCGTGACGGCGGCGGCCCCGATCCAAAGGCTCCAGCGGCGCGGGAAATGATGGCGGGGTTGGCTCATACGGGTCTCCTCGACGAAGAAAGTCTTCGTCCGCGAGAACGGAACTGACGGTTCTTCTCATTCCATCCGTACAATCGTGTCATGAACGGTCCATGCCGGGTCGCCCTGATCCTCACCCTGGGATTCCTGCCGCTGGCGGCGGGACCGTCCGGCCAGCCGGCCCCGGCGCGCGCGGCGGCACGGGCGCGGACGGCGGCGGATGCCCGGCCCAACATCCTGGTCATCATGACGGACGACCAGACGCTCGAGCAGATGCGCGTCCTGCCGAAGACCCGGGCGCTGCTGGCGGCGCGGGGCACCTCGTTCGCGAACAGCTTCGTCGACATCTCGCTCTGCTGCCCCTCGCGCTCGACCTTCCTCACCGGCCAGTACGCCCACAACCACGGTGTGCTCGCCAACGGCGGACCGCACGGCGGCTACCCGCACCTGGACCACAAGAACACGCTGCCGGTCTGGCTCCAGGAGGCCGGCTACTACACCGCCCACATCGGCAAATACCTCAACAACTACGGGGTGAGCTCCCCCGAGCCCCCTCCGGGCTGGTCGCGCTGGTTCGGGCTGATCGATCCCACCACCTACCGGCTGTTCAACTACACGGTGAGCGACGACGGCACGACGGTGAATTACAAGGACTCCGCCAAGGACTACCAGACCGATGTGATCGCGGCCAAGGCCGACGAGGTCCTGCGCTCGCGGGCGGGCTCCGGCCAGCCGTTCTTCCTCACCGTGGCGCCGACCTCGCCGCACCTCGAAAGGCTCAGCCGCAACGCCGACCAGATCCCGCCGCGGCCGGCCCCCCGCTACGCGGGAAAGTTCGGCGGCGAGCCGCTGCCGGTCAAATCCTCGTTCGACGAGGCCGACGTCGCGGACAAGCCGGCCAACATCAGCGGCCGGCCGCGGCTCAGCGCGGCGAAGAAGGCCCGCGTGGCGGAGACCTATCGCGCCTGCCTCGCCTCGCTGCTCGCCGTCGACGATCTCGTCGAAAAGCTGGTCAGAACCCTCGACGACACCGGCCAGCTCGGCCGTACGGTCATCATCTTCACCTCGGACAACGGCTTCTTCTTCGGCGAGCACCGCGTCACCGAGGGCAAGTACCTCCCCTACGAGGAGTCGATCCGGGTGCCGCTGATCATCTTCGACGGGCGGGGACTGGGTAACGGCTTCCCGGCGGGGGCCACGGTCACGCAGCCGGTCTCCAACATCGATCTAGCGCCGACCATCGTGGCTCTCACGGGAGCCCGCGCCCGCCGGGTGATGGACGGCCAGTCGCTGCTCCCCCTGGCCCTCAACCCCGCGCAGGGGAAGAGCCGGACGCTGCTGATCGAGGGCTTCGGCGAGGGGGCCGGCAAGCCGCCGTTCACCGCGCTGCGCGATCCGCGCTGGTTCTACGCCGAGTACAAGAACGGCGACCGCGAGCTCTACGATCTACAGACCGATCCCAACGAGCTGCGCAGCCTCCACGCCGACCCCGCGTTCGCGGCGGTCCGCAAGGACCTCGCCAGCCGTCTGGCGAAGCTGCGGGCCTGCTCGGGCGGTTCTTGCCGATAAGGCGTGCCGGTAGGGCTGTTCTAAATCGAACCCCACCACCGGCGGCTCTTCTGGACCAGCCGGTGAAGATGCCGCCAGAAGGCGTGGCGACGGCGTCTCCGGCGCAGCAAGCGTAGGATTCTCATATCGGCGCTCTGGTAGACGGACGGACGCGGCGAATCTCTGATCCCGTAAGATTCCGCCGGGAGGAGAACGAATGCGTGAAGGATATCCGCTGGTCGAGCTGCACCGCCACCTGGACGGCAACGTCCGGATCGAAACCGTGCTGGACCTCGCCCGGCAGCATGGGCTGGAGCTGCCGGCCTGGACGGTGGAGGGGCTGCGCCCCCACGTCCAGATCACCGAGCGCGAGCCGAGCCTGGTCCACTTCATCGCCAAGTTCGCCCTGCTGCGCCGGGTGATGGTGGACTACGACGCCGTGCGCCGGATCGTGCGCGAGAACCTGGAGGACGCGGCCCGCGAGGGGATCGACTACATCGAGCTGCGGTTCAGCCCCTACTTCATGGGCGAGGAGCACGGGCTCGACACCTTCGGGGTGGTCGACGCCGTCTGCGACGCGCTGGAGGCGGGACGGGGGACGATCCCGGTGCGGGCGCAGCTGATCGGCATCATCTCCCGCCACTACGGGCCGGAGATCGGCCGTATCGAGCTGGCGGCTGCGATCCGCGGCCGGGACCGCGGGGTGGTGGCGCTCGACCTCGCGGGCGACGAGGCGAACTTCCCCGGCGAGCTGTTCGTCCGCCATTTCCAGGAAGCCCGCGAGGCGGGGCTGCGCACGATCGCCCACGCCGGCGAGGCAGCGGGTGCCGCGAGCGTCCGCCAGGCGGTGCTCGGCCTCGGGGCCGAACGGATCGGCCACGGCATCCGCGCCATCGAGGACCCGGCGGTGCTCGACCTGCTCGCCGAGCGCGGCGTGACGCTGGAGGTCTGCCCGACGAGCAACCTGCACACCAGCACCGTGCGGGACTACCGCTCCCACCCGCTGCCCGCCCTGCTGCGGCGGGGGCTCCGCTGCACCCTCAACACGGACGACCCGAGCATCAGCGGTCTCGACCTCGCTCACGAGTACCGGATAGCCGCCACGGAGCTGAACCTCCCGGCGGCGGAGATCCGCCGGATGCAGGAGACCGCGGTCGAGGCCGCCTTCCTCACCCCCGAGGAGAGAGAAGAGCTGCTGGCTTGATATGGTTTGAGCAAGGAGGGAGATGAGCATGGCGAAAACGGTGGTCGATCTTTCGAAGTTTTCCCTGGACGAGCTGCAGGCCCTGGCGCGGGACATCGAGACGGAGGTCGTGAGCCGCCGCGAGGCGGATCGGGAACGGGTGCTGAATCAGATGCGGGAGCTGGCGGGGAGCCTCGGCATGACCCTCGAGGAGGTTCTGCGGGGGGAGAAGGGCAAGGTCCTGCCGGTGCCGGTGAAGTACCGCAATCCCGGCAACCCGGTCCAGACCTGGTCGGGGCGCGGCAAGCGGCCGGCCTGGGTCAACGAGGCGCTGGCCTCGGGCATGACGCTCGAGGACCTCGCGGCGACCTGAGGAGGATCGAACGATGCGAAAGCTGCTCTACCTGCCCATGGTCCTGATCCTGGCCGCGGCTGCCTGCGCCGCCAACCACTCCGCCGATCCGGCCGGCCAGGCGGCGGTCTGCGGCGGTCTGCGGGGGGTGGCCTGCCCGGAAGGGCGGTTCTGCGATCTGCCCGCCGGCCAGTGCCGGTCGGCCGACCTCGAGGGGACCTGCGTGGAAAAGCCGGGCGCCTGCACCAAGGAGTACCGGCCGGTCTGCGGCTGCGACGGCAAGACCTACGGCAACGACTGCATGCGGCGGGCCGCCGCGGTTCAGCGGGACCGCGAGGGGGCGTGCCCGCAGGGGTGACCCTGCCCCGGCTGACTACCCCGTATAGGAATCGTCCTGCTCGATCTTCGACAGGACCCAGTCGAACTCGCCGCTGGTGATCTTGGCGCCGCAGTGCTCGCACTGGCCGGCCATGTTGACGTCGAGCGGCGCGCCGCAGTTGGGGCAGCTCTTGTCGGCGCGCGGCGTGCCCTTCACCCCGGCGCCGCGGATCAGCGTCCAGTATTCGGAGTAGAGGCGGTCGCGATGGAGATTGCCCGAGACGACCTCCCCGGTCGCCTCGCGGACGGTGGTATCCCGCCCCGAGCCCCAGAGCCGGACGGTCAGCGAGTCGTAGTGCCGGTCGCGCACGATCTTGACCGTCTTCCAGTCGACGATCCGCATCCCCTCCAGGACGTTGCGCAGCCCCTGCTTCTCATAGGCCGCGATCCAGTACTGGAGGTAGTTGAAGAGGCCGTCCGAGACGAAGGGGCGGACGCCCGTGAGGTCGCGCCGGGACCACCCGCCGTTGAGCTCGCCGTAGATGAGCTGGAGCCTGGCGTTGAGACCCTCCTGGGTCACGCCGGGGTCCTCGCGCGCCAGCTCCGCCCAGCGGGCGTTCAACTGGGGGTGGAAGATCGTCGGGAAGTCGGTGCCAGCCTCCTGGACGTTGGAGGTGAGAGCCGGGGGGCGCTCCTCCAGCCGCGCCAGATCGATCGCCTCGACGCTCCAGTCGAACCGGCCGCCCGAGACCACCTCGCCGCAGTACTGGCAGCGGTCCCCGCCCTCGGGGCCGAACGGCGCGCCGCAGTTGGGGCACTGGAAGGAGAGCGCCCGCTCCGGCGGCTTGCTCTGCACATTGGCGTCGCGCTCCAGACGCCAGACCTCCTTGACGTAGTGGGTGCGCTCCGCGCCCGTCGTCCCCTCTGCCGGTCCCACCGTCATGTTGGCCTCGAACTCCAGGGTCACCACCGCGCGCGGCGGCGGTCCTCCCGGCGCGGCCGGCGCGGCACTGCCGGCCGGCGGGATCGACAGCCCGACGACCCGCATCGCCCCGATCACCACCCCCGAGACCGGGGCGCCCACCGGCGGGCGCTGGGCGAGCTGCGCGCGGACCGCCGGGGAGAGGTAGGGGGAGAGCGCCTCGAGGTCCCGCTCGCTGGAGCGCGCCTGGTGGGCGCGGGCGAACAGGGCATAGGCGAAGTCCTCGAAGAGCACCACCGAGAACTCGGGGTCGAGCGTGCGCAGGTCGTCCAGGTCGCGCGAGGCCCGCGGCGCCGGGGCGGCCCGGGGCGGCGCCGAGTCCCAGCGCTGGGAACCGGCCGCGCCCGTGCGCTTCTGGTACTTGATGAAGGCGTAGACGATCACGATCGTCAACGGGATGCCGATCAACGGATGATGGATGATCAGCCAGAACAGCAGCCGGATCAGCAGGTAGATGAGGCCGCCGCCATCGCCGCCCCCGCCGCCGCTGCTGCCGCCTCCGGAGTAGCTCTCGCCGCCGCCCGCCCGGGCGAACGCCGCGGCCGGCGCCAGCAGGAGTGCGAGGAATCCCAGGAAGGGGAGGAGATAGCGGAGCGGCCGGAGGGAAGACTTCACGGTCAGCACACCTCGTTCGGCAGCTCGTCGACGTCGTTCTCGCCCCGCGCCAGGGCGGAGCCCAGAAGGGGGGCGAGAGCGCGGATCCGCGCCGCCACCGCGACGCCGTCTTCCTTGTTCCGGACCGCCTGCTCGATCTCCCCCAGCGCGCGCCCCCACGCCTCCGTGGCGGCCAGGGCCTCGACCCCGACGTCGGCCACGAAGGCCGCCTCGCGCTCGAGAACGGAGACATAGAAAAGGATGCCCGTCCGCCCGGTCGTGCCGTGGACGCGCCGCTCGACGAAAGTGGACCGGGCCGCGGCCTCGACCCGCTGCCGGCGCTCGCGCCAGGGCGTGAACACCCGCCGCAGGCGCGCGCTCCGCGAGCCCACGAGCCCCGCGAGGGCGCCGATCAGGACGGGATCGATCAGGACCCAGACCGGCGCGAAGATCCATGGCGAGAAGAGGAGCACGGCGAGCGCCGCGAGCCCCATCAGGATGCCGAAACCCAGGTCGGCGTGCAGATACGAGCCCGTCCGCGGCCGGACCGCGATCACCAGCTCGGCGCTGCTCGCCGCCTCGACCGCGCTCACCGCCTCGGAGAGCGCCGCCTTGGATTCGTCGTTGAGAAAGGGTCTGGCCATGAACGTTCCCGGTCGCGGAGGGAGTTTATCTCACGCCTGAGGGTGAAGGACGGCAGAGCCGCGACATGTCAGGACATGCCCTTTGTTGCGCCTCTTGACAACACGGCCGGGATTTGGCTATCTTCTGTCTCGGCAGGCATGCGCGGGGGAAACTTCTGGTCGCTCTGGTAGCGGCAGCCCCTTTGGGGGTGGGATCCTGAAGCCCGGGGCCTGCTTATTCTTCTCTCTCTAGAATTTCGCGTACCCAGCTCAATCTTTTGTCGGCGAGAGATCTCTCGCTAAGCTCCGGCCAGAACTTGAGCCCGTGATCCTGGCAGGTCTCACCCTTCCGATATAAGACCGTCTCGAGCATCCTGGCGTACCGATCCTCGGTATGGCCGTACTGCGTCGGCTCGACCGCTTTGAAGAATCCGCTGGCCACGGCATCGGCGACCTGGAGCCCCATCCTCCGGCCGGCCGTGTGAGAGTAGATCTGATCATGGCGGATCGGCGCCCCTTCGAATTGAGGAGTGCGGATCGAATCGATCAAGTCTTCATAGCTCATCCCGGACCGGTTCGAAAAGATGACGTCGGCGGTACCGTCCCCTCCACGCGGCCGGGCATCCCGGCAAAGCAAGCTCACGCGTTCCAACAAGTCGTGTACGGCACGAAAGTAGAGGGCGCTGCCCTGCCGCAGGTCCTCCGGGTTCGGAACAGACGGTTTATGGACCAGCAAAGTTACGACTCGCAGCGAAGCGCGAGAGATCTCGGCGATGAGGGGGAGCCGATGCTCGTGACGGAGATCCCGGAAATGGAGCGGCTTGTGATCAGGCCGGCCCAACATCTGGCGGACACGGTCCACCAGACCCACGACTTCCATGTCTTCCGCCTTCAGCGTAACGACCGCCGAGAGCACGAACCATTCCGAGCAGCCGCCTCCAAAGGCGAACCCCTCGTCTCCCGACTCGTCGATGTAGACCACGAAGCTGCAGGGCATGGGGAGGTGAGTATACTTCCGTCCACCCATGATTTTTTCCCACCCCGTCCCCCGGCGACCCGCCTCCTGGGAGCCCGCCGATCCAGGTTCCTGGGCCTGGGACGAGATTCCCGCCCTGCCCTCCTTTCAGCTCGCCGACGGCAGCGGCCCGGCGGTCCAGCAGACGCGGGCACGCCTCTGCTGGGACGAGCTGGCGCTCCACGTCCGCTTCGACTGTGAGGACCGTGACGCCTGGGGGACTTTCCGGCAGCGGAACGACCCGGTCTATCAGGAGGAGGCGGTCGAGATCTTCCTCGCTCCAGGGGAGGAGGACCCCGTCCGCTACTTCGAGCTCGAGGTGAGCCCTCTCGGCACGCTCTTCGACGCCACGATCCACAACCCCACTTCCCTGCGGGCCGACATGACGGGCGATCCGTCCTGGGACTGCCCCGGCCTGCGCTGGGCGGCGGGGTCCGGCACGATGCGGCAGGACTGGTGGGCCTGGCTCTCCATCCCCTGGGAAACGATCTCACCCACGGAACCGCCACCGCGGATCTGGCGGGCCAACCTCTACCGGATCGAGCGCCCCCGCGACGGCGAGCCCGAATTCAGCGCCTGGTCGCCGACCCTGACCCGTCCCGCCGATTTTCACAAACCGGCCCGCTTCGGACTGCTGGAGCTCGCCGGCGGATCGAGCAGCCGGTAGACCGAGTCGTTGCCCTCCTGGTAGACGCGCTCCACCTGCCGGCCCTCCCCCGACGCGAACCGCCCCTCCCAGTCCCGCAACGCCGCCGCCCGCCCGGACGACTGGGCGTGGACCACCAGATGCGAGATCCGCAGCTCCCGCAGCAGGTCGAGCCCGGCCGGGTCCGGGAGGAAGCGGATGCGCTCGGTCAGCCGCTGGTGCGATTCCGGGATGTAGCCGCTGTACCCGTTGGCCAGCGGCTTCCAGTGCAGGGTGGAGTAATAGATGTAGAGGTTTTCCCGCACGTCGTCGTGAATGGGCAGCTCGATCAGGGCGCGCACCGCCGGTTCCCGGGCGATCCAGCGATAGACGGCGGGGAACGCCTCCTCGCGCGGCAGGGGCTTCCCCCAGCGGAGAGGCCGTGGCGCCAGCTCCAGGATGAGCCCGGCCGCGAGCACCGCGACGAGCGCCGCGCGGGTCCGCGGTCCGCGCATCCGCTGCCGCAGAACGTCCACCCCGCGCCCCGCGAAGCAGACCAGCGTGAGCGAGACGAAAGCGTAGAAGCGCGTGGGGACGCGCATGCCGCTCATCCCGGGGACGACCCGCATCAGCGGCGCGTAGATCCAGGGAAAGGTGAGGAGGAAACAGAGGAGGCCGGAGAGGACGAGCCCTCGCTCCCAGAGGTCCGGCGGAGCCTCCCGGCGCCGGCGCCAGCGGGCGGCGGCGCCCACGAGGAAGAGGGCCGTGGGCAGGAAGCCGGCGAACAGCTCCCCCTCGGGCCGGGAGAAGGCCCGGGCACGGGAGCCGAGCGCCGCGTGCAGCAGGTGCCGCCCCTCGATCCCGAAATAGAGGTTCGACCGCGACGGGCTCAGGTAGCTCGCGGGCGTGGCCCCGAACTCCCGGATCTCCTCGTCCGTGCGGACCAGTCCCAGCGACTTCGAGATCCTCAGGTAGGGCACGAAGAGAGCCAGGATGGCCGCCCCGGCGATCAGACCCACGGGAACGAGACGCCGGAGCGGCCCGGGGGAGAGGAGCGCCCGGCCTTCGCTCGCGGCGCGGTTGGCGAACAGCGCCAGCAGCGGGAAGTGGATCATGTAGGCGAGGTAGCACCCGCCCGTCAGGTTCAGCAGATAAAAGGTGAGGAACAGAGCGGCGTTCCGGGTCGTGCGCTCGGCGAGCAGGCGGTCCCAGAACCAGAGCGCCAGGGGAGCCCACTGCACGATCAGCACCTGGATGTGGGTCATCTGCGCCAGACGGAACGGCGTGAAGGCGTACATCCAGCCCGCCAGCAGCGCGGCCGCCCAGGAGAGGCCGGTCCGCCGGCAGATCCAGCAGACAGCGAGCGCGCTCGCCACGAACGAGGTGACGAAGAGGAAGTTGTAGCCGGCGATCGCGTTGGGCACGATCCAGAGGAAGAGGACGAGCTGCGCCGCCGGTCCCAGCAGATGGTCCGAGAGGGCGAGCGCCCCCTGAGTGGGATAGAAGAGGTTGGCGTTCCAGAGATCGGGAAGGCCGAGCCGGATCTGGTGAGCGCTCCACTTCAGGACATAGAGATTGAAGATCGGATCCCCCTGGCTGAAGGGGAGGAAATCGCCGCCGATGCGCCAGATCGGGCGCAGGTAGATCAGCGTCAGGAGCGTATAGGCCGCTGCGGCCGCGGACCACGCGAGCCATCGCGCCGCCCCGGAGCGGCCGGGCGAAACCGTCCTCTGAGGGTCCATTTCCGCGAGAGAGTATCTTCCGGCGGACCTTTTCGCTACCCTGCGCATTCGCATGAGCTCTCCGGTTTCTCATCGGCTCACAGCCCCTCGGCTCACGCCGGCCGCCGCGTCCCGCATCGTCTGGGCTCTCTTCGCCGCCGGGCTGGCGATCGCTCTCCTGATGCTCGCCCGCGGCCAGGTGGCGGGCGACCAGCTCAACCTCCTCGCCCGCGGCTGGCTGCTGGCCGCGAAGGGGCAGTGGATTTCCTACGGCAACCCGTTGTCCACAGGGGGCAAGGCACCGGGGGGGATCACCAGCCTGCTGGTCGGCCTGCCGCTCTTCCTCTGGCGGGACCACCGGGCGGCGAGCGCCCTCGTGCTGCTCTTCCACGTCCTCGCCTACCTGATCCTGGACGGCACGCTCAAGCGCATCCTCTCCCCCCGCGAGCGGGTGCTGCTCGCCCTGCTCTACTGGCTGAACCCCTGGCAGCTCTACTTCGCCTCGTTCCTCTGGAACCCGAATTATCTCTTTCTGTACGGGGCGATCCACCTCTGGAGCGCTCTCGCGCAGCGCGAGCGGGCCCGCTTCTGGCCCTCCTTCCTGCACGCCGCCGGCATGGGGCTGGCGTTCCAGATCCACCCTTCGTGCCTGCTGCTGGCGGTCGCCTCGCTGCTGCTCTGGTGGCGCCGGTATTTCCGGGTGCACTGGACGGGGGGGATCCTCGGCGGGCTGGTCGCGGCGATCCCCCTGGTCCCCTGGGCGATCGAGGTCATGGCCCATCCCGCCCTGGTCACCGAGGCCAGCAAGGGGTTTCTCGGGCGCGGCCTGATCCTCGTCTTCCCGCTGGCGCGGGGCCTCCTGTACTGGCTGCGCTACGCCTCGCTCTCGGTCGCGGGGAGGATCGGGGACTTCGACTTCTCGGACCTTCTCGGCTCCGACCCCTGGCTGGGTCCCGGGCTCACACGCCTCGGCCAGGCGCTCGGCGTCACCCTCGTCATCCCCTTGCTCGCGAACCTCTATCTCTGGCGCCGGCGGGGGCGCCGGAAACCGTGGCTCCAGTGGCTCTGGCGGCGGAAGCTCGCTCCCGGCACGACCGGCCGCTCCTGGCTCGCGGGGTACGCGCGGGTCTGCTTCGCCGCGGCGGTGATCGTCTACGCGCTCTCGCCGACGACAGTCATGATGTGGCAGGGTTTGATCCTGCTCCACGCGGCCATCCTGCCGGTGATCCTCTGGGCGGGCGCGCTCGGCCGGTCCCGCCTGGCGCGGCGGATCCCGGCCGCGACCCGGATCTATGCCGCCGCGGCGATCGTCTTCCTCGCCGCCATGGCCCTCGGCAGCTCGCAGTACCGCTGCGGCGGCCACACCGGCAAGGACGGCTTCGGCTTCGACCTCCGCTACGACAGCCCGATGTTCCGCGACCTGCACATCCAGCAGACCTGCCCGTGGCCCGTGAACGTTCCGGGAGGGTGGTGGCCGGACGTGCTGCCGCGGCCTGGGGAGTGAAAGGCCTGAAAACGAAAACGGGGCCGCCCGCCGGCAGCCCCGTTCAACCCGACGATCCGGACCGCTCTACTTCTTCCGCGCCTTGTGGATCTCCCGCTCCTCGAAGACGTACTTGTAAAGCACGCCGGCGAGGATGCCGCCGAGGGCCGGTCCGATCAGGTAGACCCAGAGGTTGTCGAAGTTGCCGGTCGCCACCGCGGGGCCGATGCTGCGGGCCGGGTTGAGGCTGGCGCCGGTCAGCGGGCCGCCCATCAGGATGCAGAAGACCAGCGTCATGCCGATCGCGAGCCCGCCGGGGATCGTCGCCTTGCCGCTGATGCCGGCGTTCATCACCGCGTTGACCAGGAAGAAGGTGAGGATCGCCTCGAGGACCATGCCGACGAGCGGCGTGATGGTGATCGACGTGCCGTTGACCTCGAGGCCGCGGGCGAGCTGGGTCGCCCCCAGGCCGGTCCCCGCGCCGCCGAGCACCCAGCGCAGCGCCAGCGCGCCGACGATGCCGCCGACGATCTGGAAGACGATGTAGGAGCCGGCGCGCGCGGCGTCGATCTTGCCGGCCGCCCAGACCCCCAGGGTCACCGCCGGGTTGATGTGCGTGCCCGAGATGTGCCCGTAGGAGTAGGCGAAACCCAGGACGACCAGGCCGTGGGCCAGGGCGACCCCGACCAGTCCGCCGATCCCCAGGGCGCCGGCGCCGGCGCCGATGAAGATCAGCGCGAAGGTGCCGATGAACTCGGCGAGCAGAGACGTCGAGAGCTTGTGGTACATGCAAGACCCCCCTTTTAAATAGCAGATGGATGAAACGCGAGCAGAGTCTACCAGCCTGGAGGGCCGGCGATCACCGTGCCGGGGTCAACGCCGGCGCTCCTGCATGCGCTTGACCATCCTGGTGACGAGCGCGCGCGGGGAGACGCGGATCGACTGCACGCCCACCTTGTTGAGCAGGCCGGGGATGACGATCCGCTTGCCGGCGCGGAACCCCTCGTAGCCGGCGCGGGCGACGGCGGCGGCGTCCGCCACCTGCATCACCCCCGAGAAGAGCTTCGAGGCCTCCATGCCGGCCCGCCGCTGAAAGCCGGTGGCGGTCGGGCCCGGGCAGAGCACGGAGACGGCGACGCCGGTGCCGCTCAGCTCCTCGGCGAGCGCCTCGGAGAAGGAGATCACATAGGCCTTACTGGCGTAGTAGACGGCCATCAGCGGCCCGGGCTGGAAGCCGGCCGTGGAGGCCACGTTCAGCACCCCGCCCCGGCGGCGGGCGAGCATGCCGGGGAGGAGCTTCTTGGTGAGATGGGTGAGGGTGACGACGTTGAGCTGCAGCTCTTCCAGCTCCCGGCCCAGATCGAGCTCGACGAACGGCCCGTAGGTCGCGAACCCCGCGTTGTTGACCAGCACGTCGACCGCGATCCCCGCCGCCTCCAGCTCGCGGAAGACCTCCTCCGGCGACTCCGGCCTGGCGAGATCCTTCGCCAGCACGCGGACGGCGCCGCCATACTTCCGCAGCTCGCCGGCCAGCTCCTCCAGTTTGCCGGCGCTCCGCGCCACCAGCACCAGGTCGTATCCGCCGGCCGCGAACAGCCGCGCCAGCTCCAGCCCGATGCCGCCAGACGCCCCCGTGATCAGAGCCGTCTGGCGTCCTCCCGTTCCGTTCGCCATGCGCGGATTCTACGCCCCCTTCTTCTCCTTCGGCGGCTCCAGCACGAAGGGGAGCAGCTCGATCCGCTTCACGCAGGAGAGATCGAGCCCGTCGCCGGAGCCCTTCTCGATGAAGTCCGCCTCGATCTTGTCCCGGCACGGCTCACTGCCGCCGTGGCTGCCCCAGGGAATGACGACGCGGACGGCACGGGTCATGGCGCGGGTCACCCGCGGTCCGAAGTCGGGGGGCGTCACCGGATCGCGCTCGCCGTTGACCACCAGCACCGGCACGTCCGAGCGGATGGGCTCGCGGTGGCTCGGCTCGATCCGGGCGCGCGGCCAGACGCCGCAGGCCGCCGTCTGCTGCGCCACCCGGTAGTCGCCGAGGAAGGTGTTGGCCGTGCGCGCCGGCACCTGGGCGGGATCGATGAAAGGGATGTCCTCGGCGCAGGTGACGGAGAAGAACAGGCCCATGGTGATCCCGTCGATGGCACCGAGGCGCGAGTTGACGCTCGCCTGGGCGAGCAGCTTGAAATCGCCGGCCGCCGCCTGGTGGATCATCAGCGGCAGAAGGGCGCTGGATTCGGGAGAGTAGAGCGCCCAGCGAACGCCGTCCGCCACGACGTTCCAGGCGACCGTCACCCGGGCGGGCTTGCCCGTCCGCGGATGCTCGACCTCGACCGCCGCCGGCTCGCGCCGCAGCCGGTCCATCACCGCCTGGAACTCCTGCCGGAACCGCGGGAACCTGCCGTGGCAGGCCGCGTCCTTCTCGCACCACTCGGTGAGCAGGTCGAGCGAGCGCTGGCCGGCGGCGGCGTGGGTGATGGGGAGCGTCTCGTCCATCGGCACCGCGCCGTCGAGGACCACCGAGCGGACCGACTCCGGATGGCGGCGCAGGTAGACCTGTGCCGCCCGCGTGCCGTAGGACCCGCCCGAGAGATTGATCTTGCCGTAGCCCAGCCAGGCGCGCACCTCGTCGAGGTCGTCCATGCCGAGATCGGTGGTGTAGAGCGTCAGGTCGTATTTCTTCGCCAGCCGGTCGCGGCATTCCTGGACGGCGGCGACGGGAAACATCTCCCCGAGATAGCTCTGGAGGTCGTCCTCGTGGCCGCCGAGCTCGCAGGCCAGCTTGTCGGGCTCTCCCGTGCCGCGCTGGTCCACGAAGACGAGGTCGCGGTCCCTGCGCAGGCGATCCTCCCCGGCGGAGCCCGGCGCGGTGGTGGTGGCGGCCTGGCCCGGACCGCCGGCCAGCAGGAAGATCGGGTCGTGTTTCGGAGAGGAGGAGAGCGCGGGGAGGACGATGACCTTCAGACCGATCCTGCGCCCCGACTTCGCCGCCCGGTTCTCCCAGACCTCATGGATGCCGCAAAAGGCGTCGGCCGGCTTGCCCTCGCCCGGGAGCTTGCAGGGCTTGAGCCTGGCGCTATAGGGGCGGGCCGCCGGCTTCGGAGCCGGCCTGGCGGCGGCGATGGCTGGAAGCAGGACGGCTGTAGCGAGGGCAAGGGTGAGAACGGATGGCTTCAGGACTTTCAGAAAGGTCATGGATTTCTCCTGTTGTCTTTTCGATTACGCAGGATACAGGAAGGGTGTTTCAGATCCGGGTACAATCCCCCGCCATGGCACTGTTCCGGCGCAAGTTCCGCCTCACCGCCTGCGCGACCACCGGCGGCTGAGCGGCCAAGATAGGTCCGGGGGACCTTTCAACGATGATCTCTCCGCTCGTCCGGCTCTTCGGACGGGATGAGAGGATCCTCGTCGGCGCGGAGACCGGCGACGACGCTGGCGTCTACCTCCTCGGCGACCGCGCCCTGGTCGCCACCGCCGATTTCATCACCCCGGTCTGCGACGATCCGCACCGCTTCGGCCGCGTCGCCGCCGCCAATGCCCTCTCGGACGTCTACGCCATGGGCGGCCGCCCGCTCTTCGCCCTCAACCTCTGCTGCTTCCCCGAGGTGGACGAGGAGGGGGACAAGGCGCTCGCGGGGGTCCTGCGCGGCGCCGCCGAGGCCCTGTTCGACGCCGGCGCCGTGCTGCTCGGCGGCCACTCGGTGCGCGACCCCGAGCTGAAGTTCGGCCTGTCGGTCGTCGGCGAGGCCGATCCCAAGCGCCTGCTCACCAACGCCGGAGCCCAGGCGGGAGACCGCCTGCTGCTCACCAAGCCGCTCGGCACCGGCATCCTGATCAACGCCTTCAAGGCCGACAAGATCGACGAGGACGGCCTCGAGCCCGCCCTGCTCGAGATGGAGCGACTGAACGACGTGGCGAGCCGGCTGGCCCTCGAGCACGGCGCCCATGCCGCCACCGACGTCACCGGCTTCGGCCTGACCGGCCACGCGCTGGGCATGGCGAAGGCCTCGCGGGTCGCCGTCCGCTTCATCTTCGAGCGGCTGCCGGTCCACGCGGAGGTCTACCGGCTGATCAAGGCGGGGGTGACCACCGGCTGCACCGTGGCCAACGAGGAGAACGTGAGCGCGGTCCTCAGCGACTACGCCAAGCTCGACCGCGTCCGGCGCGAGGTGCTCTTCGATCCCCAGACCTCGGGGGGGCTCCTGCTCGCCGTGCCCCCCGGGAACGCCCCCGGGCTCCTCGCCGCGCTCCTCGCCGGCGGCCATCAGGCGGCCGACGTCGGCGAGGTGCTGGAAGGTCCGGCGCGGATCGAAGTGACCTAGACCCCCAACTGCTGCTTCAGCTCCTCCAGCTCCGCCGCCAGCCGCTCGACGACCTCCTCCAGATGCTGCACCCGGGAGGCGAGGCCCGGCCGGGGGGGCACGGACGGATCGGCGGCGGCCTCGAAGATCTCCTCGGGCTCCGGCTCCGGAGACGCCTCGCCCACCAGATGAGTCCAGCGCGCCTCCTTCTGGCCGGGGCGGCGGGGGAGCTCCATCACCAGCGGCTCGTCGTCCGCGGCCAGGCGGCGCAGCGCCTCCTCGGTCTCCTCCAGCGAGGCGAAGGGGTGGAGACGCTCGCTGCGGGTGCGCAGCTCGCCCGCCGTCTGCGGACCGCGCAGCAGCAGGAGCGTGATCAGCGCCTTGCCCGCGCGGTCCAGCCCCCAGCGGCGCACCACGCTCTGCTGCCAGCGCTCCGTGCGCGCCCCCTCCGAGCGCCAGGCGAGCACCTCCTGCCGCATCCAGTCGAGGGCGTTGACCACCTGGTTCTCGGTGAGCTGCATCACCGGCTCGCGATTGGTCTTCTGGTTGCAGGCGGCGATCAGGGCGTTGATGGTCATCGGCACGGTCTCGGGGTTCGTCTGCTCCTTCTCCAGCAGCGAGCCGAGCACCCGGACCTCCACGGCATCGAGCTTTCTTGGAATGCGCGTCGACATCCCCGGATCTTATCGGATGGCGTCCTCTTGATTTCTGTCCACAGAGATGCCATAGTCTTCGGAAATACCGAGTGGCACACAGAAAAGGTTGGTAGCGGTTTTACGAAGATTGCCCCGCTATATATACATTGCCCCGCAGCAACCGAACTCAGGTGCATACCTTGCCAGATACGACGCGGATCGCCCGGACTCCAAAGTAGCGAGAGGACTCAGAAACCCGGACAGCGAACCGAGCGCGACACGCTCCCGAAGCGCACTCCTTGCAGCCATGCAACGCCAGATCCCATCGGGGTCGTCCGTAGAGGAGAGAGCCGGCCGGAGCTTCTCGATTGAAGCAAATGATTTGGCCCCCTTGTGGGGTGGAGGATGCCGTCTAAACCGCGGCAAGAACAACAACCCTGTTTCATGTTGCAAGGAGCAAACGTATGTCTGAGCAAGGTACCGTGAAGTGGTTCAACGACGCCAAGGGCTATGGATTCATTGTGCGGGAGCGCGGCGCGGACGTCTTCGTCCACCACGCCTCGATCATCGCCGAGGGGTTCCGTACCCTGGCCGAAGGCGATCGCGTCAGCTTCGACGTGGTCGAGGGCCCGAAGGGTCTGCAGGCCAAGAACGTCGTCAAGATCTCCTGAGCCGCTTCCCGTCTCGATAGCCACGCCCTGCCGGTCCCGCCGGTGGGGCGTTGTCGATTGGAATCCCCAAACCCTGCCACGGGTTACAATCCCCGTCCTATGATCGAGATCGGCTCCCTCCGCATCGACCCGCCGCTCTGGCTCGCGCCCATGGCCGGGGTGACCGACCGCGACTTCCGCCTGATCGTGCGGCGGATCGGCGGCATCGGCGTGGTGACGATGGAGTTCATCTCCTCGAAGGCGATCGTCAGCGGCAACAAGCGGACGCGCGAGATGATGCACTTCAGCGCCGAGGAGCGGCCGCTCTCGATCCAGATCTACGGCTCCGACGTGGCCACCATGCGCGAGGCCGCCCTGGTCGTCGAGGAGCTCGGGGCCGACATCTGCGACATCAACATGGGGTGCCCGGCCAACAAGGTGCTCAAGGGGTGCGCCGGCGCCGCCCTGATGGGGGACCTGAAGCTCGCCGAGTCGATCGTCCGCGCCGTGCGCGACGCCATCACGATCCCGCTGACCGTCAAGTTCCGGCTCGGCCTCGACGACGGCCGCCGCAACTACCTCGAGCTGGGGAAGATCTGCGAGGCCAACGGCGTCGCCGCCGTCGCGATGCACGCCCGCACCGCCCGCCAGATGTTCTCCGGCGAGGCCGACTGGAGCCATCTCGCCCGGCTCAAGGAGACCCTCGCGATCCCGGTGATCGGCAACGGCGACATCAAGGAGCCCGAGGACGCCCTGCGCATGCTGGCCGAGACCGGCTGCGACGGCGTCATGGTTGGCCGCGGCGCCACCCGCAATCCCTGGATCTTCCGGCAGATCGCGGCCCGCCTGGAAGGGAGCACGATGGGCGAGGCGACCCTCGCCGACCGCCGCGACCTGATCCTCGAGCACTTCCGCATGGTGGCCGAGCGGGAAGACTCCCTGTTCGCCCTCCACAAGCTGCGGAAGTTCACCGGCTGGTACACCCACGGCCTGCCCAACGGCCGCAAGCTGCGCCAAGCGATCAACCAGATCCCCGACGTCCCGACCTTCCTCGCCACGGTCGAGGCGTTCCTCGGCGAGATCCTCGTCGAGGAAGCCGCGGCCTGACATGGCGATAGAGCACGCGATCGGCATGGACGTCCCTCCGGCGGAGGCCCTCGCGGCTCTCCGGCGGACGGCCGAGGATCTGGGGGCCGAGCTCCAGGAGGACGGCCCGGTCGTGAAGCTTCACCTTCCGGTTCTCGCCGGGCTCCGCCGGGGCCTCGTCAGCGGCGACGTCGAGATTCTGCCGGCCGAGGGGGGCTCCCGGCTGATCTTCCGGCCGGAGACGGCGGTCTACCACGTTCAGACCCAGGCCGTGATGATCCTCCTCTTCGCCACCGCGGGGGGCCTGCTCACCGTCTTCTGGCCCTTCTTTCCCGGGCTGCTGCAGGTGGCCCCGTTCGGCGCCCTGATCGCCCTCGGCGGCTGGTTCCTGGTGATCTCGCGCCTGCGCACCAGCGGCCCGGACGAATTCCTGAACGCCGTCGCGGCGCGGGAAGACGGCTCCGAAGCTCCTTGAGACGTGACGCGACGAGCTTGCGGCGCCTCTGGCAGGGCCTGAGCCGTGGCGTGGCGAGCTTGCGGCGTCGCGGGCAAGCTCGAGACAGGCCTCACCAAGGATTCCGCGCCTCGCGCCAGGAGTTCCGCGCGGGATTCAGGCTTGGGACGAGAAGGAGGGAGCTTCCGCCGGCGCGTTCAAGCCTGCGGCTCTCCGCGTCGAACCCGTAACGTCCCGAGCCAGGCCTGCAGGGAGATCCGGCAAGCTTGGGGCTCTCCGCGCCACGCCTGGCCGCCGTCAGCCAGGGCCGTGGTGTCTCGTGGCAGACCTGGCGCCCGGCGCCCGGGCTTGGCCGCGCCCGCGCAAGCTTGCGGTAAGACGCCGCGAGAAGACGGCATGACGCCGCGAGCTCGGCCACGGGAATGCTCTCTTCCCCGTCCTGGTTTATACTCCTGCAGGCAGTACGGTTCTTTGGCAACTTGGGGGTGTACCGGTTTCGACGGGGAACAAAGCGGAGCAGTGGGCTGCGTGTCGAGCTTCCGCTCGTAACACTGGAAAAATAACTGCGAACGATAACTTCGCCCTCGCGGCCTAAAAAGGGCTCGTGACGTTCCGATGGTGGGCCTTGATTCGCGGCGCCCACCGGAACGACGCTAAAGCGGATCAATGGGTGCGGCTGCCTTGTGACGCATCCTGATATAAAGCAAGGCTGGCTGCCGTGCCAGGTTGGCCTTCTTCCAGAGTACGGTGGCGAGACTTAGAATAGAGGGATACACACGTAGAGGCTCCTGATACGCGTTTCTCGGACGTGGGTTCGACTCCCACCACCTCCACCAAAGCCTTCCTCTCGAATTTTCAATTCCAAAAACCTGATCAGTCGCGGTCGAACGCCGCCGCGATGCTCCGCTCGTACGGGGCTTCCAGCACCCCGACCTCGGTGATGATCGCCGTGATCAATTCCGCCGGCGTGACGTCGAACGCGTAGTTGAGCGCCGAGATGTTGTCCGGCGCGACGCGGGTGCCGAAGACCTCGGTGACTTCGATCTCCTTGCGCTCTTCGATCGGAATGCCCGCGCCGTTCGGCGTCGCGCGATCGATCGTCGAGAGCGGCGCGGCGACGTAGAAGGGAACCTTGTGGCGGTGGGCGAGGACGGCCACCGTATAGGTTCCGATCTTGTTGGCGGTGTCGCCGTTGGCGGCGATGCGGTCGGCGCCGACCACGATGCGGTCGACGAGACCTTGCGACATCAGGGCGCCGGCGCTGTTGTCGGTCACCAGCCGGAAGGGGATGCCGAGCTTCTTGAGCTCCCAGGCGGTGAGGCGCGCGCCCTGCAGCAGCGGACGGGTCTCGTCCACCCAGACCTGACCCACCTTCCCTGCCTCCCACGCGGACTGGATCACCCCGAGCGCCGTGCCGTACCCCGCCGTGGCGAGCGCGCCGGCATTGCAGTGGGTGAGCACCCGCGAACCGGCCGCGAAGAGGGTGGCGCCGTGCTCGCCGATCCGGCGGTTGGCCCGGATGTCCTCGGCGTGCAGCTCCTGGGCCCAGGCGAGGAGCGCCGCCGTCACCGCCTCCGGTCCGCGATCGGCGTTCGCCGCGAAGACCTTCCGCCCCCGCTCCAGCGCCCAGCGCAGGTTGACCGCCGTCGGCCGCGTACCCCCGAGCAGCTCGGAGACCTCCTCGAAGCGCTCCTCGAGCCGCCCCGGATCGCGCACCGTCCGTAGACCCAGCACCAAGCCGTAAGCGGCCGCGACCCCGATCGCCGGCGCGCCGCGCACGGCCAGGCGGCGGATCGCGTCCGCCACCTGCTCGGGGGTCTCGCAGTCGATCCAGATTTCTTCGACGGGAAGCAGGGTCTGCTCCAGGAGCCGGAGCCCGGGGCCTTCCCAGCGCATCGGCGAGAACGTCTCGGGGGTGGAGGCGGCAGGGTCGCTCATGGCGCGCATCTTATCCTTCCTTTCGCCCCGCCCGCTTGCTCCGATGGGGCTCCTGATAGAATGCTCCGAGTCACCGGCAGATCTTTCAAGCGCCGGCTTTATTCTTCCCCAGCAATATTTCGCGAATCGAGGGTTTTGCCTTTGAAAGCCGATCCGAGGAACTTTGGCTTCTCTACCCGCGCCGTCCACGCCGGCCAGAAACCCGATCCCCGCACGGGTTCGGTGACGGTGCCGATCTATCAGACCTCCACCTACGTACAGGAGCATCTGGGCGAAGCGGTCCATTATGAATACGCCCGGGTGCAGAACCCCACCCGCGAGGCGCTCGAGGAGCAGGTGATGATCCTCGAGGGCGGGGTCTCCGGCCACGCCTTCGCGTCCGGCATGGCGGCCATCGCCTGCCTGATGACCGTGGTCAAGGCGGGCGACCACGTGGTGGTCTCGCGCAACGTCTATGGCGGCACCTTCCGCTATTTCACCCGCATCCTGGATCGCTACGGCCTCACCTTCTCGTGGGTCGACACCACGGACCTCGCCGCGGTCGAAGCGGCGATCCGGCCGGAGACCAGGATGGTCTACATCGAGACGCCGACGAACCCGGTGATGGACATCACCGACATCGCCGCCGTCGCCGAGCTCGCCCACGCCCACGGCGCGCGCGTGGCGGTGGACAACACCTTCCTGACGCCGTATCTCCAGCGGCCGCTGGAGCTCGGGGCTGACTTCGTCGTGCACTCGGCGACCAAGTTCCTGAACGGCCACAGCGATTCGATCTGCGGCGTGCTGATCGCGTCGACCCGGGAGGACGCCGACTGGTTTGCGCTGGTCCAGAAGTCGTCGGGCGCGATCCTGTCGCCGTTCGACTGCTTCCTGGTGATGCGCGGCATCAAGACGCTCGTCATCCGCATGGACCGGCACGAGCGGAACGCGCGGCGGATCGTCGAGTACCTCGTCGAGCACCCGAAGGTGAGGCGGGTGCTCTACCCCGGGCTGCCGGACCACCCCGGCCACGAGATCCAGAAGCGCCAGGCCTCCGGGTTCGGCTCGATGATCACCATCGAGATGGGGAGCTTCGAGGCCGCCAAGAAGATGCTCGACGCCATGCAGGTGATGAGCTTCGCGGAGAGCCTGGGGGGTGTCGAGAGCCTGATCTCCCACCCCGCCTCGATGACCCACGCCTCGATTCCCGCCGAGCGGCGGGCCGAGCTGGGCCTGACCGACGGCATGGTGCGGATCTCGGTGGGAATCGAGAACATCGAGGACCTGCTGGCCGATCTGGAGCAGGCGCTGGCGAAGGTGTAGGGCCGGGAGGAGGGGAGGAGCTCAGTCGTCGTCGGAATCGACGCCGGCGTAGGCGAGCCCCTCTTCCTCCTCATCGTCGTCGTCGTCCCCGAAGTCGGCGTCCTTGTCGACGCTCCCCGCGATCCAATCGAGGAAGCCGCGCTCGCCCTCCGCGACCTTGAAGGAGAGGATCTCGGGGAGTTCATAGCTATGGAGCTCGCGGATGGTGGCCGCGACCCCCTCGAACTCCCCCTCGAGAGTCTTGACCAGGAGCATCAGCTCCCCGTCCTTGCAGATCTTCCCCTTCCAGCGATAGATCGAGCGGACGCCGGGGAGGATGTTGACGCACGCGGCCTGACGCCGCGCGACGATCTCGCGCGCGATGAGGTACGCCTGCTCTTCGGTTCCAACGGTGGTGACGACGACAATCGCGCGCATGAAACGAAGGTACTGCACTCGTTCCGAGCGAGTCAATCACGCCAGACCCGCCGCTCGGAGTCCCAGGTGTAGACCCGCATCCTGCCGGCGTTGGCAACGCGCACGACGGCGAGCCGCCGCAGGCCGTCGCTCAGGTAGAGCGAGCCGGGCGTCGAGGTCCCCAGCGGGCTGAACGAGGCGAGGTCGGACTGGTTGAAGCGGATCGGATCGCTCGTCGGCACGCGGTGCCCGGGCGAGCCGGGGTCCGGCACCGGCGGCCCTGGCGGGAAACCGAAGCCGAAGCCGCGCCCGAGATTGGAGAGCCGCCGCGGCGGATCGACCTGCGGGTCCACGCCGGCGTCGATGTCGCGGTTGAGCACGCCGTCGCCGTCGCCGTCACGATACAGGGTGTAGGTGATCGCGCCGTCGCGGGCGGTGCGGAACTTCACCGCCACGTTGGCGCTGTGCCGCACGGCCCAGGCGCGGGCCAGTCGCAGGACGCCCACCAGCTCGCCCGTGGCCAGCCGCAGCCGCAGGTCGCCGGAGGACCGCAGCAGCGGCGGCGCCCCGAGAGTCACGAGGAAGGCGAGCACCGCCAGGGCGACGGTGAGCTCCGCCAGTTGAAAGCCTTTCGCACGGGAGGTCATGGCACGGCCCGGAAAGAAGCCCCGGGCGGGGCGGAGCTCCAGGCCCCACCCCGCCCGGCGCTCTTCAGCGGGACGACTCCGGCTTGTCCGGCTTGGCGGCGGATTTGGAGTCGGACTTGCCGTCGGGCTTGCCGCCGGACTTGGGAGAGGAGGAGGACGAGGCGGAGCGGCTGCCCTTGACCTTCTCCCGCAGCGTCGTCTCGCCGGCGGTCGCGACGTAGGGCTTGATGAGCTCGAAGGTCTTTTCGCCGATCCCCTGCACCAGCATCAGGTCTTCGGTCTTCTTGAACCCGCCGTTCTGCTTGCGGTAGTCGACGATGCGGCCGGCGACGCTCGGGCCGACCCGCGGCAGCAGGGCGAGCTGCGCGGCGTCGGCGTTGTTGATGTTGACCACCTTCTTCGCGTCCGCTCCTTGGGCGGGCAGGGTGTTGGCGAGGAAGGCGAGGGCCAGCAGGCCGGCAACGACGTGATGGGCGCGGCAGGTGCGATGGGCATGCTTCATGGGATGCTCCTTTGGTTTGCGTGATGCGTTGGTTTTGCGACAGTTCGTCGAGGTCCCTTTCCGTTTGCTTTTTCAGCTCCGCGTCTCTCTGGGCGCCACCTCCTCTCGGGTTGACGCCGGCCCTGGAGATCAAGCTCCCTGCCAAGCCGGCGATCACGCCTCAACTCGCTGGATTGAAAGGATTTGCGGGAAAAGGCGGAGCTCCGGCCCGAGGGGCCGGTGTCAAAGGATCTGGCGGGGAATCAGGGCTGGAGAGGCGCGAATCGAGGCGGGCCGGGCATTTGCCGGCATGTCAAAGGATCTGGCGCCGCGCGTGATCTTTTGCGGCGCGCCGGCCTTTCGGGTACAGTAGCCGCGCCATGGCGGAAGAACGGGTGGACAAGCGGACGGACGAGCGGTCGGTCTGGCGGGAATATGCCGAGGCGTTGATCATCGCCGCGGTGTTTCTGCTGTTCACGAACACCTTCGTCGTGCAGACCTTCTACATCCCCAGCGGCTCGATGGAGGACACCCTCCTCATCGGCGACCACCTGTTCGTCAACCGGTTCATCTACGGCCCGACGCCGACCGGCGCGGAGAAGTCGCTGCTGCCGTTCCGCCCGGTGCACCGTGGCGACATCGTGGTCTTCCGTTCGCCCGAGAGCCCGGATCTCGATCTCGTCAAGCGTTGCGTGGCGGTGGGCGGCGACACGGTCCAGGTGATCGATCAGCAGCTCCACATCAACGGCAAGGCGGTCAAGGACGCGAGCTACGCCCTGCACAAGAACCCCGAGCCGGTGGGCTACTTCGCCGATCCGCGCATGCGGCTGCGGGACAACTTCGGCCCCTTCCAGGTGCCGGCCGGCCACTACTTCTGCATGGGCGACAACCGCGACAACTCCTACGATTCGCGGTTCTGGGGGCCGCTGCCCGCTCACCTCGTCAAGGGGCGGGCGCTCTTCATCTACTGGTCCTACGGCGGGAAGACCTCGACCGGCCAGTGGGAGGGGGTGGGCTCGAAGGTCAAGGACCTGGGGGAGACCGCGCTCGGATTCTTCTCGAAAACCCGCTGGGAGAGATCGTTCCGCCTGATCCGCTAGCCGTCGCGGTATGCGGGTAGGCAGGCACGCAGGTATGTACGCAGAGAAATCCCTGCTCCGGGAGTACCTGGAGGCCCTGCTCATCGCGGTGATCTTCGCGACCTTCGCCCGCACCTGGGTGCTGCAGGCGTTCAAGATCCCGTCCGGGTCGATGGAGAAGAACCTGCTGATCGGCGATCACATCCTGGTCAACAAATTCGTCTATGGGCCGACGATCTCCCCGCTGGAGGAGAAGCTGCTGCCGATCCGCAAGGTGCGGCGGGGGGACATCGTGGTCTTCAAGTACCCCGAGGACCCCAACCGCGACTTCATCAAGCGGTGCATGGGCCTGCCCGGGGACACGATGAAGATGATCGACAAGGACCTCTACATCAACGGCAAGCACGTCGACGACTCCTCGTTCACCTATTACGCCGACTCCGAGAGCTACCCGCGCGACCTCTTCTTCCACGCCAAGCGGGTGCGCGACAACTTCGGCCCCAAGAGCGTCGCGCCCGGCACCTACTTCTGCATGGGCGACAACCGCGACAACTCCAACGACTCGCGCTACTGGGGGACGGTGCCCGAGCGCTACGTCAAGGGGCGGGCGTTCATGGTCTACTGGTCCTTCGCCAGCGACGACGAAACGAGCGAGGGGGCGGAGTGGCCGGGCTACGGCGGCAAGCTGCGGCAGATCGGCAGCGTGGCCCTGAATTTCTTCTCGCTGACGCGATGGGATAGAACCTTTCGCATCGTGCGATAAACTACCCTCCAACGAATCCTTACGGAGGGAGCCAATGCCACGACGGAGTTCCGAACGGGGCGAGGGGAATCTCGGGTGTATCCTCTGGTTGCTCGCGCTGGGCCTCGCGACCCTGATCGCCTGGAAAGCGGTGCCGGTCAAGATCCAGAGCACCCAGCTCTACGATTACATGGACGAGCTGGCCAAGTTCTCGGCCGCCCGCACGCCGCCTGACGAGCTCGCGAAGCAGATCGTCACCCGCGCCCGGCAGCTCGACATTCCACTCGAGAAGAAGGACGTCAAAATCGTGCGGGACGGGGACCGCATCTTCATGGAGCTCGACTACACCGTTCCGGTGCAGTTCCCCGGCTATACGTATCAGTGGCACTTCCACCAGAAGCTCGACCGGCCGATCTTCATCGTCTGATGCGCGGCTGGCTGGCGATCCTCGGGGGTGGCTTCGCCCCCGGGGCGCTCGCCGGGATCCAGCTCGCCGGGCTGATCTTCTATCTCAATCCGCACCTGCCGTTCGCCTTCGGCCCGGTGCTGCGCGGGAGCCTGATCTACGGCTCCCTGATCGGCGCGATCAGCCTGGCGCTGCACCTGCCGTTCACCTGGGGGCGGCCGCGGCGGGCCCGGCGCGCGCTCGCCTGGACCTTCACGGCCGCGCTCGCGGTCTCCGCCCTGCTCGACTGGTCCCACGCTTCCTATTTCGCCTACTTCCTCCCCCCCGGCATCAATGACCGCCTGATCAAGACGGCCCTCTGGCTCACCCTCGGCACGCTGATCGCCTTCTACACCGCGCTGCTGCACTCGCTCAGCCGGCGGCGCTATGGCCGGCGCAGCCGCTGGGGGCTGACGCTGGTCGCGGCGCTCTCGATCTACGCCATGGTCGAGCGCCGGGAGGCGTTTCACCCGCGCCCCGCGCCCACCCCCCGCCCCGCGGTGGTGGAGGCCGGCCAGCGCCCGAAGCTGTGGGTGATCGGCATCGACTCGGCGACGCTCGACGCCATCCTCCCCCTGGCCGGCCAGGGGCGCCTGCCGTTTCTCGCCACGGTGCTCCAGAACGGCGCCTACGGCCGGCTGAGCTCGATCGTGCCGACGCGGCGCGACGCGCTCTGGACCACGCTCGCCACCGGCAAATACCCGTTCAAGCACGGCATCACCGGCCGGCGCTCCTACCCGGCGCCTTTCCTCGCTCCCGGCGCCGAGCTGCGCCTCCTCCCCACCGGGATTTCCTTTCAGCGCTGGGGCGTGCTGGGCGCCAGGCCGCTGCCGGCGGGCACGCCGCGGCGCGAGGCGCTGGCGCTCTGGGAGATCCTGCCGCGGCTCGGCGTTCCCGCCGGCGTGGTCGGCTGGCCGGCGGCCGGCCCGGAGAACGGCGAAGCCGCTTTCGCGCTCGGAGAAGATGTCTTTTCGGGGGATCCCGACCCGGACCTCCGGCGGCAAGCGGCGGCCTTGAGGCTCGCCGCCGAAAACCCGCGCGTCGAGGCGGTCTTCCTGCTGCTGCCGGGGCTGCGCGAGGTGTCGCGGCGCTGGTTCGGCGGCTTCAACGCCGTGCAGTTCGAGGGCCGGCAGGAAGCGGAGGCGGCCCGCGCCGCGGCCGATCGAGTCGCCGATTACTACCGGCGGCTCGACGGCTTTCTCGCGGCGGCCTGGGAAGGCGGTGACGGCCCGCGGTTGCTGGCGGTGGTCTCCCCTTACGGGGTCAATCCTCCAGGATGGCTGAGGCGGCAGATGGCGCCGGGAGCGGCGCTCGGCGGCGAGTTCCAGGGGGGACCGGACGGCGTCCTGCTCCTCTACGGCGAGGGAATCCGCCCCGGGGCCCTGCTCACCGGCGCCCGGCTGGTCGACGTGGCGCCCACGCTGCTCTACGGCCTGGGATTCCCTATCTCGCGCGAGCTCGACGGCCAGGTGCTGACGTCGGCGTTCGACAAGAGCTTTCTGGCGCGGAATCCAGTGGCGGTTTTTCCTTCTTATGAGGGGCTGGCGCGGGCGCCAAGGAACTAAAAGCAAGGACAAACACGGACGTAGAGGACGAACACGAGCTTAGGCGTGTTCGTCCGTGTCTTTCCTTGCAGGTCCGTGTTACGTCCGTGCAGCTCTCAAGCCTTGGCCACCAGCTTGGGCCCCGCGTTCGCCGGCCGGGCCTCGCGGCTCATCGAGCAGCGCCCTTCGAAGGTGGCACCGTCCTCGATGATCAGCGAGGGGGTATCGATCTCGGCAAATACTTTGCCGCTGGGGGCAATTTGTACCTTGCGAAGGGCACGGATGATCCCTTTTACCGTGCCGGAGATGAAAACCTGTCCCGCCCGGACCTCGCCGTCCACCTCCCCGGCTTCCCCGACGATCAGGTCCCCTTCTGACTCCACCGTGCCGGTGAGCTTGCCGTCGACGCGGAAGGAGGCGTCGAAGCGCAGCTCCCCCTGGAGATGACTGCCGCCGTCTAGAAAGCCATTGAGATCGCTCTGCTTACCGTCCGACTTGAAGATCATCGGTTCTCTCCCCGCTCGATCAGTACGTCGAAAAGCCGCATCAGCTCCTCCTCCGAGTGGAAGTGGATGCGGAGCTGCCCACGCTGGCCACCCTTGCCCTGTCGCATGATCTCGACCCGGGTCTGCAGGCGGCGGGTGAGCCGCTCCTCGGCGGCGGCGGTATGGACCTCGACCGGACGGTCCGGCTTCTTGGGTTTGGGTCGCTCCTCCCGGGGCGCGGCGGCCAGCCGCTCGAGGTCGCGGGCGGAGAGCCCGTCGCGCACCGCGCTGTCGGCGAGCCGGATCTGCTCCTCCTGATCCTGCAGGCCGAGCAGCGGGCGCGCCTGGCCGGCGGTCAGCCTGCCCTCGCGCAGCAGATCGAGCACATCGTCCGGCAGGCGCAGCAGGCGCAGCGAGTTAGTGACCGTGGTGCGCGCCTTGCCGACGCGGGCGGCCACCTCCTCCTGCGAGAGGCCGAACTTCTCCTGCAGGGCCGCGTAGGCCTCCGCCTCCTCGATCGGGTTGAGGTCGCTGCGCTGCAGATTCTCCACCAGGGCGAGCTCCAGCAGCTCGCGGTCGTCGGCGACTTGGCGGACGACCACCGGAACGGCTTCGAGCCCCGCCTTCCGGGCCGCCCGCCAGCGGCGCTCGCCGGCGATGATGGCGTAGCCGTCCCCCTCGGCCGTCACCACCAGCGGCTGAATCACCCCCTGGGTGCGGATCGACGCCGCGAGATCCTCGATCGCCGCATCGTCGAAGCGGGTGCGCGGCTGGAACCGGTTGGGGTGCAGGCGATCGATGGGGAGCGTGCGCACCGGCTCGTCCGGCTTCGGCTCGGCCTTCTCGATCAGCGCGTCGAGGCCGCGCCCGAGCCCGCGTTTCTTATTATTAACCGTCTTGTTTTCCGTAGCACTGCCGGCCATCATGCCGCCCTCCGCAGGAACTCGCGCGCGAGCGCCAGATAGGCCACGGCGCCGCGCGACTTGATGTCGTACTGGAAGATCGGCAGGCCATGGCTCGGGGCCTCGGCGAGCCGGATGTTGCGGGGGACGACCGTCTCGAAGACCTTGCCGGCGAAGTGAGAGCGGATCTCCTCCGCGACATCCTTCGACAGGTTGGTGCGGTCGTCGTACATCGTCAGCAGGATGCCGGCGATCTGGAGCGCCGGATTGAGCCCCCCCTGGACACGCTCGACGGTGGCGAGCAGCTCGCTGATCCCTTCCAGGGCGAAGTATTCGCACTGGAGCGGCACCAGGATGCCGTCGGCCGCGGTGAGCGCGTTCACCGTCAGGTGGCCGAGCGACGGCGGGCAGTCGAGGAGGATGGTGTCGTAGCGGTCTGCGACCTCGGCGAGAACGCCCTTGAGGCGCCGCTCCCAGCCGCTCTCGCCGACGAGCTCCACCTCGATGCCGACGAGGTCGCGCTGCGCCGGGACGAGGTCGAGATTGGGGAACCCGGAGGGGCGGATCGCCGCCGAGATCGGCACCTCGCCCGACAGCGCGTGGTAGAGGTGCGGCGCGGCCGCCTTGATGCCGAGGCCGCGCGTGGCGTTCCCCTGCGGATCGCTGTCGACGAGAAGGACGCGCCGTTCGAGGGCGCCGAGGCCGGCGCCGAGGTTGATGGCGGTGGTGGTCTTGCCGACCCCACCTTTCTGGTTCGCGATGGCGAGAATCATGGTTCGGTCTGGTTCAAGGGCTCGGAAGAGGCGCGGCGCAGCGCCAGGATGCGCCGCTTCTCGCTCCCCGCGAGCGGCAGGCTGCCGCAGGAGACGAGCTCCGCCGGCAGCTCGGGATCGTGCTCACCCGCCCAGAGAAGGACGCGCCCGTCCGCGTCCAAGCGGTTCGCGAGGGCTCTCCAGGTCTCGGGATCGAGGCGCAGGGCCCGCGAGGTGATCACGTCGATGGTCTCCGGCAGGCCGGAGGGCAACGGAACCTGGACTCTAGCATCGAGGCACCGGCAGGGCAAAGCGGCCTTGCGGGCGGCGGTGGAGAGAAAGGCCCATTTGCGCTCGCGAGCCTCGACCAGGGTCATCTCCAGCCTGGGGCGGGCCGCGGCAAGGACGATACCAGGGAAACCGGCGCCGGAGCCGAGGTCGAGCCCGCGCTGGGCTCCCGCCGGCAACAGGGGGAGCGCGGCGAGCGACTCGCCATAGTGGCGAGCCAGGATCTCCTCCCGGGTGCCCGGCCCGATCAGGTTCGTCCGCCGGTTCCAGAGCGCGAGCTCGCGGTAGTGGGCCAGCAGAGCGGTGATCGCCTGGTCGTCGAGTGGCTCCGGGGAGAGCTGGCGGATCTCTTTGGCGAAATTGGCGCGCGAGATGTCGGGAAGGACGAAGGCCATGGCGGGAGATCTTAGAACGCGAGGATGTTTCACGTGAAACACGGGACGGAGATGCCCAGCGGGCATGTTTCACGTGAAACGTCGCCCTAAAAGAAAAAGCCGGCTGAAAGCCGGCTCTCTCCACGATCGTTACAGTGCGACGGGCTATGCCGGCCGGACCATGATCCGCTTGAAGTAGCCGTCCCCTTCGCTCTCGGTGACCACGTTGGGGTCATCCGCCAGAGTGGTATGGATGATCCGCCGGTCACCCGGATTCATGGGCTCCAGCACCCGCGGCTTGCCACGCTTGCGAACCTCCTCGGCCACGCGCTGGGCCAGGCTGCGCAGGCGCTCCTCCCGGATCTCGTGGAAGTTGTCGCAATCCACCCGCACGGCGGTGGTCTCGCCGCCGCTCAGCGAGCGGATCATCCGCGGCAGCAGGTGCTCGATCGCCATCAGGATCTCTCCGTCGTCCGCGAAGCACCAGTCCACATCCTCTCCGACGAGATCCACCTCCAGCCGCTCCTCCCCCTGGAAGACCCGCGGCTTGAGATCCAGACCCGCGAGGCGGACCAGCAGGCTCGCCGCTTTCGCCGCGGCTTCACCCATCGGTCCGGCCGCCTCCGGATAGCGCTCGGAGATCCCCCGCGGCCGCTCCGGCAGGGTCACCAGATCACCTTCCGCATTGACCTGCGCGTTGGCCTGCGGGCTCGCCGCCGTCTGGCGGAACGTCTCCGCCTCCGGCAGGCGCGGCGAACGGGGGGCAAAATCCCGCTCGCGCCGGCGGGGACGCTCGCCGCCGCCGTCGCCGCCACGCCGCTCCCTCGGGCCGCCGCGGCCACCGCGATCGCCGCCACGGTCTCCACGCGGCTCGCGCGGCGGACGGGCTTCCCACGCCTCCGGCGCTCGCGGCGGCGGCGCGGCCGCGGGCGGCGGCGTTCCCGCTTCCGCATCTTCCACGTCGGCCTGGGGGAGGGCAGCCGCCTCCGGCCGTGTCCGATATGCGGACGGCACCGGCGGCGGCGAGGTGCGGGTCGCCGCCGGGACCGACACCGGCGTCTCCCGGCGCGGGTTCTCGGGATCGACCTCGATCACCACCTTGCGGCGGGTCTTCAGGAAACCGTGGCGCTTCTCGAGGCTGCGATAGGCAACGTAGCTGGGGTCGAGATTGAAATAGTTGGCGGCCTGAACCAAGGCCTGTTGCAGGGTGTCGCCGGAAAAGTAGCGTCGCTTGGCGTCATTCATAGGAATGGGTCTCTCAGGGGGAGGCGCGCTCACGCTGCTTCCCGCGCCCGCAAACTGTTGTAAACCTGAAGTTGGATGATGGTCAAGACGTTGTTGGTGAGCCAGTAGAGCACCAGCCCGCTGGGAACGCCGAGGAAGAAGAAGGTCATCGCCACCGGCATGATCTGGAACATCCGCCGCTGCATCGGATCGCCCGCCTGCGGTCCCATGCGGACCTGGATGAGCTGCGTGATGCCCATGATGATCGGCAGCGCGAGGTAGGGGTCCGCCGCCGAGAGGTCGTGGATCCAGAGCATCCAGGGCGCGTGGCGCAGGTCGACCGCCGTCGACAGCAGGCGGTAGAAGGCGAACAGGATCGGCATCTGGATGAGCAGCGGCAGGCAGCCGCCCGCCGGGTTCACCCCCGCCTCCTTGTAGATGCCCATCACCTCCTCGTTCATCTTGCGCTGTGCCTCGAGATTCGGCTTGCCCGCCTTGTCGCGCAGCTTCTGGCGGTAGCGGTCGCGGACCGCCTGCACCTTGGGATTGAGCTCCTGCATCTTCCGCATCGACATCGTGCTGCGGTGGGTCAGCGGCAGGAGCAGCAGCTTGATCAGGATGGTCAGCAGCACGATCGCCCATCCGTAGTTGGCGACGATGCGGTCGTGGATCCAGTGCAGGGCGACCAGCAGCGGCACCACCAGCGGCTTGAGGGTGCCGAGCTCGATCGTCTCGTCGAGTCCGTAGGGGAGGCTCTTCAGCCGGTCGTAATCCTTCGATCCCCAGTAGGAGAGGAGCGCCATGTGATCCCCGGCCGGCCGCAGGACGGCGGCGAACTCGCGGGGGAGCTTCTTCTGATCACCGCTGATCTCGTCCTTGCTCGGCACCGGCAGGAACCGCGGCGCGCTCCCCTTGTCGCCGGTCTCCACCATCAGGGGCACGAGGATCGCGCGGTCGACCGCCGCCTGGGGAACCACGGCCGAAAGGTAGTAGGTGTCCCCGACTCCCACCCAGGCGAGCGAGCGCCCGGGGATGTCGACAGGATCGAACGCGCTGCCCGGGTCGACGGTCTCGTAGTCACCGCCGGCCTTGTAGACCGCCCGCCGGTGCTCGTAGCGGCTCTTCATCTCCTCGGCCGACGGATTGCGCACGCCGGGACCGAGCAGCAGGCCCCAGTCGGCGCGACCCGGCACCCGGACGTCGGCCGCCAGGAGACCCCGGTCGTCGAACCGGAAGGTCTTCTCGGCGACCCCAAGCGGTCCGCTGTAACGAAACGTAACGGAACGGCCGTCTGTCCCGCGCTCGGCCCTGAACAGGGCCTGGTTCATCGGGCTCGGCTGGAGGCCGCTGGCGGTGGTGAGGGAGTAGGGGTAGTCGAGGCCCGCCCGCTGGCGCACCAGCTCCAGGACACCGCTCTTCGGGTCCGACTTCTCCGGCGCCGTCATCGAGAGGAGCTGCGCGCCCCGGTTGGTGAACACCGCGACGGTTCGGCCGGACTGGAGGGTGACCTTCTCCTCGGCCGCCGCCGCGACCGGGGCGGGAGCCGGCGCGGCCGTCACCGCGGGCTGGCCCGGAACGGCGGCGGGCGCCGTCGGCACCGAGGGAGCGCCCGGAGCAGGTGTGGGGGCCGCCTGCCGGCTCTGGGCCGCCGGCGGCTCCGGCGGCTTCGGCTTCGCCGGCGGAAAGAGGGTGTACCAGATGGCGATGACCGCCAGCGAGAGCACGAAGGCAAGGAGCAACCGGCGAGTTTCCACGGGGATTCAGAGTCCTTTTCGTTCGTATGTCTACGGGGGCTCGGGGCCGCGCTACGGCAGGTCGAGGCCGCCCGGATGAAAGGGTTGGCAGCGCATCAGCCGGCCCGCGGTGAGAAACCCGCCGCGCCAGGGGCCGTGCTTGAGGATGGCGAGGCGGGCATATTCGGAGCAGGTCGGAGTGAACCGGCAGGAGCGCGGCAGCAGCGGCGAGAGGCGCCGCTTGTAGACGCCGAGCAGCCAGATGAGCAGGCGCGTCATCGGGCCGGCTCCCGCCGCTCGCGCAGGCCCCCGAACAGCCGCAGCAGCTCCGCCCGCAGGGCCGGAAAGTCGCTCTTGCCGGCTTCCGGCTTGAGATGGACCACCAGGTCGAGAGCGGGGAGGCTGCCGCGGTCCTGCCATCGCCGGTAGACCTCTTTGATCCTGCGCTTGAGCCGGTGGCGCACCACCGCCTTGCCGACCTTCCGGCTGGCGGTGATTCCAATCCGGGGATGCCCGAGCTGATTTGGAACGAAGTAGAGGATGGCGAACGATCCGTGCCGCCTGCGACCCGTGCGGTAGCAGCCGAGGTAATCCTTCCGTCGCCGCAGTCTCTCTTCAGAGGTCAGGCGTTCGCCCGCCGCGCCCGCGATAGGCCCCGGCGGGAGACGATCGCCCGCCATCAGACGCTCAGGCGCTTGCGTCCCTTCTGGCGCCGCCGCGCGATCACCGCGCGACCGTTGCGGGTGCGCATGCGCACCAGGAAGCCGTGGGTCCGCTTGCGCCGACGGTTGTTGGGCTGAAAAGTCCGTTTCACGTGTGGCCGCCTTCTTCGAAGTCGAGGTCATGGATCGCGGGACCGCCGGCTGATCCGGAACCGCCCGCTCGGTTGGAACGAAACCCGTAAAGTATTGCACCGCAGGGGAGTACGTCAAGGACGCCCGTCCTTCAGCGGCAGACGAAACAGCGAATGGCGGAGAGGGTGGGATTCGAACCCACGGACCGGTTGCCCGGTCAACGGTTTTCGAGACCGCCCCATTCGACCGCTCTGGCACCTCTCCGGTTGTCTTACGTTTGAGATCGATGGCGGAGAGAGTGGGATTCGAACCCACGGTAGAGTTTCCCCTACACACGCTTTCCAAGCGTGCTCCTTAAGCCACTCGGACATCTCTCCCGATCCTTCCAAAGAACCCTGCCGCTCACGGCCTGCGCCGCAACGACGCGAAGAAGCCGCGCAACAGCGCGGCGCTCTCACTCTCCATCACGCCGGCCGTCACTTCCAGCCGGTGGTTCAACCGCGGGTCCTGGACCACGTTGCCCAGGGTGCCGCAGTAGCCGGCCTTCGGATCGGGCGCCCCGTAGACCAGCCGCTCGACGCGACCGTTGACCAGGGCTCCGGCGCACATGGCGCACGGCTCGAGGGTCACGTACATCGTGCATCCCGAGAGCCGCCATCCACCGGCGACCGATGCCGCCTGCCGGATCGCCAGGATCTCGGCGTGCGCCAGCGGGTCGCCGTCGGTCTCGCGGCGATTGTGGCCTCTCCCCACCACCACCCCGTCCCGGACCACCACCGCCCCGATCGGCACTTCACCGATCCCGGCGGCTCGCCTCGCCTCGGCGAGAGCTTCCATCATCCAGACCTGATCTTCGGGTCTTTCCAAGAGATGCCGCCGCCCCCGTCCAAACGGGAACGCGTATGTTACCCGAGAATTTCCGCGGCGCCAAACCGCCGGGGTCGCGGCGGCGGGCGACTTCGCAAAAAAGCCCCGGGGAATTCCGCCCGCCTCCCCCCGGTTGGATCTCCAGCGCGTGTTCTTTACTTCCGCGATCCCACGACGTAGCATGAGGGCCTTGCAGTGGCCCACGAAGGGTTCGGGTCCTGTGCATCGGCCACTACCGAACCTCGTCAGGCCCGGAAGGGAGCAGCGATAAGGTATGCGGTCGAGTGCCGCAGCTTCACCGGAACCCTTCGTCGACCACTGTCACCTCCAAATCCCATGACGTATCAGGTCCTCGCGCGCAAGTGGCGCCCGCAGAATTTCTCCAGCCTCGTCGGCCAGGAGCCGATCGTCACGGCTTTGCGCAACGCCCTGCAGGAGGGGCGGATCGCGCAGGCCTATCTCTTCTCCGGCATCCGCGGCGTCGGCAAGACGACGGCGGCGCGCGTGCTCGCCAAGGCGCTCAACTGTGAGCGCGGCCCCGCCGCCGACCCCTGCAACGAGTGCATGCCCTGCATCGAGATCACCCGCGGCTCGGACCTCGACGTCATCGAGGTCGACGCCGCCACCTACTCGAAGGTCGAGCAGGTCCGCGATCTCACCGAGAGCCTGAAGTACGGCCCGGCGCGCGACCGCTACAAGGTGGTGGTGCTCGACGAGATCCATCGCCTGTCGCGGCAGGCGTTCGACGCCCTGCTCAAGATCGTCGAGGAGCCGCCGCCGCACCTGGTCTTCATCTTCGCCACCACCGAGATCGACGCCGTGCCGGCGACGATCCTGTCGCGCTGCCAGGAGTTCCACTTCCGGCGCGTGCCGTCGCCGGCCCTGGCGGCGCACCTGCGGACGATCTGCGAGGCCGAGGCGATCCAGGCGAGCGACACGGCGCTGCGGCTGATCGCCCGCGCCGGCGAGGGGAGTGTGCGCGACTCGGTCGCCCTGCTCGACCAGCTCGCCACCTTCGGCTCCGGCGCCATCGCCGACGAGGACGCCGTGCGCCTCCTGGGCGGCCTCGACACCGCCCTCTTCCAGACGCTGATCGCGGGCATCCTCACCGGCGACTCCGCGGCGGTGAGCGCCGCCGTCCGCCGGGTTGAAGATGAAGGCTGGGACCCGCGCCACGTCTACGGCCAGTTCCTCGCCTTCTGCCGCGACGCGCTCCATCTCGCCATGGGCGGCTCGCCCGGGCAGGTGGACCTCCCCGGCGAGGAGGCCCAGGCGCTCGCCACCACCGCCCGCGCCAGCGGCTACGAGAACCTGCTGCGGCTGATGAACCTGCTGCTGACCAGCGAGCCGATCGTGCGCCGCAGCGACACCGGCGCGCTGGCGGTCGAGATCGCCTGGCTGCGCGCCGCCGAGCTGCCGAAGCTCACCCGGGTGGAGGAGATCCTCGCGGGTACGATGCCCGCCGAAGCCGCCGCCCGGCCCGCCGCCGCGCCCAGGCCCGCTCCGGCGGCGGCGCCCGCTCCTTCGCGGAGCCGCGCCCCCGAGCCGCCCCCCCGGGCCGCCGCACCCCCGCAGACGCCGCCGCAACAGCAGCAGCCGGCCCCGAAACCCGCGGAGCCAGCGCCCCGGGCCGAGCCGCAGCCGCAACAGTCTTCGCCGCCGTCGCGGCCCGTTGTTGCTCCGGCACCGCCGCCAAGCCGGCAGGGCGATCCGATCACCGCCTTCAAGGAAGAGGCCGGCAAGCGCAAGCAGAACATCGGCGGCTTCCTCGACGCCGCCGAGGACATCCGCTTCGAGGACGGCCGCGTCACGGTCTTCTGCCCGGGCGGCGACACCTATCTGCGCGCCCGGCTGGACGCCAACCGCGCCATTCTGGGGGAGGCGGCGGCCGCGGTCTGGGGTCCGGAGACCCGACTTGATATCCTGGAGAGCCGCAACGCGCCCAAGGCCCCCGCCGCGGAGACGAAGACCGGGCCGGTCCAGCAGGTGGAGCAGATCCCGACGGTGCAGGCCGTCCTCGATATCTTCAAGGGGCGGATCGAAACGGTGGAAGAGCACGGCAGCTATACGGAGGATTGAAACGATATGAGCAGCATGCAGAAACTGATGAAGCAGGCCCAGGAGATGCAGGAGCGCCTGCAGCGCGAGCTGAACGAGCTGGTCGTCGAGTCCAGCGTCGGCGGCGGCATGGTGACCGTCAAGATGAGCGGCCACAAGCAGCTCGTCGGCTGCAAGATCGACCCCGAGGCGATGGACAAGGACGATCCGTCCATGCTCGAGGACCTGATCGTCGCGGCCGTCAACGAGGCCGGCCGCAAGATCGAGGAGACGATGCAAGGCAAGATGGGGTCGATGGCGTCGAGCATGCCGGGCCTCTTCTAGCCCCGCGCCGAGACGATGTCCGATCCCCTGGCCCGCCTCATCGGGGAGCTCTCCCGGCTTCCGGGGATCGGTCCCAAGACCGCGACCCGTCTCGCTCACTATCTCCTCAAGGTGCCGGCCTCGGAAGCCGAGGCCCTGGCGCAGGCCATCGTGGAGGTCAAGGAGAAGCTCTTCCACTGTTCGGTCTGCAACAGCATCACGGCCGTCGATCCCTGCCGCTACTGCGCCGACGAGCGGCGGGACCGGGGCCGGATCTGCGTCGTCGAGGAGCCGTTCAACCTCGAGCCGATCGAGCGCACGGGCGAGTACCACGGCCTCTACCACGTCCTGCTCGGGGCCCTCTCCCCGCACCGGGGGATCGGCCCCGACCGTCTCGCCATCCCCGGCCTGCTCGCGCGGCTGGAGGGGATCGAGGAGGTGGTCCTGGCCACCAATCCCAACGTCGAGGGGGAGGCGACCGCCATGTATCTCGCCCGGCTGCTCAAGCCGCGGGGGGTGAAGGTCACCCGCCTGGCCTTCGGCATGCCGGTCGGCGGCGACATCGAGTACACCGACGAGGTGACGCTGGGCCGCTCGCTCGCCGGCCGGCGCGAGATGTGACCTTCGGCGACCTCCCCCCCGAGATCGTCGTCCCGCCCCCCGGGCCGCGCTCGCGCGAGCTGTCGGCCGCCCTCGGACGGCTCGAGGCTCCCGGGATCAACACGCTCGCGGGCGGCGAGCCCGCGATCCTCTGGGAAGAGGCGCGGGGCGCCAACGTCCGCGACGTCGACGGCAACCTCTATATAGACCTCACCTCGGGCTTCGGCGTCGCGGCGGTCGGCCATCGCCATCCGCGGGTGGTGGCGGCGGTGCGCGAGCAGGCCGGCCATCTCCTCCATGCCCTGGGGGACGTGATGGCCCATCCGCTACGCGTCGAGCTCGCGCGGCGGCTGGTGGAGATCGCGCCGGTCGACGAGCCACAGGTCTTCTTCGCGATCTCCGGCGCCGAGGCGGTCGAGATCGCCCTGAAGACCGCCCTCGCCGCCACCGGCCGGCCGGGCATCCTCGCCTTCGAGCCCTCCTACCACGGCACCACGCTCGGGGCGCTCAACGTCACCTCGCGAGAGGAGTTCCGCGCCCCCTTCGCCGCCCACCTCCACGGGCACGTCCGCCGGCTCCCCTTCAGCGGCGATCCGGCGCGGGTGGCGGAGATCCTGGCGAGCGGAGAAATCGGAGCCGCGATCGTCGAGCCGATCGTCGGCCGCGAGGGGGTGCTGATCCCCCCGGCCGGCTGGCTCTCCGGGCTCGCGGAAATCTGCCGGAAGCACGGCACGCTGCTGATCGCCGACGAGATCTTCACCGGCTTCGGCCGCACGGGAGCCCTCTTCACGGTCGAGCAGGAGGGGGAGCGGCCGGACATCCTCTGCTGCGGCAAGGCGCTGGGAGGCGGACTGCCGATCGCCGCGGTGATCGCCCGCCGCGAGCTCTTCCGCTGCTGGGAGACCCCGGGCGAGGCGCGCCACACCGCCACCTTCCTCGCCAACCCGCTCGCCTGCGCCGCCGCCCTCGCCGCGCTCGATGTCCTGCGGGATGAGGACCTCGCCGCGCGAGCCGCCCGCCTCGGCGCCACTCTCGGCCGGCGCCTCGCCACTTGGCCGGAGCGCTTCCCCGCCGTCGAGGAGGTCCGCGGCCGCGGGCTCCTCTGGGGGGTCCAGTTCCGCGCCGCGGAGACCGCCAAGAAGTGGATGCTCGCCGCCTGGTCGCGGGGCGTCCTCCTCCTCGCCGGGGGGCCGGAAGGGCGGGTCGCCCAGATCGTGCCGCCGCTGACGGTGAACGAGGAGCAGCTCGCGGGAGCGGTGGGGATCCTGGAAGAATCCTTGAAATCGGCGTAGGGTGACCCTCGCGTTCCCCGTCCGGACGGCTTTTTTGGCTGGATAACGCCGTTTTTCGTTGGCCGGCGCCTGACTTCGCCTGGATGGGTGGCCGGCTTTCTTCCCGGGCGGCCATCCTGGCGTTTCAGGTGTCCATCCTTCCATCCACGCCGCCATCTTCGCGAGACGGCGAGCCATCTTGCGATCCTCGGCCTCCATCTTCGTTGCGGAGAGCTCATCTTTCTTCGCGCGGGCTCGGCCGCCGATATACTGCGGGCCGGTCATGCTCCGCACCCCCCGCTTCAAGATCGCGTTCATCGGCACCCACGGCGTGGGGAAGACCACGCTCTGCTACGGGCTGGCGGCGCGGCTGAAGCGGCGGGACGTGGCCATCGAGGTGGTCCACGAGGTGGCGCGGCGGTGCCCGCTGCCGATCAACGAGGAGACGTCGGTGGCGGCGCAGTCGTGGATCCTCCATACCCAGATCGCCGAGGAGCTGGTCGCCCAGACGCGGTATCCGGTCGTGGTCTGCGACCGTAGCGTGCTCGACAACTACGTCTATCTCCTGCTCGCCGCCGGCCGGCAGGACGGGCCGGAGCGGCTGGTCGAATACTGGCTCCAGGGGTACGACCTGCTGGTCCACGTCCCGATCGTCGAGACCTTGAGCCCGGACGGCGTCCGCTCCCCCGACCCCGGGTTCCAGCGCGCCGTCGAGGAGCGCCTGGTCCAGGAAGTCGCCGAGCGGCGGCTCCCCGTCCTCCAGCTCGACCCCGGGGCGCGGCCGGACTGGCTGGACACGGTCGAGCGGACGGCCTGGGAGCGGCTGCGGCCGGCCCAGCTCCCGCTGCCATCCGTATAGAAAGAGCCCGACTGCGGCTACAATAGGCGCACCTTGGGAATTGAGAACCTTCTTCGCCGGTGGGAGATCTTCGCCCACTTCACGGACGAGCAGCTCGCCCAGCTCGCTCAGTGCGCCACGCGCAACCGTTTCCCGGCCGGCGCCATGATCGTCAAGGAGGGGGAGGAGACGCAGGACGCCTACCTCATCGAGAGCGGCGGCGTGCGCATCCAGCGCAAGACCCCCTACGGCCACTTCAGCCTCGCGGCCCTGGAGGCCGGCACCCTGTTCGGCGAGACCTCCTTCGTCGACCGCGTGCCCCGTTCGGGGGACGCCGTGACGACGATGGAGACGGAGCTGATCGGGCTCAATCCGATGGCGCTCTCGACCCTCATGGAGCGCGATCCGCGCTTCAAGCTGGCCCTCTACTGGGCGTTCTGGAAGAGCCTGTCGGCCAAGCTCCGGCAGACCAACGCCAACCTCACCCAGTTCTTCTCGGAGACCGGCAAGCCGCCCGACGCCGTGCCCGCCTCCGGCGACGAGCGGACGGCCGAGTTCCGCGTCGACCTCGCCTCCAAGCGCAAGCTGTTCCAGGAGCAGAAGCTCTCCAGCATGGAGATCAACTTCCTGTCCTCTCTCTCGAAAGAGCGGAAGTACGGTCCCAACCAGGTGATCTTCCGCGAGGGGGAGATGGGCAACGAGATGTACGTGGTGCTCGAGGGGCGGGTGATGATCAGCAAGTTCATCCCCGGCGCCGGCGAGGAGGCCCTCGCCTTCCTCGAGCGCGGCGGCTACTTCGGCGAGATGGCGCTGATCGACAACGAGCCCCGCTCGGCCGACGCCAAGGCCCACGAGGGGGGCGCCGTGGTGCTGGTGATCTCCCGCGAGGTCCTCGAGGGGATCCTCGACATCAACAAGCTGTCGTCGATCCGGCTGCTGACCATCCTCTGCAATCTGGTGGCGAGCCGCCTGCGCGAGCTGGACGAGAAGATCATCGGCTGGTTCATCATCGCCGGCGGCTCGGGGATCTCCTGGCCGGTGCCGCCGCCGATGGAGTAGGCCCCGCCGCTTCCAGCGCCCCCAGCACCTTCCCCACCAGCGACGACAGCGGCAGATTGGCGCGCCCCGCTCCATCGAAGAAGCCGGCGGCCATCCCCTCGCGCACTTCCCCGCCCCAGGCGAGCTCGGCGCGGTGGATGTCGATCTCCAGATCGCGGTAGGTGATGCCGTGCCGCGCCCCGGCGATCCGGGGGCCCACGGTCCAGCGGCCGCCGTAGAGCTCGGCGAGGGCGGACTCGGGGTCCCCGGGCTCCAGGGTGCCGTTCCGCTCGCGGGTCGTCCACGGCAGCTCCCAGGTGCCGGCGAGGAGGGTGCTGTCCTCGGGGCGGCGGAAGAGGAGCACGCCGGCCCCATCCTCGACCACCGCCACCAGGAGCCGGTGCCGCTCCCCTTCGCGCTTCACCTTCGGGATCGGATACCGCTCGGGGTCCCCCTCGCGCGCCGCCCGGCAGCCCGGGCGCAGGGGACAGAGCAGGCATTTGGGACGGCGCGGCGAGCAGAGGGTCGCCCCGAGCTCCATCAGGGCCTGGTTGCTGTCGCCGGGGCGGGCGGGATCGAGCAGCTCGGCGGCGGCGGCGAGGAGCTGCCGGCGCGCGCCGCTCGCCCGCGGGTCCTCGTCCAGGGCGAGGCAGCGCGAGAGGACGCGCTCGACGTTGCCGTCCATCACCGGCGCGGCGACCCCGAAGGCGATGCTCGCCACCGCCGCCGCCGTGTAGGCGCCGATGCCGGGGAGCGCCAGCAGTCCCTCGACGGTCGACGGAAACGCCGCCATCGCGGCGATCTGGCGGGCGGCCGCGTGGAGCTGGCGCGCCCGCCGGTAGTAGCCGAGCCCGGACCAGAGAGTCAGCACTTCCTCGACCTCGGCCCGCGCCAGATCCCCGACGGTGGGAAATCTTTCCAGGAACCGCGTGTAAAAAGGGAGAACCGTCTCCACCCGGGTCTGCTGGAGCATGACCTCGGAGAGCCAGATCTTGTAGGGATCGCTCGTTCGCCGCCAGGGGAGGTCGCGGCGGTGCTGGTCGAACCAGGTCAGGAGGTCTTCGGCGTGCCGCATCGCGTCATTCTAGACATGTACAACAGCCAATTTGGCAGGCGGGTGCCAGAAAAGAAAAAGCTCCCAGCTTTCGCTGGGAGCCCCCTCCTTCCCGAGGGAAGGAGGAAGTAGGGGGGGAGGCCCCATCTCTCCGGGTTGGCTATTGTGGCTGTACCCCTGTAGTTAGGGGATTAAGGTTGGAGTCAAAGAGGTTGAGATCACTAGGATCTCGCAAACAGGTGGGGTTGGTTAGGTTGGTCTGGAACTCTCCCCCTCGTCATTTCCTGTCTCTTATTGTCTGCAACAGCCGTGCCCGGTCTCGCATTCCAGCCTTCCGGTCGGCTGCTTGGCTTGTCTCTGCCTCAAAGAACGCCGGGAGAGGCCGGTTCCCCTCACCTCTCCCATCCCCGGCGTTTTATAAGTAGGGGAGGGGCTTGTCCCCTCCCTCGCCCCGGAGGGGCGGAATTTGATTAGCCTGGCGCTTTAGCGCCAAGTAGGCAGCCCCAAAATCCCACCCGCCCTGAAGGGGCGGAACCCAACGTTACCGGGACTCATGGACCGTTGATGAAAGGCACCGCCCCCTCGGGGCGAATATGGGGGGTGGGACTGCTCACCTGGCGCTAAAGCGCCAGGCTAATCAAATTCCGCCCCTCCGGGGCGAGGGAGGGGACAAGCCCCTCCCCTACTCATCGAACCCGGCGCCTTAGTGGAAGGTTCTGCCGTAGTACGCCCCATAAAAAGAGAGGCCCCCCGGCGCTGGGCCAGAGGGCTTAAGGGGGGAGGTTCCTGTTTTCGGGTTGGCTTGGTTGGCTCTACCCCTGATCAGGGGATCAAGGTGGGCTTGTTTGAGGACGAGATCGCGTTAGGATCTCTAAAAGGATGGGATATAGGTTGGCTGGATGAAACTTCCCCCTCGGTTCCGACTAATTTGTACCCCGCTTTCTCTGCAAGCCACATGCCCGGTGGAGGCCCACGGCCCGAGAGCCCATAAAATACGCGTTTGAGCGAAGCTCCCTCCGGAAGCCGGGCCGGGAACTCCGGCCAATCGTTCTCATTCGTACAAAGGCATTCCTCCGAGTTAGGCATTTCTACATAGGATCGTCCGCTCCACGAGGAGATGGGAGATGTCAGAATTTCGGGAAGTCCGGACCGTCGGCTGGAAGGAGCACCTGGATCTTCCCGAGCTGGGGATCGTCCGCATCAAGGCCAAGGTGGACACCGGGGCCCGCACCTCGACGCTGCACGTCGATTCCGTCCGGCTGCTGGAGGTGCTCGCGGACGGCTCGGAACGGGTGGAGCTGGTGTTTCGCCCCGACCGCCGCCGGCCGGACTGGCGGGTCCAGGCCGAGGCGCGGGTGCTGCGGCGGATGCGCGTCGTCGACTCGGGCGGGCACCCCGAGGTGCGGCCGGTGATCGAGACGGAGATGGTGCTCGGGCCGGTGCGCAAGAAGATCCTGCTCACGCTGACCAACCGCTCCGGCATGCTGTTTCGTATGATCCTCGGCCGGAAGGCCCTGGAGGGGGACTTCCGGGTGGACGTCGCCGGCAAGTACCTGCTCCGCGAATGGCACCCCCGGAGGTCGCGCGGGCGAGAGGCGGAGAACCGATGAAGATTGCCATCCTGTCGCGCAAGGCGACGTTGTACTCGACCTCGCGCCTGATCGAGGCCTGCCGCCAGCGGGGCGCCGACGTGGCGGTGCTCGACCCGCTGCGGTGCGTGGTCAAGGTGTCGAAGAAGCGGCCGGAGGTCTTCCACGACGGCGAGCGGGTGACCGGCGTCGACGGGGTGGTGCCGCGCATCGGCGCCTCGATCACCTTCTACGGCCTCGCCGTGCTGCGCCAGTTCGAGATGATGGGGGTCTTCCCCGCCAACGAGAGCCAGGCGATCTCGCGCAGCCGCGACAAGCTGCGCAGCCTGCAGCTCCTGTCGCGCTATGACATCGGCATTCCGCCCACCGCCTTCGCCCGCAGCCGCGAGGACGTGCGCTCGGCGATCCGCCGGGTCGGCGGCGCGCCGGTCATCCTCAAGCTGCTGGAGGGGACGCAGGGGATGGGCGTCATTCTGGCCGAGTCGGCCAAATCGGCCGAGTCGGTGCTCGACGCCATGAGCTCGCTGGGGCAGAACATCCTCATCCAGGCCTTCATCGAGGAGGCGCACGGCACCGACTACCGCGCCATCGTGATCGGCGGCAAGGTGGTGGCGGCGATGGCGCGCCAGGCCGGCGAGGGGGAGTTCCGCAGCAACCTCCACCGCGGCGGCACCGCCACCGGCGTCGAGCTCGAGGAGGCCTACGTCCAGACGGCGATCCACGCCGCCGAGGTGCTCGGCCTCAACATCGCCGGGGTGGACATGATCCCCTCGAAGGACGGCCCGATGGTGCTGGAGGTCAACAGCTCGCCCGGCCTCGAGGGGATCGAGGGGGCGACCGGCGTCGACGTCGCCGGCGCGATGATCGGCTTCGTCCTCGAGCGCGCCCATCAGGGGCACCCGCTCACCCAGGGGCGGGGATAAAGGCCGGGATAGAGATAAAGCCGATGAAGGCGCGCGAGCCCCTCTGCTTCGCCGGCACTCCCGTCGCCCTCGGGGAGACGGCGGAGCTGCGGCTGCGGGTGGCCGAGTCCTACGCCGCCGAGCCGGTGACGGTGCCGGTGACGGTCGTCCGCGGCGCGCCCGGTCCCACCCTGTTCGTCACCGCCACGGTCCACGGCGACGAGCTCAACGGCGTCGGCATCCTGCGCGGCCTGCTCAACAACACCGACTTCAGCGCCCTGAAGGGGACGCTGATCGCGGTGCCGGTCGTCAACGTCCCCGGCTTCCTCAACCAGGACCGCCGCCTCCCCGACCGCCGCGACCTCAACCGGAGCTTCCCCGGCAGCCGCAAGGGGTCGCTCACCGCCCGGCTGGCCGACGTCCTCTTCCGCGAGGTGATCCGCCAGAGCGACTTCGGCCTCGACCTCCACACCGCCGGCGGCGAGCGCGCCAACTACCCGCAGATCCGCGCCGACCTCGCGGACCCCGCCGTGGTCGAGCTCGCCGGGGCGTTCGGCTGCCCGCTGATCGTCGGCGGCGCCGGGCCCGAGGGGTCGCTGCGGCAGACGGCGGTGGCGGCCGGGGTGCCGACCGTGGTCTACGAGGCGGGGAGCGCCCGCCGCTTCGAACGGCCGTTCATCGAGGTCGGCATCCAGGGGGTCCTCAACGTCCTGCGCCATCTGAAGATGATGCCGGGGGAGCCCGCCTCGCCGCCGCTGCGGCTGTGGATCGAGCGCACGCGCTGGATCCGCTCCCGCAAGGGGGGGATCCTCGAGCTCAAGGTGGACCTCGGGGCGCCGCTGAGCCGGGGGCAGGCGATCTCGATCAACAGCAACCCCTTCGGCCGCGAGCGCAGCACGCTCAAGGCTCCTTGCGCGGGGATCGTCCTCGGCCTCACCCAGCTCCCGCTGGTCCACCCGGGCGACGCGATCTGCCACGTCGCCCGCGTCGACCCGCAGGAGATGGACGCCTGGCGGGCTTATTGGGAAGTGGCCAGGAAACTGCCGGGAAGACGACAAGGGGATAGGATGCCGCCATGAAGAAGCTGCTCCTGATCTTCCTCTCCCTGCTCGGCGTGGCGGTGCTGGCGACCGTCGCCGGCATCCTGATGGGAGGCAAGGGGAGCGCCGTGGGCGAGGGCCCGACGGTCCTCGTCTGGCGCCTCGCCGGACCGGTGCTGGAGCAGCGCGAGCCGCGCCTCCCCTTCAGCGACGCCGCGGCGCCGGTCAGCATCGCCGAGCTCTACCCCGCCCTCCGCGCCGCCCGCCAGGACACCGGTGTGCGCGGCCTCGCCGTCTACATCCAGGAGGCCGATCTCGGCCTCGCCAAGGCCCAGGAGCTGCGGCGCCAGATGATGGCCCTGCGGCGGGCCGGCAAGTTCGTCGAGTGCTATCTGGAGACCGCGGGCGAGGGGTCGAACGGCACCCTCGCCTACTACCTGGCGACCGCCTGCGAGAAGATCTACCTCGCCCCCGCCGGGGACTTGAATCTGCTCGGGCTCTACTCCGAGAGCCGGTTCCTGCGCGGCGCGCTCGACAAGCTCAAGATCGACCCGAACTTCAACCGCGTCGGCCGCTACAAGAGCGCCGTCGAGTCCTATACCGAGAACCAGTACAGCCCGGAGGCCGAGGAGGCGATCGCCGCGGTGCTCGACGGCTACTTCGCGCAGATCGTCGCCGCCGTCGCCGAGGCGCGCCACAAGAGCGGCGCCGAGGTGCGGGCGCTGATCGACGGCGCCCCCTGGTCGGCCGAGGAGGCGCTGGCGCGCGGCCTGGTCGACGAGCTCTCCTACCCGGACGAGTTCAAGGACCACCTGGAGAAGCGGGCCGGGCGCAAGCCGTCCTACGTCGCCGTCGAGGACTACAGCCCCCGTCCGGTCCTCGCCGGCAAGCGGGTGGCCATCGTCTTCGCCCTCGGCACCATCGTCCGCGGCGACGGCGGCTCGGCCCCCTGGACACAGGAGGTCTACCTCGGCTCGGACGACTTCGCGACCGTGCTGCGCGACATCCGCGAGGACGGCTCGATCGCCGCGGTCGTCCTGCGCATCGACAGCCCCGGCGGCTCGGCCCTGGCCTCCGACTTCATGCTGCGCGAGATCGAGAAGCTCAAGGAGAAGAAGCCGGTCGTGGTCTCGATGTCCGACGAGGCGGCCTCGGGCGGCTACTACATCGCCGCCAAGGCCAGCAGGATCGTGGCGGAGCCGGCCACCCTGACCGGGTCGATCGGCATCTTCGGCGGCAAGTTCGTCACCCGCCGCTTCGAGGAGGAGATCCTCGGGATCGGCCACGCCACCCAGAAGCGCGGGGCCAACGCCGACATCTACTCCTCTCTCCAGCCGTACACGCCGCAGCAGGAGGCGCGGATCCAGCAGCTCATGGACCACACCTACCAGACCTTCATCGGTCACGTCGCCACCGGCCGCAGGATGAGCCGGTCGGCCGTCGAGGGGATCGCCGGCGGCCGGGTCTGGACCGGTGCCGCGGCCCAGAAGATCGGGCTGGTGGACGAGCTCGGGGGGCTCGACCGCGCCGTCGAGATCGCCCGCCGGGAGGCGCGGATCGGCGGCGGCGAGACGGTCGGCCTCGATTTCTACCCGTCGCCGCCGTCGTGGCTCGATCTCTTCCTGGAGAAACGGCAGCCGCGCCTCCCGACAGCTTTGGCCGAGGTTGTCAAGAGGCTTGAAACCGCCCCTCCGAGGCTGCTTGAATTGCCGCTGGAAGTGTCCAGAATCGCCCATCCATTTTGACTGTAAGCCATTGAAGATAATAAACTTGCATGACTTTTAAAAGATTGGTCCCGGGGGGCTTGCGGGCCGTCGCGGCTGTGTTATGATCTCTCAGGTCGCAGTCACCTAAGCCGCTTCGGAAACAATCCTCTTCCAGGCAGGGATTTCCACAGCCTGTGGAAATTGTGTGGAAATAGTCTAGCTATCGCTGTTAGAGGTGTCATGTCGCAATCCTATTGGTCTCTTCTCCAGAGAAAACTTCAACAACAACTCGATCCTGACGAGTTCGCTACCTGGTTCCGCCCCTTGCGGGTGGGTAATGAGGATGGCCGCCGGCTGGTGCTGGTAGCCCCGAACTCGCGGTTCCTCCACACGCTGGAGGAGAGCTACCGGCCGATGGTCGACCGGGCGGTGGCGGGGCTGGGGGACGCCGGATTCCAGGTCCTGTTCTCGCTCGACGACATCGAGGCCGCCGCCGCTCCTCCCCCGGAAGAGCCGCTCACGCTGTCGAGCTTCAACCACAAGTACATGTTCTCCAGCTTCATCGAGGGGAAGTCCAACGAGTTCGCCCTCGCCGCCGCCAAGCGCGTGGCCGAGAACCCGTCGTTCTCCTACAACCCGCTCTTCCTCTATGGTGGAGTCGGCCTCGGCAAGACCCATCTGCTGCACGCGATCGGCCATGAGATCCAGCGCAGCCGGCCGCAGCTGCGCGTGCTCTATCTGCCGGCCGAGCAGTTCGTCAACGAGCTGATCAACTCCATCCGCTTCGACCGCATGCCGGCCTTCCGCGAGCGCTACCGCACGATCGACGTGCTGATGCTCGACGACGTGCAGTTCCTGGCCAACAAGGAGCGGACGCAGGAGGAGTTCTTCCACACCTTCAACACGCTCTACACCAGCCAGAAGCAGATCATCCTCTCCTCCGACTCCTCGCCGCGGAACATCCCGACACTGGAGGAGCGGCTGCGCAGCCGCTTCGAGTGGGGGCTGATCGCCGACATCCAGCCGCCGGACCTCGAGACCAAGGTGGCGATCCTGCAGCGCAAGGCCTCGCTCGAGGACATCCAGCTCCCCGAGGAGGTGGCGGAGTTCATAGCCCAGCAGGTGAAGTCGAACATCCGCGAGCTCGAGGGGTTGCTGACGCGGGTGATGGCCTTCTCCTCGCTCACCGGCAAGCCGCTCTCGCCGGCGCTCGCCCGCGAGACGCTCAAGGACATCCTCCCCGAGGAGGGGAAGCGTCCCGCCGCGGCCGAGATCATCAAGGTCGTAGCCCGCCACTACGACCTCAAGGTCTCCGAGATCAAGAGCAAGAGCAACTCGCGGCAGATCGTCATTCCGCGGCAGGTGGCGATGTACCTCTGCAAGAAGTTGACGGATCTTTCCTACCCGGAGATCGGCAAACTTTTCAACGACAAGCACCACTCGACGGTCATGTACTCCTGCGAGATGGTGCAGAAGAAACGCGGCTCCGATACGGATTTCGACCGCACCCTCCAGGGCTTCGAGCAGCACTTCGCGTAGGGCCATCCTCCCGGTGGCCCCGCTCTCCTCCTCTTCCGCCTTCCCTCTCCATACCGGCATATCGCTTGCATTATTTTTCGGCCGTCCACAGGCCAGCGGTCTGCCTGGGGAAAACCTGCGGAGGGCGCTTCGGAAGCGTTGTGGAGCTTCTGCGGAATTTTTCTCCGCCTTACGGGTTTTCCTCGCGTCTCCTCAATCCGTCCACAGGTTCTGCACAGCCCCTACCCCTGAACCTAAGGCTCGGCGCTTGAGGCACTTAGACCCCTTTTCCCCATTTCCGCAGCGCCTACGTACTACTACTGCTATGCTATATTCAGATGTCTTCTAGAAGAGGAAGAGTGAATGGAGATCCGCGTCACCCGTAGCGAATTTCTGGGCGAGCTGGCCCCCATGCAGGGCATCGTCGAGCGCAAGACCACCATCCCGGTCCTATCTCATCTGCTGTTGACCGCTCGCGGGGACAAGCTTCACCTGGCCGCGACCGACCTCGACGTCTCGCTCACCTCCTGGTGCGACGCCGACATCAAGCGCGAGGGGGGCATCGCCGTCCAGGCCAAGAAGCTGGTGGAGATCATCCGCTCGCTCACCGGCGAGGAGGTGCTGCTGATCCAGGAAGAGCCGCGCGTGCTCTCCATCCGGGCCGGCAAGTCGCGCTTCAAGATCCACGGCCTGGCGCCGGACGACTTCCCGACCCTCCCCAACGTCGAGGAGGGGCGCCGGGTCGACATCCCGTTCACCGAGTTCCGCCGGATGGTCGCCAAGATCCTCTTCGCCGTCTCGGCCGAGGAGTCCCGCTTTCAGTTGAACGGCGCCCTGCTGAAGCTCAAGGAGGGCTCGATGGAGATGGTGGCGACCGACGGCCACCGTCTGGCTCTGGTCGAGGGGGGCCTCGAGAGCGCCACCGTCGAGGACTCCGTCCTGGTGCCGCGCAAGGCCCTCCAGGAGCTGCAGCGCTTCGAGGGGGACGGCAAGCTCTCCTACGGCCGCGGCGAGCATCACCTCTCCTTCGGCCTCGAACGGCGGGAGCTGATCTGCCGCATCCTCGAGGGGACTTTCCCCGATTACGAGCGGGTGATCGCCAAGGACAACGACAAGAAGGTGATGTTCGACCGCAAGAACCTGATCGACGCCGTCCAGCGCGCCGCGCTGATGACCGGCGACCGCGCGCGCGCCGTGCGCCTGCAGTTCGCGACCGACCAGGTGGTGATCTCGGCCGTCAACTCCGACCTCGGCGAAGCCGTCGAGGAGGTCGCCTGCGACTACGACGGTCCCGAGTTCCGGGTGGGGATCAACCCCGACTACCTGCGGGAGTTCCTCTCCGCGGTCGAGACCGAGAAGATCCGGCTGGAGCTCAAGGACGAGAACACGCAGTGCGTCGGCTACCCGCAGGACGGTCCGGACACCCGGTACCTCTGCGTGATCATGCCGATGCGGATCTGACCGGACCTGACGTAGAGATAGCGCCATGGCCGGGGATGCGCAATGATCCCCGGGCCATGCTCACCCACCTCACCGCCCGCGACTTCCGCAACCTGGAGCCCCTCTCCTGGCAGCCTGGGGCGGGATCCCATCTCCTGCTGGGCGGCAACGGAGCCGGCAAGACGAGCCTCCTGGAGGCCGTCTACGCGCTCGCCACCACCCGCAGCTTCCGCGCCGCCCAGATCGGCGATTGCGCCCGGCATGGCGCCGGCTCCTTCCACATCCAGGGGGAGATCGAGACCGACCGCCGCTCCACCCTGGAGGTCGGCTGGATGGACGGGCAGCGGGTGCGGGCGCTCAACGGCAAGGTGACGCCGCTCGCCGAGCACCTGGCCGTGCTCCCGGTGGTGGCCTGGACGGCCGCGGCGGAGGCCGAGGTGCTGGTGGGGGCTCCCAAGGCGCGCCGCCGCTTCATGGACCGCGGCGTCGTGGGAATCCGGCCGGTGGCCCTGGAGGTCCTCGGCCGCTATCGCGAGGCCTTGCGGCAGAAAAGGGGGCTTCTGCTCTCCGAGGGCGCCGGCATCGAGATCTGGAACGAGATGCTGGCCGCCACGGCCGCGGACGTCATCGCCCAGCGCCACCGCTACGTCGAGCTGCTCAAGGTCCAGCTCGCCCAGGTCCTCGCCGCCTCCGGGCTGCAGTTCCCCGCCATCGAGCTGCGCTACCGGCCATCGCCGGCCGCCGGCCTCGAAGGGGCGACCGTCATCGCCGACGCGCTCGACCGCATCGCCGACCGCGAGCGCCGGCGCCAGATGCCTCTGCTGGGACCTCATCGCGACGAGCTCGAGATCCTCTGGGGGGGGCATGAGATCCGGCGCGTGGCCTCGGCCGGCGAGCGCAAGGCCCTCTCCCTGATACTGCTGGCCGCCCACGGAAAAGTCATGGAGGAAGCCGGCAGGCCCCCCCTTTATATGCTCGACGACATGGACGCCGAGCTGGCGCCGCCGACCGTGACCGCCGTCTGGGGGGTCTTCCGCGGCGCGTCCCAGCTCTTCGCTACCTCCAACCGCCCGCAGGTCTGGCTGACCCTCGACGTGGCGACGATCTGGGAGATGGAGCGGGGTGAGCTGAGGCTCCTCTCCGAGTAGAAAACCGGAAATTGGCGTCCTGGAATCTTTTACCTTCCTTTTCTTGTTGAAGTAGTACGCGTGGGGCCTCTTCAGGGGCTCCACCACCCCGGCGGAAAACAGGGCCTAAGCTGTTGAATTTTCAGCGCTAATAAGGCTCGCAAGAAGGCCCCTTTCGTGGTATAATTTTCACATCTTGGACCCCCCTTTCGCGGGGTTTTCCACCCAGGCTCAGGGATAGAACGGAGAAACCTGTTTTGGCAGATCCACAGGCTACCTATACGGCTGACAACATTCAGGTCCTCAAGGGCCTGGAAGCTGTGCGCAAGCGTCCGGGCATGTACATCGGCGACACCGATGACGCGTCCGGTCTGCACCATATGGTCTTCGAGGTCGTCGACAACTCGGTCGACGAGGCCCAGGCGGGTTACTGCTCGCGGATCGACGTCACCATTCACACCGACAATTCGGTGACGGTGGCGGACGACGGCCGCGGCATTCCGGTCGACCTCCACAAGGAGGAGGGGCGCTCGGCGGCCGAGGTCATCATGACCGAGCTCCACTCGGGCGGTAAGTTCGACAAGAACTCCTACAAGGTCTCGGGCGGTCTCCACGGCGTCGGCGTCTCGGTCGTCAACGCCCTGTCCGAGACCCTGGAGCTTGAGGTCAATCGCGACGGCAAGGTCTGGTGCCAGACCTATCACCGCGGCTTCCCCGACGGGCCGATCCAGCCGGTGGGCCCGAGCGAGCGGACGGGCACCAAGATCCGTTTCTGGCCGGACGCCGAGATCTTCGCCATCCTCGAGTTCAACTACGAGACGCTGGCCACCCGGCTGCGCGAGCAGGCGTTCCTCAACCGCGGCATCCACATCCACCTCCGGGACGAGCGGACCGACAAGGAAGCGGACTTCGTCTACGCGGGGGGGATCTCCTCGTTCGTCGAGCACCTGAACCGCAACAAGGCGCCGCTCCACCCGCAGCCGATCCACCTCATGGACACGCGCGACGACGGCACCGGTCCGGAGGCTGTCGAGGTGGCCCTGCAGTGGAACGACGGCTATCAGGAGCTGATCTACGCCTTCACCAACACGATCAACAACCGGGACGGCGGCACCCATCTCGCCGGCTTCCGGGCGGCGCTCACGCGGGCGATCAACGCCTACGCGAGCTCGAGCGGCCTGTCGAAGAACCTGAAGGAGAACCTGACCGGCGAGGACGTGCGCGAAGGGCTCACGGCGGTGATCTCGGTGCGCATCAAGGACCCCAAGTTCTCCTCGCAGACCAAGGACAAGCTGGTCTCCTCCGACATCAAGGGGTGGGTCGAGCAGGTGGTCTTCGAGCGGCTCAACACCCACCTGGAGGAGAATCCGCGCGAGGCGCGGCGGATCGTCGAGAAGTGCGTCGAGGCGGCGCACGCCCGCGAGGCGGCGCGCAAGGCGCGCGACCTGACGCGGCGCAAGGGCGCGCTCGACGCCTCGAACCTCCCCGGCAAGCTCGCCGACTGCTCGGAGCGCAACCCCGAGTTCGCCGAGCTGTTCCTGGTCGAGGGCGATTCCGCCGGCGGCTCGGCCAAGCAGGGGCGCGACCGGAAGTTCCAGGCCATCCTGCCGCTCAAGGGGAAGATCCTCAACGTCGAGAAGGCGCGCTTCGACAAGATGCTGTCGTCCGACGAGATCAAAGTGATGATCACCGCTCTCGGCACCAGCATCGGCAAGGATGACTTCGCGATCGACAAGCTGCGCTATCACAAGCTGATCATCATGTGCGACGCCGACGTCGACGGCAGCCACATCCGGACGCTGATCCTGACCTTCTTCTATCGCCAGATGCCGGAGATCATCAAGCGCGGATATCTCTACATCGCGCAGCCGCCGCTCTACAAAGTGGCGCACGGCAAGAACGAGACCTATCTCAAGGACGACCGCGAGTATCAGGTCTTCCTGGTCGATCGCATCAAGGACGCCTGGGAGCTCGACATCTCGCACGACGGCAACGGCAATGGCGGTGCAAACGGCGACGGCGGCCGGCTGACCGGCGTGCGGCTCGCCCACTTCCTGGAGAAGATCGCCGTCTTCCGCCAGAACCTCGACAAGCTCGTCTCACGCGGCTATCCGGCGGACGCGATAAAGATCGCGCTGCAGAACGGCGTCAAGGACAAGATGTCGCTCACCGACGCGGAGAAGATCGAGAAGATCGCTCACGTGATCGAAGCCTCGGGTTTCCACGACGTGGTCGTCGGCCAGGACGAGGAGCATGGCACGCTCTACATCCGCTTCTTCTCGAAGCGCGACGGCGTCGAGCGCGAGATTCGCATCGACTGGAACCTGGTCACCGGCGCCGAGTACCGCGCGATGGCGAACAACCAGCTCGGTCTCGACGCGATCTCCGCGACCAGCTTCACCCTGCTCAAGGGAGAGACGGTCTACGTCCACAACACGCTCGAGGAGGCGATCGACAGCCTCTACGAAGGGGCCAAGAAAGGCCTTTCGATCCAGCGCTACAAGGGCTTGGGCGAGATGAACCCGACGCAGCTCTGGGAGACCACCATGGACCCCACCAAGCGCCGCCTCCTCCGCGTGCACGTCGAGGACGACGTCGAAGCCGATGCGATCTTCACGGTCCTCATGGGCGACGAGGTCGAGCCGCGGCGGGCTTTCATTCAGAACAACGCGCTGGAAGTTCGAAACCTGGACGTATAAATAAATATGAGCGATAACGACGACCAGAATCTCTTCGATCAGCCGATCCCGGTCGGCATCGAAGATGAGATGAAGCGCAGCTATCTCGATTACGCGATGAGCGTGATCATCGGCCGCGCGCTGCCGGACGTGCGCGACGGCCTGAAGCCGGTGCACCGGCGCGTGCTGTACGGCATGTGGGAGAGCGGCAACCGCTCGGACCGGGCCTACAAGAAATCGGCGCGCATCGTCGGCGACGTCATGGGTAAGTATCACCCGCACGGCGACTCGGCGATCTACGACACGGTGGTGCGCATGGCCCAGGACTTCGCCATGCGCTATCCGCTCGTCGACGGCCAGGGCAACTTCGGCTCGCTCGACGGCGACAACCCGGCGGCCATGCGGTACACCGAGGTGCGGCTGATGAAGCTCGCGGAGGAGATGCTCCGCGAGGACATCGACAAGGAGACGGTGGACTGGGTTCCGAACTATGACGGTTCGGAGATCGAGCCGATGGTGCTGCCGGCGCGCGTCCCCAACCTCCTGGTCAATGGCGCCACCGGCATCGCGGTCGGCATGGCGACCAACATCCCGCCGCACAACCTCGGCGAGGTGGTGGACGCCCTGCTGATGCTGATCGAAAATCCGGATGTCCTGGTCAAGGATCTGATGACCGTGATCCCCGGGCCGGACTTTCCCACCGCCGGCTTCATCCACGGCCTGGAGGGGATCCGCTCGGCGTACACCACCGGCCGCGGCATCATCCAACTCCGCGCCCGCGCCGTGATCGAGACCAACGAGCGCACCGACCGGCAGGCGATCATAATCAACGAGATCCCCTACCAGGTGAACAAGGCGCGGCTGATCGAACGGATCGCCGAGCTGATCCGCGAGAAGAAGATCGAAGGGATCTCGGACCTGCGCGACGAGTCGGACCGCGAGGGAATCCGGATCGTGATCGAGGTCAAGCGCGACGCGATCGGAGAGATCCTCCTCAACTCGCTTTACAAGATGACCCAGATGCAGACCACCTTCGGCATCATCCTGCTGGCGATCGTCGACAACCAGCCGAAGGTGATGACGCTCAAGGAGCTGCTCTACCACTTCCTCAACCATCGCAAGACGGTCATCATCCGCCGCACCCGCTACGACCTGCGCAAGGCCGAGGAGCGCGCCCACATCCTGGAGGGCATCCTCAAGGCGCTCGATCATCTCGACGAGGTGATCGCGACGATCCGCGCCAGCGCGACCCCCGCGGAGGCGCGCGAGAACCTGATGGCGCGCTTCGCGCTCAGCGAGGTGCAGTCGCAGGCGATCCTCGATATGCGGCTGCAGCGCCTGACCGGCCTCGAGCGTGAAAAGGTGGTTGAGGAGTACCGGGAGCTGATGGTGACGATCGAGCGGCTGCGCGCGATCCTCGGTTCCGACCGGCTGGTGCTGGAGGAGATCAAGGGGGAGCTGGCCGAGCTCAAGGAGCGTTACGGCGACAAGCGGCGCACCGAGATCATCCCCGAGACGCACGACATCTCGATCGAGGACATGATCGCGGACGAGCCGATGGTGATCACCGTCTCGCAGTCCGGCTACGTCAAGCGCTCGCCGCTGTCGCTCTATCGCGCGCAGGCGCGCGGCGGCAAGGGGCGGACGGGGATGGTGACCAAGGACGATGACTTCGTCGAGCACCTCTACGTCGCCACCGCCCACAGCTACATCCTGGTGTTCACCGAGAGCGGCCGGATCCATTGGCTGAAGGTGCACGAGATCCCGGAGGCGAGCCCGACGGCGCGCGGCAAGGCGATCGTGAACCTGCTCAACCTGGAGCCGACCGAGCGGCTGGCCACCACGGTCGCGGTGCGCGAGTTCCGCGACGACCGCTACCTCGTGTTCGCCACGGCGAACGGCACAGTGAAGAAGACCGAGCTGTCGGCCTACGCCAACCCGCGGGTGGGCGGCATCATCGGCATCAACATCGACGAGGGGGACCGCCTGCTGGCGGTGCGCGAGACGGACGGCAGGAAGGACATCCTGTTCGCCACCGCCAAGGGGTTCTCGATCCGCTTCCCCGAGAGCGACGTCCGCTCCATGGGGCGGGCGACCTACGGCGTCAAGGGGCTGGTGCTCCGCCCGGGGGACCGGGTGGTCGCTATGGAGGAGCTCGACCCGCACGGCCAGGTGCTCACCGTCACCGAGCGGGGGTACGGCAAGCGCACGCCGGTCGAGGACTACCGCCTCCAAGGGCGCGGCGGCCTCGGCATCATTAATCTGAAGGTGACGCCGAAGACCGGCGAGGTCGTGGGGGTCCGCTACGTGACCCCGGACGAGGGTCTGATGCTCATCACCCAGGAGGGGATGATCATCCGGCTCAACGTCTCCGGCGTCCGCGAGGTCGGCCGCTCGGCGCAGGGGGTCAAGCTGATGAACCTCGAGGCCGAGGACTGCATCGTGGCGGTCGCCAAGCTCGCCGAGAAGGACGAGGAGACGGAGATCGAGCTCGCCAAGGCGGACGGCGGCGCGGTTCCGGCCGAGCTGGAGATGGAGGCGGCTGAAGAGCCGGACGAAGCCGACGAGCTTCAGATCCTCGACGGCTCCGATTTCGAGGCGGGCGAGGACGAGGACGAAGGCGACGAGCCGGACGAGACGGTGCACTGAGGACCCGATCTATTCTGTCACCCGGGGCGGGGTTCAACCCCCGCCCCTTTCCTCTTCTGTCCGGTGCTACCCTAGTCGAGCCCCGTTCGGGGCACCAACCTGGAAAGGGAGGGCTCATCCATGCAATTCTTCCTCGATACCGCTGAAATCAAAGAGATCGAGACCGGCCTCGAATGGGGCATGGTCGATGGCGTAACCACCAACCCGTCGCTGATCGCGAAGTCGGGCCGGGCATATCTGGCGACGGTGCAGGAGATCGCGAAGCTGGTGCCCGGCCCGGTCTCGGGCGAGGTGCTGGAGGCCGGCTACGAGGACATCCTCACCCAGGGCCGGCGTCTCCACGGGCTGGCCGAGAACGTGGTCGTCAAGGTGCCGCTGACGCCGGATGGGCTGCGGGCGGTCGCCACGTTCAAGAAGGAGGGGATCCGGACCAACGTCACGCTCTGCTTCTCCCCCATGCAGGCGCTGCTCGCCGCCAAGGCCGGCGCGGCCTACATCTCCCCCTTCGTCGGCCGGCTGGACGACATCGCGGAGGACGGGATGGAGCTGATCGAGAACGTGGTGACGATCTACCACAACTACGGTTTCGACACCCAGGTGCTGGTGGCCTCGGTGCGGCACCCTATTCACATCCTGCAGTCGGCGATGCTGGGGGCGGACGTGGTCACGATCCCGTTCAAGGTGCTGGAGCAGCTCTACAAGCACCCGCTCACGGACGCCGGGCTCGAGCGTTTCGCCGCCGACTGGAAGAAGACCGGCAAGAGCTTCGAAGAGTAGGCGCCGCTGGCTTTCTTGGAATCACCGTCTCCCACCCCTCTGCCGCCGGGGCGGCTCTACCGATTCGCGTGGGGCCTCTACCTGGTCCTCGCCCTGGCCGGGGTGATCTGGATCGGCGTGCAACGGGGGAGGATTCCGCTGTCGCTGTTCTTCGACCGCGACCGGTGGTGGCTCGACCTGGGGCTCGGAGCCGGGGCGGGGCTGCTGCTGCTGGGCGCGTGGTGGGCGGCCGAACGCACCTTTCCTCTTGCGAGGGAGCTCGAGGGGAGGCTGGCGGGCGCGCTGGGACCGATCACCCCTACCGAGGCGTTCGCCCTGGCCCTGCTCTCCGGCTTCGCCGAAGAGCTGTTCTTCCGCGGCGCGGTTCAGGGGACGGTCGGCTGGGCGGCGACCACGTTGCTGTTCGGCCTGCTGCACAGCGGTCCGGGCAAGGCGTTCCGGCTCTGGACGCTGTTCGCCATCGTCGCCGGCGCGCTGCTCGGCGGCATCATGGCCTGGCGCGGCAACCTTCTCGGGCCGGTGATCGGCCACTTCGTGGTCAACGCCGTGAACCTCCGGCGCCTGGCCGGCCGCATGGAGGACTCTGTTAGACTCAACGCCGGGTGACGCCCGCAGCGAAAAAGGAGAATTCAAGGGATGGCAAGTGATTCGCGGGATGTGCTCGCCCGCATCGATAAGGAGAGCGAGAGCTACCTCGAGGAGCTGAAGGACTACATCCGGATCCCCTCCATCTCGACCGATCCGGACTTCAAGGACGAGGTGCTGCGCGCGAGCGACTTCCTGGTCGGCAAGATGCGCGAGGCGGGGCTCCAGGCCGAGCGGATCGACACCGCCGGGCATCCGCTGGTCTACGCCGAATGGCTGGGCGCGCCGGGCAAGCCGACGGTTCTCTTCTACGGCCACTACGACGTGCAGCCGGTCGATCCGATCGAGCTCTGGCGCAATCCGCCCTTCGAGCCGACGGTCGAGGGGGACAACCTGGTGGCGCGCGGCGCGACGGACGACAAGGGGCAGTCCTACGCCCACCTCAAGGGGGTCGCGGCGCTGCTCGCCGAGCGCGGGCGGCTGCCGGTCAACGTCAAGTTCCTGGTCGAGGGGGAGGAGGAGGCGGGCGGGCAGGCGATCGACGAGTACGTGAAACGGGACGGCGGCAAGCGGCTCGCGGCCGACTGCGTCGTCATCTCCGACTCGTCGCTGTTCGCGCCGGGCCAGCCGTCGCTGATCTATGGCCTCAAGGGGCTCTGCTACATGGAGATCAAGGTCACCGGCCCGAACCGGGACCTGCACTCCGGCACCTACGGCGGTGCGCTCTGGAATCCGCTCAACGCCCTCTGCCACATCATCGACGGCCTGCGCGACGCGAAAACGGGGAAGATCCTGATCCCCGGCTTCTACGACGACGTGCGGCCGCTCGAGGCCTGGGAGCGCGAGGAGTTCGCCAAGCTGCCGTGGGACGAGGACGCCTACCGCACGGAGCTCGGCGTTCCCGAGCTGTTCGGCGAGGAGGGGTACTCCACGCGCGAGCGCACCTGGGGGCGGCCGACCTGCGACGTCAACGGCATCTTCGGCGGCTACATGGGGAAGGGGGCGAAGACCGTCCTCCCCTCCTGGGGCGGCGCCAAGGTGTCGATGCGCCTGGTTCCCGATCAGGATTCGAAGAAGATCGCCGAGCTGTTCACCGCGCACGTCCAGTCGATCGCGCCGGCGGGGGTCACCGTCGAGGTCACCCCTCTCCACGGCGGCGACGCCGTCGTCGTGGAGGTCAAGGGTCCGATTGTCGACGCCGCCCTCGACGCCATGGAGGAGATCTGGGGCGCGCGGCCGGTGCGGATCCGCGAGGGGGGATCGATCCCCATCGTCTCCACGTTCGCGGCGGTCCTCAAGTGCCCGGTCCTGCTGCTCGGCTTCGGGCTGAACGACGACGGGCTGCACTCGCCGAACGAGAAGTTCAACATCAGTCACTTCTACAAGGGCATCCGCTCCGTCGCACGGCTGCTGGATCGCCTGGGCGATCTATGAGGAGCAAGGACAACCGGGAGCGCGAGATCAAGTTCCCGCGCGTCGAGCTGGACAAGCTGCGCGACCGCCTGATCGAGCTCGAGGCGGAGCGGGTCGGGCCGTCGGCCTTCGAGGACAACTGGATCCTCGACCGCGAGCAGGAGCTGATCTCATCGGGCCGCATCCTGCGGCTGCGCACCGACGGCGGCCGCGCGCGGCTGACCTTCAAGGGGCCGATGAGCCTCGAGGGGAACGTCAAGGTGCGCGAGGAGCGCGAGATTGAGGTCCAGAGCGCCGAGGAGGCCATGGCCCTGTTCGAGAACCTCGGCTACACCGTGGTGCGCCGCTACCAGAAGATGCGGGAGGAGTGGCAACTGGGCGGCGTCACGATCGCGCTCGATCACACCCCGATCGGCGACTTCGCCGAGTTCGAGGGGGACGGCGCTGAGACGGTGGCGAAGCGCTGCGGCTTCGATCCCGGCAAGGCCGAGCGCCGTTCCTACCTGCGCCTCTACGAGGAGCACCTCAAGCTGCATCCGGATGACCCGCCCGAGATGGTGTTCCGCTAGGACCCCCGCCCTGCGGTCGAGCGATGCAGGGTAGGCGGATCCGCGCTCTGGTGCTCGCGGCCGGGCTGGGTACCCGGCTGCGGCCGCTGACCAGCCTCACCCCCAAGCCGCTGCTGCCGGTTCGCGGTGTGCCCATCCTCGGCCACACCCTGGCGCAGCTCGCCGCGGCCGGCTGCGAGGCGGTGGCGGTCAACCTCCACTACCTCGGTGACCAGATCCGCCACCGCTTCGGCGATTACCACGCCGGCATGCCGCTCATCTGGTCGGAGGAGCCCGAGGTCCTCGGCACCCTGGGAGCGCTCCACCCCCTGAAAGAGTTCTTCGCCCCCGCCGACCTGGTGCTGCTCGTCAACGGCGACAGCCTCTGCCGCTGGCCGCTGCGCAAGCTGGTCCGCAAGCATCTGGCGAGCGGCGCCCGCTCGACCCTGCTGCTCACCTCGCGCCCCGATCCGGCGCGCTTCGGCGGCGGCGTCGGGATCGACCGCGCGGGGCGGATCCTCTCCTTCCGGTCGGGCGTCGCGGAGCCAGGAGAGGTGGCCCGGCGCTACGTCTTCGCCGGCGCGCACGCCTTCTCGCCCGAGCTCCTGGAGCGGGTGGGTCCGGGCAAGTCCGACATCGTGCGCGACCTCTACATGCCGATGCTGGCGGAGGGGGCGGCGATCGACTCGATCGTGGACGCCGGGCTCTGGCACGACATGGGGACGCCGCAGCGCTTCCTCGAAGGGGCGCTCGACTGGGCCCACGCGGACTGGCCGGAGCGGCTCTGGCGGCGGTCGTGGATCTCCCCGGAGGCGAGCCTGGGCGCGGGTGCGCGGGTGCGGCGGTCGGCGATCGAGCCGGGAGCGAAGGTGGGGGAGGGGGCGCGGATCGAGCGCTCGGTGCTGCTGCCGGGAGCGCGGATCGGCAAGGGGTGCGTCGTCCGCGAGACGATCGTCGGCTTCGGCGCCGCGATCCCCCCCGGCACCTGGGTCGAGCGGCGGATCGTCATGCCGCAGTCCCCCGGGTTCGCACCGGGGCTCGACGACTCGGTGGTGGGCGGGGCCGTGTATACGCCGTTCGGACCCGACGCCGAAGGTTGAACGGGCCGCTCCCGTCTGTCATGATCGCTGGACCGGAGATTCTCCGGCCCCACGATGCCTCTCGACCCACATCAATTCCGCCTGCTCGTCTTCGACTGGGACGGGACGCTGATGGATTCCATCGGCACGATCGTGGCTTGCACCCAGGCGACGATCCGCGAGCTGGGGCTGGGGGAGCTGCCCGAGAAGACCATCCGCGGCATGATCGGCCTCGGGCTGCGCGAGACCATCGAGATCCTGAGCCCCGGCTGCGACGAGCGGCTCTTCGGACGCATCCTCGAGGCCTACCGCCACCACTGGCACACGACCTACCGCGACATGCCGCTGCTCTTCACCGGCGTCGGCGAGATGCTGCGGGACCTGGCGGCGGAGGGGTACCTGCTGGCGGTCGCGACCGGCAAGAGCCGGCGCGGGCTCGACTACGCTCTCGAGCAGACCGGCCTGCGCCCACTCTTTCACGCCACGCGCACCGTCGACGAGGCCTTCTCGAAGCCCCACCCCAAGATGCTGCTCGACATCCTCGACGAGATGGGAGTGGCGCCGGGCGACGCGGTGATGATCGGCGACACCACCTACGACCTGGAGATGGCGCGGAGCGCGCGGACGCACGCGGTCGGCGTCTGCTCGGGAGGGCACGGCCGCGAGGAGCTCCTGGAGCTGGAGCCCCTCGCCTGCCTGGATCAGGTGGCGGATCTGGGGGCCTGGCTGGCTTCGCGTGCCACGGTCACCGCGTAGCAGGTCCTACATCCCCTTTTTCGTCCCTGCGATCCCTTCCAGATCCTTGATCTGCTGAGCGGCCGGCGGCTGCTGGAGGCTCTTCGCGGCGGCGAGCGCCCGCTGGGCGTAGCCGGCGGCGGCGGGATCATTCTTCTTGGCGAGCAGCATGGCCTTGGCGCGGAGGTTGTTGTAATTACCCTCCAGAGCGATCGAGGCGTCGAGCCAGCGCGAGGCGTCGTCGAGGCAGGTGTTGTTCTGGATGCAGTAGTTCGCCGCCTGATACGGGGTCTGCCAGGTGACCGCCTTCTTGGCCTTGGCCGCCACCAGCGCCGGCGTGTCCACCTCGACGGTGAAGGGGACCTTGAGCTTCTCCCAGTGGAGGACGACCTTGGCGGCGGTGTCGGTCACGTCGTCGAAGTCGAAGGCCATGCGCTCGCGGAACTCGGCCGGCTGCGGCGTGGCCTGGATGCGCAGCGCGTCGTCCTCCTGCTTGTAGCTGAAGGCTCCCCACTCGTCGGCGTCCTTGCTGAAGATGACGGTCCAGGCGCCGGCGTTGGGGATGGTCTGCAGGCCGTAGATGCCGGCCGCCAGCTCGTGCCCGTCGATCTTGACGGGGGTGCTGAACCGGATCGTCGTGTTCTCGTTGGCGCCCGTGCGCCAGACCTCGCCGTAGGGGACGAGCTTGCCCCAGATTGGCCGGTCCTTCACTCCGGGGCGGCTGTACTTGATCGTGATCTCGGTCACCCCTACCGTCTGCGACACGGACGCGTTGGGGCTCGGGCGGGGGAGGTCGAGCTGCTGCGCGAAGGTGGCGCCAGCGGCGAGGAACGACAGCAGGCCGGCGGCGACGGCCGTCCGGGAACGAAGAGTGCTCATTTTCGGCTTCTCCTTATAGGAATCTCTCAACAAGACGGGAATGTACCAAAGCCGGCCGGCGCCGGGGGGTATCAGTTTTGTAAAACGGGTTCGGACTGCATGGCCTCGGCCCGCCGCCTGGACTCGGCGCCCTCGCGGCGCGCCTCTTCCTCGCTCCACTCGGCGGGCGTCTTCACCCATCCCTGGAGGTTGCGGTGGACCAGGTCGGCGATCGCGCGGATGTGGTCCGGCCGATCGTTAAGGGCCGGGATGTAGCGGTAGCGCTCGCCGCCGGCGTGGAGGAAGACCTCGCGGTTCTCCTGGTCGATCTCCTCGATGGTCTCCAGGCAGTCGGCCGAGAAGCCCGGACAGACAACGTCGAGCCGGCGGAGCCCGGACTTCGCCAGCGCCGTGATGGTCTGGTTGGTGTAGGGCCGGAGCCACTCCTCCTTGCCGAACAGCGACTGGAAGGAGACTTGCCAGCGCTCGCGGGGGAGCTCCAGCTCCTCGGCGGCGAGGCGGGCGAGCTTGTGGCACTCGCAGAAGTAGGGGTCGCCCGCCAGGAAGTAGCGCTTCGGGATGCCGTGGAAGGAGAAGAGGAGCTTCTCCGGCGGCCCTTCCCGGTCCCAGAGCTCGCGGATGCTAGCCGCCAGTGCCCGGATGTAGGCGGGGTCGTCGTGGTAGTGATGGATCGTCCGGATCTCCGGCACCCAGCGCCAGGTGGTCAGCTCGGCGGCCACGGCGTCGATCGTCGAGCCGGTGGTCACCGTCGCGTACTGCGGGTAGAGCGGCAGCACCAGGAGCCGGCGGCACCCCTTGGCGGCGAGCTCGCGCAGCTCCGCGCGGACTGACGGATTGCCGTAGCGCATGGCGACCGCGACGTGGACCGGCGTGCCGATCTCGCGCGCCAGCACCTGCTGGAGCGCCGCCGCTTGACGGTTGCTGATGACCAGGAGAGGGGAGCCCTCCGCGGTCCAGACCTTGCGGTAGAGCGCGGCCGACTTGGCGGGCCGGAAGGGGAGCACGAACAGGTGGAGGATCAGCCACCAGAGCACGCGGGGGAGCTCGATGACCCGCGGATCGAGCAGGAACTCGCGGAGATAGCGGCGCAGCGCCGGGGTGTCCGGCGCGTCGGGGGTCCCCAGGTTGGCCAGGAGGACACCCACCGCGGGCACCTCCCCATGCTGAAATTCAGGCTGGCCGAAGTACTTCATCCGGAGAGTCTACCCGAGCAGCCCGAACACCTCGCCGACCTGCTCCCAGCCGATCCGCATCAGGAAGGTGTTGTTCCGCCCGTACGATTTGGCGCCGAGGATGAAGAAGCCGGGCTCCGGGTTGGTCAGGGTGTCTGCGCCGTGGGTGGTCTGCGCCAGGCAGTCCCCGCCGCCGGCGCCCAGCAGCGCCGCCGAGAGCTTCATCGGACCGCAGGTCGCGTAGCACTCGTGCACCTGGAGCTGGCGGTAGAGCGATGGGTCGCCCACCGCTCCGGTCAGGGAGAGGATGCGGTCGACCGCGATCCGTTCGGAGCCGGCGCCGTTGCGGAGCGTCACCTCGAAGCGGCCGTCCGGCTTCGCGATCTCCTCGACGACCGCGCCGCGACGGGTCTCGACCGCCGGCGAGGCGCCGCCGGCGAGCTCGGAAGCCGTGGCCGCGAGACCCGCCCGCTCGGGGAGAGGATCGCCTTCATGGGTGCCCCAGCCCGGCTCCAGGTTGCGCAGCGCCCAGACCACCCGCGTCCCCGGCGCCTCCCGCGCCAGCTCCGCGAGCGCGCGGACGGCCGTCTGCGCCGAGTGGCCGGCGCCGGCGAGGAGGACCGTCCTGCCGGCCCAATCCTCCCGCTCGGCCGCGAGATTGGGGATGTCGCGCCGGATCTCCCCCGCGAGCGCGCGCTCCCCAGGCGCCGGGATGCCGCCGTCGCCCAGGGTGTTGGGATTCCCCCAGGTACCGGTGGCGTCGATCACCACGTCCGCCATATCGGTCCACTCGCGGCCGGAGCCGTCGGCGAGGAGGATGCGGAAGGGGCGCCGGCCGCGCTCAGCGGTGGCGATCTCCTCGTGCTTGAGGAGCCCCTCGCGGCCGATGCCGAGGACGCGGGTACCCAGCCTCAGGTTGGGCGCGATCTCGGGCAGTGCCGCCAGCGGCTCGAACAAACGCTCGGCGAGGTCGTTGCCGGTGGGGCACTCAGGGCCACTGGGAGTTTCGAGATGGCGCCGCATGCGCGGGGAGACGTTCATCTCCCACGGGGTGAACAGCCGGACGTGCCCCCAGGCGCGGACGTTGCCGGCGACGGTGGGCGCCGCTTCGTAGAGGGTGAACGGCTGCCCGGCTTCCGCGGCGGCGAGAGCGGCCTCGAGCCCGGTGGGCCCAGCTCCAAGGATGGCGATGCGCTTGGACATGAGTCTTCTCCTCAGAAGCGGGAAGCCGCCCGCTCGCGGGCGGGCAGGATCTCCAGGCAGGTCGTCCACCAGCCGGTCAGGATGGTTTCGACGAACTCCTCCGGCAGCCCCTCGGTCCGCATCTCGGCGGCGAGACCGAGGTGATCGTAGGGGAGCGGCACCAGCTCGACCCCCAGCTCCTCGTCGCGCGCCTCGAGCATCGCGTACCAGACGTGGGTGTTGCCGTCGTTGGCGGGGCGGCCGATGACGCCGACGTTCACCACGTCGCGCCCCGAGGGGAGGCGGCGGTGCCATTGCAGCCCGGTGTGGGTGGCGAGGATGCCGTCGCACCGGTTCTGGTCGAGCAGCACCTCCAGAAACGGCACCGGCGAGGTGCTCTGGAAGAGGAACTCGTTGATCCGGCGCGGCGAGCCGTGGATGAGCAGCAGCTCGCGGCTCCCGATCCGCACCCGGCGGCGGCGGGGGAGCGCGCCCATCCAGGCCTTGAACTCGGGCGAGCAGCTCCGCTCGGTATAGCCGTAGGAGATCTCTGCGAAGTGGTTGTCGCGCGGGTCGGTGTAGCCGCAGTTGCAGTCCTCGCGGCCGGCGGCGAGCGATTCCTCGTAGTTCCCCTGGATGGCGAGCACGCCCCCTTCCACCAGCAGCGGCCGGACCCTCTCCGGATTGGGACCGAAGCCGCCCAGGTCGCCCAGGCAGTAGATCGCCTCGGCGCCCCGGCGGGTTGCGTCCTCCAGCAGCTCCAGGAGCGCGAAGTGGTTGTTGTAGACACCGCCGAAGACGGCCACCCGCGACCAGGGGCCCTCGACGGGGGTGGGGTCGTCGAGCCCGGCCGTGAGGGAGAGCGCCGCCGCCTCCCGCTCCGCCGGCGAGAGCGCCAGGCCCGATCCGGCCGCGGCCTTGCGGAAATCGCCGAGGGGGACGAGCTTCTCCCCCCAGGTCGCCATGCCGCGATGGGCGGTGAGCTTGGCCCGCGCCTGGCGGGCCTGTTCGTCGAGGTCCCTGGGCGGCCGGTAGGACATTTCAGGTCCGGCAGCTCACGCCGTAGACGTGGCAGGTCCAGCAGGCCGGGTGCTCCAGGGGGAAGGCGCCCAGCGTATCCGCCAGGGTCTCGCCCATCTTCGCCTCCGGCTCGTTGACCAGGATCGGGCAGACCCAGACCCCCTGGTCGGTGACCATCCGGCAGGAGCTGCATTGCAGGTGGTCCAATCCCCCTTCGGGCATCTCCCCCTCGCGCAGCCGCTGCCAGCTCTCGTAGGCACCGCCGCGGTCGGCCTCGGCGCCGATCCGGAAGACGGGGAGGATCTTGAGGCGGGGGCGCTCGATCGCCATCGATCGCAGCAGAGCGAAGAAGCGCTCCTTGCCGGAGTCGGTGGCGGCGCCCTCGCAGACCTCGGTCACCGTGATCACCGGGTTGAGGCCGGCCTGGTAGAGGTTGCGGATGCCGGCCAGAATCTTCTCGAAGGTCCCGGCGCCGCGGATGGGGTCGTTGCTCGCGGCGTCCCAGCCGTCGAGCGAGACCCGGAAGTCGAGCGAGTAGTCGGAGGCGTCAGCCAGGGTCTTGAGGCGCGCGCAGCGGGCGGGATCGAGCAGCAGGCCGTTGGTCAGCACGGTGGCGGGGCCGACGGCGAGGGTCGCCGCCAGGATCGCCTCCATCTCGGGGTTCAGGAACGGCTCGCCGCCGGTGAAGTAGTACTCGCGCACCCCGAGCCGGGCGGCCTCGTCCAGATAACGCGCCACCTCGGCGAGGCTCAGGACCTCGTGGGTGTGGTTGGTCGGCGAGCAGGAGACGAAGCAGTGGGTGCACGCCAGGTTGCACACCGTGCCTCCGACCTGGAACCAGAGGGTGTCCAGGCTCTTGAGCTCCACGCGGGGAGCGACAGGGAGGGGGGTGGCGTTCGGGTGCATGCTCCAACCAGGATACGGTCACCGTCTTCAACCGGATGACGGCAGAGCGGCATTCCTTCAGGGCTGCAGACGGGAAGCGGAGGCGGCGGCGCCCAGCACCAGGCCGCAGAGCGTATAGAGGATCCACCAGGAGAACGCCAGCGCCCACCACGGCCGCGGGGGGAGACCGGCGAGCCCGACCACGGTCACCACCAGCAGCGGGCCGCGGAAGACCCAGGCGATCCACCCCGCGAGCAGGCCGGCCGCCCATCGCGAGCCGCCGCGCCCGAGGATCAGCAGATACAGGGCCGCGAGCCCCACCGCCTCCAGGATCCAGGTGGCGAGTACCACCCATCCCGGCAGGCTCGCCACTCCCGAGCGCGAGAGGACCGCGGGATCGGGAGCCAGCCCCAGGGTCTCCAGTACGAAGTGGAAGATCCCCATGGTGAGGATGAGCAGCGGCAGGGCGAAAATAAGGAATCGTCTCAAAGCGCGCCGATCATAACGCAAGCCCTGAACGGAGGCCTGGCAGGGTCTGTGCTAGCCTTTTCCCCGCTTTGAAGATCGCCGCCGTCGGGAAGGCCTTCCCACCCAACTACTACGACCAGGAGACGCTCCTCGCGGCGCTGCGGGAGCGCTGGGCGGACCGCAACTTCAACACCGAGCGCCTGGAGCGCCTCCACCAGAACGTCCTGGTCGGCGGCCGTCACCTGTCGCTGCCGATCGACGACTACGCCGGCCTCGCGACCTGGGGGAAGGCGAACGACGCCTGGATCCGGGTGGCGCAGGAGGTCGGCGCCGCCGCCGTTCTGGAGGCGCTGGAGCGGGCAGGGCTGTCGCCGGCGGACGTGGACGCGCTGATCTTCGTCACTGTGACCGGGGTCGCCACCCCCTCGATCGACGCCCGGCTGATGAACCGGCTGGGCCTGCCGCCGCGGGTCAAGCGGATGCCGATCTTCGGCCTCGGCTGCGTCGCGGGGGCTGCGGGGATCGCGCGGGCCGCCGACTACGTCAAGGGCTTTCCGGACCAGGTGGCGGTCCTCCTTTCGGTCGAGCTCTGCTCGCTGACCCTGCAGCCGGAGGACCTGTCGATCCCCAATCTCATCGCCTCGGGCCTCTTCGGGGACGGCGCCGCCGCCGTGGTGGTGACGGGCGCCGACCGGCCGGCCGGCGATACGAGCGGGCCGCGCATCGTCGCCACCCGCTCGGTTTTCTACCCCGACTCCGAGCGGGTGATGGGCTGGGACATCTCCGAGACCGGCTTCAAGATCGTCCTCTCCGGGGACGTGCCGGCCGTCGCCCGCGAGAAGCTGCGGCCCGACGTCGACGCCTTCCTGACCGACCAGGGCCTGACCCGCGCCGACATCGCCTCCTGGGTCTGCCACCCGGGTGGCCCCAAGGTGCTGGAGGCCATGCAGGAGTCCTTGGAGCTCCCCCCCGGGGCGCTCGACGTCACCTGGCGGAGCCTGCGCGAGGTGGGGAACCTCTCCTCGACCTCGGTGCTGCTGGTCCTCGAGGAAACTCTGGCCAACCACCGGCCGCCCCCTGGAAGCTACGGGATGCTGCTCGCCATGGGGCCGGGATTCTGCTCGGAGCTGGTGCTGCTTCAGTGGTGAGGTGGCCTTGATCCTCCCAGATACTGACACCCGCGTCCTCTACACCCTCCTCGTCATCCTGGTCGCCATCGGTCGGGTGGTCGAGCTGCGGATCGCCTCCCGCAACCGGCGCGCGCTGCTCGCCCGCGGCGGGGTCGAGGTGGCGCCGGGGCACTACCGGTGGATGGTGCTTCAGCACACCGCCTTCCTGGTCTGCTGTCCCCTGGAGGTCTGGCGGCTCGGCCGGCCGTTCCTGCCGGCGCTCGGAATTCCCATGCTCCTGCTCGTCGTTCTGGCGACCGGGCTGCGGTACTGGGTGATCACGACGCTCGACGGCCGCTGGACCACCCGCATCATCGTGCTGCCGGGGTCATCCCCCGTCGCCGGCGGGCCGTACAGGTTTCTGCGGCACCCCAACTACCTGGCGGTGATCACGGAGATCCTCGCCCTGCCGCTGGTGCACACGGCCTGGATCACGGCGATCGTCTTCAGCGCCCTCAACGCCCTGATCCTCCGCGTCCGCATCCGAGCCGAGGAGGAGGCTCTGTCGCGTATGTCCGACTACGGCACCGTGTTTGCGAATCGTTCCCGTCTGATGCCGGGTGGACGATGAACGAGGCGGAGATCCTCGCCGGCGTCGCCGAGGTGGCCCGGGTCCATCTCGGCTGGGAGGACCCGCTGACGCCCGACATGCGCCTGGTCGAAGACCTGCGGCTCGACTCGATCCGCCTGCTGACCCTCGCCGTGGAGGTGGAGAACCGCTTCCGGGTCCGCCTGGACGAACTGGACGAGGGGGGGATCGAGACGGTGGGGGATCTGGTCGCGACCGTACGGAGAAAACTCGGTGAGTGAAACGATCAACGGCTGGCTCTTCGCGGCGGGGCGCCACCCCGAGGGGGGGCTCCGCTTCGTCGACCGCTCCGAGGCGGCCACCTGGTTCGGTTGGGGGGAGGTGCGGGAGCGGGCGCTCGCCGTCTGCGGCGGGCTGCGCAGCCTCGGCGTCCAGCCGGGGGACCGCGTGGCCCTGATCTTCCCTACCGGCATCGAGTTTTTCGAGGGGTTCTTCGGCGCCTTGCTCGCCGGCGCCGTGCCGGTGCCGCTCTACCCGCCGGTGCGCCTGGGCCGGATGAGCGAGTACCTTCACCGCACGGCGCGCATGCTGGAGCGCTCCGGGTCCCGCCTCGTCCTCGCCGACTCCCGGGTGCGGCGCATCCTCGGCGAGACGATCGCCGAGGCGCGGCCCGATCTCGGCTGCCGGACGATCGGCGATCTCCCCGGATCGGCCATGGAGCCGGTCGCCGTCGCGCCCGCCGATCTCGGCCTGATCCAGTTCTCCTCCGGCACCACGGTCGATCCCAAGCCGGTCGCCTTGAGCCACCGGGCGATCGCCGCCCAGGTCGACATCCTGAACGGCTTCTGGCGCGACACCGACGAGCTGCGCCACAGTTGCGTCTCCTGGCTGCCGCTCTACCACGACATGGGGCTGATCGGCTGCGTCTTCCCGGCGCTCTCGCGCGACGCCACCCTGACGCTGCTCGGGCCGGAGCTGTTCGTGGCCCGGCCGGCGCTCTGGCTGCGCGCGCTATCGCGCTATCGCGGGACGATCTCGCCGGCTCCGAACTTCGCCTACAGCCTGTGCGTCACCCGCGTCTCCGACGCCGAGATGGAGGGGGCCGACCTCTCCGGCTGGCGGACCGCCCTGAACGGCGCCGAGTCGGTGGCCCCCTCGGTGCTGCGCGCCTTCTGCGACCGCTTCGCCCGCTGGGGGTTCCGGCCAGAGGCCCTGACCCCCGTCTACGGCCTCTCGGAGGCGGCGCTCGCCGTCACCTTCTCGGATCTCGACCGGCCGTTCCGCGGCCGCCGCTTCGACCGCGAGGGGCTCTCCCGCGACCGCGTCGCCCGCGAGGCGCCCGACGGCCGGGAGATCGTCTCGGTCGGCCGCGCCGTCCCCGGCTTCCGCCTGCGGATCGTCGACGAGATGGGGTGCGATCTCCCCGACGGGCGGGTGGGGCGGGTCTGGGCGCGGGGACCGTCGCTGATGGACGGCTATCTCGGCGACCCGGAAGCCACCGCCCGCGCCCTGCGCGACGGCTGGCTCGACACCGGCGACCTCGGCTTCCTGCGCGAGGGGGAGCTCTACCTGACCGGCCGCGCCAAGGATGTGGTGATCCTGCGGGGGCGCAATTACGCGCCGGACGAGATCGAGCGCTCCGTCGAGGCGGTCCCCGGCGTCCGCTCCGGCTGCGCCGTCGCCGCGAGCTGGCTGCCGGAGGACGCTCCCGGCGAGGTGCTGGCGCTGTTCGTCGAGGCCTCGCGCGCGGCGACGGCGGTGGAGCGCGAGGCCCTGCCCGAAGCCTGCCGGGAGGCGGTGCTCGGCGCCACCGGCCTCGCCGTGGACCGTGTCGTGGTCCTCGCGCCGGGTACCCTCCCCCGCACCTCGTCGGGCAAGCTGCGCCGGGCCGAGACGCTACGCCTCTACCTCGCGGAGGAGCTGACGGCGCCCGATCCGGTCACGCCGCTGCGGCTCGCCGGCGCGATGGCCCGCTCCAGCCTAGCCTACGCGAAGATGCGCTTCGAGAGGCGCGGGGGATGAGTGACGTGTTGATCGTCGGCGGCGGCCCGGCCGGGCTCGCGACGGCGATCCGCGCCCGTCTCGCGGGGCTCGCCGTCACCGTCCTCGACCGCGCCCGCCCGCCGATCGACAAGGCCTGCGGCGAGGGATTGATGCCCGATGCCGTGGCGCGGCTGCGGGAGATCGGCGTCGAGCCGCGCGGCCTCCCCTTCCGGGGTATCCGTTACTTCGACGGCGGGCTCGCGGCCGAGGGACTCTTTCCTCACTCCGGGGGGCTGGGGGTGCGGCGGACCGAGCTGCACGAGGCGCTGGTCCGCCGGGCGGAAGAGGTGGGCGTGGTCCTGCGCTGGGGTATTAAGGCGGAGGGGATGCAGGACGGCGGCATCGCGACCGATCAGGGGACCTTCGCGGCGCGCTGGATCGTGGGCGCCGACGGCCTGCGCTCGCCGGTCCGCCATTGGATCGGGCTCGACGGCGGCGAGGCTCCCCTTCGCCGGTTCGGCGTGCGGCGGCACTTCGCGATGCCCCCCTGGAGCGACTTCGTCGAGGTCTACTGGGGACCGGACTGCGAGGCCTACGTAACGCCGGTCGCCGCCGACCAGGTGGGAGTCGCCTTCCTCTGGAGTGGCCGCAAGGCGGATTTCGACGATCTCCTGGAGAGTCTCCCCGATCTGCGCGCCCGGCTCGCCGGAGTGCCCGAAGCCTCGCGCGACCGCGGGATCGGCCCGTTGCGCCAGTGTGCCCGGGCGGTGTGGAAGGGAAACGTGGCTCTCGTCGGGGACGCGGCGGGGTATTTCGACGCCATCACCGGCGAGGGGCTGGCGGTGGCGCTCCACGAGTCGGCGGCGCTGGTCGAGGCGATCCTGGCGGGGGATCTCGGCCGCTACGCGGCGGCGCACCGGCGGATCAACCGGCTCCCCGACCTGATGACCGGGCTGGTGCTCGCCATGGAGCGGCGACCCCGGCTGCGCGCCCGGGCGATCCGGGCGCTCGCCGCCGAGCCGGCCCTGTTCTCGCGGCTGCTGGGGATTCACGCCCGCACGTTGCCGCCACGGCGGCTGGGGCTGGGCGCTCTGCGGCTGGCTTGGCGGCTGGTGGCCTGAAGGAATTCGCCCGGCTCCCCCGGGGTTGTATTCTTTCGCCCTTATGAAGAGATCCTCCAATCACGACTGGTCCCCGATCCGCGCCGCCGAGCGGCCGGTGGAGGCGTTCTCGCACCACGCCCGGTACCGCCTGGCGCTGGCGTACGCGAACAGCTACCACGTGGCAATGTCCAGCCTTGGGTTCCAGCGCGTCTACGAGGTGATCCACCGCCGGCCGGAGTGGGCCTGCGAGCGCTTCTTCACCGACGGCATCGGCATGCCGATCTCGGTCGAGAGCGGGCGCGCGCTGAACGACTTCGGGTGCATCGCCTTCTCGGTCTCTTTCGAGGAGGATTACGTCAACCTTTTGCAGATGCTCGACCGCGCCCGCATCCCGCTGCGCCGCAAGGACCGCGGCCCCTGGGACCCGGTGATCGTCATGGGCGGCTCCTGCGCCTCGATCAACCCGCTGCCGATGTCGGAGTTCGTCGACGTCTTCGCCATCGGCGCCGCCGAGAACGTGCTGCCCGAGCTGCTCGCCGCTCTCGAGGGGGAGGAGGGGCGCGAGGCGGCGATCGAGCGACTGGCCTCCCGCGACGGCTTCTACGTCCCCGCCTTCCATCATCCCGAGGAGGAAGGCGAGCTCCCCAAGCTCAACAAGCTGGAGCTGACGGAAGAGCAGATGAAGCAGCCGGGGTTCCTGCCGACGACCGCGATCGTCACCCCGCACACCGAGTTCTCCGAGAAGTTCCTGATCGAGATGTCGCGCGGCTGCCCCGAGAAGTGCCGCTACTGCTGGGCGACCTTCGGCATGGGGCGCTTCCGCTGGCATCCGACCGAGTACATCCTGGCCTCGCTGGAGCGCGCCCGGCCGGTCACCAACCAGCTCGGCTTCGTGGCCACCGCCGTGGGGGATCATCCGGACATCGAGAAGATCCTGCGCGAGGCCAATCTGCTCGGCTTTCGCACCTCGGTCTCCTCGATCCGCATCCCGGCGGTGACCGAGGGGGTGCTCGAAGCCCTCCACGCCTCGGGCGACCGTTCGATCACCCTCGCCCCCGAGACCGGCACGGACGAGCTGCGGGTGAAAATGGGCAAGCCGATCCCCAACTCGTTCCTGCTGGAGAAGGTGCGGCGGATCTTCCGCCACGGCTTCACCTCGCTCAAGCTCTACTTCATCGTCGGGCTGCCCGGCGAGACCATGGCGGACGTCCAGGGGATCTTGGACCTGGCCAACCAGGCGCGGGCGATCATGCTCGAGGAGCTGCCGAAGCAGGGGCTGATCGGCAATATCCACCTGGGGGTCAATGTCCTGGTGCCGAAGCCCTACACCCCCTGGCAGCGCGAGCCGATGGACGAGGAGAAGAGCCTGAAGGAGAAGCTCGCCCTGCTGCGCAAGGCGGTGACCAGGATGCCCAACGTCTCGATGGGCTCGGTCTCGGTGCGCCAGGCGATCTGGCAGACCTACATCAGCAAGGCCGGCAGCGACGCCGCCGAGGCGATCGAGGCCGCGGCGCGGGGGGAGTCGGTGAGCTCCCTGCTCCACCGCCTCGCCCCCAAGATCCACCCGGAGGTCTACCGCCGCCAGGAAGGCGACCTCCGGTGGCACTTCATGCGGCAGGCTTAGTCTCTTACCGGTAGATTCCCCGGTCCGGGGTCAGCGAGCGGTCGATCGATAGCCGGCCGCTCCCCTTCACCATCACGGCGAGCGCCATGCCGATGGCCAGCAGGTGGTACTCGAACCCCTCCCCCTTCTGGTTCCCCATCCAGTTCATGAAGAAGCCGTTGTGAAGGTGGACGGTGAGGATGGCGCCTACCATCACGCAGAAGATGCCGAAGGCGCTCACCCGGCCGAGGAAGCCGCCGATCAGGCCGAGGGCGCCGAAGAACTCGGCGATCATCACCAGCAGGACGACGGCCGCCGGCAGCCCCATCGAGGTCATCCCCTGCAGGGTCGCCGCGAACCCGCCGCCGCCGAACCAGCCGAGCAGCTTCTGGGCGCCGTGGGGGAACATGACCAGCCCCAGGAAGACCCTCACGATCAGCATTCCGGCGTCGTCGTCCGTCTGCATCAGCTTCCTCAGCATCCACTCCCCCTTTTTCGATAGGACAGCGTTGATCTCAGGATTGTCGCACGCCCGGCACCGGGTCGGGCGCCAGCATCAGGAGGCGCTCCGGGGCGAGCCTGATGCTCAGCGGCAGCCGCTCCTGGCAGACGTCGCCGTCCACCTGGGCCAGGGAGCCGCCCGGCCCGGCGAGGGTGACCTCCCGCACCTGGCGGATCTCGACGTCGCGGCGGCGGACGTGGGCGGCGCGCAGGACGTCGAAGGCGAACGCGAAGGTGGCGGCGCGGCCGGTGCCCCGGAAGAGCACCAGCTCGAACAGCCCGTCGTCGGTGCGGGCCTTCGGCGCCAGCCGGTAGGCCCCCGCGTAGTACGGGATGTTCGACACCGAGACGAAGGAGGCCTCCAGGCGCTCGCCGTCCACCGTCACCTCCAGCATCGGGTAGGGGTAGCGCCACCACTCGCGGAGGCCCTGGCCGATCAGCGCCGGCTTGCCATAGCGCCACTTGAGCCGGGTGTCGAGCGAGGCGAGCATGGCGGCGTCGAGGCCGGCCGAGACCATCATCAGGAAGGGGACGCCGCTGGCGAGGCCGACGTCGAACGGCCGCGGCGGCAGATCCCGCAGCACCGTGGCGGCGGCCACCGGGTCGCGCGGCAGGCCGAGGGCGAGCGCCAGCAGGTTGGCCGTCCCTCCGGGCAGCACGCCGAGCGCCGCCGTCCCGCCGAGCAGGCCCGCCGCCACCTCCCGCGCCGTGCCGTCGCCGCCGAAGGAGAAGACCGCCTCGGAGTCCTGGCGGCGCTCGCGCGCGAGCTCGGTCGCCTGTCCCGCGAAGGCGGTGGGGACCGGCTCGACCTCGAAGCCCCCGGCGCGCAAGGTGGCGAGGATCGCTTCGAGTTGGCTGGCATGCCGCTGGCGCCCCGAGCGGGGGTTGTAGATCAGGGCGGCGCGGCGCACGGACGGGGGGGTCAGAACAGCGTCCCCGTGGTGCCGGGGCGCTGCGGATAGCCGAGGTGCTGGTAGGCGCGGCGGGTGGCGACCCGCCCGCGGGGGGTGCGCTGGAGGAACCCCTCCTGGATCAGGTAGGGCTCGTAGAGGTCCTCGAGCGTGCCGGTGTCCTCGCCGACCGAGACGGCGAGCGTCTTGATGCCGGCGGGCCCGCCGTCGTAGTGCTCGATCAGCGTGCTCAGGATCTTGCGGTCGACGTCGTCGAAGCCGAACTCGTCCACCTCGAGCAGGGTGAGGGCGCGGCGGGCGACTCCGAGGTCGATCGCCTTGGCGCGGTCCACCTGGGCGAAGTCGCGCACCCGGCGCAGCAGGCGGTTGGAGACGCGCGGGGTGCCGCGGCTGCGGCGGGCGATCTCCATCGCCCCCTCCGGCTCGATCGGCACGCCGAGCAGCCGGGCCGAGCGCAGGACGATCTCGGTCAGCTCCTCCGGGCGGTAGAAGTCGAGCCGGTGGACGATGCCGAAGCGCGCCCGCAGCGGGGCGCTGATCAGCCCGGCGCGGGTGGTCGCCCCCACCAGGGTGAACTTCGGAAGCTCGATCTTCACCGTGCGCGCCGCCGGCCCCTGGCCGATCACGAGGTCGAGCCGGAAGTCCTCGAGGGCGGGGTAGAGGATCTCCTCCACGGTCGGGCCGAGGCGGTGGATCTCGTCGATGAACAGCACCTCGCCCGGATCGAGGTTGGTGAGGATCGCCGCGAGGTCCCCGGCCCGCTCGAGGACCGGTCCGGCGGTGGTGCGCAGGGGCGCTCCCATCTCGCTGGCGATGATGTTGGCGAGGGTGGTCTTGCCGAGGCCGGGGGGGCCGAACAGCAGGACGTGGTCGAGCGACTCGCGGCGCTCGCGGGCGGCGCGGATGAACACCCGCAGGTTGTCGATGACCTTCTTCTGCCCGATGTACTCCTCGAGCCGCTGCGGGCGCAGCGACGGCTCGACTCCCAGGTCCTCGGGGTCGGGGACGCCGGAAAGGATGCGATCCTCGGCGGACATGGCCCGATTCTACGCCCGCGACAGCCGGTTGAGGCTCGCCCGCAGCAGATCGTTGAAGGCGGCGTCGGGCTTTTCGCGGCGCACCTCGGCGACGGCCCGCTCGGCCAGGTTCGCCTTGTAGCCGAGGTTGACCAGGGCGGAGACGACGTCATGGTCGGCGGGCGCGGCGGCGGCGGCCGTCTCGGGCAGGTCGGCCGCCAGGATCCGGATCTTCTCCCGCAGCTCCAGCACGATCCGCTCGGCGGTCTTCTTGCCCACGCCCGGAATCGTCCCCAGGCGTCCGAGATCGCCGGCGGCGATGGCGCCCATCAGGTCGTCCGGCGCCATCCCCGAGAGGATCACGCGCGCCAGCTTCGGCCCGATCCCGTTGACGCCGATCAGCTTCTCGAACAGCGCCTTCTCGCGCTCGGTCCAGAAGCCGAAGAGAGCGATGCCGTCCTCGCGCATGTGGGTGTGGATGAACAGGCGGATGGGCTCGCCGCGCCGCTTCTCGATCTCGTACCAGGTGGAGAGAGGGACGTTGACCTCGTAGCCCACGCCGTGCACGTCGAGGAGCAGGCGCTCCGGGTCGTCCCGGAGCAGGGTGCCCTGGAGATATCCGATCATGGTGGGGATTGTAGAACGGCGGGGGCGGCCACGGCGGCCGCCCCGGGATCTCTCGCCTACCCTTCCTGGTTGGGCGGCGCGATGCCGAGCTGGTCGAGGAACTGCTGGTTGAACGTGACGTTCAGCTCGCGGCGGCGCTTCTCGATCAGGGAACCCTCGACGCTGGCGATCTTCTGCTGCAGGAGGGTGGCGCGGGTCTGATCGCGGTTGGCGGCGTACTGCTTCGGGTCCCAGCCCTTGCGGTCGGTCACCTGGAAGAGCAGCGCCCCCTGGGCGTCGTTGATCGGGCCGCCGACCTGGCCGGCCGGCAGCGCCATCGCCGCCTTGGTCAGCTCGGGGTTGTAGCCGATGCCGGGGATCGCTCCCTGGCCGCCGAACTCCTCGGTCTCCTTGACCGGCACGCCGAGCTCCGCGGCCACCTGGTCCAGGGTCTTGCCCTGGGTCATCTGGCGGCGCGCCTCCTGCAGCTTCTGGGTCGTCATCTGCTGCAGCTTCTGGTTCACCAGCGCCGTCCGCACCCGCTGCTCGATCTCCTTGAGCTCGGGCGCGTGCGGCGCGATGACGTCCTTGACATAGACGACGGCCCAGCCCTGCGGCACCTGCACCGCCGGCGAGACGTCCCCCTTCTTGAGCGAGAAGACGGTGGCGTTGAGGGCCGCGCCGACACCCGGCACCGGATCGGCGGCGCCGACCTTGGCCTCGCCGAAGGTCACGCCCGGGTTCTGGCCGGCGAGGGTCTTCAGGGCCTCGGCGTTGGCCGGCTTGTTGGCGGCCAGGCGGCTGGCGAGCTCCTTGGCGCGGGTCTCGGCGAGCTGCCGGGTGCGCTCGGCGGTGAGGCGGGCGCGGATCTGGTCCTTGACCAGCTCGAAGGGCTGCGTGCCGCCGGGCCGCTTGCCGGTGACCTCGAGGACGTGATAGCCGAACGAGGACTTCACCGGCCCCACCAGCTTGCCCGGCTGGGCGCCGAAGGCCGCGTCCTCGAACTCCTTGACCATGCGGTTGCGGCCGAAGTAGCCGAGGTCGCCGCCCTTGTCCTTCGAGGCGGTGTCGTCGGAGTACTCCTTGGCCACGGCGGCGAAGTCGGCCCCGCCGTCGAGCTTCCTCTTCGCCTCCTGCGCGCGGGCTTGCGCCTGCGCGTCGTTGCGCTGGTCGTTGACCATGACCAGGATGTGGCGCGCCTGCACCTGGTCTTCCTGGGTGTACTCGGCCTTGTGAGCGTCGTAGTAGGCCCGCAGGTCCGGCTCGCTCGGGTTCACCTGGCTGGCGAGCTGGGCGTCGCTGACCAGGAGATAGGCGAAGGCGCGCTGCTCGGGCAGCTTGAACTCGGCCTTGTGGGCCTGGAAGAAGGCCTCGACCTCGTTCTGCGGCGCCGCCACCTGGAGGGAGAAGTTGATCCGCGGCAACTGGACGTAGCGGATCTTGGCGCGCTCGACCTGGCTGCGGTAGGCCTGCTGGATCTCGTCCTCGCTGACGTAGAGATTGGCGGCGAGGGCGTCGTTGAACTTCTTCATCAGGACCTCGTCGCGCAGCTCGGTCTCGAAGTCGGCGACGCTGATCTGGTTGGCCGCGAGCGTCTGCTTGTAGATCTCCTCGCCGATGAAGCGCCCCTGCTCGTCCTTGAAGTTCGGGATCGAGAGGATGCGGTCGCGCAGCTCGGCGTCGGTGACCCGCAGGCCCTGCTTCCGGGCCTCGGCGAGCAGGATCTTCTGCACCACCGTCTGGCTCAGCGCCTGCCGGTACATCTGCTTCTCGACCTCCGGCGTGAACTGGTCGCCGTAGATCTGGCGATAGAAATTGGTCATGTTCTTGTACGCGCGCTGGAACTCCTGCTGCGACACCGACTCGCCGCCCACCTGGGCGACCGAGGTCATGTTGCCGCGTCCCCGGGAGCTGGCGCCGAAGTCGGCGGCGAGCGCGAGGACGAACAGGGCGATGATCACCCACAGGATCCAGGCGAGATTCTTCAGATTGTCGCGAAATACCTTGAGCATAAACGGACTCCTTCTCCTTTACCCGGAGGAACCCAGCACTTTAGCAGCGCCCGGCCGGCCGCACAACCCTCGGCATCCCGTAATCCCGCGGAGAAAAACCGCCTTTCAGGAAAAACGTTCCGTGTTATATTGACGTCCCTACATGAAAGGAATCTGAGGTGCCCGCCCAGCCCGTCCAAAAGGCTGATCGACCGGGGAAGGACTGGTACAGCGTCTCGGTGGAGACCCTGCAGAGCTGGGGTCTGCTGCTGGTGCTCCTGGGGCTGGTAGCCCTGGGCGTCTTCCTTTACCTGCGCTACGACCGCCAGTCGCTGCAGCGCTCGGCCCGAGCGGTGATCGAGCAGGCCGACGCGATGCGCCTGCGGCTGAGCGACGAGAAGCGCGTGGCGGCCAGCTTCGCCGGCGAGTACGAGGCGGCCGGCCAGCGCCTCGACGAGGCCCGGGCGCAGCTCAAGGCGCAGGACTTCAGCCATGCCCTCGACAGCGCCCAGCACAGCCGCGACAGCCTGCAGGCGATCCTCGACGCGCTGGCGCTGCGCGGCGGCGCCGGCCAGGCGCAGTTCGTCTCCTTCCAGGGGGAGGTCGAGTTCCGGCGCGGCGACGGCGGCGACTGGCAGGAGGCGCGCAGCCGCATCCAGCTCCAGTCGGGCGACACCGTGCGGACGGCGGACAACGGCTCGGCCCAGATCATGTTCCAGGACGGCACGCTCTACACGGTGCGCCCCAACACCCAGTTCATCGTCTCGCCCCCCAGCGCCGGGCCGGGCGGCGCGCCGGAGCAGTCGATCGAGATGAAGTACGGCTGGGTCAACCTGAGCACCTCGCAGGGCTCGAGCAACATCAAGACGCCGGGGGCCGTGGCCCGGGTCAAGGAGTCGTCCGAGGCCTTCGTCGCCGTCGACAAGGGGACCAGCCAGGGGCGCTTCGGCGCCTATGAGGGGAGCATGGAGCTGGCCTCGAACGGCGGCCTGACCCGCGAGGTCGGCGCGCTCCAGCAGGTGGTGCAGACCGGCGACCTGCTCTCCGAGCCCAAGCCGATGCCGAACCGCCCGGAGCCGGCCGAGCCGATGGACGACCTGCTGGTCGACCTCGACTCGACCAAGCGGCTGGTGCTCGCCTGGCAGCCGGTGGCGGGCGCCACCCGCTACGCTCTCCAGGTCTCCCGCTCCCACCTGTTCGTCGACAACGTGATCGACGCCGAGAACCGGACCAAGACGCGGGCCACCCTGGGCGTGCGCGGCGAGGGGACCTTCCAGTGGCGGGTCGCCGCCTTCGGGCCGAACGGCCTGCAGGGACCCTGGAGCGAGACGCGGAAATTCCGCGTCGCCGCCGCCGTCCGCAACGCCGGCGGCGGTGCCGGCGAGAAGAGCGGCAGTGCGAATCCGCCGGCGCTTGACCTCGACGAGATCAAAACCTACGGTAGTATCTTCATGGTCAGTGGCCACAGCGAGCCGGGGGCGCGGGTGGAGGTCAATGGCGAGCAGATCAAGACCAATGCGGACGGCTCGTTCACCAAGGCCGTCCAATTGACCAAAGAAGGTTGGAACATCCTCGAGATCCGCGCGCGGAACGCGTCGGGCACCGAGACCGTCCGTCGTCACCGCGTATTCGTCGAAAATCCCTGAAAAGGAAGACGCTGAACCCGTAAACTCTCTCGCCGCCGCCGCATCCCGCGGTGTGGCATTTCCCAGAAGGATCAAGAAGGCTGATGCCCCTCGCCTCGCTGTTACGCTACTTCTCCAAAGACCTGGCCATCGATCTCGGCACCGCCAACACCCTGGTCTTCGCCAGCGGCCAGGGCATCGTGGTGCGCGAGCCCTCCGTCGTCGTCATCAACAAGATCACCAACCGGATCGAGGCCGTCGGCAGCGAGGCCAAGGAGATGCTCGGCCGCACCCCGGGCAACATCGAATCGATCCGGCCGATGAAGGACGGCGTGATCGCCGACTTCGAGGTGACCGAACGGATGCTCGAGTACTTCATCAAGAAGGCCCACGGGCGCAAGATGTACGTGCATCCGCGGATCGTCATCGGCGTCCCCTCCGAGATCACCCAGGTGGAGAAGCGGGCGGTGCGCGACTCGGCGATGCGGGCCGGCGCCTCGGAGGTGTTCCTGGTCGAGCAGGCGATGATGGCCGCGATCGGCGCCGGGCTGCCGATCACCGAGCCGTCGGGCAACATGATCGTGGACATCGGCGGCGGCACCACCGACGTCGCCGTCATCTCGCTCGCCGGCACGGTCTACAGCCGTTCGGTGCGCATCGCCGGCAACGAGATGGACGTCGGCATCATCCAGTACCTGAAGCGCAAGTACAACCTGCTGATCGGCGAGCGCACCGCCGAGCAGATCAAGATCCAGCTCGGCTCCGCCTATCCGCTCAAGGAGGAGCTCAAGATGGACATCAAGGGGCGCGACCTGGTGGAGGGGGTGCCCAAGACGCTGACCATCTCCGACGAGGAGATCCGCGAGGCGCTGGCCGAGCCGGTGGCGACCATCGTCGAGGCGGTGCGCATGGCGCTCGAGCGCACGCCCCCGGAGCTTTCCGCCGACATCATGGACAAGGGGATCGTCCTCTCCGGCGGCGGCGCCCTGCTGCGCAATCTCGACCAGCGGCTGCGCGACGAGACCGGCCTGCCGGTCGTGCTCGCCGAGGATCCGCTGGCGTCGGTCGTGCTCGGCACCGGCAAGGTGCTCTCCGACATCGACCTGCTGCGCAAGGTCTCCATCCGGTAACCTGGACCGGAAGACCGGAACTCTCTGAAGCCGTGGACGAGCGCCGCACCGGCTGGGTGTTGATCGTCGTGCTGGTCGGTCAGCTCGTCTACCTGGCGATCCAGGGGGCGCGGGCCGGCGAGACGCGTCTGGAGGAGGTCGGCCTGCGCGTGCTGGGGCCGATGGCCCACGGCGTGGCCTCGATCCCCGAAGAGCTCTCGGGGGCCCGCGAGGGGGTGAAGCTGCGCGGCACGCTGCTCGAGGAGAACCGGCAGTTGCGCCGGGAGGCCGCGGACCTGCGCCTGCGGCTGCTGCGGCTGACCGACGTCGAGGGGGAGCTGCAACGGCTGGGCAACGCCGTGCGCTATCCCACCCCGCCGGCCGGGCGCATCCGCGCCGTCGACATCGTCTACGCCGACCACACCTCCTGGCTGCGCACCCTGATCCTCTATACCGGCCCGGTGGAGGCGCGGCACAATCAGCCGGTGCTCTCCCCGGACGGCCTCGTCGGCCGGGTGGTCCACGTCGCCGGCTCCTACGCCAAGGTGCAGCTCATCACCGACCGCGCCGCGGGCGTCGGCGGCATGATCCTGCGCACCCGCCGCCAGGGGGTGGTGCGCGGCGGCCTGGGCACCGGGCTCGAGCTCGACTACGTTCCCCTGCAGGCCGACGTGCGGCCGGGCGACCGCGTGCTGACCGCGGGCATTGACGGCGTCTATCCGCGCGGCATCCCCATCGGCACGGTCGCCTCCGTCGAGCCGGGGGGGCAGCTCTTCCATCGCATCAACGTCGCTCCGGCGGTCGACTTCGGCACTCTCGACCAGGTCTACCTGCTGGAATACCAAGCCGTGCCGCAGACTCTCAAAGAGACCAGCCCCAGTGGAAAGCCTTAAGCTGATCGCCACCATCGCGCTCGCCGCGCTCGTCCATTTCATCGGCGTGCGGCTCTGGCCCGATTTCGTGCGCGCGGTCGACGTCTTCCTGGTGGTGGTGGCGCTCCACGGCCTGCGCGGCAACTCGCTCTCGGGGCTGCTGGTCGGCCTGCTGGTCGGCCTCCTCCAGGACACTCTGACCAGCGGCCCCTTCGGCTTGTTCGGCTTCGCTGATACCATCATCGGCTACGTCACGGCGCGGCTGGCGCAGCGGCTGGTGATCCAGCGGCCGACGGGCGTTCTGGCGCTGGTCAGCTTCGCCGCCGTGCTCCAGCAGGCGATCACGGTGGGGCTCGCGTTCCTGCTGCTGCCGGCCCCGGAGACGCCCAGCCCGGTCTGGGCGGTGATCCGCGCCGGCGCCTGCGGGGTCCTCGGGATGGCCATCTACATCGTGGCGGGCCGCTGGCGGAACTCCTCGGAGACGCGCCGCCGCGGCCGAATGAGCAGGCTCCGCCTGGGCTAGGCGGCCGTTTTGTAGCAAAATACTCAGCAGACTTCAGGCAGGATCGAGGCAGCATCATGCGGGTCGTTCGTGAGCATCGAGATGATCTGGTCAGCCGGGTCCGCGTGCTGACCGCCGTCGTCACCGGCGTGCTGGTGGTGATCGCCACCGGTTTCTGGTTCACCCAACTCGTCCAGGGGGACTACTACCGCGAGCTCGCCGAGAACAACCGGCTGCGCAAGCTGCCGATCAAGGCCCCCCGCGGCCTGATCTTCGACCGCAAGGGGCGCCTGCTGGTCGAGAACGTCCCCAGCTACAGCCTGATGATCGACCGCAGCCGGGCGACGAGCCTCGACCACAGCCTCTGGTACGCCGCCGGCGTGCTCGGCCGGCCGGTGGCCGAGCTGCAGCAGATCCTCCACCAGTACCGCGGCGTGCCGGTGTTCAAGCCGGTGCTCCTGGCCGAGAACCTCTCGCTCTCCGAGGTGGCCCGCTTCGGCGTCGAGGGGTTCGAATACCCGGAGTTCGAGGTCGAGGTCCAGCACCAGCGCCTCTACCGGCACCGCGAGCAGACCGCCCACATCCTCGGCTACCTGGGCGAGCCCAGCCTCGACGAGATCGCGAAGGGGAACGGCGCCTACCAGCCGGGCGACATGATCGGCAAGAAGGGGATCGAGCAGACCTACGACGCCCAGTTGCGCGGGCGGGACGGAGAGCGGGTGGTCGTCGTCGACAGCCGCGGCGAGCTGCTCGAGGAGTACAAGAGCATCCCGGCGGTCCCCGGCAAGAACCTGACCCTGTCGATCGACCTCGACCTCCAGCAGGAGGCCGCCCGCTGGCTCGACGGACCGGAGAAGGTGGGAGCCGTGGTGGCGATGGACCCCAGGAACGGCGAGCTCCTCGCCCTGGTCTCCGCGCCGGCGTTCAACCCCAACCTGTTCGCGCGCCGCCTCCAGCAGTCCGACTGGCAGGCGCTGATCGACGATCCCAACCACCCGCTGCAGAACCGGGCGATCCAGAACACCTACTCGCCGGGCTCGACCTTCAAGATCGTCATGGAGACCGCCGGCCTGACCGAGAAGATCTTCGACACCCACACCACCGTCGGCTGCTCCGGCTCCAAGGCCTTCTACGGCCGGCCGTTCCGCTGCTGGAAGAAGGGCGGGCACGGCACGGTGGACGCCCACTCGGCGATCAAGCTCTCCTGCGACATCTACTTCTACACCCTCGGCCAGAAGATGGGGATCGAGAAGATCGCCCGCTACTCCCGCCTGTTCGGCCTGGGCTCGGCGACCGGCATCGACATCCAGGGGGAGAAGCGGGGCAACGTGCCCGACCCGGAGTGGAGCCAGAAGGTCCGCAAGCAGCCCTGGTACCCCGGCGAGACGATCTCCGTCTCGATCGGCCAGGGGCCGGTGCTGGTCACCCCGCTGCAGATGGCCGAGCTGACCGCCATCGTCGCCAACGGCGGCCACAAGGTCGTCCCGCACCTGATCAAGGACGCCAGGCTGCCCCCCCCCGAGCACGTGGCGTTCGACGAGGACGCCCTGCGCACCGTGCGCGGCGGCCTGGTGGGGGTGGTCAACGAGCCGGGCGGCACCGCCTACGGCTCGGCCCGCCTGCCGGGGATCGAGATCGCGGGCAAGAGCGGCACCGTGCAGGTCATCGCCCAGGCCCAGCGCACCGAAGAGCACAACCTCCCCTTCAAATACCGCGACCACGCCTGGTTCACCTCCTTCGCTCCGGCCGACAACCCGGAGCTGGTGGTGACCGTCTTCGCCGAGCACGGCGGCGGCGGTTCCCGGGTGGCCGCACCGATCGCACAGGCGCTCTATGCAAAGTATTTCGGGATCGATAACGGGAAGTCACCCAGTCCCTGAGGAGCGGCCGCGGCTGCGGCTGCTCTCCTCGATCGACGGCGGGCTGATCCTCTCCGCCCTCCTGCTCGCCGCCATCGGTCTCGCGACCGTCCACAGCGCGAGCTCCGAGATGCTGGTCGACTACTTCCCCCGCCAGGCCGGGTGGGTGGCGATCGGGCTCGTGCTGCTGGTGATCTCGATGAGCATCGACTACCACGTGCTGCTCGACTTCTCGGTGGTGCTCTACGGGCTGGGGATCGCCTCGCTGATCGCCGTTCTCGCCTTCGGCGTCGTGCACGGCGGCGCCGCCAACTGGCTGAAGATCGGCGCCTTCCAGTTCCAGCCCTCGGAGTTCGCCAAGATCGCCACCGGCCTCTTCCTCGCCCGCTACCTCGCCGGGCTGAACCTGCGCGTGCTCGAGTTCCGCCAGATCCTCACCGCCATCGTCATCGTGGCCGTGCCGATGGTGCTGGTGGCGGTCGAGCCCGACATGGGCGGCGCCGCCATGTACGCGCCGCTGCTGGTCGGCATGCTGCTGGTGGCCGGCATCCGCGTCCGCCTGCTGGTGACCGCGCTGCTGCTCGGCATCGTCCTCGTCTCGGGGGTCTGGACGTTCGGCCTCAAGGGGTACCAGCGCCAGCGCGTGCTCACCTTCCTCGCGCCCGAGACCGACCCCCTGGGGGCGGGCTACCAGGTGCGGCAGAGCAAGATCGCGGTGGGCTCGGGCGAGCTGATGGGCAAGGGGTACATGCAGGGCACGCAGAGCCAGCTCCGCTTTCTCCCCGCCCGCCACACCGACTTCATCCTCTCCGTGCTGGCCGAGGAGTGGGGGTTCCTGGGGGTGGTCACCGTGCTCGGGCTGTTCGCCCTCTACATCTCGAGCGCCGCGCGGATCGCGATCCGCGCCCGCGACCGCGCCGGCATCATCCTGGTCGTGGGGCTAATCTCGATCACCTGTTTCCACGTGCTCTACAACAGCTCGATGGTGGTGGGGTTCGTCCCCATCACCGGCATCCCCCTGCCGTTCCTCTCCTACGGCGGCTCGTTCACGATGATCAACTTCATCTCGCTGGGGATCATCCTGGGGGTCGACATCCGCAGGTACGTGAACCGGTAGGGCCGGAGACCGGGAGGGGGATTCCTATACACTATCCCCCGCCATGAGTCTCAAGATGCTCATCGAGAGCGATCCGCATCAGACCCGGATCGCCGTCCTGGAGGACGACCGCCTGACGGAGATCTTCGTCGAGCGGCACCGCCATCGGGGGCTGGTGGGCAACGTCTACAAGGGGCGGGTAACGCGGGTGCTCCCCGGCATGCAGGCCGCCTTCGTAGACGTCGGCCTCGAGCGCGACGCCTTTCTCTACGTCAGCGACGTGACCTCCGACGTCGAGATGGAAGACCTGGAGATCGACGACGGCCGCTCCGACGAGCTCAACAACAACCACCATCAGGCCCAGCCCTCCCCCTCGATCGACGACCTGCTGAAGGCGGGGCAGGAGATCATCGTCCAGGTGGTCAAGGACCCGCTCCCCAGCAAGGGGGCGCGCATCAGCACCCACGTCACCCTGCCGGGGCGCTACCTGGTGCTGCTGCCGACGGTGCGCCACTTCGGCGTCTCGCGGCGGATCGAGGACGAGGCCGAGCGGGAGCGACTGCTCGCGCTCCTCCAGCAGCTCCCGGTCACCAGCGGCGGGCTGATCGTCCGCACCGCCGGAGAGGGGAAGGGGCGGGAGGAGTTCGAGAGCGACCTGCTCTACCTCTCCCGCCTCTGGGAAAAGGTGCGCCAGCGCGCCGGCAAGGTCTCGGCCCCCACGCTCCTCCATCAGGACCTCGACCTCGCCCTGCGGATCGTGCGCGACCTGCTGCGCCAGGACTTCGCCGTCCTCTGGGTGGACGGCGAGGAGACCTACGAGCGTATCGTCGAGTTCCTCGACCAGGTGCAGCCGGCCCTGGTCTCCAAGGTCAAGCTCTTCCGCCAGCAGAAGGCCACCCTGTTCGAGCAGTTCGGCATCGAGGAGCAGATCGAGGCCGCTCTGAAGAGCAAGGTCTGGCTCAAGTCGGGCGGCTACATCGTGATCAACCCCACCGAGGCCCTGGTCGCGATCGACGTCAACACCGGCCGCTTCGTCGGCGCTACCAATCTCGAGGACACGGTGCTGCAGACGAACCTCGAGGCGGTCCAGGAGATCGTGCGGCAGATCCGCCTGCGCGACCTGGGCGGGATCATCGTCATCGACCTCATCGACATGGTCGAGATCCCGCACCGCGAGGAGGTCTTCGCCAGCCTGGAGAGCGAGATCAAGAAGGACCGGGCGAAGACCAAGCTGCTCAACATCTCCGAGTTCGGCCTGGTCGAGGTCACCCGCAAGCGCAGCCGCTCCAATCTCGAGCGCCTGCTCACCCAGGGGTGCCCTTACTGCGGCGGCCGCGGGCGGATCCAGTCGAACGCCACCATCTGCCTCAACCTGCGCAAGGAGCTGCTCCACCTGCGCGGACGGATCGCCGCCCCGGAGCTCCTGCTGCGCGTCCACCCCGAGATCGCGCGTGCCTTGCAACAGGAGGAGCGGGCGATCCTCGACGAGCTGGAGCGCTCGCTCGGGGTCCACATCCTGATCCAGAGCGATCCCGAGCTGCACCACGAGCGTTTCGACGTCGTGGAGGTCTGACGATCCAGACCGAGCCCTTCGCCCTCCCCGGCTGGACCGGCGAGCTGGCGGCGGCCGTCCGCCCGGCCGATCTCGCGGCGGCGGTCCGCGCCCTGACCGATCCCGCCACCGCTCTCAAGACCCTCCACTGGGGGCGCAACTACCTCTACGTGGCCCGGATGGAGACCGCGGCGGGGGCTGTGGAGGTGGTCGTCAAGCAGTTCCGCCACCGCACTCTCCGCGACCGGCTGAAGCGCCGGCTTCAGGGGAGCAAGGCCGAGAAGAGCTGGCGGGTGGCGGCCGCCCTGCTGGCGGCCGGGCTCTCCACCCCGGAGCCGGTGATGCGGATCGAGTCCGCCGACGAAGCGGGCCCTGCTTTCTATGTCTGCCGCTATCTCCCCGGTCTGACCGAGGCGCGCTATCTCTTCCGCGCCGCCAACGTCGGCGAGGAGGCGGAGCGCTTCCCCGAGGTCGACTTTCCCGCTTTCGTCGCGGCGCTCGGACAGACGGCGCGGCGGCTCCACGACGCCGGGTTCTGGCACCGCGACCTTTCGGGGGGGAACCTGCTCCTCCGCTTCGGCACCGGCGGCCGTCCCGCCGAGATCCACCTGGTGGACCTCAACCGAACCCGCATGGGCCGCCCGCCGAGCGTCTCCGAGCGGCTGCGCGACCTCTCGCGACTGGCGCTCTTCCGCCCCGAGCACCAGGAGCTGCTGCTCCGCGCCTATTGGGGAAACCCCACGGCCGGGCTCCGCCGCGGCATCTATCTCGCCTACCACCGCGGCTTTCTGTGGAAGAACGAATCGAAGCGGCGGGCGCGCGGCGCCCGCGACCGGGTCAAGCGGCTGCTCCTGCCGCGGGGCACGCACGCCCACATCCCGGAGGCGCCCGCCGGGGCCGGAGCGCGCGACAAGGTGGTCTGGGACCACCTCTCGGACCAGCCCCACCAGCACGCCGGCCGGCTCGACAAGCTGCGGGTGCGCCTGGCCGACGCCCGCTCGCACGGCGTCGAGGCGGCGGCGGTCGCCGGCGCCCTGCCGCGGATCTGGCGGCGGTACCGAGAGTTGAAGCGGGAGCTTCACACAGCGCCGGTCGACTTCGCCGGCATCGGCGTCTGCGTCCGCCCCTGGCCGGAGAACCCAGCGGCGCTGCTCGCCCTGGTCGAGGAGCTGGGCGCGCGCCACGTGCTGCTTCGCCTGCACCCCTGGGAGGACGATCACGCGGCCGAGGAGGAGCTGGCGCGCGAGCTCCATGCCCGCGGTCTCGAGGTGAGCTTCGCCCTGCCGCAGAACCGCGAGCTGGTGCGCGACCCGGCCCGCTGGCGCCGGTCGCTGGAAGCCATCGCCCCCTGCTTCACTCCGTATGGCCGGCACTTTCAGGTGGGGCAGGCGATCAACCGCAGCAAGTGGGGGATCTGGAACGTCCGCGAGTACGTCGAGCTCGCGCGCGCGGCCGAGGAGATCTTCCGCTCCTACCCCGGCGTCGAGCTCCTCGGGCCCGCAGTGATCGACTTCGAGTACCACGTCACCTCCGCGGTGCTGAACCTGCGCGATCCGGGCTTCCGCTTCGACGCGGTCTCGGCCCTGCTCTACGTCGACCGCCGCGGGGCGCCGGAGAACCGGCAGGCGGGGCTCGACACCGAGGACAAGGCTCTCCTGCTGCGGGCGATCGCCGAAACCTCCCGCAACAGCTCTAATCGCTGCTGGATCACCGAGGTCAACTGGCCGCTGCGGGAAGGGCCCCACTCGCCGGCCGGCCGCGACGTCTCAGTGGACGAGGAGGCGCAAGCGGACTATCTGGTCCGCTACTACCTCCTGACGCTGGGCACGGGGCTTGTCGAGCGGGTGTTCTGGTGGCAGGTGGTAGCGCGGGGGTACGGCCTGGTCGACCCCGCCGATTCGGCGCGGCCGCGGCGGCGGCCGAGCTTCCACGCTCTGAAGACGCTGGCGCGCGAGCTGGACGGCGCCCGGCTGGAGGAGGTGCTGGCGGCTCCCGCGCCGGCCCGGCTCTACCGTTTCCGCCGTCCGGACGGCGCCGAGGTGGTCGTGGGCTGGAGCGCCGCGGACCGGCCGGCCCGGGCGGCGTTGCCGCGTCCGGCGGTGACCGTGATCGGCCGTGATGGCGAGGAGCGGCGGGCCCCGGAGGGCGTCGAGGTGGACGTCGACGCCTCTCCGAGGTACTTCCGGCTCTGACTACTTCTGGAACACCTCCGCCACCGGCAGGATATCGATCCGCGTCGGCGCGACCTTGAGCGGCACGATGATCTTGTCCGCCTCGGTGATCTTGGCGTCCACCTGGCTGTTGTAGGTCTTCGGGCTGGGCTCGTCCTTCTGGAGGGTGTCCTTGAGCGGCTGGGCGTTCGCGGTCACCAGCACCGCCTCGTAGTTGTCGGTGCTGATGTACTTCTTGATCGCCGCGTTGACGTCGGCCACGGTCAGCTTCGACAGCCGCGCCTGGATCTCGTCGATGTAGTACGGCATGCCGTAGAACTTGCTGTCCATGGTGAAGCCGAGGCGGTCCTGGAGGCTCTGCGCCCAGAGCTTCGAGTAGTTGACGACGAAGTCGCGGGTGAGCTTGAAGTCCGCCTCCGTCATCCCCTCGTCGCGCAGCCGCTGCACCTCGTAGAGGCCGGCGCGGAGGGCGAACTGAGCGTCTCCCGGCACCACCGGCCGGATCCAGACCGAGAAGTACTGCTGGCGCCGCGGCACGCCCGGTGGCGGCGTGTTGACGTACGGCGGGCTCTCCAGGTACTCGATGTACGAGTAGTCGCCGTAGTTCAGGCCCCGGTCGCCGCGCAGCTCGTTCATCAGCCGGCCATTTAAGGTGCGGTGCTCGCCGAGGAAGCTGTTGGCCACCATCAGCGGGTAGTAGTCCGCGTCGGCGCGGGTGATCGGCAGCGAGTAGCCGAAGTGGATCCCGGTCGACTCCGTCTGCTTCTCGACCAGGGTGAAGCTGTGTCCCTGGATCTTCGGCGGGGCGGGGAGCTCCGTGTGCCCCTTCTGGCCGACCGGCAGGACCGAGAGGTCCTTGGTCACCCGCGCCACGTAGTCGGCGGGATAGCCGCCGGCCACGCCGAGCATCAGGTTCGACTGCGTGTAATGCTCCTTGTAGAACTGCTTCACGTCGTCGAGCGTGATGTGCTGGAGCCCCTCCACGGTGCCGATGGGGGAATGCCCGTACGGATGGCCCTGGAAGATCTTCTGCTGGAGCAGCTCGAGGCCCAGACGCTCGTCGTTGCTGCGCAGCGAATTGGTGAGCCCGGAGGTGAGCTGGTCCTTGTTGCGGTCGAAGTCTTCCTTGGAGAAGGCGGGCCGCAGCAGCGCCTCCTCCAGCAGGGCGGTGTAGTCCGCCAGCCGGTCGCGATGGATCATGCCGCCGATCTCCGTCACCTCGCGGTCGGTGTTGGAGTTGATGCCCGCCGCCATGGGGTAGAGCGCCTCCAGCAGGTCGGTGTAGGAGCGCTTCTGGGTGGCGGCCTGGCCGATCATCATCGCGGTCAGGGCAGCCAGCCCTTCCTTGCCGGCGGGGTCGTGGATCGAGCCGACGTCGAACCGGAGCTGGATGGCCACCAGCGGCGAGCTCGCGTTGGGGAGCGCCACCACCTCGATGGGAGAGCCAGCGGCGTTCGGCTGCGCGGCGGCCGGCACCGCGACGGCGAGCAGGGCCACGGCGAGCAGGGTTCCTTTACGATCCATCACTTCACACCTCCCGGCTTGCCCTGGGCGGCTGGAGCCTCGGCCTTGTGGGCCAGGGTCACGACCGTCTCGTTGGTGGGCTTGAAGTATTCGCGGGCGACCCGCTGGATGTCCGCCGGCGTCACCTTCTGGTACGTGGCGAAACGCTGGTTGAGCGCCTCGACGTCGCCGGTGATCGCCACCGCCTGAGCCGCCTGGTCGGCGACGCTGCTCGGCGTGTCCAGCCCGAGCTCGAAGGCGTAGCGCTGGTGCGACTTGATACGGTCGAGCTGCTTGGGATCGACCGGCTTGGTCTGCAGATCCTTGATGTAGCGGGCGACCGCGTCCTGGACCTTGGGGACCAGCTCGTCCGACTTCACCCGCGCGATCAGCGCGAACAGGCCAGGGTCGCGGTTGCCGCTCGACCCGCCCTGGATGAAGTCCACCCACTGCTTGTTCACCACCAGCTCCTGGTAGAGGGGAGCGGAGTCGCTGAACAGCAGTTGCTCGATGAGGTCGAGCGCCGCCGAGTCCATTCCGGTCGCCGAATAGGCCGGGATGTGGTACGACGTCATGATGTAGGGGTGCGTGGGGTTCGGCCAGTCAATGGTGGCCGTCTTGCGCTCCTTCTGCGCCGGCTCCACCGGGATGTCGGCCGCCTTGTACCCCTTCTTCCAGTCGCCGAAATACTGCTTGGCAAGGCCGAAGACGTTCTGCGGCTGGACGTCGCCCACCACGATCAGCGTCGCGTTCTCCGGCCGGTAGAACCGGTTGAAGAACTGGAGGCTGTAGTCGTAGTAGCCGGGCATCGCCTTGATGTCCGCGACGAAGCCGAGCGTCGTGTGCTTGTAGGTGTGCTTGTCGTAGGCGAGGTCGCGGGACTTCTCGTACATCGGCTGCACCGGGTTCGAGACGCTCTTGTTGTACTCGCCGAACACGGCCAGCGCCTCGGTGCGGAAGGCGTCCTGGTCGTACTTCAGGTTCTTGAAACGGTCGGACTCGATGTCCATGATGAGCGGCAGCTGGCTCGACGGCGCGACCATGTGGAAGACCGTCTGGTCGTCGGTGGTGAAGGCGTTCGAGTCCGCGCCCAGCCGCTTGAGGACCTCGTTGTAAGCTTCCTTCGAATACCTCTCGGTGCCGCGGAACATCATGTGCTCGAAGAAGTGGGCGAAGCCGCTGTGGCCCGCCTCCACCTCGTCGCGGGAGCCGGTGCGCATCACGATCTGGTAGGCCAGCGTCCCCGGGCTGTCGTAGGGGATGACCACCACCCGCATCCCATTGTCGAGAGTCTGTTTGAAGACCTTGAACGGAAAGACCTCTGGTGAGGAAGCCGCCGCCGCTTTCGCGGCGGCGCTGGCCATCGGGGCCAGAGCCAGCAGGCCGCAAAGCAGGAGCGGAGCGATTCTTCGGACGTGCACGTTCGTGAACCTCCTTTCGGTTCGGAACCTTACGCCTCGAGGGGCGTTATTCTGAAGCGGGCTCCCGGCAAGGGAGCGATCAAGGCAAGAAACGGTGATTCCCCAGGCGGGGATTCCCATATTACCCTACCCATCATGAGTAGCCGAACCACGTTTTCCGCCCTTTCCCTGATCCTGCTCCTCCCTGGCCTCGCCGCCGCCCAGACCCCGCAGGCCGCCCGCCGGACCCCGGTCGTGGCGCTGGTCGAGAAGGTCGCGCCGGCGGTGGTCAACATCTCCGCCGAGTCGACAGTCCGCGAGGCCGACCCGTTCTTCGGCCGCTTCGGCCTCGGCACCGAGCGCCAGGCCCAGTCGCTGGGCTCGGGGTTCATCGTCGACCGCAACGGCATCGTGGTCACCAACGCTCACGTGATCGAGGGGGCCTCGCGGATCACCGTCACCCTGCTCGACGGCCGCGAGATCGAGGCCGACCTGCTCGGCTCGGACCGCGACGCCGACATCGCCGTGCTCAAGGTGAAGGCGAGCGGCCTGCCCGCCGTCCCTCTCGGGCACAGCTCGGACCTGATGATCGGCGAGACCGTGGTCGCCATCGGCAACCCGTTCGGCCTGTCGAACACGGTGACCACGGGCGTGCTCTCGGCGGTGGGGCGCACCGTCCCCTCCGAGCGCGGCGAGCGGCTGTTCACCGACTTCCTGCAGACCGACGCCTCGATCAACCCGGGCAACTCGGGGGGCCCGCTGGTCAACATCCAGGGGGATGTGATCGGCATCAACAGCGCCATCATCTCGGGAGCTACGGGGATCGGCTTCGCCATCCCGGCCGACCGCGCCCGCCGGGTGGTCGACGACCTGCTGCGCTTCGGCGAGCTGCAGCCGCTCTGGACGGGTGCCCGCCTGGTCAGCGTCGACCCCGAGCTGGCGCGGCGGTACGGCCTGCCCGCGTCCGTGCGGCGCGGGGCGCTGGTGCTCAAGGTCTCCCCGGACTCGCCGGCGGCCGCGGCCGGCCTGCGGGAGAAGGACGTGATCGTCTCGGTGGCCGGCCATCCCGTCGTCGCCCGCGAGGACGTGATGACGGCGCTCTACACAGCGTCAGCGGGAGCCGCGCTCGACGCCGAGGTGCGGCGGGACGGTCAGACCGTCCGGGTGAAGCTGCGGGCGGTGCATCCGCCGCAGGGCCTGGGCCTTCAGGTGCTGGAGCGTTCGGTGGGGCTGGCGGTCGAGGGGGCGCGCGGCGTCCTCGCCATCCGCCGGGTGGCCGGCGGCTCGCTCGCCGAGCAGAAGGGGCTCCGCCCGGGCGACGTCATTCTCGGCGCCAACGGCCAGCAGGTGGATTCGGTCGAGAACCTGGGCCGCGAGGTCCTGCGCGGCCTCGACCGCGGCGGGCTGCTCCTGGCCGTGCAGCGGGGGCGGTGGGTGTACAACCTGGATTTCCCGCTGTAGGGGACAAGAGGGCGGCCCATCCCATACGATGGGCCCGCCATGCCTCACCGCCTCGCCCTCCTCGTCTCCGGCGCCTCGGGGATGCTCCTCCCCCGGCACGTGCTCGGGCGGCTGGCGGCGCATCCGGTGGTCGAGCGCATCCATCTGGTGGTCTCGGCCGGGGCGAGCCAGGTGCTGCGCCATGAGCTGGGGCCGGAGAAGACCGGCGGCGCCGATCTCGTCGAGGCGGCCGGGCTGGGGGATGCGGAACGAGCGAAGGTGGTCGTCCACCGCGACAACGAGCTCGACGCGCCGATCGCCTCCGGCTCCTACCGGCTCACCGGCGCGGTGGTGCTGCCGTGCAGCGCCGGTACCCTCGGTGCCCTCGCCACCGGCTCGGCCCGCACGCTGGTCCACCGCGCCGGGGCGGTAGCCCTCAAGGAGCGGTGGCCGCTGGTGCTCGGATTCCGCGAGACCCCCTACAGCCTCATCCACGTCGAGAACATGCGCCGCCTCCTCTATGCCGGAGCGGTGATCCTGCCGCCGGTCCCGGCCTTCTACATTGGCGGCGAGGATCTCGGCCGCTTCCTCGACCACTACGCTCTCCGGATCCTCGACCGCTTCGGCATCGCCGAGCCAGGGGAGCCGGGACTGCGCTGGGGCTGAAATCGCTGAGGACGGCTGCGTCCTCTGTCCTCTCAGGAGGACGATCGGTACGAGCCCTCGCGCCCTGCTGCTTCTGCAACCCCTTTGTTTGCAGCGTATTTTCCTCCTGGCATCGCCCTTGCCTTAGGGAATGGGCGTGTTGGACAACCGAGGAGGAACTTCCATGCGACGTACGACCAAACTGATGACCACAGCCCTGCTGGCTCTCGCGATCGCCCCCGCTCTCCAGGCTCAAGGGTATCGCCAGGACGCCCGGCGCTACTCGTACCCCGAGACCCGCCACGTGAGCCGCCTGGCGGCGATCGCGCACGACATCGAGCAGAACGCCACCTACATCCGCCGCGAGTTCGAGCGCAACAACCGCCGCCCGGACAACGCCGAGGCCCGGGCCATCGACACCCTGAACCAGCTCAACGCCGAGGCCGACCGCTTCCATGACGAGGTGGAGAGGTACCGGCGGAGCCCACGCCGGAGCGCGGACGAGTTCGCGGCGCTGGAGCGGGCCTTCAACGCTACCGAGAGGTCGCTGCGCCGGATCGATCGCCGTCCCTACGTCGACCGCGGCATGGTGCGGATCTACACCCTGATGAACGAGCTGTCGGGCTACTACGGCCGCCGCTCCAACTACTACGGCACCTGGGATCACAGCCGCCGCGACGACGACCGGGATCATGACCGCTACGACCGTGACCGGGACCACGACCGTGACCACGATCATGACGGCCATGACGACCACCGGCCGCCGTACAACTTCTAAACAGCGCTCCTGACCGCGATCAGCGAACCGGGCGGATGGCCGAGGAATGGCCGTCCGCCCGGTCGTGTTTTGCTTCTATGAGGAATGAGCCGTGACCGAGCCAAGTCACGCTTTCTCATCAAGGAGTTCAACCATGAATCAGAGAAGAAACCCTGTACTGTCCAGGGCGGCGTTGTTTATTCTTGCCGCGCTGCTCGTCGTTTCGGCCGCCTTCGCGCAGCCGGTGGGTGGGGAGCGGTTCACGGCGAATCTGGTGGACCCGGCGGGCAACTTCGGGCGCGGCTCCAGCACCGCCCCGGTCCTGATCCACATCGACCATTACTCGTCGGACGCCGAGGTCCAGAGGCTGGCCGGCATCCTGAGCCAGAAGGGTCCCAGCGCCCTGCGCGACGCCCTCTGGGACCGGGAGGACGGCTTCATCCGCGTCGGCGGCGGCCTCGGCTATCCCATCGCGGCGGCCCGCTCGCGGCCGGGGGACAACGGCGGCCGGGTGATCCGCATCATGATCGACCGGCCGATCTCCCAGCGCGAGGTGATCGAGAACACCCGCACCGTCGACTATCCGTTCACCTTCATCGAGATCAAGCTCGACCGCAACGGCAAGGGGGAGGGGCAGTTCTACGCCGCGGCGAAGGTGAGGATGTCCGGCGACACCCTCGATGTCGAGAGCTTCAGCCCGCAGCCGCTACGGCTGCTGACCGTGACGGCACGGAACACGGCCCAGAGGTAAACGCCCCCTCGAGCTCTCATCCCGAGCCTCTCTCCTGAGAGGAGAGGGGCTTTCGTTTGTACAATCCCCGCCATGCGCCCAATCCGCACACTCTCGACTGTGCTCGAGATGATCAAGTTCGGGTGGGTAGGACACAAGTATCCTGTTTTCAGTGGTTTACCTCTCTTGTCTGCCCGGCGTGTCAGCATGATGTCAGCGGCCAGCACGATCTCGCCCGCTTGCCTCCCGTTCTGCCCCGATGCCGTCGCCGCGAGGCCGGGTAGGCTATGAAGGCGACAAATCGAGATCTGCTGAGCCTTGCCGACAGGCTGGAGGCTGGGGAAGATCCCAAAAGCATCGCCGCCGAGTTGCGCCGCATGGCTAGAGGACGGCCCGGCAGACCGAAGAAGTCGCCATCCGAGCGCGCCTTGCAGAGATTCAGGCGCTTGGCGATACCTGACGCGATCTACGACGGAACCCTCCCCGAGAGATTCTGCCCTCCCGAGCATGCCCTGGCGGTCAAGCAAGCGAAGGGCAAGCGCACTGAGGCGGACGAGGTGGCTGCAATGATACTTGGCAAGGGCCACAGCGTCCGGTCTATCCAAAAGGCCCGCGAGCGTCGCCCGATGGACCAGACCGCCTGGGAGGAGTTCAAGGCTCTAGCGATCCTTTCTGGCCGCAAGGCCCGCAAGTAAACCCGCCGAATTTCTGCGAGCGCGGGTGGCGTTGGGATGCGAATCTCTACGCATGAATACCAAGCGCAGAGAAGAACCAAGCGTCAGACAGTCCCCCGCCGTACTAGACACCCGCGCCGCCGCCGATTTTCTGGGCGTGAGCGCGAGGACTCTTGAAGGCTTCCGCGTGAGGGGTGGCGGGCCGCGCTTTGTGAAGATCGGCGGCTCCGTTCGCTACCGGCTTGCGAGTCTTGAGGAGTACCTCCGTCGCCAGGAGCGAGCCTCAACATCCGACCCCGGACAAAGGGATTCCGCTCCCCGCGGCGCCAGGGACTAGCGTGAGTCTCCAAAGGACCCCGCCAAAACCGGCATCTGTGGTTGGACGGGCTGGACGGGTTGGACGGGTTTCTGAGAAGCACACGAGCCTGATAGGGGAGGTGGAGAGCTTCTTGACGGACTACATTACCCTTCCTACCGATACACCGACCATCATTGCCGCATGGGTGATATCGGCTTGGATATCAAACGCTTGGGACCGCTTTCCTCATCTCTCTATCTATTCTCCGGAAAAGCGCTGCGGAAAGACTCGCCTATTGGAAGTCCTCAAGCTAATTGTCCCTAATGCCTTGTCTACGTCAAGCATCTCTCCGGCTGCACTCTATAGATTCATCGGCAAATTCAAGCCGCGACCCACAATAATTATAGATGAGGCTCAGTCTCTCTCTCGCGTGAAATCGGAGTCCGGAGAAGTTCTTCGGGAGCTACTCAATGCCGGAATCGAGAAAGACGCAAAGGTCATTAGGTGCGGCGGGAAGAAGATGGAAGAGGTCAAAGAGTTCCCCACGTACTCTCCCAAGATCTTCGCCCAGATTGGCGAGCCGGATAGCGTTCTAGCGGATCGCTCATTGCCTATAGAGATGAAGCGGAAGACAGAGCAAGACATTGTACAACGCTTCCGCATGAGAGAGGTGCTGCCGAGAGCGAAGGCACTTAGGGCTAGGCTGGAGAAATGGGCGCAAGATTTGGAAGAAGCGGCTGCTATCATTTACTCCTCTGTTGAGCCTCTCGAAATTGAAAACGATAGAATGGCGGATCTGTTAATGCCGCTTCAAGCCGTCATCCAGCTTGAGGATGATGGCAGACTAGATATACTCTCTGCTTACGCTATTAACCTAGAGGAAAGAGACAAGAGGCCAGAGTCTCAATCGTGGGGAGTTAGGCTGTTGGCGGCGTGTAGAGATATATTCGAGGGCGAAGAAGATAATGCCTTTATTTCTACCTCAACTCTCATTAAACATCTAGTCTCACGTAGCGAGGAAATATGGAGCCGATGGAATAGAGGGGAAGGAATAAATCCGGAGGCACTGGCAAAGATACTGCGGCCCTATGACATCCGTTCCACTCAGAACAAAAAGCGGACGCAACGCGGCTATTTCGTGGGGGATTTCCAGGAAGCCTTTAAGAGGTACCTTGCACCCTTGGAAAGCCGTCCAACCCGTCTATCCCGTCCCGGTGGGAGCAAGCTATGAGAGACGCAACCCGTCCAGCCTGTCCGAACCTGTCCGGACACTCTCCGAAGAGGAAGGCCCTTTTTCGAGGGGGCCTTTTCTTATGTTAAAATGCCTCTATTATGTGGGGACTTACTGTAGATTTTCGATTCGGGCAAATCACTGAACAAAGAAGGGAGCAACGTACAATGGCTAACGATGAGTTTGACACAATTCTAGATAGTCTCTCTAGCACATTCGAAGAGAGAAAGAAGGTTGAACGAGATGCAAGGAATCGCGAGAATGAAGAGCGACAATCTTTTCTCAGTGCTTTTCGAGACAAAATCCAGAATGTTATCAGGCCAGTCTTCGATCACACACAACAGAAGATGCTTGCCTCAACAGCAGATTTAAAAGTCGATGTGAAAATTGATCCCAACTACAACAACATTACACTAGCAACAGTGCAGGCAGAACGGCACTGGAATCTATCTATATCAGCGGACTACGAGAAGAAGAGAGTCACTGTCAGAAATGAGCTATCGCCGCTAGGCCCCGAGAGTCTTCTAGTTGAAGAGATTTCTGATGCTCGTGTGAAGAAGGAAGTAGTAGACTTTCTACAGAGGATGACCAGGAAGTGACTCAACAGCCCGCACGGGCCGGTTACAAATCGAAACAAAATCAGTGACCTCATGGAAGCTCCGACCTTTGTGGAAGCTCTACATCCCATTGGGCTTTTACCTCCTTAACACGGATGCCTGTACGAGAGGGACTGTTAACTGGCCCACTTGGACAAGTTGGCCTGATAAGATGGTGGAAAGTGAAGCCACAACTTGGTGGGCTACATGTCGCGGGCAGCTTTGGCCGCGTGCTCCTTCTCCCGCTTGAGAGCTTCGGAATCTAACATTGCATCGAAGATAACGATTTTCGCCGTATCAAGACTGCCGGAAGCTTGGCGAAGTTCAACTCGGTCGTTACCTCTGGCCCAGCGAACTACCTCAGCCTGAAATGTAGCTCCCATCTTATTTTTGACTTCCTCCGTAGAGACCTCTGCTGGCTGTCCCCACTTCGCCTCTGCTGCGGCTCGCAATCTCTGGTAGGAGGAAGTGTCCACCACTGCTTCAATCCTCCAAAGCTGGCTATCGAGGAAGCGGTAGATAAGCCCATATCCGTAGGGCGAGTGCTTCGGGTGGAGGGTGGGGATCTCAGCGACGGTAGGAGGTTTGTAGCCGTAATCCAGAGTCTCGTAGGGAAGGTCGAGAGTGCAATTAACCACTCCATGCACGTCGGTTTTGACCACGGCGCCTGAGGGCTTTTCGTCGGAGCAGAAAGGGGCGTGGTCTTTGCCGGATGCTGGCCTGAGATGCCGGACCTTGAAGGTGCCGAGAGACTCACCAAGCGTGTCGAGCTTGAGCCCCCAACGCTCTTCTTTGGCGAATGGATCGTGTATTTCCAGATGAGGGCGAGGTGGATCGCCAAAAGAGCGCGGGGAGCAGGTACAAAGAATTAAGACTGTGAGAACCGCCGCCTTCCGCATTTGCAACTCCCTTCTATTCTTTTCCGCAATCCTGTCTCCGCTTGATTGGCAATGTCCATCCGCCCTACTTGCGCCCGCCTATCAGAAGGAAACGGAGGGCGGTCCCTCAGAGGAAACCGCCCCCAATCCTGGCTATCTGCGGGTGACTCTCTCGTATAGCCGGAGGAGCCGTTGCACCTTCTCCTGATCCGGGGCACCCGCGAGAACCTTCTCCGGGTCCGTCTCCTGCCAATCGATCCGCAGGCCGGCCAGCTCCGCCGCCAACGCCATGCAGCTCTTCCGCAGGGGGAGGGTGGCGATAATCCGCCGGGTTGGGAGGTGCGCGAGGGAATGCTCCCCAGAGCCAGGAGCGCTCACCCCCCGGGCGGTCCCCCGGAAGACGGCGAACGGCCGCGAGACGAATCCCGGGACCTCGACATCCGCCACGATCTCCGGCCGGCGGGAGGTGTCCGTCAACCGGACCAGGAAGCGGCCACGATCCCAGAGGAGCGGCGTAGCGCGGCCCGATCTCGCCAGCTCCCGGACGTACGCATCGGCCGTGTCCGCGAGCCAGGAGGAGACCGGTATGCACCGTTCCGTCGCCGCCGCCTCCCACCGCTCCGCCTGCTCGGGGGTCACCTTAACGGTGTAGCTCCGGGTATCTTCGCGAGGGGCGGCCCACCCCCCCATCACGAGCCCGCCGCGAGCCGTTGCTCGATCCGATCCGTGAGCCTGCGGATCTTGCCGGACTGCAAGCCGGCGTAGCGCGATAGGGCGGCGTCCTCCGGGTCGAGGCAGGACTCCTTGTGTTGGTTCCCCAGCGTCCGGAGGAAGCCTTGCAGGTGGCGCAGGTCCGCCACGGCGGCGCGCAGCTCCCACCGCGTTTCACTCTCCGGCGGATCAGGGAAATACCGGCAGTGTTCAAGGAGCATCTCGAATGCGAGGTTTCCGAGGTGCCGGAGAGCGGCGGCGTCTTCTGGCCGGGTGAAGTAGGCGAGGAACGTCTCGCGGAAGACGGCGAAGTCTTCCCAGGTGGCGGGGTCGAGGAGCGGGGGGACCACCGCGAGGGGCGGAACGGGTGCGGGTGCTGCGCTAGACTGCGGGGTTAGCTCGGGCATGGACTCATACTCCTGCTCGGGTCAGGTCCGGCGGACGTGTGTCAGCACCCCGCCGGGCCGTCTGGTTTGTCCGCTCCCTTGCGGGATACGGGGTTTTGGACCGGGCGCCACCGTGGCCCCGGCGCGCGATTACATGCGACCTACTCCGGCGAGCCGGACCACTTCGGCACGGGGCTTGCCGGCGAGCGCCGCGGCGATCTCTCCGCCGACATGCTCGACCAGCGCCCGCGTGGGCTCGACAGAGACGTGTGAATAACGGCGAGTCGTCGCCGCGGAAGAGTGGCCTACAGCCTTGCCTACCAGCGCTTCAGAGAAGTTTGCCGCGACTCCCCGGGTGACGTAGTGGTGCCGAAGGTCGTGTAAGCGGGCCTGGGGTGGCAACTTCGCCGCGGCCCGGACCCGACGCCACGTGTATTGAATGGCGTAACCCGCCTCATGGTGAGTGACGGGGAAGACGCGGGCGAGGGGCTCGGTAGAGGATGCTCCCTCCCGGAGAGATGCCAGCAGAGACGCGGCGGCGCTGTTGAGCGCGATCTCCCGCGGGCCGGTTTTTGCCGAGCGGAGCCGGAGACGCATTCCGGGAAGATCGACCTCCCCCCAGGTGAGGCCGGTAATCTCACGGCGGCGCGCACCGGTCAAGGCAAGAAGCCGGATGGACGCGACCGTATCGCTCGCTTCCGGCCGGCGATCTTCTTCGGCGTCGAGGGCGGCGCCTAGACGGGCGAGCTCATCATCAGAGAACTCCAGCCCGCGGGGCACCTCTCGATTCCGGGTGACATCGGCCGTGGGGTTGGGTGCCGTGGGGCTCCGATAACCGGCATCGACCGCGAGTCTCAGGACCAGGGAGAGGGCGGAGAGCGCACGGTTTGCGGCGTACCGTCCGCGGTTCTTCGTGATCTCGGTAAAGGCGCGCCGCACGGCTTGCCCGTCGATTTCGTCCACGAGATGGGAGCCGAGCACTTCCCGCAGGGCCGCGAAGCTCTCGGCGTACTTCGCCGCGGTGCTGGCGGTGATCTCCCTCGCTTCGATGCGTGCCCGGCAAGATGCCGAAAAGGACTCTTTGAAGCTCTCCAGCGTCTTCCCATCCTCTCGCTTGGAGAAAGGGTCCTCGCCGCTCTCCACCCGCACAAGGTACCCGCGAGCCTTTGCGCGAGCCTCTTCAAGGGTGAAGGTGCCGAAGTCCCCAAGCTCGTTCATGTGCTGCCGGCCGCGGTGCCGGTAGCGGAGGACCCAACTCTTCCGGCCGCTGGGAAGAAGACGGAGCCCAAAGCCCCGCACCTCGGTATCCCAAAGGATCTCGACACGGAAGACGGGTTTCCCCTGCGCACCCGCGTAGGAGGTGCCGCTGTGCCGGGCGGCCTTGCACTGACGCAAGGTGAGCCGGAACGCGGTACGCTTGGCGGCATGTTGCGGCTCGGGAGCGGTGTCAGCGTCGGTCATAGGGCACCTTTCGTGTCAGCAGGATGTCAGCAATCTGGTGAGAATCTTAGCGTATCGCCGCGTAGAAAACAAGGCCGGCGAGACCCGCAAACCTATAAAAAAGAAGAGCTTAGCGTATGACAGCGAAGAGCCTCGTACAGCAGAGTAGGACCGTGCTCGAAATGATCAAGATCGAGCACACGCTGTTCGCCCTGCCGTTCGCCTTCCTGGGGATGCTGCTCGCCGCCGGCGGGTGGCCCTCGTGGCGGACGGTCTTCTGGATCGTGGTCGCCATGGTGGGAGCCCGGAGCGCCGCGATGGCGTTCAACCGCCTGGTGGACCGCCGGATCGACGCCGCCAACCCGCGGACGGCCAGCCGTGCCCTGCCGGCGGGGCAGATCACCCCCGGGGCGGTCGCCGTCTTCACGGCGGCGAGCGCCGGCCTGCTGGTGCTCGCCGCCTGGAAGCTCAATCCGCTGGCCCTGGCGCTGTCGCCGGTGGCGCTCGGCATCCTCTTCCTCTACTCCTACACCAAGCGGTTCACCTGGGCCGCCCACCTGTTCCTGGGGCTCTCGCTCGCCGGCGCGCCGCTCGGCGCCTGGATCGCGGTGCGCGGGGACGTCCAGGCGACCCCGCTGCTCCTCGCCGGGGTGGTGCTCACCTGGACGGCGGGCTTCGACATCCTGTATGCCCTCCAGGACCTCGACTTCGACCGCCGGGCGGGGCTGTTCTCGATCCCCGCCCGCTTCGGGGTGGTCGGCGCGCTCTGGATCTCGGGCGCCCTCCACGCCCTGACACTGACGCTGCTCGCCCTGCTCCCCCGCGTCTATCTGCCGGGGCCGCCCGTGCTCGGCACCGCCTACTGGGTGGGGTGGATCGGCTGCCTCCTGCTGATCGCCTACCAGCACTGGGTGGTGCGGCCGGGGGACCTGTCGCGCCTCAACGCCGCCTTCTTCACCGCCAACGGCGCCCTGTCGCTCTGGCTCTTCGCCGCGACCGCGCTTGATATACTGAGGTCCTGATGATCACCGAGAAGGTTTCCGAGACGCTTTCCCCGATCCGCCCCGAGGCGTTCCCCGCGCCTTTGCAGGAGATCGCCGCCAAGGTGCGCGACGGCCTCCGCCTCGACGAAGCGGACGCCCTGACCTGCTTCACCACCCCGCACGTCCTCCACCTCGGTAAGCTGGCCGACACGGTGCGGCGGCGGCTGAACGGCAATGTCACCTACTTCAACGTCAACCGGCACATCAACCCGACCAACGTCTGCGTCTACACCTACAACTGCAAATTCTGCAGCTTCGCGGCGATGAAGGGGGAGTCCCACGCCTGGGAGATGAGCCACGACGACGTCTACGCGCACGCCGCCGACCAGGGGGGCAACGCGGTCACCGAGTTCCACATCGTCGGCGGGCTGCACCCGGACCTCTCGATGGCCTGGTACGAGGAGATGCTCCGCGGCCTCAAGGCACGCTTCCCGAACGCCCATCTCAAGGCCTTCACCGCCATCGAGATCGGCTGGTTCGCCAAGCGCGAGAAGCTGTCGATCGAAGAGGTGCTCGCCCGGCTGCGCGACGCCGGCCTGGGCTCGCTCCCCGGTGGCGGCGCCGAGATCTTCCACCCCGAGGTGCGCGAGATCATCTGCGACGGCAAGCTCGACGCCGATGAATGGATCGAGGTCCACCGCACCGCCCACAAGATGGGGATCAAGAGCAACTGCACCATGCTCTACGGCCACGTCGAGCGGCCGGAGCACAAGGTCGACCACCTGCTGCGGCTGCGCGCCCTGCAGGACGAGACCGGCGGCTTCAACGCCTTCATCCCGCTCGCCTACCACCCCGAGAACAACTACATGGGCCTGAAGTACCACACCACCGGGACGGAAGACCTGCGGCACATCGCGACCGCCCGGCTGGTGCTCGACAACATCCCGCACATCAAGGCCTACTGGGTGATGGTGACCCCCAAGCTCGCCCAGGTGGCGCTGCGCTTCGGCGCTGACGACCTCGACGGCACGATCGTCGAGGAGAAGATCTACCACATGGCCGGCGCCGGCACCTCGCAGCAGCTCACACGCCCCGAGCTCGAGCGCATCGTGCGCGAGGCGGGATTCGTGCCCGTCGAGCGCGACACGCTGTACAACCCAATCTCGCTCGCCCATTGAAGCCCGACACGCTCGGTTTCCACTATCTGGCGGTCGACGGCCCGATCGGCGTCGGCAAGACGACGCTGGTCGAGCTGCTGACCCGGCAGTTCGAGGGGGTGAAGATCCTCGAGGACGTGGACAACCCCTTCCTCGGGGACTTCTACCAGGACCGCCCGGGCGCCGCCTTCCAGACCGAGCTCTACTTCCTGCTCTCCCGCTTCAAGCAGCAGCGCGACCTCGGCCAGCGCGGCCTGTTCGACCGCGTGCTGGTCTCCGACTACACCTTCTGGAAGAACCGGATCTTCGCCTATCTGAACCTGACGGACGACGAGCTGATGCTCTTCGACAAGCTCTACGCCCTGCTCGAGCCGCAGGTGCCGGTGCCGGATCTGGTGATCCACCTGGTCGCCGACGTCGACACCTGCATGGAGCGGATCCGCAGGCGGGCGCGCAACATCGAAAAGACGATTGCCCGGGAATATCTCTCGGAGTTGATTGACGCGTACAATCACTACTATCATTACTACAGCCGGTCGCCCTTGCTGGTGGTGGACACGAGGCATCTCAACTTCCCCCAGCGGCCCGAGGACTTCGACGAGCTGTTGAACCGCCTGTCGAAGCCCATCAAGGGGACCGAGTACTTCCAACCGCTTGGATCCCGCTGAGGCGGGACCGGGACGGAGCACAGCGCCCCCTGCGGCGCGGCACTGGCGAGCGAGGACCTGATCCCCCGGCGGGGACAGCCACCTCACAACTCTTGCCGGGATCGCCGCGAACCCGCGGGCCCCGCCAAAGGCCCTTCCGTCTCTGCGTGCGGAAGGGCTTTTCACGTTTGAACTCGAAAAGGAGCTTCAGATGGCTGGCGAACCCAAGAACGTCACGGTTCCCTGGGTGGCGGGGGCCCCCGAGCGCGGCGATCACCTGGTCATGGTGACCGCCTACGACTTTCCTCAAGGACGCACGGCCGACGCGGCCGGGGTGGACATCATCCTGGTGGGCGACTCGCTCGCCATGGTGGTGCTCGGCCACCCCGACACCCTGTCGGTGACCCTGGACGAGATGATCCACCACACCAAGGCCGTCCGCCGGGGCGTCAAGCGCGCCCTGCTGGTGGCCGACATGCCCTATGGCTCGTTCCACCTCGGGACCGAGCACGCGGTGGGCAGCGCCATCCGCTTCGTCAAGGAGGCGGGCGCGCAGGGGGTCAAGATCGAGGGGCACCGCCCCGAGCTGGTCGCCGCCCTGACTCATGCCGAGGTGCCGGTGATGGCCCACCTCGGGCTCACTCCGCAGTCGGTCCACCGTCTGGGCGGCTTCAAGGTCCAGGGGCGCGGGGACGCGGCGCGCGAGCTCATCCTGCAGGCCGCCGAGGAGGCGGAGGCCGCCGGTGCCTTCTCCCTGGTCCTCGAATGCGTGCCGTCCGACCTCGCCGCCGAGGTCACCCAGCGGCTCTCGATCCCCACCATCGGCATCGGCGCCGGCGCCGGCTGCACGGGGCAGGTGCTCGTCTATCACGACCTGCTGGGGATGGAGGAGCGGATCGCGCCCCGCTTCGTGCGGCGCTACGCCGAGCTCGGCAAGCTCTCCCGCGAGGCGATCGCGCGCTACGCGGACGACGTCCGCGCCGGCCGCTTCCCGTCGCCCGAGGAGGGGTACGGCGGGGGAACGCCCCGGCCGGTTGACGAACCGGCGAAGCTGTACGGGTGATGGTCGTTCAATGATCATCGCGCGGACGCAGGACGAGCTGCGCCGGACCGTCGACGTCTGGCGGGCGGCGGGGGACCGGATCGGCTTCGTGCCGACCATGGGCGCGCTTCACGCGGGGCATCTGTCCCTCGTGCGGCTCGCCCGTGGGCGGGCCGCGAAGGTGGTGGCGTCGGTGTTCGTCAATCCGACCCAGTTCGGCCCCAGCGAGGACTTCAGCCGCTACCCCCGCCAGCCGGAGAAGGACGGGGCGATGCTGGAAGAGGCCGGCTGCGACCTCCTCTTCCTGCCCGACGTGGCCACCATCTACCCGCCCGGCAACGCCACCTTCGTCGAGCCCGCCGGCGCCGCCGAAGGGCTCGAGGGGGCCTGCCGGCCGGGGCACTTCCGCGGCGTCGCCACCGTCGTCTGCGCCCTCTTCAACCTGGTGCGGGCCGACGTCGCCGTCTTCGGCGAGAAGGACGCCCAGCAGCTCGCGGTGATCCGGCAGATGGTGCGCGACCTGCATCTGCCGGTAGAGATCGTGCCGGGCCCGACCGTCCGCGAGGCGGACGGGCTCGCGATGTCCTCCCGCAACGCCTACCTCTCCGCCGAGGAGCGGCGGGCGGCGACGGTGCTCCATCGTTCCCTGCGCGCCGCGGAAGCGGCGATCGGCGAGGGGGAGCGCCGGGGAGATGCCGTCCGGGAACGGCTGCGGGAGATCTTGAATACGGAGCCCCTGGCGCGTGTTGAATACGCCGAGGTGGTGGACGCCGAAAGCTTTCAACCGGTCGAGACGTTGTGCGGCCGGCTGGTGCTCCCCCTGGCCGTGAGGATCGGGGGGACGCGATTGATCGACAACATTCGCCTGACGGTCGGGGAGACCCGGCTGCCGGAGGAGTCAAGGATATGAAGCGCACGCTTCTGAAGTCGAAGATTCATCGGGCCACCGTGACGGACGCCAACCTCCTCTACCAGGGGTCGATCACCATCGATCCCCTGCTCATGGAAGCGGCGGACTTCGTGCAGTTCGAGCGGGTGGAGATCTACAACTGCACCAACGGCGAGCGCTTCGCGACCTATGCCATCCCGGGCACGCCCGGCATGGGGGAAATCGTGATCAACGGCGCGGCGGCCCACAAGGCTGGGGCCGGGGACGTGGTCATCATCGCTACCTACGCCGACTACGAGGACGCCGAGTGCCGAGCCCACCAGCCCTCGCTGGTCTTCGTGGACGCCAAGAACCGGATCGTCGCCCTTTCGCACGAGAGGATTGACGAAGCCGTCCTGGCGGCGGCTTTGTGAGCCGTCCGGCCGTCGTTGCATGGGCGTCGGCGGTGGCTCTCCTGGCGCTCGCCTGCGCCGGGGTGGCCGCCCCGCCGCCGGACCGGGCCGCCAAGGGAGGGAAGCCGGTCGCCTTCACGACGATCGTCCAGCAGGCGATCCCGGGTCAGGCCGGCCAGCAGGTCCGGGCGGTGGCCCGGGACGCCGACACCTGGCGCATTCTCTGGGCCGCGCTGCGGAAGGACGGCGGCGAAGCGCTCCCCGCCGAGCCGCCGGCGGTCAACTTCCCCCGCGAGATGGTGCTCGTGGTGGCGATGCCCACGCAGAGCTGCGTCTCGAAGGTCACCATCCAGTCGATCGGCCATCTGGGCAACCCGACCGGCGGCACGCTGCTGGTGAACCTGCTCGAAGCGCCGCCGGCTCCCAACTGCCGCTGCATCGTCGCCTCGCGGCCGGTCCACGCCGTCCGCCTTCCCCGCACCGCGGGGACCCCGCGCTTCGTCGTCACCCGCGGGCAGACCTCCTGCGGCTCGTAGCGGCCGCGACGAGCGGGCCGGCCGTCTTCCCGAACCGGGAAGGCGGCCCGCTCCCCGTGCGTTAGAATCGCCGAGGAGGTAGCAATGACCGTCACCCTGGATCTGGATACTCCCAAGACAACCCTCGAGGTCGAGCCGCTCACCATCGCCGGCCGCACCTTCCGCTCGCGCCTCTTCCTGGGGACGGGCAAATATCCCGACTTCCCGACCATGGCCGCCGCCCTGGAGGCCTCCGGCACCGAGGTGGTCACCGTGGCGCTGCGCCGGGTGAACCTAGGGGAACGCGGTCAGGGCTCGCTGCTCGACTTCGTCGATCCCGAAAAGTACCTGCTGCTCCCCAACACCGCCGGCTGCTACACCGCCGACGAGGCGGTTCGCACCGCCCGCTTGGCCCGCGAGCTGGGAGGGTGGGACTGGGTGAAGCTGGAGGTGATCGGGGACAAGAAGACCCTCTTCCCCGACAACGTCGAGCTGCTCAAGGCGACCGAGACGCTGGTCAAAGAGGGGTTCATCGTCCTGCCGTACACCAACGACGACCCGGTGGTCTGCCGCCGGCTCGAGGAGCTGGGAGCGGCGGCGGTGATGCCGCTGGGCGCCCCGATCGGCTCGGGGATGGGCATCCGCAACCCGGCCAACCTGCGGATCATCCTGGAGCAGGCCAAGGTGCCGGTGATCGTGGACGCCGGCGTGGGCACCGCGAGCGACGCCGCCCTCGCCATGGAGCTGGGAGCCCAGGGCGTGCTGATGAACACCGCCGTGGCCGAGGCCCAGGACCCGATCCGCATGGCGAGGGCCATGAAGCTCGCCGTCGAAGCCGGCTGGCTCGCCGCCCACGCCGGGAGGATCCCCCGGAAGCTCTACGCCTCCGCCTCCTCCCCCCTGACCGGCCTCATCGAATGAAGAAGTTGCAAGCCCCCCTCGGGCCGCACTAGACTTCCTCGTCCGTGCTCGAGGGCCTCATGCAGCCATAGCTCAACTGGATAGAGCGACAGACTTCGAATCTGTAGGTCGGGGGTTCGACTCCTCCTGGCTGCACCACTCGCTTCCCCGCCTCGCCGCCCCGAGGCTCTCCAGGAGAGGGGGTTGCGTACCGAGCGGAGCTGTCCTACAATCCGCACTCCTTATGGGATTCCGCAGCCATAGCTCAATTGGATAGAGCAACAGACTACGAATCTGTAGGTTGGAGGTTCGAGTCCTCCTGGCTGCACCACCCGCTTTCCCTTCCCCGGTAGCACCCCTTCTCAGCTAGATCGGTATCAGCGCGGCGGTGAACGCCAAGGCACGGCACGTACCCTGCCTCCGGACCTGAGGAGTGCTGGCTTAGAGCACCTAATGCACACTCGGTTTCGTACGTAGGGGAGGGGCTTGTCCCCTCCCTGGCCCTGAAAGGGCGGAATTTGATTAGCTTGGCGCTTTAGCGCCAAGTGGATACTGAGCATGCCAAGGTCAGCGGCTCTGAGGAACCTCTTGCTTGGCGAGATCGAGGAGGAGGCGGAGAGCCCGGTTGACCGACTCCGAATCCTTGAAGGCCTGAGCCACGTCGGCATCCAGAAGGACCACATTCGTCCCCTGCTGGTAGCGCTGGTAGTACTTGCCGCGCACCGCTCCCGAGAAGTCGTACTCCGGTTCGAGATCGTCGTCTTCAGGTTCCTGACTCATAGCGCCCTCTTTCCTGTGTGGTTGCCACCCCTCGCGCTGATGATCCGGACGCTCTCCTCCAGATCGGTATGGGAGACGACCAGCAGCCGGCTCCCCGAGGACATCCCCATTGTGATGAAGCGAACCTCAAGCTCCGAATGCTTGACGTCCGGGATCGTCGCCGCCAGCGCATCGCCGAACACGGTGCTCGCCGCCGCGAACGAGGACCCCATGCTTCCGAAGGTTGCGGATCTCCTTCTCTGGGGCCCATTCGAATCTCACCCTCGAAGTATAACGGGCAAGCGAGCGGCCGGCGCTTTCCCGCCTTGTAGGGCTTTACCTAATGAATGGTCCCGCGTCGTCCAATTTTATGGACAGTTAGTGCTTGGGTCTCAAGTTTGCCTGGGGTGTGCGACTTGACTTCATCTTAGGAGGCCTTCGGGCATACTGGGGACGGCAAACTATGGATCTGTAGACTGGGGGTTCGACTCCTCCCTGGCTACACCAACTAGCCTCCCTCTACAGCATCAACCCGGTCCTCCACTTCCCCCCCAGTCCAATATGATAAGATAAAGCTAGGAATTTTATACAGGGTCGAGGGCTCAATTTGGAACCAGTCTCTATCGGTCTCCTTGTCTGCAGGATTACTTTCCGCCAATGGGCGCGGGCAAAACGCAGAGATGCCTTCAAAGAGCTGCAAAGTGCGCGGTACGCATATGAAAATTCCCGCCGTAAGTTTCTCGAAGAGCAGCAGAAATGTATAGCGGGGTGTGCCGACCTGGCGGAAAACCGCCAAGCTGTTCTGGACAGTCGTTGGAGCGAGCTCCACACCTTCCTCGTTGCTTGCGGAGCCAATGGCGGCCTGTTTGCGCCACCGCGTCGGGTGTTCGGGGAGCTGTCTGAGGAGGATGTCCGTTTAATCATATCAAAGGTACAGCCTCTGGACATAAGAAGCAATTATCCGCATAAGAATAAAATGGTTGCGGCTAGAGGGTCCGCTATGTTGGCTCAAAGCGTCCTATTGCTTGATCCATCAGTGCTCCACCATCATTTAAGCCATAGTTTAATTTCATTGAGTCCGGAAGTTGGTGGCAAGCTTGCGGACGCGCTGGGAAGCTTTGGCGACATAGAGGTGGGAGATCTTTTGGATGGCGCTTTGGGCCTCCTGAGCTTCGGAATAGCGTTGGCGACGTTCTCAGAGGCCAGCGAGTTTAGCAAAGAGGCTGCTCGATTTCTTGACGAGACGCAGAAGCTTGATGATAAACGGGCAAAGCTGGAAGCCGCGAATAAGCGCATTGCTATGTTGTTGGCCGAGCTTGCTACGGCGTCGTACAATCTGTTCAAGTGGACCGTCGTGGGTCAGGAAGCCGCTCGGCTTCGGAGGGCAACTCGAGGCAGGAGACGAAACGTTTCCGACCTTCCGAAGTGGATACTGAGGGGCCTTGTTCGCAAAGCGACGGAACTCTGGTCGACTTTGGAAAAACCCGTCTTCTTGCCCGATAGTCAGTAAGAGGTTGGTTATGAGTACTAATGGTTTTCTCGGAAACTGGGCTTCTGCGCAGCTTGCCAGAATCGAGGAGCTAAGCGCAAGACTACAAGCACTAGACGAAGAATGTTCAAAGCTGTTGCGGGCTCGGCAAGCTATATTGGCCGAGATCGGCTCTCTCGAAAGGCGAGTTCGGCCGATGGTGCAGTCGGCATTAGCATTGGAGTCGCCGAAATGATTGGGACAACCGTAACCATGGTACTCATCATCTTCAGCCTGATTTTGTTCGCCTTGAGCCCTTTTATCGTCAGAGCCTTGAGCTGCCTTTTTCTCAAAAGAGAAATAAAGAGAAATTCTGAGCTGGTGCGAAGGCTCAGGGCTGAGCTGCTTGGCTTCGACCAAACCAGGGAGCACTGGAGAAGTTTGGAAGGTGAATTGTCCTCATTAGACGATGCCGGCCGCCGAGCGTGGATTGACCAATTGCGCGCTAATAGCGGCCTATGATGGAGATTTTTAACGATGGTTGGTCGAACTAAGGGAGCAGAAGAGAATGAAACTCGATGCCCTTTTTACGTCTGGTCCTTGGACGCTGACTGGGATTGTTGTGCTCGTTTTAACCGCAACGGCGGGCATCGTTGCCTTTCTTGCAGATCTTCTCCAGAGCATAGAAATCATCCGCAATCTAAAGCTAGAAAAGCAAAGGGCGGCCGAGGCGGCGCCGAAAGCCGTGCCCTCAGTAGATGTAAATGACCTAGGGATAAGGGCGTTCAAGACGTCTAGCAATACGATTAAAGAAATGGCAACGGCCGCTTTGGTCGGAGGTGGTGTGGCCGAGATTGCGAATTATCTACACAACCATGCGCCAGCAGACCACAGCGCGCATGGGGAGGCAGCTAGCCATCTAGACAGCTCGGATGCCGTCTCAGATCATAGCGCTTTTATCAGCGATATACACGAACATGCAACGGACCACGCCGACAGTTTCTTGGATTTGATTAGGGATCTCTTTTTATGACAATTGACACGAGCTCCGTGCAAGAATCTTTTAGGGCGACCAGGGTAGATACCAGCGACGTTCGGTGGCAGCGCCTGTTCTGGCGTATTGGAGGATTTGACATTAAAACATTGTCTCAGGAACACTGTCGTGCCATAAGGTCAAAATATACGACGATGGGAGCTCTCGTGCTTCTGACAGCGCTGCTAGCGAGTTGTTCCGGGGGATATGCAATATTTACCATCTTCGGTGACCCTGTGGCGACCGTTGCTATGGGTGCGCTTTGGGGCGCCATGATTTTGACCCTAGATCGATTTCTTGTCTCATCAACCAGAAAAGCCGCGACCCCTAAAGATTTTAACGAAGAACCACGTGCCTTGCCCCCCTTTGCTTACCGTAGTTCGTGGTTGTCCCTTGCTCTTCGTCTACCTCTTGCGATCATGATTGGCCTCGTTGTTGCCGCACCTGTAGAGGTGCGGCTCATGAAGCCTGTGGTAGATGAGTATAAACGAACCCAGGCCGACGAGCGGGAAAAACAGATCGAGAGCAACCCTACTCTTGTGAGGCTTACAAGAGTTCGCAACGATCTCGACGAGAGGGTCAAGAAAAAAAGCAATGAGGTAACACAAAGAAAGTGGGAAGTCGCCAAAGAGGTTGACGGCACTGGAGGCAGTAGGCGGAGTGGGTTGGGTCCTAGGGCGAAATTAAAGGATCGCGACCGTGAAAGCGCCGAGAAAGAGCTACAGCAACTCAAGGCAGAGCTAGCTACTATAGACGGAAAAGTGTCCACCGAGCACGGCCACCTGTTAAAAATTGTTGAGGCTCATTCTAGTGCTTTGAGTAAAGAGAAGTCCGTTATCGACAAACTTATAACCATTCGGAAAATTGCGGCTCAGCGAAATGAGAATGGCAGAGCCGTACGTATTCTTTCCACCTTCTTGACTGCTTTCTTTGTCCTGATCGAATGCATTCCCGTCCTTGCGAAAGCCATATCACCATTTGATCCGTACGATGCCACCCTCCAAGAAATCGAGTACGGCGGCATACTTGATTCGCTTGTGGAAGCTCGCCGCCGATATGCGGAGGCGAGCCTCAGTGAGGGGGACGATCCTGAAAAAAGACCCAGGGAATAGGTGCCTCGTGCCAGGCCAGGAGAGAGTTGCCAGGCTTTTCGTCAGTGCCGGTTCGTCATCGGCGGGAGCGTTCCACCACCGCCACGTCGGTCCTGGAGAAGTCGTTGCCCTTGAACAGCAGCGGCTCACCCGAGGAGCGGGCGAGGGCATAGCTGCAGCAATCTCCCAGGTTCAGGGCGGCGGGATGGTGCCCTTTCCCGTACTTCTCGTAGGCCGAGCGCGCCAGCAGAACCTGATCGGCATCGAAGCTGACGATTGTGGCGCCCGCGGAATGGACGAGCAGATCGAGCTCGCGGATTCCAGCGGGTCCTTTGCGGGCGTGGATCACGATGGCGGCTTCCAGTGCCGAGAGGGCACTCACCAGCCGTTTCGGATCGTCCGCGATCGACCGGGAGAATTCTTCCGCTTCCGGCTCTCCGAGGAGAATGGCGAGAAGAGCTGAGGCGTCGATCACCATCAGCGGAAGGTGCCCTTCTCGTCATAGCCCAGGATCTCTTCGGCTGTCCTCGTATCGAGATCGGGCAGGGCGCTGGAGCGCCGACTGATCGCCATCAGGGTCTCCGCCAGATCGGGAGCGGACTGCCGTCCCTTGAGGCGCTCCAGACGCTCCTCCAGAGAGTGGATGATGGCGTCCGTAAGGCTTTCCCCGGTCTCGGCCGATACTTGCCGGGCCAGTCTCTCCGCTCTGTCGTTCTTTATACTGATACCCATGAAGTGCTCTCTGTTATATAGAATGTCCGCGCAATTCTAGAATCTTCCTGCTCGGGGAGGCAAGCGCCTCCCTTCTGGAGCTTCTCGGCCGCCGTGCGGTAGGCGGCCACGAACCAGGAGAAGCCCTCGTAGAAGCAGTGGCGCATGGCTTGGCTCGGCGTCTCTCCGTCCCAGTCCGGCGTCTCTCCGTCCGCGTCCGGAGCCTCTCCGTTCGCACTCGTTCGGGGGGCCACGACCTCTCCCTGGTTTCAAGGTATAGCGTCTTAATCACCGGCTCTGAAAACGGCGGGCTCGCAAGGGAGCGAAACCCGCCGGATAGAGTCGGAGGATCAGGCAGCTAAAGCCAGGACGGGAGGCCCGCAGCCCTCAGAGGTAAGAACCGAGGATCCCTCGGCGCAACTCGGACAGACCAGAACCTCGCTCACGATCTCGTGGCCGGCTCCACCGGAATCGTCGGTTTTCTTCAGACGACCGTCTTTTATGAACTGGTTTGCATTCTCCCGGAAGGGGTACTTCCGGCGTCGCGTTTCAACGACTTTTCGATGTGCGGGGATATTGGCGGGAACGACTACGTTACAGACATGGCATCGGTACAATCGCGACAGCCTGCCGTTGGGTTCCAGGGTCGGCTGAACTCCCTGGAGGATTGGGTTGCAGCTTCATGGTAGGAAGGCTGGAGCCCGTTGTCAACTTCGTTCTAGCGAGGCTGAAGGCGTGCTGCTCGGTAAGCTTCCATCGGCCGAGATAAGCGTCTATCGGCTCAACGGAAGCTTCCGTTGCTTCTCGGTAAGCTTCCCTCGGCAAATAAGATGACAGAGCCGCGATGGAAGCTTCCGCCGGTCGAGATAAGCTTCCATTGGCGCGATTCCGCAGCCAATACAGTAAGCAGGCCGGCGGGACGCCGGCGCTCCCAGGAAGAGCTATTCTCTCAAGACTACGCTAACAGATCGCTAGTTGACCCCCTCTTCCGGCGGGCAATAGACGTCGGTGCAGGCGCAGTTCGGCCATTTACCCCAGCAAGGAACACAACACTGTGAGCCGTCGGAGTAATAGGTACAGGTAGTTTGACAGGTGCCGCCGACCGCCGACGATGGCGAAGTGGAGATCGCGCCGATCAGGGCCATCGCGGCGAAGGACAGAAGCAGCATCTTTTTACGCATTCCGGGCTCCTTTCAGGCAGATGAAAAGTCACCTATGCCTTCATTCATCCTGGTGTGCGCTGGAGGGTGCAGCGAGACAGAGCGCTCGCCGGAGTCTTAGCCCGGTCCGCCAGCCTCGCGAGAGGCTCCGGCGAAGCCTGTCTGGACATCCAAATCCGAACGAGTTAGCTTGGAATCGTGGCGACCTCCGACGACGATCTCCTCACAGACCGGCAGTTCGCGCGCATCTCCCGCGCCCTGGCCGAGCCGCGCGCCTCGCCACCCAGCGGACCCCGCTGGGACGGATCGGCCAGCCGGACGACATCGCGCGGGTCGCGGTGTTCCTGGCCTCTCCGGAATCCCAATGGATGACCGGCGAGATCCTCGTGGCCGCCGGCGGCTTGCAATAATAAGAACACAAGGAGGAGAGATCCCATGACTTCAGAAGACCTCATGGTCGGCACGGCCCTGGGCGCGTGGAAACAGAGCGTCGCCCAGGTCGACAAGACGCTGGCCGCGCTCAGCGACGCGGAACTTCAAGCCGAGATCGCGCCGGGCAGGAACCGCATCTATTATCTGCTCGGGCATCTCACCGCGGTGAACGATCGATTGCTGCCCTTGCTGCGTCTCGGCGATCGGCTGCACCCCGAGCTCGACGAGCCCTTCATCGCCAACCCCGACCGGACCTTTGCGAAGGACCCGTTGGAGCCTTCCGCCCTGAGAAGCGCCTGGTCGGAGGTCAACGGCAAGCTCCTCGCGGCCCTCGAGAAGCTCCGGCCCGAGGAGTGGCTGGAACGGCACGATGCCGTTTCGGTGGAGGACTTCGCCAAGGAGCCCCTGCGGAACCGCTTGGCCGTGCTGTTGAGCCGGGCTCAGCACACCATGCTCCACGAGGGGCAGATGCGGCTCGCGAAACCGCGCTGAGATCATCGGGCCGCGGGTTTCGGCGCGAAACTCTCGCGCGATCTCTTCGTAAAGAGAGGGCATGTCCACCATCCGGGTCGGCCTGGTCGAGGATCAGTCCCAGACGCGCCAGGGTCTCGCCGCGCTGATCGGAGGCACGCCGGGATATTGCTGCGCGGGCGCCTGGCGGAGCTGCGAGGAGATGCTCGCCCGGCTCCCCGAAGCCCACCCGGATGTTCTGCTGCTGGACATCGGCCTGCCGGGGATGTCCGGCGTCGACGGCGCGCGCCGGGCGCGGGAGATCTGCTCCGAGCTCCCCGTCCTCATGCTCACGGTCCACGAGGACAACGAGCTCGTCCTCGAGGCCCTCTGCGCCGGGGCCTGCGGCTATCTGGTGAAGAAGACCCCGCCGGCCCGGCTGCTGGAGGCGATCCGCGAGGCCCACGAGGGGGATTCGCCGATGAGCTCGCGGATCGCCCGGCGGGTGGTGGAGGTACTGCGCGGGCTGCGCGCCGAAACCTCGCCGGAGGGCGCGCGGGAGGACGGGCATCTGCTCACCCCGCGCGAGCGGGAGATCCTGCGCAGCCTCGCCGCCGGCAATACCTACCAGACCGCCGCCCGCGGCCTCGGCATCAGCACCGACACGGTGCGCTTCCACATCCGCAAGATCTACCGGAAGCTGCACGCCCACTCCCAGTCCGAGGCGGTGGCCAAGGCCCTGCGCCAGGGGCTCCTGTGAGCCCCGCCGCCGCATGATCGTGCGGGGGATCTCCTCCCGAGCGCCCACGACCGTCTCATCATGCGGCTGCCGCCGCCGCCGCCGGACCCGCAGAATGACTCTATCGAAAGAGTTTCCACGGTGCCGTGGAAACGATCACGAAAGGAGTCCGTAGAGATGAAGAAGACGACCCTGTTGCGCCTGTTCTGTCTCGCCGTCCTCGCCGTGCCGGCGTCCTTCGGCGCCTTCACCGTCACCGCCCGGCCGGCCCAGGCCCTGAGCTGCGCGCCCACGTTCCTCGGCTGCGATTACGTCGGCGACGTGGTGGTGGGCAGCGCGGTCTGCTGCAACTATCTCTGCCCCACCGGCCGCACCCGGACGGGTGTCTGCGAGCAGATCTAGAGAGGCCGTGACGCTCTCTCCCCAGTCTCTCGGCGGGAGGCTCGCGGTGCTCGCCCTGTGGCTCGGCGCCGCCTGCCTCCAGCCCGCCGCGATGGGCCAGAACCGCGTCCTGCGCGGCTTCTCGATGGCCGACGGACTGGTCCATCCCCAGGTGTACGCGATCGCCGAGGACCGCGACGGCTTTCTCTGGATCGGCACCTGGGAAGGGGTCAGCCGCTTCGACGGCATCGCTTTCACCAGCTACCAGGAACGCGACGGGGTGCCGCTGGGACGGGTCTTCGCCTTTCATCAGATGCCCGACGGTCGCCTCTATCTCGCCGGCGACGGCGGCGCGGCGGTCTTCGACGGCCGGCGTTTTCTTCCTCTCACGAAGGAGAGCGGGCTCGCCGGGAACCCTTTCCGCTGCATCGCCGGCCGGCCGGACGGCTCGGTCGTCTTCGGCGGCGAAAAAGGGCTCGTGGCGCGCCGGCCGAACGGACGGTGGGAGACCCTGTGGGACGCCGAGGTCACTGCTCTCTTCTCGGCGCGCGACGGCACGCTCTTCGTCGGAACCCGCGGCCACGGCCTCCTCGCGATGCGCGGCGGCCGCCTCACGCCGGTCGCCGGGACGGCGTCCTGGCCGGAGATCTTCGCCTTGAGCGCGGGGGACGAGGGGACGCTCTACGCCGGGACGAGCGAGGGGCTCGCGGTGCTGCGCGGCGGGTCTTTGCAATGGCCCGCGGCGGCGCGGCGGCAGTGGATCCAGTCGATCGCCCGCGACGGCGACGGGGTGCTCTACCTGGGGACCAAGAAGGCGGGGGTGCTGCGGCTGCGCGCCGGCACCCTCGAGCCCCTGCCGCCGCTCGGCCGCGGGAACGGGCTCTCGAACGAATGGGTGCACGCCATCCACGCGGTGCGGGACGGCCCGGTGTTCCTCGGCACCGACGAGGGGCTCGACGTGTTCGGCGGCGAGGCCCTGACCTGGTGGACCCGCGATCAGGGCCTGCTGGACGGCACGGCCTGGTCGCTCGCCGAGGACGCGCGGGGCGACCTCTACGCCGCCCTGCTGAACGGCGGCGTGGCGGTCCTGCGCGGCAGCCGGTGGCGGCCGCTCGGCGAGAGGACGGGGCTGCCGGCGGGCCGGACGGTCGCCGTTCACGCCGGCCGGTCGGGCCTCCTCTATGCCGGCGACGACCAGGGCCGCGTCTGGATCTCCCGGCGCGGGCGCCCTCTCCGGCGCGTTCAACTGCCCGGGGTGCGCCTCGTCTCGGCGATCCTCGAGGGGCCCGGAAACGAGATCTACGCGGCCACGCTGCTGGATGGATTCGCGGTGATCCGCGGCGGCGACGTCCGCATCCTGACGCCGGCCGACGGCCTGCCAAGCCTCCATGTCTATGCCCTCGCGCTCGCCGCCGATGGCACGCTCTACCTGGCGACCGCCGGCGGCCTCGCGGCTTTCCGCAACGGCGTCATCTCCCGGATCTGGACGCGCAAGGACGGCCTCGCGGACGATTGGATTCTCTCCGTGCGGGTGGGCCGGGACGGCAGCGTCTATGCCGGCACCCGGCGCGGGCTGGCGGTGATCCTGCCGGACGGGCGCGTGCGGACCTACCGGGATCTGACGAACGGCTTCGTCAACTGCATCCTGGAGGATGGCGACGAACGCCTCTATCTCAGCACCAATCAGGGGGTCAACGTCCTCGACCTCCACGCCTCGGGGCGCCCCGGGATCCTGCCGATCTCCGGCATCGGCCGCCGCACCGGCAACACCGGCGCCTGCCTGCGCGACCGCGGCGGCCGGCTCTGGTTCGGCATGGATTCCGCCCTCACGCGCTACGATCCGGCGCGGAGCCGGCCCCGCCGCCGGCCCCGGGCCCTGCTGACCGGGCTCCACGTCTTCAAGGACTGGCAGGCCCTGCCGGCGCGCGGGACGGCGGCGCCCTTTCCCTACGACCGCAACGATCTGACCTTCTCGTTCACCGGCATCGACCTCGGCGCCTATTTCATGCGGTTCCGCTACCGGCTCGCCGGGCTCGACCGCGAATGGACCGAGACCGGCCAGCGGTCGGTGCGCTACCCTAGCCTGCCGCCCGGCGGCTACCGCTTCGAAGTGGTGGCGATGAACGACGCCGGTCTCTGGAGCGCGCCGGCGCGGCTCGCGTTCACCGTCCTCGCGCCCCCCTGGTGGCGGCGGCCGGAGCGGGTGCTCGGCCTCGCCATGCTGGGGATCGCCCTCGCCGCCGGGCTGTACGCCGCCGGCCGGATGCGAAGACTGCTGGAGATGGAGCGCCTGCGGACCGCGATCGCCGCCGACCTCCACGACCAGGTCGGCGCCGGCCTCACCGACATCGCCATCCTCGCCGAGGTGGCCACCCGCCGGGCCGGCGACCTGCCGGAGCTCGCCCGGGTCGCCGCCACCGCCCGCGAGCTGGTGGACGGCCTGGGGGACATCGTCTGGCTGGTCAACCCGCGGCGCGATTCCCTCTACGAGCTCTTTCTGCGGCTGAAGGACACCTACGCCGAGCTGTTCGCCCACGCCGGCGCGCAGCTCGAGGTGGGGGACCTCTCGGCCTTCGAGGGCATCCGTCTCTCCATGCCCTACCGCCAGGACCTCCATCTCCTGTTCAAGGAGGCCCTGCGCAACGCCCTGCGCCACAGCGGCTGCCGCCGGGCCGAGCTGACGGTGAGCCTCCGCGGCCGCCATCTGGAGGTGGTGTTGCGGGACGACGGCCACGGCTTCGACCCGGAGCACCGGCGCGGCGACGGCGAAGGGCTGGAGTCGATGCGACGCCGGGCCGCGCGCCTCCCCGGCCGCCTCACCATCGACTCCTCGCCGGGCGGAACGCTGGTGCGCTTCGCCGGCGGTGTGCCCTGAGGACTACAGTGTTTCAGCCTCGGGCGTAGATGGTCTCGCGGTGGGCGGTCCCCTTGCGGACGAGGCGGACCTTGCCCTCGGCGAGCAGGCGGCGCAGGGCGGTCGAGGCGAGGCGGGAGTCGATGGGCTTGCGGAGCTCGCGGGGATAGCGCCGGTTCACCTCGGCGGCGATGCGGGTGGGCGCGAAGCTCTCGCCCGCCGGGATCTCCAGGACCGCGCGGGCTACCAGCCGGCTGGGCAGGACGGGCTTCAAGGGGGGCAGCGGCTCTTCCCGAGCCGGCTGGGGCGGGGCGACGCGGGAAGCGATCTCGGCCGCGCTTTCGGCCGACGCCTTGAACGCCTCGTAATGCCGGGCGACCGTCTCGTACTCGCCGGCATGGACGGCCCGCTGCTCGCGGTGGAAGGCCTCCTGCTCGGCATGATGGATCTCCTGGTCGCGAAGGAGCTTCATCCGCGCCTCCAGATTCGCCAGCACCTGCGCCACGGAAAGCTGTGAGCTCACCTGTCCCTCCTTGGGTTCTTTCTTGTCGCGAAGACCTGTCGCGAGAGTCTACCGCAAAGGGATTGCGGCGACTGCCGTCCGGAATCCTGGCCGAAGCTGACGCGTAGTCCCGAAGCGATGCGTCGCCCCCAGCGTCTACGCGACGTCTCTCCGGTCAACGCAACGCCTCCGGCGACAATGCGACATTCCAGGAGACATCGAAACCTCTCTAGCAGCAATGCGACATCGTTCCGGAGCATCGCGACGTCTCCGCCGCTTATGCGACGCATTCAGCGCGAATGCGCCAGTGCGCGTCATCATTGCGACGCCTTCGCAGTCTGTGCGACCTCTCCGGCTGCTACGCAACGCCTCCAGTGGCTATGCGGCGCCTCCGATGACAACGCGTCGTCGCTTGGCGGCATCGCGACGTCTCTGCGATTTACGCGACATCTCTCGCGTCATTGCAACGCCTCCCGCGACGACGCGACAGCGTCCGGGATCATCGATCCGTCTGGCGCAGAGCTTTCCCGGTTACGTCTACAGCGGCTCGCGCACGGTGAACATCCGCACCAGAACCCAACAGCCCACGGCGGCGGCGAGGTGTTTCAGCGCGTGACCGCCGGCGAGCGACCCGGTGGCCGCGTAGATCTGACGGTCGAAATGCTCGAGGGCCTTGGCGAGCGCGTACCAGCCGATCGCGAAGAAGATGTAGCGCCCATGGGAGTAGCGGGGCCGGTAGAGCGCCATCACCAGGGGGATCATCAGCAGCGGGAAGAACTGCACCAGGGCATAGAGGCGCAGATCGCCGTGACCCCGGGCCTCGCTGCCAGGCGGCGACGGCCGTGACCGTGAGCAGCGCCAACAGGCGCAGGGGGGCTCCGCTCGGACCAGCCCCTGTCTTCGAAGAGATCGCCATCCCGGGCCTCAGAGCTCCAGGGTCTCCCCTCAAGGCAATGCCGCCAGGGGCGGCGTGCTCGCGGGCGGCTTGCGGTGGCGGGTCGCCTGCTCGAAGGCGTAGGCGAGGGCGATCAGCCGCGGCTCGGAGAACGCCGGGCCGGAGAACGTCACTCCGGACGGAACAGGGTTCGCGACCGGCGCGGTGGGCGGCAGGAAACCGCCGGGCACGGTGATGCTTGGATAGCCCGCTTTCGCCGGAGCCGCCGCAGCGCGGGGAACGCCGCGGCGAGAGCGGCGGCTCCCAGCAGGATGAACGGGTGGATTCTCATCAGAGCCGCAGGATTCGAATCATGGTGAGCGCAATCACACCACGTCCTCCCCTGGGGGGCAAGACGGCGGCGATGCCATGCCGGGGTTGGGAGCTTCGTGAAGAGGACTGTGCAAGATCTTTAAGTTCTTTGCAGAAGTTCTAAGACGATCCTCTCCAGTACCCCTCGAAAAGGCGGTGTCCGTGACCTCCGAGCGTGCCGCACGCCCTCGACCACGGCGGGAAGGAACAGCGGAACGACGACAGATTGCGAATTTAAGAATTGGCAGAGAGATTGCAATGGGCCTGCCGCACCTTCTGCCGATCAAGGCTGCAAGGGATGTAATGTAAAGGAGTTCCTGTGAAGTGTAGGACAACTCTGCTGTTCTCTGTGCTCTGTCTCGCAATGACTCTCATCGGTGCTCGAGCCGGTTGGGCGCAGGCCAAACCGCAACAGTCGACATGGCTGACCCGGATGTATGGGGAGGGGTGGCAGAAGGTGCAGGAGGGGGTTCTCCAGAAAAGCGCGAAGGGGGGCCAGGTTGAAACGCTCACGTATGGGGAGGAAGGTCTCCGCTATACGGTGGAGAACCTCAAGCAGCAGGTCAACCTCCTGCAGCAGGCCCAGAATCAGCATCCAACCCCGGAGCTCGGCCAGGCGATCAGCAATCTGCAGCACCAGATCGGCGCGGCCAATACCCGCCTCAGCACCCGGCAGGTCGTAGATCCGTCCAGTCAGGAATCGAGCGGCTGCGACATCTCCTATGGAGCTCACGCCTACGCCGATTACTTGCGGAACGCGCAGGCTCCCGGCGTCAGCGCCAGCGCCGACGCCTATTTCCACACAAATTGCGGATTCATCGGCAACACCTATGCTTACGCCTACGTTCAGGCCTCCACCGGGAGCGTCTTCTCCACCAAGATGCAGGAGGATCCGAAGTACGGCGGCTCCTGGCTGGACAGCGCCGCCCAGTGGAGCCTCAGCGGCAGCACCAGCTGCTCGTCCAGCAGCTATGCGCGCGCCTGGAGCGACAGCCTCGGCATCAGCTACGAGACCTCGGCCCAGAACTCCATCTGCCCCGTGCCTCCTCCCTCGGTTTCGATCAGCGGCACCTCCAACGTCTATACCGACAACTACTCGCCGTGCGCGAACGTGACCTGGACCGCCTCCGCGTCCGGAGGAACCCCTGGCTATTCCTATAGCTGGTACATCGGCGGCACGTACCAAGGTTCCGGGTATCAACTGACTCAGCAGTACTGCTACACCAACTCCACGGCCACACCCACCGTGGTGGTCTACGACAGCGGTTCTCCGCAGCAGAGCGCCCAGGCGTCTTACACTACGAACATCTATTACACCCAATACTATGACCCCTGCACGGAGAATCCTTACGGTTGCGATTGCAACCCGAGCTACTGCTGCTACCAGGATCCCAGAAGACCTTACGAAATCTGTCCTAATCAGGTTCCTCAAAACTAAGAGGACCTGTCTGGCATCGTAACGCAGGGAGGTGGGGCCGGCTCCCGGCTCCTCGCTCCTCACTGCTGACGCCGTACCCCGAACGAGCTTGTCTCTTTCGCCGGCCCGAGGCTCGTTCTGTATCAAGAGACCGATGCTACCTTCGGCCACTCAAGGCTGCAAGGGATTCAACGTGGAAGGAGTTTCTGTGAAGTTCAGGATGTCTCTGCTTTTCTCCGTGCTCTGTCTCGCAATGACCCTCATCGGCGCTCGCGCCGGCTTGGCCCAGGCCAAGCCGCAAGAGCCGGCATGGCTGACCCGGATGTATGGGGAGGGGTGGCAGAAGGTGCAGGAAGGGGTCCTCCAGAAACACGCGGCGGGAGGCCAGATTGAAACGTTCACGTATGGGGAGGAAGGTCTCCGCTACACGGTGGAGACTCTCAAGCAGCAGGTCAACTTTCTGCAGCAGGCCCACAACCAGCATCCATCCCCGGAGCTCGGCCAGGCGATCAGCAATCTGCAGCGCCAGATCGGCGCGGCGAACACGCGCCTCAGTACCCGTCAGGTCGTAGACCCGTCCAGTCAGGAATTGAGCGGCTGCGATATCGCCTATGGAGCTCACGCTTACGCCGATTATTTGCGGGACGCGCAGGCTCCCGGCGTCAGCGCCAGCGCCGACGCCTATTTCCACACGAACTGCGGATTCATCGGGAACACCTACGCTTACGCCTACGTTCAGGCCTCCACCGGGAGCGTCTTCTCCACCAAGACCCAGGAGGATCCGAAGTACGGTGGCTCCTGGCTGGACAGCGCCGCTCAGTGGAGTCTCAGTGGCAGCACGAGCTGCTCGTCCAGCAGCTATGCGCGCGCGTGGAGCGACAGCCTCGGGATCAGCTACGAGACCTCTGCCCAGAACTCCATCTGCCCCCTCCCCCCTCCGCCTCCTGTCTCGGTTTCGGTCAGCGGCACCTCCAATGGCTATACGGACAACTACTCGCCGTGCGTGGACATCACCTGGACCGCCTCCGCGTCCGGAGGAACCCCGGGCTATTCCTATTACTGGTACATCGGCAGCTCGTACGAAGGCTCCGGGTATCAACTGACCAAGCAGTACTGCTATACCAACACCACCGTCACACCCACCGTGGTGGTCTATGACAGCGGCTCTCCGCAGCAGAGCGCCCAGGGGTCGTATTCGACGAACATCTACTACACCCAATATTACGATCCCTGCACAGAGGATCCTTACAGTTGTGCGTGCAATCAGAACTACTGCTGCCACACTAGATACTGCTATGAGCAAATTCCTCCTTGAGAGGACCGATCTGACATCGTGAACAAAAAGGAAGGGGAGCCGGGCTCCCGGCTCCCCTTCCCACATCGCTGACGCCGTAACCGTTTTACATCTGGAGGAGCGATGCTCAGAATGCCTTCCATCCCGCGGCGCTTCCTGCAACCCGCGCCGCTGCTGTTCCTTTTCACCACCATCCTTGCATGGCCGCAGACCGCGCGGGCCCAGACCTGCGCCCGCACGATCACGGCCGACGTCGTCGCTTTCGATCAGGTTTTCTTCTGGAACCGCCTCGGCTCCTTCCAGCCCCAGGGCCTGATGTACGCCCTGCGGCGCGACGTGGTGCCGATCAGCGGCACCAGCCTCTCGGCCGGCAACGTTCAGTTGCGGCCGGACAAGCGGCCGCGGCCGATGGTGCTGCGGATGAACGTGGGCGACTGCCTGCGAATCAGCTTTCAGAACCTGCTGAGCCCGACCCGGCGCGACGGCGATCAATCCAACACCCGCCTGGTGTCGATCAACGCCGTGGGCATGCAGTTGACCACCTCGAATCTCGACGGCGGCACCTATGTCGGCGCCAACCCGAGCGGGCTCGTCGACGTCGGCCAGTCGATCGTCTACAACCTCTACGCCGACCGCGAGGGGGAGCACGTGATCCACAGCGCCGGCGCGGTGGCCGGCGGCGAAGGGGACGGCGGCCACACCAACTCCGGCCTGTTCGGCGCCATCGTCGTCGAGCCCACGGGCGCGCGCTGGTACCGCAGCCAGGTCACCCGCCAGGACCTCGACTACGCTACCACGGGCGCGACCCCTTATGGGCAGCCGACCCTCAACTACGAGGCCGTCTACCCGGGGGGCCATCCGCGGGCCGGGACGCCGGTCCTCAATATGCTGAGCGGCACCGAGATCGTCCATACCGACCTCAACGCCGTCATCACCGGTTCGGCGCCGGACAACCCGAGCGCCGCGCGCACGGCCGGCTGGTTCCCGGCCGGGACGTTCCCCCTGAACCGGTACACGCACCCGGAGCGCGAGCAGCCGTTCCGCGAGTTCACGGTGATCTATCACGATGAGATCGGCGCCGTGCAGGCGTTCCCCGAGTTCGAGCAGGCCCAGCTCGCGTTCACCCTGCACAGCGGCCGCGATGCCTTCGCCATCAACTACGGCTCGGCCGGCATCGGGGCCGAGGTGCTCGCCAACCGCTTCGGGGTCGGTCCGATGGGGAACTGCACGGAGTGCAAATTCGAGGAGTTCTTCCTCAGCTCCTGGAGCGTCGGCGATCCGGCCATGGTGGTGGACCGCCCGGCGAACGTGGGGTGCGGTCCCCAGACCGCGAGCCCGAACACGATCGGCCAGGACCCCAATCTTTCCGCCTACGCCAATCAGCTCCGCACCGGTGTCCCCTGCGTGCCGCTGCCCGGCGCCAAGGCCACCAAGGCCTTCTTTCCGGATGATCCATCCAACGTTCATCACGGCTATCTGAACGATCACACGCGCTTCCGGGTGCTCCACGCCGGCACCAAGGAGCACCATATCCACCACCTCCACGCGCACCAGTGGCTCCACACGGCCGACAGCGACAAGTCGACGTATCTCGACAGCCAGGCGATCGGCCCCGGCGCGTCGTTCACCGCCGAGATCACGTACGACGGCGGCGGTAATGTGAACCATACGGTGGGGGATTCGATCTTCCACTGCCACTTCTACCCCCACTTCGCGCAGGGGATGTGGGAGCTCTGGCGGGTCCACGACGTCTTCGAGCGCGGGACGCTGCTCGACGCGAGCGGCCGGCCCGCGGCGGGAGCCAACCGCGCCCTGCCGGACGGCGAGATCGCCGCCGGCACGCCGATTCCGGCCCTTGTGCCGCTGCCCGGCAAGCCGATGCCGCCCGCTCCGGGCGCCACGGTGCAGATCGCTCAGGGTCAGGCGCAGATCACGGGCGGCGGGAATCCGGGATATCCCTTCTTCGTCCCCGCCCTCGCCGGGCACCGTCCGCCCAAACCGCCGCTCGATACTCTGGACGACGGCGGCCTGCCGCGGCACCGGATCAACGGCGGCACCTTCAACGAGGCTCACACCCGGCTCGACTTCCACAAGGAGCTGCTGACCGCCAACGCCGAGCTGATCCCGGAGGACGGCACGGCCGTGGAGAAGGCCGCGATGAGCTTCCACGAGCAGGCCAACCAGAACAGTTGCGAGCCCAACGGCTACTGCAGCCTGCAGACGCAGTTCCCGACCAACGGCCGGCCGCGCGTGGCCGGCGCGCCCTATGCCGAGCCCTGCCTCGACGCCGCGGCCGCGGCCAACCCGCGGATCATCAAGGCCGCCGACATCGAGGACGACGTCAAGCTCAACAAGGCCGGCTGGCACTTCCCGCAGCAGCGCTTCAGCGCCTTGTGGGCGGACGTGAACGATTATCTGGGCCTCGCCGGCGGCCCGAAGAGAGCGCCGGAGCCGCTCTTCTTCCGCGCCAACAGCGGCACCTGCATCAATTACTGGCTCACCAACCTGGCGCCCAAGGAGTATCAGCTCGACGACTTCCAGGTGCGCACTCCGACCGACGTCCTGGGCCAGCACATCCACCTGGTGAAGTTCGACGTCACCGCCTCCGACGGCGCCGCCAACGGCTTCAACTACGAGGACGGCTCGTTCAGCCCCGGCGAGGTGCGGGAGCGCATCCAGGCCATCCGCGCCGCCAACGGCTGCTCGGCCGTCGACGCGCGGGACGGCACCTTCACCTGCCCGGTCGCCAAGGCCCACCCCTTCTTCGGCGCCGGTCCGGACAAGGACGGCGATGGCCGGGGGGACTGGATCGGCGCCCAGACCACCATCCAGCGCTGGTGGGCCGATCCGGTGCGCGACAACAACGGCAACGACCGCACGCTGCGCACCGTCTTCACCCACGATCACTTCAGCCCCTCGACCCACCAGCAGGCGGGTCTCTACGCCGGGCTGGTCATCGAGCCCACGGGTTCGAGCTGGTATCACAACGAGACCGGGGCCCTGCTCGGCGGCCGGCACGACGGCGGCCCCACCACCTGGCAGGCGGTGATCACTCCTCCCAACGAGCCCGATTATCGTGAGTTCCTGCTGGAGTTCGCCGATTATCAGCTCGCCTACGAGGCGGGCAACCGCGGCATCCCCGATCCGGCGAAGGCGATCAATCCGCCGGGGCGTGAAGAGGCCGGCCTGCCCGACCTGCTGCAACGCCCCCGGAGCTGTCCGATCAGCGGCGCGCCGCCGCCGTGCCCGGAGCTGTTGTCGGCGGACGATCCGGGCACCATGTCGATCAATTACCGCAACGAGCCTCTCGCCCTGCGGGTGCGCGATCCGCTGTCCAACTCGCAGGCCGCGGGCCAGGCGGGGGACCTCTCCTTCGCCTTCTCCTCGATCCCGCGCAGCGATCCCGCTTTCAACAGCCAGCCCGGCTTCTATCCGCCGTTGACCGGCGATCTGGATGCCTATGATCCCTACACGCCCCTGCTGCGCGCCTATGAGAACGACCGGGTGCAGATCCGCGTGCTCGTCGGCGCCCACGAGGAGGGGCACAACTTCAGCATTCACGGCGTCAAGTGGCTGTTCGAGCCGTCGGAGCCCAACTCCGGCTACCGCGGCAGCCAGATGATGGGCATCTCGGAGCACTTCGAGTTCATCCTCCCGCAGGTGATCAAGAACCCGAACGGCTCGTTCGCCGACCGCCTCTGGTCGGCCGGCTCCTCGACCGATGACTACTGGAACGGCCTCTGGGGCTTCCTGCGGGCCTACAACAACCACCAGCAGGACCTCTTCGAGCTGCCGGACAATCAACCGGGTTCCCGGTCGCCGCTCGACCCGGGCACCAACGGGGCCTACGACTTCTCCTGCCCCAAGAACGCTCCGGTCCGCAATCTCGACGTCACCGCCGTCACCGCGGCCGCCGCGCTGACCGGTGGCAAGTTGGTCTACAACAGCAACAGCACGTTCGGGCCGCTGTGGGACCCGACCGCCATCCTTTATGTCCGCTCGTCGGACCTCGACGTTTCCGGCCGGCTCAAGCCCGGACCGGCCATCCGGCCCGAGCCGCTGGTCCTGCGCGCGCTGGCCGGCGAGTGCATCAAGCTCACCCTGCGCAACAAGCTGCCGGCCACGCTCGGCGACGTCGACGGCTACAACACCCTGCCGATGATCGTCGAGGGCTTCAACGCCAACGACATCCGGCCGTCGAGCTACGTGGGCCTGCACCCGCAGCTCCTCTATTACGACGTCAGCCGCTTCGACGGCGCCAACGTCGGCCGCAACAGGAACCAGCTCGCGGCGCCCGGGCAGTTCGTGACCTATGAGTGGTACGCCGGCGACGTCACGGTCAATCCCGGCACCACGGCGGTCAGCCCGACGCCGATCGAGTTCGGCGCCGTCAACCTGATCTCCTCGGATCGCATCGAGCACGCGAGCAAGGGGGCGATCGGGGCGCTGATCATCGAGCCGCAGGGGGCCTTCATCAACGAGTACAACCCCAACCGGCGCGCCGAGGCCAGCATCAGCGGCGGCTCCGAGGGGGGGTTCCGCGAGTTCGTCATGCTCTATCAGAACGACGTCAACATGCGGAGCGATCAATCCCTCGGCCAGCTCTGCAACCCCGGCTACGTTCCGCCCGCGGGCCAGGGCTGGCCGGTGGAGAACCTCGCCTGCGAGGAGGATCCGGAAGATTCAGGACAGGCGGCCATCAACTACACCACCGAGCCGCTGTGGAAACGGATGCAGTATCCGCCCGGCAAGCCGTTCCCGGAGACCGACGACTTCGCCAGCTGGTTCGACGTGCTCTCCAATACCAAGGTGGGCGGCGCCAATCCCCAGACGCCGGTCTTCCAGGCGGCCCCGGGCACCAAGGTCCGCTTCCGCCTGCTGATGCCCGGCGGCCATTCGCGCAACATCGTCTTCGCCCTCGACGGCCACCTCTGGGACCGGGAGCCGTACATCAACAACTCGACCCAACTCGGCCGCAATGGCTTCTCCTTCTGGGAAGGGGCGCACATGGGGCACGGACCGAGCAACCACTTCGACGTCCTGCTGCGCAGCGGCGCCGGCGGCAAGTTCCTGATGCCCGGCGACTATCTGTACCGCGATTTCGTCTCTCCGGGGCTCGACGAGGGCTTCTGGGGGATCTTCAAGGTGCAGTAGCCGGACCGGCTCTTTCCCTTGCGATTTCGATCGGCGCGCGGCCTCCGGGCCGCGCGCTTTTTTTCAGGGCATGCGGCCGTCCAGGACGGCGCAGAGCCTGGCGAAGTCGAGGTTGCCGCCGGAGATGACGCAGACGGTCTTGCGGGCTCCCGGGACGCCCGCCAGGGCCGCGGCCACGGACGCGGCTCCGGCCCCCTCGGCGATGACGCGGTGGCGCTCGGCGAGGAGCCGCACGGCGGCGGCCACCGCTTCGAGGGGGACGACGCGGGAGCCGGCGAGCAGCGCGCTCGCCAGCGGCCAGATCTCGGGGAGGAGGCTCTTGCCGCCGATGCCGTCGACGAAGCTCGGCGTGTAGTCCACGGTCTGCGGCGAGCCGGCGGCGAGGGAGGTGGCGAGCGGCGTGGCGGTCTCCACCTCGCAGCCGAAGACGCGGGCCTCGGGGCGCAGGCCGGCGAGCGCCGCCGCGATGCCGCAGGAGAGCCCGCCGCCGCCGAAGGGGACGAGGACGGTGTCGACGTCCGGAAGGTCCTCGAGGATCTCCAGGGCGACGGTGCCGTTGCCCGCGATCACCGCCCGGTCGGCCACCGGATGGATGAACAGGCCGTCGAGCCCGGGGAAGGAGTGCTCGACGAGCACCTGCCACCAGCGATCGAACGGCACTTTGATGATCCGGCCGCCCAGGCGCTCGATGGCTGCCAGCTTGGTGGCCGGCGCGTGGTCGGGCACCACCACCACCGCCGGTATCCCCAATTCGCGGGCGCTCCAGGCCACCCCCTGGGCCATGTTGCCGGCACTCGCGGTGTAGACGCCGTCGCGCAGCCCCTCGGGCCCGGCGAGCCGCATGGCGTTGGTGGCGCCTCGCAGCTTGAAGGAGCCGATGGGCTGCAGGTTCTCCAGCTTGATCCAGACCTCCCCCGGCGCGCCCTCGGCGTTCAGGCGGATCATGGGCGTGCGCAGGGTGACGCCGGCCAGCCGTTCGCGGGCGGCGCGGATCTCGTCGAGAGTGGGAGCGGCCAGGGATCGCATCTCGGCTGGAGCTTACCGCAACCGAAACCACGTTGCGGCGGAGCCGGCGCGGGAGCTGAGCCCCGCGCCGGCTTTTCCTGCTACTTCTGGAGCGACCGCAGATACGCGGACAGGGCCTCGATGTCCCGGGCGGACAGTTGCGAGGTCTTGCCGTGGGTATCCTTGATCACCCGGATGTTGTTGGCCGCGAGGGCCGGGTTGATCTGCCGCTGGCCGTTCACCGTCACCACGAGCGGCGCCAGGTTGGCGGTCCCCAGCCGGTCGAGCTCCAGCCGCCCCTCGGGATAGGCGGCGTCCGGCGGTGAGACGCGGAGCGGCCGGTCGAGGCTGACGTAGAGCGGCCCCTTGCCGTCCCCGGCAAGGCCGCCGCGGCTGTCGCCGAAGGTGATCGGAACCTCCGTCGGCAGCACGACGCGCGGGCCGCCCAGGAAGTCGCCGGCTACCGCGCGCTGGTGGTCGGCGCGCACGGTGCGGAAGTTGAAGCCGCGCTCACCCGACAGCAGCAGCGGCGAGTCGGGGGCCAGCAGGATCTCCCGCAGGCTGTGCGCGCCGCCGTGGTGGAGCCAGCGCGGCACGCTGTCCCAGAACGCCCGCAGGTGCTTGGTGTTGCGGCTGCTGATGTTCTGCCGGCCCCCCTCGTCCTGGGGCGGGCCGAACTTCTGGAAGAAGTAGTCGTTGCTCAGGCGGGTGAACGGCCCCTCGTTGTCGACGGTGGTCTCGGCCACCACGCCCGGCTCATGGATGTTGTAGTCCTGGAAGGTGTCGTCCACCTCGCCGTTGGTGATCTTGTTGCCGTTGTGGTGGCAGCTCGCGCAGCCGCTGCCGCCCTGGGCGACCTCGTTCGTGAACAGGAACTTGCCCCGGGCCACCAACTCGGCCTCGGACGCCGAGGGGAACTGGGTCAGCGGGTTGGGCATCAGCCGGGTCTCGTTCTGGCTCCACAGGATCTGCAGGTAGGCCATGTCGTAGTAGCCCACCTTGAAGGCCTTGCCGGAGAGGTCGGGCCGGCCGATGGCGCGCGAGCTCTCCTCGGTCTTGCGCAGCACGTAGTCCTCGCGGGCGCGAAAGCGGTCCGCCTGCGTCGCCTGGGGGAAGAGGGCGTTCGGCTTCTCCGCCGCCACCACCTCGCCGTTGCAGGCCGAGGCGTAGGCCATCAGGTCGTTGTTGAGCCCCTCGTACCACTCGGGCCAGTTGTCGGAGATGTCCTTGTTCTGCGGGCAGACCTTGACGCCGCCCACGGCGTTGGCCCCGACGTTCCACTGGCCGCCGTCGGACCGGCTCTGCCAGTGGCAGTGGCCGCAGGACTTCTGGCCGTCGTCGGAGTAGGCGGTGTTGAACAGCCAGCGCAGGCCCTTCTCCTCGTCGGTGGCGAAGAGGTTGGCGCCGTTGCTCCCCTTGACCGGGTCCGGCGTGGTGCCGGTGACCCCGACCGGGACGTACCCCCGCCGGGTGAGCCGCCCCGCGGAGTCCACCTCAAGGAATGAGACGTCCTCCGTCTGCAGGTTGGCCACGTAGACGTTGCGGCCGTCCGGAGAGACGGCGATCCCCTGCGGTGTGATGCCGCCCGTGTACTCGGTGCCCACCCAGGTCAGGATCCGCGCGGGATCGGACGGGTTCTGGTCGATCCGGAAGACCTCCAGCTTGTCGGAGTGCATCTGGGAGACGAACAGCAGATTCCCCTGGATGAAGATCTGCTCGGCGCCGCTGCCGCGGATGATCTTCTGTCCCGGCGCGTGATCACCGAGGTCCGCGACCTGCCCGGGGATGGCGAGCAGCGTGCGGTCGCGCTCGAAATCCACGTAGCGGTAGACGAACCGGTTGGTGGCGGTGTCGAAGACGTTGAGCTCGGTGCCGATGTCGTCGAAGGTGGTGGCTTTGGTCGCGTCGGTCATCACCGGCGTATAGCCGAGAGGGGAGCCGTTGTTGCGGACGGGGACGCCGTTCACGATCTTGGGCAGGCCGTGCCCGGTCTCCGGCTCGTTGAGCACGGAGTTGGTCTCGTGCCCGGAGACGATCCCCCAGCGCCCGGCGACCTTGACGTCGGTGGCGAGGCCGCCCACCGGCAGGGTCTGGACGAGGCGGTCGGCGTCGCCGGCGACGTCGATCACCGCGATCGTGTGGCCGAGGGTGTTTGCGACGTAGAGGGTGCGGCCGTCCGCCGAGAGGGCGAGGTCGCGGGGGTTGGCGCGGTCGAGATCCGTGGTGCCGGTGGGGATCTCGGCGATCTGGGTGAAGAACGGCCCGGGATCGACGCGGAAGGCGCGCACCTGGTCCTTGAAGCGGTCGGTGACGTAGAGCCGGGTGCCGTCGGCGTTGAAGGCGAGGTCCTCGCCGTAGAAGCCGGTCGCGAGCTCGCCGATCACCCGGTCGGTCGCGGTGTCGACGACGCTGGCGAAGTTGGCGTACTCGTTGAGCACCACGAGGTAGGGAACGGGGTAGATCCGCGAGTTCGCCGGCGACACCGCGAGGCCGGTGGGGCGCGTGCCCCGCGTCTCGCCGGCCGGACGCAGGTCCACCCAGGTGAGCACGGAATGGCTGGCGGTATCCACCGCGGCCACCCGCCAGTCGGGATAGCCCTCGCGGCCGGGGAGGCTGACGTAGAGCTTGCGGCCGTCCGGTGTCAGCGCGAGCGACGTCGGCCAGCTCCGGAAGGGCTGCGGCACGAACGGCCAGTGCTGGCTGCCGCTCTTGACCACCGGGTTGTTGGGGTCGATCCGCGTCCCCGGATCGGGTCGGCCGTCGATGTAGCCGGCGCCGAAGAGGATCTTGGTGAACCGCTGCAGGCCGGCGCGCAGCCCCGCGGGCTCGGCGCCGACGACGTTCTTGACCGGGTCGCTGGTGGGGCCGGTGAGGATCCTCCCTCCCGAGTCGGTCTTCACCGCCGTCGAGAAGAACCGGAGGTGGAACGGCGCCTCGGGCCCCGCGGGCGCGAGCACCAGCCGG